>Ga0326597_10002378_pt1 | contig 28109 bp, 24 predicted proteins | sample RVTome_12_FD_203789 | JGI IMG/M metagenome (GOLD analysis project Ga0326597, IMG submission 203789) | Soil microbial communities from uranium-contaminated site in the Upper Colorado River Basin, Wyoming, United States - RVT100D185 | ecosystem: Environmental > Terrestrial > Soil > Contaminated >... | reverse complement strand
CGACGGTGATCGTTTCGGCAGAAATGTCCATGCGGCCGTTGTGCATGTGGTCGATATCCCACATCGATAGCGTCACCTGCACTGCGGGCGGCGCGATGAAGGGTTCGGAAAACGTGACCTGACGGCGCAATTCGCGCGGGCCCTCGCCGGTCCACATCGCGCCGCCATCCTGAAAATCGGAAAACAGGATCAGCGAACCCTGCTCGGTGCCGATGGCATGGCTGACAAGGCGTTGCACGGCTGACCCTCCTGTTTTGCACAAGATCTAACGCGGCGCGCGAAAAGAAAAAAGCCCTGCCGGTGCAGGTTGTGGCAAGCTGCTGCCACAGGTGCGGCTGACAAGCAAAAGCCCCGGCGCAAACCGGGGCTTTTCAGGGACTTTGCGGTGGGTCAGAGCCCGATCTGGGCGCCAAGCGCTTCCATGTCGGCGACCAGCTTGGACGCGGCGTCAACGGTTCCGGGCTTCGCCGCGTCGCGCGCGGCACGCGCCTCAGCCAGCAGTTCGGCCAGCAGCGCCGCGCTGACTTCGGCCTTGGGCAGGCCACGTTCGGCAAGCACGGTCACGCCATCGGCGGTGATTTCGGCAAAGCCGCCGGTCACCGCATAATCGGCGCTGCCCTCGGCCGAAACCACGGTCAGGATGCCCGGACGCAGCGTGGTGATCAGCGCGGCGTGGCCCGGCATCGCCGTCAGGTCGCCATCGGCGCCCGGAATGCGCACTTCGCGCGCCGCGACCGAGGCCAGCCGGCGTTCCGGCGAGACCAGATCGAACTGCATCGTATCGGCCATGTTTGCGCTCTCCTCAGGCTGCTTCGGCGGCCAGACGCTGCGCCTTGGCGATCACTTCCTCGATGCCGCCGACCATGTAGAAGGCCGCTTCCGGCAGGTGGTCGTATTCGCCCGCAACCACCGCCTTGAACGACTTGATCGTGTCTTCCAACGGCACCTGCTTGCCGTCCGAGCCGGTGAACACCTTGGCCACGTCGAACGGCTGGCTCAGGAAACGCTGGATTTTGCGGGCGCGTGCCACAGTCAGCTTGTCGTCCTCGCTCAGCTCGTCCATGCCCAGAATGGCGATGATGTCCTGCAGCGATTTGTAGCGCTGCAAAATCTGCTGCACGTCGGTGGCAACCTTGTAGTGCTCTTCGCCGATCACCGCCGGGTCGAGCAGGCGCGAGGTGCTGTCGAGCGGGTCAACCGCCGGGTAGATGCCCAGTTCGGAAATCGCCCGCGACAGCACGGTGGTGGCGTCAAGGTGCGCGAACGAGGTGGCCGGCGCGGGGTCGGTCAGGTCGTCGGCGGGCACGTAGATCGCCTGCACCGAGGTGATCGAGCCGGCGCGGGTCGAGGTGATGCGTTCCTGCAAGGCACCCATGTCGGTTGCCAGCGTCGGCTGATAGCCCACCGCCGAGGGGATCCGGCCCAGCAGTGCCGACACTTCGGAACCGGCCTGGGTAAAGCGGAAGATGTTGTCGACAAAGAACAGCACGTCGGTGCCCGACTGGTCGCGGAACTGCTCTGCCAGCGTCAGGCCGGTCAGCGCCACGCGCATGCGCGCGCCCGGCGGCTCGTTCATCTGACCATAGACAAGCGCCACCTTCGACTCTTCCATGTTGTCGAGGTTGATGACGCCCGATTCGATCATCTCGTGATAAAGGTCGTTGCCTTCACGGGTGCGTTCACCGACGCCCGCGAACACCGAAAAGCCCGAGTGCACCTTGGCGATGTTGTTGATCAGTTCCATGATCAGCACGGTCTTGCCCACACCGGCGCCGCCGAACAGGCCGATCTTGCCGCCCTTGGCATAGGGCGCCAGCAGGTCGATCACCTTGATGCCGGTGACCAGCACCAGGCTTTCGGTCGATTGTTCCGAAAATTCGGGCGCCGGCTGGTGAATGGCGCGGGTCTGTTCCTGCGAGACCGGGCCTTTTTCATCGACCGGCTCGCCGATCACGTTGATGATCCGCCCCAGCGTCGCGTTGCCCACCGGCACGGTGATCGGGCCGCCGGTATCGGTGACCCTTTCGCCGCGCACCAGGCCTTCGGTGGCGTCCATCGCCACAGCGCGCACCGTGTTCTCGCCAAGGTGCTGCGCCACTTCAAGGATCAGCCGCTTGCCGTTGTTGTGGGTTTCAAGCGCGTTCAAAATCGCCGGAAGGCTGTCTTCGAACTGCACGTCCACGACAGCGCCGATCACCTGGGTGATCTTGCCAACCGCTTTTGCGCCAACTGCTTTTGCGCCAACTGCTTTCGCCATGTCGTTCTGTCTCCGGTTCCGTCAGAGCGCCTCGGCGCCCGAAATGATTTCGATGAGCTCTTTGGTGATCGCGGCCTGGCGCGAGCGGTTGAACTGGATCGTCAGCTTGTCGATCATTTCGCCCGCGTTGCGCGTGGCGCTGTCCATCGCCGACATCCGCGCGCCCTGTTCCGAGGCGCCGTTTTCCAAGAGCGCGGTGAACACCTGCGTGGCCAGCGCGCGCGGCAGCAGATCGGCCAGAATCGCTTCTTCGCTGGGCTCGTAGTCGTAGCCGCTGGCGGCTTTCGGGTGGGCGTGGAAGCGCGCCGGAATCACCTGCTGCGCCGTCGGGATCTGGCTGATCACCGATTGGAAGCGGTTGTAGAAAATGGTGGCGACGTCGAATTCACCCGCGTCGAACCGGCCTGCGATGTCGCGCGCGATGCGCTGCGCGTCGGCGTAGCCCACACGCTTGACCTCGGTCAGATCGACGTGGCCGACGAAAAGCTTGCCGTATTCACGCCGCAGCTGTTCGCGCCCCTTCTTGCCGACGGTAAGAATTTTCACCGTCTTGCCGGCGGCCAGCAGGTCGGTGATGCGCGCCCGCGCCAGCCGCACGATGGTCGAGTTGAAGCCGCCGCAAAGCCCGCGCTCGGCGGTCATCACCACCAGCAGATGCGTCTGCTCGCTGCCGGTGCCGCGCAGCAGCATCGGCACCGTATCCGAGCCGCCGACCGAAGCGGCAAGCCCGGCCATCACAGCAGTCATGCGTTCGGCATAGGGCCGCGCGGCCACGGCAGCATCTTGCGCCCGGCGCAGTTTTGCCGCCGAGACCATCTGCATCGCCTTGGTGATCTTGCGCGTGTTCTTGACGCTCGCGATCCGGTTTTTCAGGTCCTTAAGGCTGGGCATGCCCCACTCCTCTCACGCGCTCAGGCGAAGGTCTTGGCGTATGCATCCAGCGCGGCGCGGATCGCTTTTTCAAGCTCGCCGGCCACCTTGCGGTCATTGTCGGTGATGTCGGCCAGCAGCTCGGCGTGGTTGGAACGCAGATGCGCCATCAGCCCATGCTCAAAACGGCCGACATCCTTGACGCCGATGCCGTCCAGATAGCCTTTGGTGCCGGCATAGATCGCAATGACGATTTCGGCGTTGGTCAGCGGCGAATATTGCGGCTGCTTCATCAGTTCGGTCAGGCGCGCGCCGCGGTTCAGCAGCTTTTGCGTCGCCGCGTCGAGGTCGGAACCGAACTGCGCGAAGGCCGCCATTTCGCGGTATTGCGCAAGTTCCAGTTTCACCGGGCCGGCCACCGATTTCATTGCCGAGGTCTGCGCCGAGGAACCGACGCGGCTGACCGAAAGGCCGGTGTTCACCGCCGGGCGGACGCCCTGATAGAAAAGTTCCGTTTCAAGGAAAATCTGCCCGTCGGTGATCGAGATCACGTTGGTCGGGATAAAGGCCGACACGTCGCCGCCCTGGGTCTCGATGATCGGCAGCGCGGTCAGCGAGCCGCCTCCGAAATCCTCGTTCAGTTTCGCCGAACGTTCCAGCAGGCGCGAGTGCAGATAGAACACGTCGCCCGGGTAGGCTTCGCGCCCCGGGGGGCGGCGCAGCAGCAGCGACATCTGGCGGTAGGAAACAGCCTGCTTGGAGAGGTCATCATAGATGATCAGCGCATGGCGGCCGCTGTCGCGGAAGTATTCCGCCATCGCGGTCGCCGAATAGGGCGCCAGAAACTGCAGCGGCGCCGGGTCGGATGCGGTGGCGGCGATGACGGTGGTGTATTCCAGCGCGCCCGCTGCTTCGAGCTTTTTCACCAGCTGCGCCACGGTCGAACGCTTTTGCCCGATGGCGACGTAGAAGCAGTGCAGCTTCATCGCCGGGTTGGCGTCGTTGTAGCTTTTCTGGTTCAGGATGGTGTCAAGCGCGATTGCGGTCTTGCCGGTCTGGCGGTCGCCGATGATCAGTTCGCGCTGGCCGCGACCGATCGGGATCATCGCGTCAACCGATTTCAGGCCAGTTGCCATCGGCTGGTGCACCGATTTGCGCGGGATGATGCCCGGCGCCTTCACGTCGGCAACGCGGCGGTGTTCGGTGACGATCGGGCCCTTGCCGTCGATCGGGTTGCCAAGGCCATCGACGACGCGACCCAAAAGCGCCTCGCCCACCGGCACGTCGACGATTGCCTTGGTGCGCTTGACGGTGTCGCCTTCCTTGATGTCGCGGTCGGACCCGAAGATCACGACGCCGACGTTATCGACCTCAAGGTTCAGCGCCATGCCGCGGATGCCGCCGGGAAACTCGACCATTTCGCCCGCCTGGACGTTGTCGAGCCCGTGCACGCGGGCGATACCGTCGCCGACGCTCAGCACGCGGCCGACCTCGGCTACCTGGGCATCCTGCCCGAAATTCTTGATCTGCTCTTTCAGGATCGCAGAGATCTCAGCAGCTTGGATTCCCATTATCCGACCTCTTTCATGGCGTTCTGGAGGGAGGCGAGCTTCGAGGCGACCGAGGTGTCGATCATCTTCGAGCCCAGCTTCACGATCATGCCGCCGATAAGGCTTTCATCGACGGCGACATTCAGTTTCACGGTCCTGCCGGTTTGCGCCTTCAGCGTCGCGGCAAGTTTCTTGGCCTGCGCCGCGGACAGCGCCTGCGCGGCGGTGACCTCGGCGGTCATTTCGCCCCGCGCCTCTGCGATGCGTGCACGCAAGGCCGCCAACAGTTGCGGCAGCACGAACAGCCGGCGCTTGTCGGCCAGCAGCGCCAGCGTGTTGGCGGTGGTTTGCGACAGCGCCATTTTCGCGGCCAGCCCTGCTACCGCCCGCGCCTGATCGGCGCGGCTGTAGATCGGCGAGCCGATCAGGTCGCGCAGATCGCTACTATCGCCAAGCGCGGTTTCAAGCGCGGCAACGTCGGATTCAAGCGCGTCAAGCGCCTTGCCATCGTGCGAAAGCTCGAAGACGGCCTGCGCGTAGCGCGCCGCAATGCTTGCGGAAATCGAAGCTGGTTCGGACACGTCCACCCTTCCGATATTTGCCTGCGCTGCCAGCCCTGGGCCGGGCAGCAAGCCCCCCGTGGCGTGCAGGTGGTCCCCGCACGTCTGATTTCGGCGCGGGTGTAGCAGAGCGCTTCCCCCCTAGCAACCGTCTTGGGCACCGGAAAGTGATGCCCGAAGCCGCAATTTTTCGCCCGGGGTGGGGGCGCTGCATGGGGCGGCGGCGGATTGCGGCGCTAACAGCCGCCGCCACCGCGCCGCTTTGGCGCGGGGCGCAGCGCTCAACCGCAAAAGGCGTTGAAACACGGGGTGCGCGCGGCTTGCTGCATCGCAGCGATTCGCGGACCGGATCGTTGCGCTGCGGCCTGCGGCAGCCTGTCGCAGGGAGGGGTGCCGCGCCGCAGCGCGGACGCGACCGTCAGGCCGGTTCGGCGCTGGGGCGCGGGCTGCCTTCCAGCACCCGCAGCGGCCGGCGCACCGCCTCGCCAAGCCCGGGCCGACGCGGCGCGTGCACCTGTTTGGAAACCTCCAGCAGCACCACCCCTGCGGCCAGCATTCCCGAAACGCGCTGCCCCATGCGTTCCCACATCGGCGCCGTGCGCAGCCAGAAACGGCGGTGCGAGGGCGGAATGTAAAGCGCCGCGGCGTGGCGTTCGGGCACGAAGCCGGCGCGCCGCGCCTGCCCGTCAAGCTGCCCCAGCGTATAGGGCCGCCCGGCGCCAAACGGCGTGCTGTCGCGCGGCGCCCAAAGCCCGGCTCGGTTGGGCACGATGAACAGCGCCCGCCCGCCCGGCCCCAGCACGCGCCAGGCCTCTTCCATCAGCGCCTGCGGATGGTCCGAGGTTTCCAGCCCGTGCAGCATCACCAGCCGGTCGGCCATGCCGGTTTCCAGCGGCCAGCGGTGTTCCTCGCACAGCACCGACACATTGGGCAGGCCGGCGGGCCAGGGCATCACCCCCTGCCCCGCGGGCATCAACCCGATCACCCGGCGGGCCGGTTCCAGATAGGGGCGCAGCAGCGGCACCGCAAAGCCAAAGCCGACCACGGTCTGCCCGGCGATCTCGCCCGGCTCGGCAGGCCAAAGCGCCAGAACCCGGTCGCGCACCGCCTTTTGCGCCACCCGGCCCAGCTGCGTGCGATAGTAGAAATTGCGCAGATCGAGCACGTCAAGATTCATCGCGGCCCCCCGATGCGCCGCAGCGCCGCGAGGCAGCAGCGCAACCTGCAGGCGCTGCTGCCGCCCGCACGGAGCACCGCTGCAGCGCAACCCGGCTGCAATTCCGCAGGTCTGACCCATCATGATGCATTGCGTGGCGCTGGTCCTTGGGCGAAACTGCACAACAACATACGGAATATAGCGCGATACACCATGCCTTATGAACTGGTCACCATTCCCTGCCTGGCCGACAACTATGCCTGGCTGGTGCACGACGACGGCACCGACACCACGGTGCTAGTCGATGCCCCCGACGCTGCCCCGGTGCTGGGCGAGCTGCATGCCCGCGGCTGGAAGCTGAGCCACATTCTGCTGACGCATCATCACGCCGATCACACCCAGGGCGCGCCGATGCTGGAGGCGGCGACCGGCGCGCGGCTGATCGGCGCCGCCGATGATGCCGACCGCCTGCCGCCGCTGACCGAAGCGGTAATGCCTGGCGATCTGATCCCGATCGGCATGCAGACGGTCGAGGTGATCGGCACGCCCGGGCATACGCGCGGCCATGTCGCCTACCACTTTCCCCAGACGGGGCTGCTGTTTTCGGGCGACAGCCTGATGGGCTGGGGCTGCGGGCGGCTGTTCGAGGGCAGCCCGGCGCAGATGCTTGACAGCCTGCACCGGCTGGCGGCGCTGCCGGGGCAGACCCGGGTGTGTTCGGGGCATGAATACACGCTGAACAACGGCCGCTTTGCGCTGAGCATCGAGCCCGGCAATGCCGCGCTGGCGGCGCGCATGGCGACGGTGCAGATGCAGCGCGCCGCGGGGCAGCCGACGCTGCCGGTAACCCTGGACGAAGAACGCGCCACCAACCCGTTCCTGCGCGCCGCAACCGCCGAACTTGCCGCGGCGCTGCAGATGCCGGGTGCGGATGAGTTGGCGGTGTTCACCGAATTGCGCGCCCGCAAGGACCGGTTCTAGGGCGCTGCCCGAAAAATGTGCCGGGTTTAATGTTGCCGCGGACCTTCGGTTCGGAAAATTGCGCCTCAAGACAATCTGCTGCGGCGGAATTGCTGATCGGGATGAACGCAAACCCCTGCGGGCGGCGCCCGCGCCTGCGCTGCGCGGTCGTCGCTGCGCGAAGGACAGAAAATGATTGCGCCTGGCCGCAGCTTCCGGTGCAGTGCGGCGCAAGGCGCCGAAGCAGAAAGACCCCAGCATGACCCTGAAACCCGGCCACCGGCTTTGGCGCGCCTTGCGCGGGCTTGGCCCGGCGATGGGGCTGGCGCCGGGGGCCGAGGTGCCGCGCTGATGTCGCCCGCGCCACCGGTCGCCGCAGAAACGCCGCTTGCCGAGGTGCTGCCGCGTCTGGCCGACGGCCGCGAGCCACTGGTGCCGTTCGCCGACGCCGGTCGACTGGTCGGCGTGGTTTCGCGCAGCGATATCGTGGCGCTTTTGCTACCCGGGGTAGTGCGCGACTGATCACATTTCTGATCGCCACCCGCCGCGCCCCGAGATTTCCCAAGAAAGCACTTGAAGCTGGACGAATTCCACCGAAGTTTAACTGTATGAAGTCACGCTGGACGCCGGGCACCCCACACGCACCCGGCCCGGCAGAAAGGAGCATCACGTGCCGTCGTTCTCGACAACGCTTGAACAAGCTATCCACGGCGCGCTGGCGCTCGCGAATGCCCGCAGGCATGAATTGGCCACGCTGGAGCATCTGTTGCTTGCGCTGCTGGATGAACCCGACGCGACGCGCGTGATGCGCGCCTGCGGCGTCGATCTCGATGATCTGCGCAGGGTTTTGACCGAATTCATCAATGAAGAACTGGCAACGCTGATCACCGACGTTGAAGGTTCGGAGGCAGTGCCGACCGCCGCATTCCAGCGCGTCATCCAGCGCGCTGCGATTCATGTGCAAAGCTCGGGCCGCACCGAGGTTACCGGCGGCAACGTGCTGGTGGCGATCTTTGCCGAACGCGAATCGAACGCCGCCTATTTCCTGCAGGAACAGGACATGACGCGCTATGACGCGGTGAATTTCATCGCGCATGGCGTGGCGAAAGACCCCGGTTTCGGCGAATCGCGCCCGGTGGTGGGCGCCGACGAGCCACAGGCCGAACCCGCGCAGCCCGCGGGCGAGGCCAAGGAAACCGCGCTCGACAAGTTCTGTGTCAACCTGAACGCGAAATCGCTGAAAGGCGAGATCGACCCGCTGATCGGCCGCGAGGATGAGGTGGAGCGCTGCATTCAGGTGCTGTGCCGGCGGCGCAAGAACAACCCGCTGCTGGTGGGCGACCCCGGCGTGGGCAAGACTGCCATCGCCGAAGGGCTGGCACTGAAGATCACCCGTGGCGAAACGCCCGAGATCCTGTCGAAAGCCACGATCTTTTCGCTTGATATGGGCGCGCTTCTGGCCGGCACCCGCTATCGCGGCGATTTCGAGGAACGGCTGAAGGCGGTGGTGAAGGAACTGGAAGAGCACCCCGACGCGATCCTGTTCATTGACGAGATTCACACGGTGATCGGCGCCGGCGCCACTTCGGGCGGCTCGATGGATGCCTCGAACCTGCTCAAACCGGCACTGCAAAGCGGCAATCTGCGCTGCATGGGAAGCACCACCTACAAGGAGTTCCGCCAGCATTTCGAAAAAGACCGCGCCCTTGCCCGCCGGTTCCAGAAGATCGACGTGAACGAACCTTCGGTGCCCGATTCGATCAAGATCCTGATGGGGCTGAAGCCCTATTTCGAAAAGCACCACGAATTGCGCTACACCAATGAGGCGATCAAATCGGCGGTGGAACTTTCGGCGCGCTACATCCACGACCGCAAGCTGCCCGACAAGGCGATCGACGTGATCGACGAGGCCGGCGCGGCGCAGCATCTGCTGGCCGAATCGAAGCGCCGCAAGACGCTGGGGCCGAAGGACATCGAAGCGGTGGTGGCGAAAATCGCCCGCATCCCGCCGCGCAACGTCTCGAAAGACGACGCCGAGGTGCTGCGCGATCTGGAACGCTCGCTCAAGCGCGTGGTGTTCGGCCAGGACAAGGCAATCGAGACCCTGGCCTCGGCGATCAAGCTGGCCCGCGCCGGGCTGCGCGAGCCTGAAAAGCCGATCGGCAACTATCTGTTCACCGGCCCCACCGGTGTCGGCAAGACCGAGGTGGCGAAACAGCTGGCCGATGTGCTGGGGGTGGAACTGCTGCGCTTCGACATGTCGGAATACATGGAAAAGCACGCGGTTTCGCGGCTGATCGGCGCGCCGCCGGGCTATGTCGGCTTTGATCAGGGCGGCATGCTGACGGACGGCGTTGACCAGCACCCGCATTGCGTGCTGCTGCTCGACGAGATCGAAAAGGCGCACCCGGATGTCTACAACATCCTGCTGCAGGTGATGGACCACGGCAAGCTGACTGACCACAACGGTCGCCAGGTCGATTTCCGCAACGTGATCCTGATCATGACCTCGAACGCCGGCGCCACGGAACAGGCCCGGGCCGCCATCGGCTTTGGCCGCGACCGGCGCGAGGGTGAAGATACCGCCGCGGTGGAACGCGCCTTCTCGCCCGAGTTCCGCAACCGGCTGGACGCTGTGGTCAGCTTCCGTTCGCTGCCGCGCGAGGTTATCTTGCAGGTCGTGGACAAGTTCGTGCTGCAACTGGAAGCACAGCTGATCGACCGCAACGTGCATATCGAACTGACGCCCGAAGCCGCTGACTGGCTGGCCGAACGCGGCTATGACGAACGCATGGGGGCGCGGCCACTGGGGCGCACGATTCAGGAACACATCAAGAAGCCGTTGGCGGAAGAGCTGCTGTTTGGCCGCCTGACCAAGGGCGGCGTGGTCAAGGTGCTGGTGCGCGACGGCGCCATTGCGCTGCAGGTGGAAGAGCCGGGCAAACCGCAGCTGTCGCGCACCCGGCCGCCCCTGCTGACGGCGCATTAGGGCGACACTGGCTGTAGCTGGCGGCGGGGTAGCTTGCCACCCCCGCCGCCGCGCAGCAGCCGCCCGCGATTGGTCTGCCGTTGGCCTGCACACCGGGCGAAAACTGTTACGTGCAGCACCACGTTGACCGCGACCCCGACCCCGGGGTGCGCGACCATTGCTGCGGCAGCGCCAGTTATCAGGGCCACGACGCACCAATTTCGCGCTGCCGACGCTGGCGAAGATGCGCGCGGGCTTGGCGGTGCTGGCCGCAGCGCCGGGCACCGTGCGCGCGCTGCGCGACGGCTGGGCCGACGGCGCCTTTCTGGCGGGCGCCGATCTGGCGGGCAAGGGTTGCGGCAATGGCGTGGGGATCGACCGCGGGGGCGGCTGGCAGACACAGCTTTACCACATCGCCGCTGCTCGGTCATCGTTGCCGCCGGGGCCGGGGTCGTCGCCGGCGCGCCGCTTGGCCTGGGCGGTCTTTCCGGCAAGACCGAGTTTTCGCATCTGCATCTGACGCGCCAGGACGGCGTGCCGGTGCACCCTTTCGCCGCCGCCATCGACGCCGGTTGCCCGCCAGCGCGCCGCTGCTGATCGTCCGGACTTGCGTTCGGTACAGCCGCAAGGGCGATGTTCTGCGACTGGAACCATCCGGGCCGCAGGGCTGAACTTTCGCCAGCAGTGCTGAACGAGCGCGATCGGGCGGGTTCTAGCGCAGTGCCGGCCAGCACGTCGCCGGCGCCCGGGACTGGCCCGCCAGTGCGGCCATCAACGCTCGGTCAGCTTCAGCTCGATACGGCGGTTCTGCGCCAGCGCCTCGGGGCTGTCGCCCTGCGCCACCGGGGCGAATTCGCCAAAACCCGCGGCCGCCAGCCGCCGCGGCGCAAAGCCCAGCGTGCCGATCATGTAGCGCACCACCGAAAGCGCGCGCGCCTGGCTAAGCTCCCAGTTGTCGGCATAATGCGCGCCGGGCAACAGCGGCTTGGTGTCGGTATGGCCGTCAACGCGCAGGATCCAGTCGATCTCGGGCGGGATCTGCCCGGACAACTCGTTCAGAATCGCCCCCACGCCGGCAATCTGCTGCTGCCCTTCGGGGGCAAGATCGGCCGAGCCGGTCTGAAACAGCACTTCCGAGGAAAACACAAAACGGTCGCCCACCACGCGCACGCCTTCGCGCCCGGCAAGCACCTCGGACAGGCGCCCGAAGAACTCGGACCGGTAGCGCGAAAGCTGCCGCGCCTCTTCTTCCAGCCGCCGCGCCTCTTCTTGCAGCCGCGCGCGTTCGGCGGCCTCCAGATCGGCGCGGCGGCGTTGTTCGGCTGCCACCTGCGCCAGCGCCGCATTGAGCTGCGCACCGAGGTTTTCGACCTGCACCTGATTGACCTCGTCGCGCGAGGCACTTTCTTCAAGCACCGCCTGCAGTTCGGCCAACTGCCCGCGCAGCGCCGCGACCTGCTGGTTCAACAGTTCGACCTTGCGCGCTGCCTCGGCCGAGATTTCGCGCTCGGATGCCAGCGCCGCTTGCGCCTGCGCCAGCAATGCGGCGCGGCGTTCGGCCTCGGTCAGCTGCTGCGCCGCCTGCCCCTCGGCCGCGGCCTGGGCCGCCTGTGCAGCCAGCAGCAGCGCCGCCAGCCGTTCCGCCTCGGTCCGCTGCTCGGCAAGCGCGGTCTCGGTGCTGCTGCGGGCGGCCTCGGCGGCGCGCAGCAACGCGGCCAGCCGTTCCGCTTCGGTGGTCTCATCGGCCAACGCGCCCTGCGCGCGATCCCGCGCCGCCTCGGCGGCGGCCAACAGCGCTGCCAGCCGCTGCGCCTCGGACTCGCTGGCGATGGCAGCGGCCGAACGCGCCGCGCGTTCCGCCTCGGCGGCGGCCAGCAATGCAGCGAAACGTTCCGCCTCGCTGGTCTGTGCGACCAATGCGGTTTCGGTTTGCAGCCGCGCGGCATCGGCGCTGGCCAGCAACGCGGCCAGCCGCTGCGCCTCGACAACCGTTTCGGCCAGCCTGCCCTCGCTGGCCAGCCGCGCTGCCTCTGCCGCGCTCAGCAGGTTGGCCAGACGTTCCGCCTCGCTGGCGCTTGTGCTGGCGGTCTGCTGCGCCTCGGCCAGCGCCGCCTCGGCCGCCGCCAAGGCCGCGGCAAACCGTTCCGCTTCGCTCGCCTGTGCCGTTCGCACCTCGTCGCTTTGCCGCCGCGCTGCCTCGGCGGCAGCCAGCAGCGCCGAAAGCCGCGCCGCCTCGGTGTCAAACGTTTCTTGCAACTGGCGCTTGGCGGCCTCGGCGGCGGCAAGCAGGGTCAGCGTGTCTTCGGCCTTGCGCCGCTGTTCCTCCAGCGCCAGCGACATCGCGGTGATTTCGTCGTCGGCGCCCTGCAGCCGCTCGCGCAGCGCCTGCAGTGCCGCGGCGTCGGCCAGCCGCGCCGCTTCGGCCTCGCCCAGTTCGGCCTGCGCAGTTGCCAGCGCGCCTTCGGCGGCGCCAGCGCGGCTGCGCAGATCGGCCACCAGCGCGTCAAGCGCCGCGCGCCGGGCGGCGGCCAGCCGCGCCGCTTCGGTCTGCGCGTCGATTTCGTCGCGCGCCTGCGCCAGCGCCAGATCAAGCGCCTCGGCCTCGCTGATCGCGGTGTCGCGCTCGGCGGCGGTGGCGGCGGCCAAGGCCCGGGCGCTGTCGCGGTCGGCCAGCAGCGCCGCCACCTGCGCCTCGAAACTGGTGATCTGCACCTCCGCCGCCTGCAGCGCGGCATCGCGCGCCGCGATCTGGCTGTTCAGCGTGGCGATCAGCGCCGCCTGCACGCCGGCCTGTTCGGCGGCGCTGCGCAGGTTGCCTTGCAGTTCCGCCGCCCGCACCTCTTCCAGCGCCAGCGAGCGCGCCAGCCCGGCGACCTGTTCGGCCAGCGCCGACAGTTCATCATCCTGCGACGAGATGGTTTGCCGCAGCACCGACTGCACCACCATGAAGATGGTCAGCACGAACATCAGCACCAGCAACAGCGCGGTCATCGCATCGACGAAGCCCGGCCATGTCGCGGCCGCAAACCGGGTCTGTCCGCTGCGGCCGCGCAGTGCCATCTAGTCCCCCTGCGCCGGCTTGTTGCGCTGCGACAGAATCGCGCGGGTCAGCGCGGCGAAATCGTTGCGCAGTTCGGCCATGCTTTCCTGACGTCCCGCCGAAACCTCTTCCAGCAGCCGCAGCAGCTGCACGTCGATCGAACGCAGCCGCATCCTGACCTCGGTGTCCTCGGCAACCGTGGTGCGCTCGTTGCGCGCCTGCAACGTCTCGCTCAGCCGGTTCTGGCTGGCGGCCAGCGCGTGCAGCGCGTCGCCCGCGGTGTCGGCCTCGATCAGCGCCACCAGTTGCGCCTGGCTGTCGGCGACCTGCGCCAGCGATGCCGCCGCCGGGTCGGCCTCAAGCCGCGTCGTCAGCCGCTCGACGGCGCCGATCAGATAGCCCAGCCGTTCGTCGATCATCGAGCGGCTGACATCGCTTTGCACGTAAATCGCCTGCAGCGCCTCGACCTGTTCGGCCATATGGTCGATGACCCCGGCGGCGGCGCTGCCGATGCCCTCGCCTTCGCCACCCGCGCTGGCCAGCCCGATCCGGGTGATCGAGGAAATCCATTCCTCAAGCTCGCGGTAAAAGCGGTTCTGCCCGTGGCTGACGAACAGTTCCAGCAGCCCGACCACCAGACTGCCCGCAAGCCCCAGCAGCGACGAGGAAAATGCCGTGCCCATGCCGCCAAGCTGCTTTTCCAGCCCGCTCATCAGCTTGTCGAACACACCCATCGCGGTGTCGCCCTCTTGCGGGGCCAGCGCGCGGATGGTTTCGACCACCGCGGGCACGGTGGTCGCCAGCCCGTAAAAGGTGCCCAGCAAGCCAAGGAAGATCAGCAGATTGGCCAGATAGCGGGTGATGTCGCGCGCCTCGTCGATGCGGGTGGCGACGGAATCGAGGATCGAGCGCGCCGACGAGGTGGCGATGTCGCGGTGCACGCCGCGCGCGCCCAGCAGGGCCGCCAGCGGCGCCAGCAAGCTGGGCGCCGCCGAAAGCATCTGGCCGGGGCGGTCGGCGGCGAAGCCCTCGATCCAGCTGACCGAGATCACCAGCAGATAGACCTGCCAGAAACAGGCGAGGATGCCGGTAAAGAACACGCCAAGGATCAACCCGTTCAGCCAGGGGTTGGCCTGAAAGATCGGGAAGATCCGCGCATAGGCGAAATAACCGCCCATCACCACCAGCCCGATGACGACCAGCATCGCCATGACTTGCCGCACCGGCTGCGAGAACTGCGGGTCGGGCTGTTTCGTGGAAGCGCGCATCATTGTGTTTGACCTGCCTTTTCGGGCGCGAAGATAGGCGGCGCTGACGGCGGTGCCAAGCCTTAACCTGGGCGTGCACCTAGCAGCGCACGCACCTCGCTGGCAAGCCGTTCCAGTTCGACGTCATGCAGGCCAAGCTCGGCCAGATGCGCGGCGGTGTTGAACAGATATTCAGCGTTGGCGCCGCGCTCGCCGCGTGCGCTGGCGATGATGCGGGCCTGCTCGGCGGGGGCGAGCGCGCCGCAATACTGCGGGTGCGACCGGTCGATCACATAGGCAACGGCTTCGACCCGGCGACCGTCTTCCAGATCCAGCGGCAACCGGCGTTCCAGATAGGCGGCCGAAATCAGCTCGCGCGCGCGCAGATCGGCCAGCACGCGGGCCTCCTCGCCTTTGCGCACCGCAAGCGCCAGCCCGTCGCAGGCGGCATCCGCGGCGGCATCGAGCGCCAGCACCAGCCCCGGCGCCGCAGCACTGCCGCGGTAGTGGATCGAGCGCATACAAAAGGCCCGCCGCCAGCCCGGCAGCCGCGCCCGCAGCCGTTGCGCAGGTTGAAACCCCGGCTGCCAGATCAGCGAACCATAGCCGAAGATCCACAGTGTTTCGGTAATGTTCTGGCCCTCCCGCGCGCTGTAGGCTAAACAGGTGCCGCGCGGTTGGAAAGGGGTGCGATGCGGGCGGCGGTGCGGGTGCTGATGCTGGCGGGCTTCGTGTTCGGGCTTTACTGGGCCACGGCGGCGCTGACGCTGCGGGCGGCGGCAGACAACGCGCTTGCGACGCAGCATGCGTTGGGCGGCAGCGGCAGGCTGACCCTTGGAGGCTTTCCCGGCGCGTTCAGTGCCGAGCTTGCGGCGCCGCGGCTGGTGCGGGGGCTGTGGTCGTGGCAGGCGGCGCGGCTGCAGATGTCGGCGTCAAGTCTGGCGCCATGGTACTGGCAGCTGGACCTGCCGTCGGCGCAGATCGTGCAGATCGGCTGGCTGCGGCTGGCGCTGGACAGCGACGCAATGCAGGCCGCGCTGACGCTGCGGCCCGGGCCGGATCTGGCCTTGCGGGGCGCCGCGTTCAGCGCCGATGCGCTGCAGATACGGGCGCCGGGGCTGGCGCCCTATGCGGCCGAACGGCTGCGCCTGACCTTGGACGAAACCGCGGCTGGTGGCGCGCGCTACATGCTGCAGGCCGATCTGGCGGGTGTCGATCTGCCGCCGGAATGGGCCACCGCGCGCGGCCTTGCGCCCCACGCCGAATCGCTGACCGCTGCGATGGTGCTGACCTTTTCAGCGCCGCTGAACCGGCACGCCGGCCGCACGCCGCCGCGCCTGACCGGTGTCGAGGTGCAATCGGCCGCGCTGCACTGGGGGGCGGCGCGGTTGCACGTTGACGGCAGCCTGCGCGTGGACGCGGGCGGCAGGTTGGCGGGGCGGCTGATGCTGCACACCACCGACTGGAAGGCGGTGCACGCGCTGGCGTTGGGGTTGGGGCAGATGCAGCCGCAACAGGCACCGACCGTCGCCGCCATTCTGGCCGAGCTGGCGCGCGCCGCGGGAACCGCGGACGGGCTGACGATTCCGCTGGATTTTCGCGCGGGCTGGGCGTTTTTGGGGCCGATTCCGCTGGGGCAGGCGCGTTATCTGCAGTAGCTGCCGGCGCGGTAGCGGGCGGTGTCGAGGTGAAAATGGTCGCGGTGGTAGCTGTCGGCCTTTGGCCCCAGCACGGTGCCGAACAGGCCGCACCCGCCGCCAGTGTCGCCGTCGCAACCGGCACGCGCCGGCGGATGACTACGCTACTCTCCCGCCCCCTGGGTCGGTGCGCCGCGGCCGAAATCGGCTGCCGCGGTATCTTGCCCGGCCTCGATGATGCCGCGCCGAATGGCACGGGTGCGGGTAAAATAGTCGAAAAGCTGATCGCCGTCACCCATGCGAATGGCACGCTGCAGCACGAACAGCTCTTCCGTAAAGCGGCCCAGTATGTCCAGCGTCGCCTCGCGGTTGGTCAGGAACACATCGCGCCACATGGTGGGGTCGGATGCGGCGATGCGGGTGAAATCGCGAAACCCGGCTGCGGAATACTTGATGATTTCCGATTTGGTGACGCGGCGCAGATGATCCGCCACCCCCACCATCGTATAGGCGATCAGGTGCGGCGTGTGGCTGGTGACCGCCAGCACCAGATCATGATGCGCCGGCTCCATTTCATCGACATGGGCGCCGAGGCCAAGCAGCAGGCCGCGCAACCGCGCCGTCGCCGCGCCGTCGGCGCCCGGCAGCGGCGTCAGCAGCCACCAGCGGTTCACGAACAGCGTGGCAAAGCCCGAGCGCGGCCCGGAATGCTCGGTCCCAGCCAAGGGGTGGCCAGGGATGAAATGCACGCCCGCCGGCACATGCGGCGCCACCGCCTCGATCACCGCCTGTTTGACCGAACCCACGTCGGTCAGCGTAGCACCCGGCGCCAGATGCGGCGCGATTTCGGCAGCGATTGCCGCCATCGCCCCTACCGGCACCGCAAGCACCACCAGGTCAGCCCCCGCAACCGCCTCGGCGGCAGTATCGCAAACCCGGTCGCAAAGCCCGATCTGCTGCGCCACCGCGCGCGATTCAGCCGAACGCGCGGTGCCGACGATTTCGCCCGCAAGCTCCTTCCAGCGCAGCGCATGCGCCAGCGACGAGGCAATGAGGCCAAGCCCGATCAGCGCGACGCGGTTGTAGGGGCGGTTGTCGGGGCGGTTCACGGGTCGGTTGTCGGGCGCCGACATCAGCTTTTCTCCTTGAACTGCCCCACGGCATGCGCCACGCGGCGGCAGGCGGCCTCATCGCCCACGGTGATGCGCAGGCAGTTCGGCAGCCCGTAGCCGGCGACCTGCCGCACGATCAGCCCCTGGCTTTGCAGATAGGCATCGCAGGCCTGCGCCTCGGCGGCATCGGCAAAACGCGCCAGCACGAAATTGGCCATCGAGGTATCCGACGGCACGCCACGCTCGGTCAGCGCCTCGGCCAGCCACACCCGCAGCCGCGCGTTCTCGGCCCGGCAGCGCGCGACATGGTCCTGATCGTGTATCGCCGCCTCGGCGGTTTCCAGCTGCGCACTGCCAAGGTTGAACGGCCCGCGAATGCGGTTCAGCACGTCGATGATGGCGCGCGGCCCGTAGCCCCAGCCGATCCGTAGCCCGCCAAGCCCGTAGATCTTGGAGAAGGTCCGCGTCATGAACACATTGGGCAGCCGCGTCGCCAGTTCGGCGCCGCCGTCATAGCCCGCCACATATTCGGCATAGGCGCCGTCAATCACCAGTATCGCCTGCTCCGGCAGGCCGCGCGCCAGCCGTTCAACCTCGGCCAGGCCGATCATCGTGCCGGTCGGGTTGTTGGGGTTGGCGATGAAGACAAGCCTGGTCTTCTTGCTGCAGGCCGCCAGCAACGCATCGACATCGGTGGTGCGTTCGCGTTCGCGCACCGCCACCGGCGTCGCGCCGCTGGCCAGCGCCGAAATGCGATACATCAAAAAGCCGTGCTCGGTGAACAGCACTTCGTCGCGTGGCCCGGCATAGGCCTGGCACAGGAAATGGATGATCTCATCGCTGCCGACACCGCAGATGATGCGCGCGGGGTCAAGCCGGTGCACCTCGCCGATTGTGGCGCGCAGCGAAGCGTGGTCGGTGTTGGGGTAGCGGTGCAGGCTGTGCACCGCGCGCAGATAGGCCTCGCGCGCCTTTTCCGAAGGCCCGAACGGGTTTTCGTTGGAACTGAGCTTGACCGCATCGGTGCGCCCGGCCACATGCGCCGCGCCGCCCTGATACAGCGCAATCTTCATGATGCCCGGTTGCGGGCGAATGGCATCTGGCATGGCGTGACCCCCAAGGTTGGCGCCGTTCTACCCAGCCCGCGCCCGCATTGCCAGTGCCTTGTTGCCACTGCGCTTTCACGCCCCGCGGCGCGCTAATCCGCCAGGATGTTGCGAAATTGCCAGGGGTCGGTCTCGTCCAGATCGCGCTCGAACGGGCCGCGGCGGCGGCTCAGCGGGTTCCAGTCGGTGTAATGCGCCTCGACCGGACCTAGATAGGGGCGCTGCACCGCCAGACAGCGGGCGTGGTCCATCTCGTCGGCCTCGACGATCCCGGCCTGCGGGTTTTCCAGCGCCCAGACCATGCCCGCGATCACCGCCGATGAAACCTGCAGCCCGGTTGCGTTCTGCGACGGCGCCAGGTCCACCGCCTCGGCAATCGACAGCCGCGAGCCATACCACAGCGCGTTCTTCGGGTGCCCGTAAAGCAGCACGCCCAGTTCATCGACACCTTCGATGATCTCGTTTTCGTCCAGAATATGCTGGCGCGGCGGGATCTGCCCGGTGCCGAACGTGTCATGCAGCGACAGCACCGCATCATCGCAGGGATGATAGGCGTAATGGCAGGTGGGGCGGTAGTCCGGCGCCGCCGGATCGCCAAGCGTGTAGTAATCGGCAATCGAGATCGCTTCGTTATGCGTGACCAGCAGGCCGAACTGCGGCCCCGGCGTCGGGCACCAGCTGCGCACCCGCGTGTCGCCGCCGGCGCGGTCCAGCCAGATCGCGGCGCGGCAACCGGTGGCGTGGCGGTGCGCGCGCTCGGGCAGCCAGCGTTCATGCGTGCCCCAGCCCAGCTCGGCCGGCTGGAAACCCTCGGCCAGAAAACCCTCGACCGACCAGGTGTTGACGAAGGTGCCGATGCGCCGGGCGCGCGCCGATTTTTGCGTGTCGCGTTCGGCGATGTGCACGCCCTTCACGCCCAGCGAGCGCATCAGCCGCGCCCAGCCGGTGCGATCGGCGGGCGCCGCCACCGGCTGCCCCAGATCGCGTGCCAGCACCAGCAGCGCCTCTTTCACGAACCAGCTGACCATGCCCGGATTGGCGCCGCAGCACGAGACCGCAGTGCTGCCGCCGGGCCTGTCGCGCGCTTCGGCGCGGATCGATTCGCGCAGCCGGTAATTGGTGCGCTTGGCGTTCGGGCGGCCGTCGTCGAAATAGAACCCCGGCCAGGGCTCGGTCACGGTGTCGATATAGGGCACGCCCAACTCGCGGCAGAACCGCATGATGTCGCGCGACGAGGTATCGACCGAAAGATTGACGCAAAACCCCTGCCCCGGCTGCAACAGCCCGCCCAGCACGTCGCGGTAGTTGCCGGGGGTCAACGCGCATTGCACATGGCGGATGCCGCGTTGTGCCAGAAAGACGTGACGGTCGGGCGCCGGTTCAACCACCACCAGCTGGTGGTGGTCGTATTCGAAATGGCGCTCCAGCAGCGGCAGCGTGGCCCGCCCGATCGAGCCGAAGCCGATCATCACCAGCGGCCCGTCGATACGGCCATGCACAGGATAGGCTGTCATCGCGCCCCCCAGCCAAAGCGCGCAACGCCGGATCAAATGGCAAGGGCCGCACCCCGCGGCGCGGCCCCCGTTGTATCCGGCGCGCGCAGATCAGTTCTTGGCGTAGAATTCGACCACGAGGTTCGGCTCCATCATCACCGGGTAGGGCACATCGCCCAGGCCCGGCTGGCGCACGAAGGTGGCAGTCATCTTCGAATGATCGACTTCCAGATAGTCGGGCACGTCGCGTTCGACCAGTTGCACCGCTTCCAGCACGATCGCCAGTTGGCGCGACTTCTCGCGCAGCGCGATCACGTCACCCTCTTTCACCCGATACGAGGCGATGTTGACGCGCTTGCCGTTCACCTGCACATGGCCGTGGTTGACAAACTGCCGCGCCGCGAAAATCGTCGGCACGAACTTGGCGCGGTAGATCACCGCATCCAGACGCCGCTCCAGCAGGCCGACGAGGTTGGCGCCGGTGTCGCCCTTCACCCGCTCGGCCTCGGTAAAGATCTTGCGAAACTGCTTTTCGGTCAGGTCGCCGTAATAGCCCTTCAGCTTTTGCTTGGCGCGCAGCTGCGTGCCGAAATCGGACAGCTTGTTCTTGCGCCGCTGGCCGTGCTGGCCGGGGCCGTATTCACGCCTGTTCAGCGGCGATTTCGCGCGCCCCCAGATGTTTTCGCCCATCCGGCGGTCGATCTTGTGCTTGGCAGAGGTGCGTTTCGTCACCGCTGATCTCCTTCGTCTGTTGCGGCTTTCGGCTGATCCGAAAACCGGTTCCCACTTTCGGGCCTCAGCCCGGCGAAGGGCGTTGTCCTCTGGCTTTCGCCCGACAGGCATCCCCTTGCGGGGGCCACCAACACCAATGATTTCCGGGCCATCGCTGCCCCGGATCGCGGGCTTATAGGCGGCACCGCCCTGGGCGTCAATGCCCTGCAAGCCTTTCTTCATTGCGAAAATACCCTCGGGGGGCACGGGGGGCAGACAGCCCCCCGCCCTGCCGCGGGCTCAGGCCGCGGCGATGTCGTGGCGCAGGATCGCGGCTTCGGCGCTGTGCAGCCGGCGGCGGGCATAGTCGCCATAACTCGCGCCGCCCTCGGCCAGATGCGGCAGCAGCGCCAGCAGGCCGGCGCGTTGCTGCGGTGCGATCATCTCCAGCGTCGCGGCGCCCGGGTGGAAGCTTTCGCATTCCAGCCCGTTGGCGCGCAGGATCTGGTGCCGCTCCAGCAGCAGGTGGATGTAGTGCGCCTCGCGCAGCCCGTGTTCCACGCGCACCGTGTCACCATTGACCAGATCGGCGGCAGCCACCAGCACCTCGGTCTCGTTGAACAGCGCCTGCGCCGCGGCGCCGCGCAGCAGCATGCGGTGTTGCGGCGACACCAGCAGGTCGGCGTCGGGCCGGCCGATGCCAAGCGCCCCGGCCAAGAACCGCACCGGCCGCAGATGCGGCATGGCGTGCAGCCGCGCGCCGCTCATCCGACGGTCGCCGGCCCACAGGATCGGCTGCGCGCCGTCGTCGCGGGTGCTGATCTTGTCGCCCTGTTGCAGGTCTTGCACCGGCCGCAGACCCTCGGGGGTGGCGATCATCGTGCCCGGGGTGAAACAGATCACTGCGGGCGCCTCGGCCTGCGCTTGCGGGGCAGCGGCGGGCGGCAGCAGGAATTGCTCGACCACCCAAAGCTCGGTCTCGCGCGGCGGGATGTGGCCGGCGAACATCAAAAGGCGCGCGGCGCAATCGGGCAGTTCGATCACGGTGACGGTGTATAGCCGATAGCCATCGGTGACGCTGAAACCCTGTTCCGCCTCGTCCACTGCCAGGTCGGGCGGCGCAAGACTGCCGGCGCCAACTGCGGCGCCCAGAAGCCGGCGCACCGCCCGCGCCGCCCTGCGGCGCAACGCCTCGTCGCCTTCGGCACCCTGCAGTTGCAGCAGATCGCGCGCGCCGTCGACGCGCAGTGCCTCGCCACGCCACTGCCATGTGCCGCCCACCGTCAACGCCTGCACCGGCGCCGCGGTGATGCCGTCAATTTCCGTTTGTGCCCATGAAATGACAAACGTGCCGCAATAGCCCGTTCTCATGCCTGTTGTCCTGCCGCTCGCTCATTTTTTCGGGTCTTTTTGGCCCGTTATGCGCAGGCTAGCAGACTCCGGCGCGCTTGCAAAGCCTGCCGTGCCGGGGCGGGACAATTCGCCCCGCCCGCTGCATCAGAAGTTGAACCGTGCCCGCAGCGAGCCGACCGCCTGGCCCTCGGGCTGGCCCTCGAATTCCTCTGAAAGCCAGGTCACGCCGTAGAACAGCGCGAAGTTTTTGCCCTGCCAGGTGACCCCGGCGCGCAACCGCTGCCGCAAGGGCTCGGGCGCGATGCCATCGGCTTCGGGCAGCCAGGCGCTGCGCCAAACGCGCGCCAGATCGGCGCCGAGCACGAAGCTGAAGCCCGGCCGCGACTGGCCGGCGATGCCCACATAGCGCTGCCCGGTGGTTTCGTCGCGCAGCCACAGCGCGCCGGTTTCGCGCGAACCGAACGCCAGATCGACACCGGCGCGCAGCCAGTCCTCATCGCCGGCCCGCGCCTCGACAAAGGGTCGCAACTCGGCGCCGCCGATCTGCAGCGGGGCGCCGAACTCGGCGGTCAGCACCGGGTAAAGCGCATTTGGAAGTTGATCGGCAAGCACCCGCGGGCGCGGCGCGCTTAGCCAGTAGTGCAGCTGCTTGTGCACCGCGCCGACGCTGGTGCCCGGACCCACCGCGGTCAGCCCGGCGCCAAAGCGCATCTCGATGGCGCCGCGCTGCAGATAGGTCTGCGCCAGAAACGACAGCGTGCCGCCGTAGCGGCGATCAACCGGCGGCGGCACTTTCAGCGTCGATGGCGCGATGATCGCAGCGCCAAAGCGGTATTCGCGCAGATCGAACGCGCGCGACGGCAGCGCGCCGTTCCAGCCGGTGCCGCGCAGCACGCTGAGCGCATAGGAGCCGGTGCGCCAGCGGTCGTCGTGATCGCCGATATAGTCGTTGTTGAAGAACCGCCCGTAACCAAGTGTTGCCCGTTCTTCAGCGTGCAGCGGCGCGGCAAGGAAAAGCGCCGCGAGCGCCAGACCGGCAATGCATTTCAACATCATCTTGTTCCCGTTCCAGGATACTGCCCAAATCGTAGCCCGCCGCGAGGTTGTGCGCCAGTGCGCCTGGTGCCCCGGCGGCAAAAACGCCGCGCGGGCCCGACCGGGCAGGTATTGCCCTGAAAATTGCCTGACAGATGGCATCTGGCGGGCGGAATTGCGGCGTTTTCAAACGCCTGGCAGCGCCCGCGTCTGAAACCGCGGCGTTCTCAGCCGCATTTGGAATGGCCGCAGTCGGCACAGGTCATGCAACCTTCGATCATCCGCATCGCATAGGCGCCGCAATGCGGGCAGACCGGGGCGCGCGGCGTGCCGTCAGCGGCCAGCGCCATCGCCCGCGGGTCGGTTTTCAGGCCCATGCCCTCGCCGTCGATGAAGCCGATCGCGATCAGGTGCCGCTCGATCACGCCGCCGATCGCCGCAAGAATTGACGGCACATACTTGCCCTCCATCCACGCCCCACCGCGCGGGTCGAACACCGCCTTCAGTTCCTCGACAACGAATGAAACATCGCCGCCGCGCCGGAACACCGCCGAAATCATCCGCGTCAGCGCCACCGTCCAGGCGAAATGCTCCATGTTCTTTGAATTGATGAACACCTCGAAGGGCCGCCGGTGCCCGCCCTGCACGATGTCGTTGACGGTGATGTAGATGGCGTGCTCGCTGCCCGGCCAGCGCAGCTTGTAGGTGGCGCCATCCAGCGCCGCCGGGCGGTCGAGTGGCTCGGTCAGGTAAACCACATCGGCGCCGCTGTCACGTTCGGGAGCCTTTTCAGTGGCCTCGCTGACGCTGAGCACCGAGCCGGTGACCGCGTTTGGCCGATAAGTGGTGCAGCCTTTGCAGCCCTGATCCCAGGCCGCCATATAGACCTGCTGAAAATCGTCGAAGGAAATGTCTGCCGGGCAGTTGATGGTTTTGGAAATGCTGCTGTCCACCCATTTCTGCGCTGCGGCCTGCATGCGCACATGGTCAAGCGGCGCCAGCGTCTGCGCGTTCACGAAATACTCGGGCAGGGGCGCGTCGCCATGAAGGTCGCGCCACATCTGCACCGCGTAATCGACCACCTCTTCCTCGCTGCGGCTGCCATCGGGTTGCAGCACCTTGCGCGAATAGGCATAGGCGAACACCGGCTCGATGCCGGAAGACACGTTGCCCGCGTAAAGGCTGATCGTGCCGGTGGGCGCCACAGAAGTCAGATGGCTGTTGCGGATACCATGCGCGCGGATCGCATCGCGCAGGTCTTCGTCCATCGCCAGCATGTTGCCCGAGGCCAGGAACTTTTCGGCGTCGAACAGCGGGAACGGCCCTTTTTCGCGCGCCAGATCGACCGAGGCAAGGTAAGCCGCGCGCGCAATCGCCCGCATCCAGTCCGCAGTCTGCGCCGCTGCTGCCTCGCTGCCATAGCGCAACCCCAGCATCAGCAGCGCATCGGCAAGCCCGGTGACACCCAGCCCGATGCGCCGTTTCGCCTGCGCCTCGGCAGCCTGCTCGGGCAGCGGGAAGCGGCTGGCGTCAACCACATTGTCCATCATCCGCACCGCCACGCGCACCAGATCGTCAAGCGCCGCGGCATCGAGTTGCGCGCCCGCCCCGAACGGCTGCGTCACCAGCCGCGCAAGGTTGATGCTGCCCAGCAGGCAGGCACCATATGGCGGCAAGGGCTGCTCGCCGCAGGGATTGGTGGCGGCGATGGCCTCGCAATAGGAAAGGTTGTTCATCGCGTTGATGCGGTCGATGAAAATGACGCCCGGTTCGGCGTAATCATAGGTGGCGCGCATGATCCGCGCCCAAAGGTCGCGCGCGTTCAGCGTGTGATAGACCTTGCCGGCGAAGCGCAGATCCCAGGGCCCGTCGGCCTTGACCGCGGCCATGAAATCATCGGTCACCAGCACCGACAGGTTGAACATGCGCAGCCGCGCGGCATCGTGCTTGGCGCCGATGAAGGCCTCGATGTCGGGGTGGTCGCAGCGCATCGTGGCCATCATCGCGCCGCGGCGCGAACCCGCCGACATGATCGTGCGGCACATCGCATCCCAGACATCCATGAACGACAATGGCCCCGAGGCATCCGCCGCCACACCCTTCACTTCGGCGCCGCGCGGCCGGATGGTGGAGAAATCATAGCCGATGCCGCCGCCCTGCTGCATGGTCAGCGCCGCTTCCCGCAGCGCCCCGAATATGCCGCCCATCGAATCGGGGATGCTGCCCATCACGAAGCAGTTGAACAGCGTCACCGCACGGCCAGTGCCGGCCCCCGCGGTGATGCGCCCGGCAGGCAGGAACCTGAAATCTTCCAGCGCCGCGAAGAACCGTTCTTCCCAGAGTTCCGGCTGCGCCTCGCCCGCCGCCAGCGCCCGCGCCACGCGCCGCCAGCTGTCTTCGACAGTGGCGTCGATCGGGGTGCCGTCGGCGGCCTTCAGCCGGTATTTCATATCCCAGATCTGATTGGCTATGGGGGCGGCAAAGCGGCTCATGATATCCTCGCGCGGTCCGGGGGGATGGCCAAGATACGCCCGCCGCGCCGCTGGGTCAACTTGCCTTGGGTGCCCCGCCAACTATATGCTGGGCGTGAAGAGGTGACGGAAACGACATGCTGCATCTGATCAAGCTTTGCGTCGGCGCTGAAGGGGTCGAGGATTTGCTGACCTGGCAGCGCGCGCGCTTTGGCGCCGGCACTGCCGAACATGTCACCCGCATGTGGCCCAAGCGCGGTGACGAAATCCTTGCGGGCGGCTCGCTTTACTGGGTGATCAAGGGGGCGGTGCTGGCGCGGCAACGCATCGTGGGTCTTGAGGAACGCCGCGGCGCCGACGGCATCCGGCGTTGCGCGCTGCAGCTTGCGCCCGAGGTGATCCGCACCGGAGCGCAGCCGCGCCGCCCGTTTCAGGGCTGGCGCTACCTGGCCGCCGCCGACGCGCCGCGCGACCTGCCCGATGCGCGCCCGCATGATGACCCGCTGCCGCGCGAGTTGCTGACCGCGCTGGCCGAAATGGGCTTGCGCTAGCGCGCTGTGGGCAGGCCGGCCTTTGCGAATGCCCCGGGCGCAGGCGCCGGGGGTTTCACACCCCCGCCCCCCGTGGGATATTTGAACAAGGAAGAAGCCGGGGGTCAGAGCCCGGGTTCGGGCAGGCCAAGCTGATCGCACAGCGCCGCCAGGGTGGCGCTGGTGGCGGGGGTCCAGTCTGCCTTGCGGGCGGCGAAAAGCGTCGCCTGGCTTTGGTGAATCAGCCCGTCGTCGAGAATCTTCAGGTGGTTGGCGCGCAGGGTTTCGCCCGAGGACGTGATATCGGCGATCGCCTCGGCGGTGAGGTTCTTCACCGTGCCTTCGGTGGCGCCCTGACTGTCGACCAGCTGGTAATCGGCAACCCCCTGCTCGCGCAGAAATTCGCGCACCAGGCGGTGGTATTTCGTGGCGATGCGCAGCCGCTGGCCGTGCACGCGGCGAAAATCGGCGGCGGCGGCGTCCAGGTCTTGCAGCGTTTCGACATCGGCCCAGGCGGCGGGAACGGCGATGATCAGATCGGCATGGCCAAAGCCCATCGGCACCAGCGCGGCGACCTGCGCGGGCCAGTCGGCCAGCTTTTCGCGCACCAGATCCGAGCCGGTCACGCCCAGATGAATGCGCCCCGCGGAAAGCTCGCGCGGGATCTCGCCAGCCGACAGCAGCACCAGTTCCGCCCCGTCGGCGCCATCGACCGCGCCGGCATATTCGCGCGCGCCGCCCTTGCGGCTGAGGCTGACACCGCGCGCCGCGAACCAGGCGAAGGTGTCGTCCATCAGCCGGCCTTTCGAGGGCACACCCAGTTTCAGGCTCATGCCAGCGCCTCCAGATCGGCGACCAGACCGGCGCGGATGACGCCGCCCACGGCGGGGATGGAGCGGCCCTGCCCCAACACCGCGGTCAGCGCGTCATAGCGCCCGCCCGAGGCGACCGGCGGCAGCCCGGGCTTGGCAGCGGTGAAGGAAAACACGAAGCCGTCGTAATATTCCATGGTGCCGAGGCCGTGGCTGGCATCATAGATGATGTGGTCCAGCGTCACGCCGCGGGCGGCCAGCGCATCGAGCCGGCGCGCCAGGCGGGCCACCGCGGGGGCGATGGCGGGCATCTCGTCGGCAAGGTCGCGCAGCGCCGCCAGCGCCTGCGGCGCCGGTGCGCGCACCGCGAACAGGGCCCGCAACTGCGCCACTTCGGCGGCGGCAAGCGGCGGCGCAGCGGCGTCTTCGCGCAGCGCGGCAATGCGCGCGGCCATGTCGGCAGGACTGCGCAGCCCGACCCAATGCGCGCGCGGCGGGGCGAGGCCTGCCAGCAGCGCGGCACGGCTGGCCGAGGGCGCGGGTGGCGCCGCGTAATGCGCCAGCAGTGCCTGAAACCGCGCCGGGCGCCAGATATGGCGCAGCAGCGCCGCGCGCCGCGCGGGCAATGTGTCGAGCCCGCGCACCGCATCCATCAAAAGCCCGATGTCGCCGATGGTGGCGCCAAGCCCAAGCGGCGCCAGCAGCCGCGCGAACAGCGCGAACACCTCGGCGTCGGCGGCTTCGGGATCGGCGCGGTCGAATACTTCATAACCCGCCTGGAAATACTCGGACACCCGCGCGCCGCGGTGGTCTTGCCTGCGAAACACCTCGCCAAGGTAGCAATAACGCGCCGGGTCGGCGCCGTTCGCCATATGCGCCTGCACCACCGGCACGGTGAAATCAGGCCGCAGCATCAATTCGCCACGCAGCGGGTCGGCGGTGACATAGGCCCGCGCCCGGATATCCTCGCCGTAAAGATCGAGCAGCGCATCGGCGGGTTGCAATATGTCGGTGTCAAAGGTCTCGGCGCCGGCGGCGCGAAAGGCGGCCAAAAGGCGCGCGCCGGTGGCGCGGGCGGCGGCCCTGGCTGCCATCAGCCACGCTCCAGCATGGCGCACACTGCGGCGACGAGGTTTTCGCGCGGCACCTCGGTTTGCGCCGGCTGGGCCTTCCATTCCTCAAGGCTGGCGGCGGCGGCGATGCGGGCGCCAAGGGCGAGGTCCTTCAGCACCACCACGCCA
>Ga0326597_10002377_pt1 | contig 28136 bp, 26 predicted proteins | sample RVTome_12_FD_203789 | JGI IMG/M metagenome (GOLD analysis project Ga0326597, IMG submission 203789) | Soil microbial communities from uranium-contaminated site in the Upper Colorado River Basin, Wyoming, United States - RVT100D185 | ecosystem: Environmental > Terrestrial > Soil > Contaminated >... | reverse complement strand
TTTCAGTTTCTGCCGCGCAAGTTCAAGATCGCCGTGACCGGCAGCCCCAATGACCGCGCTGTGACGCGCGCGCATGACATCGGGTTGCGGATGGTGCGCCAGAACGGCGCGCCGGGGTATGAGGTGATCGTGGGTGGCGGGCTTGGCCGCACGCCGATGCTGGGGCAGGTGATCCGCCCGTTCCTGCCCAAGGCCGACCTGCTGCCCTATCTGGAAGCGATCGTTGCCGCCTACAACATTGCCGGCCGGCGCGACAACAAATACAAGGCGCGGCTGAAGATTACCGTGTTCGAGAACGGGCTTGATGCCTTTGCCAGCGACGTGGAAGCCGAATTCCGCCGCACCCGCGCGGCGTTCAGCGGTGTCGATCAGCAATTGCTGGCCGAGATTGAGGCGGCGTTCGCGCCCCCCGCGCTGCCGCCGCGCGACGGCGCGCCCTATCACGCCGCGCGCGCCGCCGATGCCGCGTTTCGTGCCTTTGCGGTGCACAACGTCACCGCGCACCGGGTTCCCGGCTACGGCATCGTGACGGTCAGCCTGAAGGCGCATGGCGAAACCCCCGGCGACGCCTCGGCGGCGCAGATGCGCCTGCTGGCCGATCTGGCCGACCGCTACAGCCAGAATGAGCTGCGCATCAGCCATGAGCAAAACGTGATCCTGCCGCACGTGGCGCTGGCCGATCTGCCGGCGTTGCACCGCGCGCTGGCCGATGCCGGGCTGGCCACCGCCAATGCCGGGCTGCTTTCCGACATCATCGCCTGCCCCGGCATGGATTATTGCGCGCTGGCCACTGCCCGTTCGATCCCGGTGGCGCAGCAGATCGCGACGCATTTCAAGGCGCTGGGGCTGGAAGAAGAGATCGGCCAGATCAAGATCAAGATCTCGGGCTGCATCAACGCCTGCGGGCATCACCATGTCGGGCATATCGGCATTCTGGGGCTCGACCGCGCGGGGGTGGAAAACTACCAGATCACGCTTGGCGGCGATGGCACCGAGCGCGCGGCGATCGGCGACAAGACCGGCCCGGGTTTCGCCTATGACGAGATCGTCCCCGCGATCGAGCGTATCTTGCGCGCCTATCTGGCACTGCGCCACGACCCTGCCGAAACATTCATCGACGCGTTCCGCCGTCTGGGCGCGACGCCCTTCAAGGCGGCGCTTTACGGCGAGGGCGCGCGCGATGCCGCTTGATGACGAAATCGCCGCGCGGGCGGCCGGGCTGAACATCGCCTACCGGCACCACGGCGCCACCGCGGTGCTGGAACGCGCGCTGCGCGACCCCGAGGTTGGCAATGTGGCGTTGGTTTCATCCTTCGGGGCGGAATCGGTGGTGCTTTTGCACATGGTCTCGGTGATTTCGCCGGGCACGCCGGTGATCTTTGTCGATACCCAGATGCTGTTTGCCGAAACGCTGACCTATCAGTCGGAACTGGCGGAAAAGCTGCGGCTGACCGATTTGCGCACCATCCGCGCCGCAGACAGCACGTTGGCGATGGACGACCCCGACGGCACCCTGCACCGCTTTTCCACCGACGCCTGCTGCGCGCTGCGCAAGGTGGCCCCGCTGGAAAACGCCCTGCAGGGCTTTGACGCCTGGATCACCGGGCGCAAGCGCTATCAGGGCGGGCAGCGCGCCGCGCTGGAGTTCTTTGAGGTCGAAACCCCGACGCGGCTGAAAATCAACCCGCTCGCGCATTGGGGCCGCGAAGACGTTGAGGAATACATGGTCGAAAACCGCCTGCCGCGGCACCCGCTGGTCGCCCGGGGCTATCCCAGCATCGGCTGCGCGCCTTGCACCAGCCCGGTGCGCCCCGGCGAAGACCCACGCGCCGGGCGCTGGCGCGGCGAGGCGAAATCGGAATGCGGCATCCATTTCATCGGCGGCAAGCTGGTGCGCGGGCCGCTGAGCGAGGAGAAGGTGGCATGAACAACGCCGTGATCATGCGCGACGACGGCTTTCACCGCGACGACTGGGCCGGGCCGGTGCTGGAAATCGCCGCCGAAAGCCGGCCCGAATCGCTGGCCGAACTGCTGGCGGCGCCGGTGTTGCGGCTGCGTTTCGCGGCGTTTTCCGATGGCCGCGGCTTTACCCTGGCACGGCGGCTGCGCGCTGCGGGCTATGCCGGGCGGCTGCGTGCCGCCGGGCCGCTGCTGGCCGACCAGTATGCCATGGCGCGGCGATCGGGGTTTGACGAGGTGGAAATCAGCCCCGAACTGGCCGCCCGACAACCCGAGGCACAATGGCACGCCCGTGCCAACTGGCGCGAAAACGACTATCAGACAAGGCTCCGCGGATGAAATACGACTTTCCGTTACAGGTTTTCCCCCCTAAAACAGCGCCAGTCGATGTGTCCCCAAAGCCGCCGCAGGTGCCCGTGTCCGAAACCGCTGCCCAGCCCATTGCCCGCACCCTTCCCGATGCCCAGACCGTCACCGCGGTGCGGCACTGGACCGACAGCCTGTTTTCGTTCCGCGTGTCGCGGCCGCAATCGCTGCGCTTCCGGTCGGGCGAATTCGTGATGATCGGTCTTATGGATGACCGCGGCAAACCCTTGCTGCGCGCCTATTCCATCGCCTCGCCGTCCTGGGATGAGGAACTGGAGTTCTATTCGATCAAGGTGCCCGACGGGCCGCTGACCAGCCGCTTGCAGCATATTCAGCCTGGCGACGATATCATCCTGCGCCCGAAACCGGTGGGCACGCTGGTGCATGATGCATTGTTGCCCGGCAAGCGGATCTGGTTTCTGGCCACCGGCACCGGTATCGCGCCCTTTGCCAGCCTGATGCGCGACCCCGAGACCTATGAGAAATACGATCAGGTGATCATGATGCACACCTGCCGCACCGTGGCAGAACTGGAATATGGGCGGCAGTTGGTGACCGGCCTGGCCGAAGACCCGCTGATCGGCGAGATGGTCGCGGGTAAGCTGCGCTACTACCCGACCACCACGCGCGAACAATCGCCGCAGATGGGCCGCATCACCGACAACCTGGCCAGCGGCAAGGTATTCGCCGATCTTGACCTGCCGCGGATGAACCCCGCCGACGACCGCGCCATGGTCTGCGGCAGCCTGGCCTTCAACCTGGATGTCAAGGCGGTGCTGGAAAGCTTTGGCCTGCGCGAAGGCGCCAATTCCGAGCCGCTGGAATATGTGGTCGAAAAGGCCTTCGTCGGCGACGGCGTCTGAACCAATCCAACGGACAGCAAAGCGCCGCGCCGGGGCAACCCGCGCGGCGTTTTCATTTGCGCCGGGTCAGTTCGCCAGCGCCGCCTTGATCGTTTCCAACACGGCACGCAACTGTTCGGGCTGGCCGATGGCCGCGGCCAGCGCCTCCTTCAGCGCCTGCTTGGCCGCCCCGTCAAGTGCTGAACGCTCGATTGCCGCCTCCACATTGACAAAGGGCGTGGCGGGCGTGGCGGGGGTGGCGGCGATTGCCGCTTTCACCGCTTCCAGCGCCGCGCGCAGTGCCTCGGGGTTGTCGCGCGCTGCCGCGACCCTGGCCTTCAGCGCCGCCTTGGCCTCGGCATCAAGGCTGGTGTGGTCGATTGCCGCGTCAACATTGACAAAGGTCTGCACCTCAAGCGCCATTGCCGCCTTCACCGCTTCCAGCGCCGCCCGCAGCGCCGCCGGATCATTCTTTGCAGCATCGACCGCGGCTTTCAGCTTTTCCTTGCCGGCGGCGTCGAGGGCCGAGCGGTCAATCGCCGCGTGCACGTTCACAAAGGTCACCGCGCGGGCGGTGGCAGCGGACTCGGCTTCGCTGGCCGCCTTGGCGGCGGCTGCAGCGGCGTCGGCTGCGGCGGCTTCGCTGGCGGCCTTGGCAGTGGCCTCGGCGGCGGCGGCTTGGGTGGCGGCTTCGGCGGCGGCAGCGTCCAGCGCCGCTTCGGCCTCGGCCTCGGCAGCTTTCGCCGCCACTTCGGCGGCCGCAGCGTCGGCGGCGGCCTTCGCGGCGGCCTCGGCGGCGGCGGTCTCGGCGGCGGCGGCTTCGGCGGCGGCTTTGGCGGTGGCATTGGCGGCAGCAACATCGCGTGCAACCTGCGCCGCGCGCTGCTCGTTCACGTAGGTGTAGCCGCCGATCGCGGCGGCCAGCACGACCACAAGTGCAAGCAGTCTGTTCATGCGCGTCTCCTGGCCCCGGGTGGTGTCGGTCTGGCGCCTTATGCCAGAGACCCGGCCAAAGCGAAAGGTGACAACCTTGTCGCACCGGGGCAAACCGCCGGTGTCTTGCACCGTGACCGGCGCACCCCGCGCTGCCGTGCCGCTTGCGTTCGGGCGCGATAGGTGTTGAAACCGCTGCGCGCGCCCTCTAGTTTGCGCGCGCATCGGTTTGGCCATACGAAGGAATAGCACCATAGCCCGCAGACCCCATAATGCCCCGCCTCAGCGCGACACCGGCCCCCGCATCAATGACCGCATCCGCGCCCCCGAAATCCGGCTGATCGGTGCCGACGGCGAAAATGTGGGCGTGGTGACCCCGGCCCGGGCAATGGCGATCGCCGAAGAGGTGGGCCTCGACCTTGTCGAAATCTCGCCCACTGCGGTGCCGCCGGTCTGCAAGATCATGGATTACGGCAAGTTCAAGTTCGAACAGCAAAAGCGCGAAGCCGAGGCGCGGCGCAAGCAGCACATCATCGAGATCAAGGAAATCAAGTTCCGCCCCGGCACCGACACGCATGACTATGAGGTCAAGATGCGCTCGGTGATGAAATTCCTGGAAGAAGGCGACAAGGTCAAGGTCACCTTGCGCTTTCGCGGCCGCGAAATGGCGCACCAACAGCTTGGGCTGGAACTGCTGAACCGCGTTGCCGCCGATGTCGGCGACGCCGGCAAGATCGAATCGATGCCCAAGCTTGAGGGCCGCCAGATGGTCATGATGATCGGCCCGAAATAACCGCACCCGCAGCGGCGCAACGCAGACCCTCCCCGATGCGGGAGGGTTTTTCATTTCGCGATTGCCCCGCGCAAATATAAAAGCGCTGCGGGAGGGAGGCCCGCAGCGCATTTGTGAGGCCGGCGAGGGAGAACGCCATTGCCCCGACCCGGGTTTCACGCGACTGGAACGCCGCTTACAGGGAGATCTGAAACCCGATGCGCAATTCATAGCTGTTGCTGCGGGCGCGAACCTTGACCTAAGTCAACTTGGTGTCAGGGGCGCCTGCGACATGTTGTGCGGCATCACGTTGGGGCAAAAGCATGTGGCAGACGGTCAGGCAGCGCGCGACGACAGTGTTTGCGGCGGGGCTGGGGGCGGCGGGGTTTCTGGCGGCGGGTTGGCCGTTGCCATTGTTGCTGGGGCCGATGCTTGGCTGCCTCGCTTTCGCACTGGCCGGCGCCCGGCTGCGCGACATGGGCGGCATCGGCACCTTCATGCGCACGATCCTGGGCGTGGCAATCGGCGCCTCGGTCACCCCGGCGCTGGTCGGCGCGCTGCCCGATTACGGCGCCACACTGCTGCTGGTGCCGCTGTTCGTGGCCGCAATCGGCCTGCTTGGCTACCCGTTTTTTCGCCGCGTCATGGGGTTTGACCGTGCCACCGCATTCTATTCGGCAATGCCGGGCGGGCTGCAGGACATGCTGATCTTCGGGCAGGAAGCCGGCGGCGATGCGCGCGCGATGAGCCTGGTGCACGCCACGCGCGTGCTGGCAATCGTCACTGCAGCGCCGTTCCTGCTAAGCTGGATCTACGGCATCGAACTGACGCGCCCGCCCGGCGCGCCGATTGCTGCGCTGCCGCTGTCGCAACTGGCGCTGATGGCGCTTGCGGCGCTGCTGGGCTGGAAGGGCGGCGAGCGGATCGGGCTGTTCGGCGCCTCGATCCTGGGGCCGCTGATCGTGACGGCGGCGCTCAGCCTTGCCGGGCTGATCCAGCACCGGCCGCCGGCGGAAATGATCTGGGCGGCACAGTTGTTCATCGGCATCGCAGTCGGCGCCAAATACAGCGGCATCACCGCGCGCGAGCTACGCCTGTTCGTCGGCGCCGGGCTGGCGTTTTCAGCGCTGCTGGCGGCCATATCACTTGGCTTCATCGCCATCGCGCTGCAGCTATCGCCGGCCCCGGCGCTGGACGTGGTCTTGTCTTTCCTGCCCGGCGGGCAGGCCGAAATGGTGGTGATCGCAATCGTTTCGGGCGCCGACGTGGCCTTTGTGGTGACGCATCATCTGACGCGGATCTTTCTGGTGATTCTGATCGCGCCGATCATCGGGCGCCGGCGCGCAGGGCGCTGATCCGCGGCTTGGTCGGAACAACACGCCCCGCCCCGGCAACGCGCTACAGCGCCTTCATTTCCTGCCGGATATAGCGGTTGTCGCCGCGCGCCAGAACCCAGGCGCCAAGCCGGCGCGCCAGTGCCGGATGGCCGCGCGCCAGGGCGCGTTTGAAAAGTTCGCGCTGGTAGCGGGGAAAATCGCGGCGCGCGCGCAGGTTGCGGTAGAAATCGGCCTCCTGCAGTGATCCATCCAGCGCCGCCAGGATGATTGGGTTCAAAATGCCCATCTGCTGCAATGATGACCCCAGCCGGTGCCCCAGCAGTGGGGTGCGCAGTCGCACCACATTCGTGCCGCTGAACCGCGCCGTATGCGCCGCGTCAAGCGGCTCGTAGGGGTCGAACAGAATCGACACCCGGCGGGCGCTGCGGCTGGCCTCGGCGGCGTCGCCATAGCGGCCCGACCAGTCGCGGTCCCAGGCCACCTTGTAGCGCGTTTCCCAAGGCACCAGCGCGCGCGACAGCGTCGATTGCGGGCTGATCGCCACCACCTCGGCGCCCGGACAGGCGGCTGAAAAAGCGCAGGCGGCATAGCCGCCCATCGAGGCGCCGTAAAACACGACGCGCTCGAACTGCGCAAAAAACCCCTCGGCGGCCAGCCGGTCGAATTCTGCCGCCACCCAGGCGTCGCGATACCAGGTCCAGCCGCCCGCCATTACCCCCAGCATCGACCAGCCCTGCTTTTCGATGAAATGAAAGCCCCAGGGCCGGCGTTCCTCGCGCTTGTTCATGGCGATGTCGAGGTTGTCGAAGGTGACCACCAGCGTGCGGCCGCGCGGCATGTAAAGGAACGAATGGCTGCCGTTGTCGCGGTAAAACCCCTGCGCGCCGGCAAGCCCGCGCGCGATTTCGGCCCAGGCAGGGTCGCTGACCGTTTCGGCACGCGGCAGCGGTGTCAGTTGCGCGCGGGTGACCTCGACCCCGCCATCGTCGCGGCTGCCAAGCACGTCAAGCGTGCCGTAATCCTTCAGGAACGGGCGGCTGCCCGAGCCCTTGCGGATATCCAGCAGCAGCCGGCTGTCGGCGTGCAGGCACGCTTCAAGAACGGGCTTCAAGTATTTGATCTTGTTAACATCGCCAAAGCCGGAAAGACTGGCGATCAGGTCGGTGGGGCGCAGCTCTGCGGCCTGGTTCACCAGCCGCACGCGGGTCATGTCGGCGCCGTTGGTGGCCAGAAACTCGCGGTAGGGCGCCACCCAGGCCGAGGGCTGTTCGGGCCATTCACCCTTATGCGTAAGGTCCACCAGCGCAATTTCACAATCCCACCTCGCCTGCGCTGCCAGTGCCAGGCTTTGCGCCGTGCCACCGACATCGGCAAAGCTGCCGACCTCGGGCAGATCCACCGCGTCGATCAGCCCGGCGTCGAACTGCCGCCTGCCGCGCCCGGCGATCGGGGCTGCCTCGGGGCGGATGCCGTGGCGCGCCAGCAGCATCGCCAGATAGCTGCCCGCCGGCGGCACGCCGCCATGGCGCAGGCCAAGCTCGCGTTTGTTCGAGGCCCACAGGTGCAGCGCCGTGGTGCGCGGCGTGATCAGCCTTGCCGCAGCCTTTTCGTCTTTCAGGAACCGCGTGCGTTGCGGGAAGGCGACCGGGTAAAAGGCGTCAAGCGGCTGCACTTCGTGCTGCAGCGCGTGTTTCGCCACGAAATGCGTCAGCATCATCGGCCCCCACACACCCCAGGGCTGCCGGCTGACATGCACCGGTGCGCCGGCATCGCGCGCCGCGGCATATTCGGCGCGCAACGCGGGTTTCACAAAAGGCGGGATCGCAAAGCGGTCGGCCACAAAATCGAGCATCTCGGCCAACACGGCACTGTCTGCGGGCAGGCCCAGCACGGCGTTGTTCACGCGCGGCGCGCCGGGCAGTTCATACCCCATCACGAAGTCGCTGTCATAGGCCAGCGGGCGGTGGCAATAGACATCGGTATCGACCCAGATCAGCCCCGGGTTGCGTGCGATCATGTGCAGGCGGAACAGGTCGGCGAACAGCGCGAAGCTGTCTTTCTTTTCGTATTTGATGAAATCACCGGTATCGAGCACCTCGCGCCCGTCGCGGCGGATCACGCCTTCGGGCACGTTGGGGATATATTCGTAGGAAAACAGCGCGATGCGCTGGCCCGCATCGACGAAAGATTGCAGGCAAAGCTGCTCCATCCAGCTTAGCCGGCCGCCGATCCACAGCGTTCCCACCTCGCGCATGCGCGCCATGCCTGCCCCCGTAGCCCTTGTTTTGGCGTCATCTTGCGCCATTGCGGCGGCGCTGCCAATGGCAAAGGCGGTGCCAGCCGGGGCGACCGGGTGAATGCGAGGGGTCAGGATTCTTGCCCTGAACCCCGCCCTCGCGGCAGGGCGATCGTGCTGCCCGGCGACGCGCGCGCGCACCTTGGCTTCGGCCAGTGGCCGCAGTCTTGAACCTTCACCCGATTGCCCTGACCTGCCCGCGTTTGCCAGCGCGGCAGTCTGTGCTAGGAACGTGGCAAAGCGGCAAACAGGGCAGCGTCGATGGGCAGGACCGGGGTGATGCAGGGCTGGCTTGGCACCCGGCCGGGGGTGCTTGATGCGCTGGCCTGGCCCGAAGGCGCCGGCTACGCCTTTCGCGTGTTCTTCGCCGCCCCCGCCACGCCGGCGCAGCTTGCGGCGGCCCCGCAGCCCGGCTGCGCCGAAATATCCGAACTGCGCGAGGTTTCGGGCGGCGTGATGGCGCAGGGGCACAGCCCCACCCTGCCCCTGCGGCTGGCGCTGGCCACCGGCACGGTCGAAATCGTGCCCGACGCCCCGGCAGCCGAGATCTTTGCCGGGCGCAACGTGCTGCTGGCGCTGCGGCTTGAAGAACCCGCCGAGGTGGTGCTCGACTGGCTGGCCTATCACGCCGGCCAGCACGGCGCCGAGGGCGCGGTGATCATCAACCGCGCGCCGCCCGACAGCCCGGCGGGCGGGGCCGAGCATTTTGCGGCGGCGCTGCAGGCGGGGCTTGCAGCGCGCGGGCTGGCGTTGCCTGTGGCGGTGCTGGGCAGCGCGGTGCCGCTTGGCAAACCCGGCTGGGGCCCGGAAAACCACCCCTGGCTGGCGCCCGACGCGCCGGGCAAGGACCGCATGGCGGCGCCCGCGCCCGACCCGTGGCGCGCGCCGCTGGGGCAAGGGCTGGTCTACGAGATCGCGAAATGGCGCTACCTGTCGCGCGCCCGCGCCGTGCTGACGCTGGATGTGACCGACATTCTGGCCGCCCGCGCCCCCGATGCGCCAGGCGCGTTCGACCTTTGCGCGCAGGCGCCGGGTGGCGTGGTGCTGCTGGCGGGGCGGCGCATTTACCCCTGGCGGGTGCGGCCCGGGCAGCCCGAACGCTTTGGCGACCATATCTGCCGGCAGTTCGACGCGCGCCGTGGCATCGCGCGTTGGGGCGTGGCGCCCGCGAAGGCGGGGCTGGGCAACACCTGGCGCGCGATTCGCGTCGCCTACGCAAAGCCGGAGCCCGGCCTGGTGGTGCCGTTCTGGCGGGCGATGGCGCTGCGCGTGCCAGGGCGCGCCGCCTCAGAGCTGGCGCCCAAGACCTCGCTGATCGAAGATCCGGCATTGCTGGCGCTGGCCACCGGCGCCTTCGGCCATAAACCGATCCGCCCGCCGGTATCGCGAACCCGGCAGGCGCCGCCGCATGCCCTTGCCGCCGGGCGCACCGCGATCGTCACCACGATGAAGAACGAAGGCCCGTTCATCCTGGAATGGCTGGCCTATCACCGCGCCATCGGGGTGGACGACTTTCTGATCTACACCAACGACTGCAGCGACGGCACCGATACCATGCTGCAGATGCTGCAACGCAAAGGGCTGGTCACGCACCGCGAAAATCCTTTTCGCGCCATGGGCCTGCCGCCACAGCATGCGGCGCTGCAGGCGGCCGAGTCCGAGCCGGTCATGCAGACTTGCGGCTGGGCGATCTGCATGGATGTCGATGAGTTCATCAACATCCGTATCGGTGATGGCACCCTGCCCGCGCTTTATGCCGCGATGGGAAAGGCGAACATGATCAGCCTGACCTGGCGGCTTTTCGGCAATGCCGATGTGCACGAATACGCCGACCGCTTCTTGCTCGAGCAGTTTGCCCTGTGCGCCCCCGAGGTGGTGCGCAAGCCGCATCAGGCCTGGGGCTTCAAGACGCTGTTTCGCAACATCGACATCTACAAGAAGCTGGGCGTGCACCGGCCCAAGGGGCTAATCCCCGATCTTTGGGACCGGGTGAACTGGCTGAACGGTTCTGGCCAGCCGATGCCGCGCGAGATGTTTCGCAACGGCTGGCGCTCGACGCTGGAAACCTTTGGCTACGACTGGGTGCAGCTGAACCATTACGCGGTGCGTTCGGCCGAAAGCTTTCTGGTCAAGCGCGACCGCGGCCGGGTCAACCACGTCGACCGCGATCAGGGGCTGCACTACTGGTTTCGCATGAACCACAACGCGGTGGAAGAGCGCAGCATTCAGCGCATGCTGCCGGCGCTGCGTGCCGAATGGAACCGGCTGCTGGCCGACACCGAAATTGCCGCCGCGCATGCCCATGCGGTTGCCTGCCACCGCGCCAAAATTGCCGAGCTGCGCGCGCAGCCCGCGCCCGAGGCGTTTTATGCCGAGCTGACCAGCGATCGTTTCGAGCAGCTCAGCCGCATGCTGCACATGTTCGGATCAGCCGTGTTCAACGCCGGTCCGGGGGTGCTTCCGCCCGACCTGCACCGCCGCGCGCTGCCGCCGGATTTTTTCTTCACCGTCGAACACGCGGGCGAGGCAGAACATTAGCCGCGGGCGGTGGCCTAAAGCCCCGCCAGAACCGCGCGCGCGGCACGCAGGCCCGGCGCCTCGCCGCCCTCGCCAAGCCGCTGCATCGTCAGTTCCATCGCCTGCAGCTGCGCCGCGGCGCGCAAAGGGTCTTCCAGCATGCGCAGCAGTTCGGCGGCGATCGGGCCGGGGCGGCAGTTGCGGCCCAGAAATTCGGGAATCGCGCGCGTTTCCGACACCAGATTGACCAGCGTCACGGTATCGACCTTCAGCATCCAACCGATCAGCGCCCGGCTTAGCGGCGCCATGTCATAGGCGATCACCATCGGCGTGCGCGCTGCGGCCAGTTCAAGGCTGACCGTGCCCGACGCCGCCAGGGCAAGATCTGCCGCGGCAAAGGCGGCGCGCTTGTCGGCCGCGTCTTCCACAACGATCGGCGGCACCGGCCAGCGCGCCGACATGTCGCGCACCATACCCGCAACGCCGTGCACCGTGGGCAGCACCACGCGGATCGATGGCTCGCGGTCGCGCAGCCGCATCAGCGCTTCGTCGAAGCGCTGCCCCAACCGCGCCACCTCGCTGCGGCGCGAGCCGGGCAGGCACAGCACCATCGGCTGTTCGGGGCCGATCATATGCGTTTCGCGGAACGCCGCGGCCTCGGCGGCACTGGCGCGCGGTGCCGCCACCACCGGGTGGCCGACAAAATCGCAGCGCATGCCGGCGGCCTGCATATAGGGCGGCTCAAACGGCAGCAGCGCCAGCACATGGTCGATCACCCGCGCCATTCTTGCGGCACGCCGGGGCCGCCAGGCCCAGACCGAGGGCGCCACGTAATGCACCGTATGCAGCGACGGGCGCTGCGTGCGGGCGGCCGCCGCCACGCGCAGGCAGAAATCGGGGCTGTCGATGCTGATCAGCGCATCGGGGGCAAAATCCACCGCCGCCTGCGCCGTCTCGATGATCCGGCGTTGCAGCGCGCGATAACGCGGCAGCACCTCCCACAGCCCCATCACCGACAGTTCCTGCATCGCAAACAGGCTGGCCAGCCCCTCGGCCTGCATCAGCGGGCCGCCGACACCGGCAAATTCGACCCCCGGCGCCAGTTCCCGCAACCCCGCCATCAGCGCCGCACCCAGGGCATCGCCCGAAGGTTCACCCGCGATGACGAACAGTTTCATGGCTCGCGCGACCACAGGAAAAGGCCCGAGGCCTCGGCGGCGGCGATGGTGCGGGCGCGTTCCAGCACCAGCACACCGCCGGCCTGCCAGGCAATTCCCGCCAGCCCGCCCGCCGCCGCGGCCGCCACCGTATCGGGGCCGATCGCGGGCAGATCGACGCGGCGGTCCTGCCCCGGCTTGGGTGCCTTGTAGGCAACCCCGCGGGCGCCCGCGGGGTCTGGCCGCAGGCCGCCGTGACGGGCGGCAAAATGCAGCATCGCATCGGTTCCCGGCAGCGTTTCCAGCGCCAGGCACAGGCCCTGCGCCACCACCGCGCCCTGCCCCACATCGACCGCGCCAAGGGCGGCGACAATTTCCGCGCCGCGGGCGGCATCGGCGGCGTCGGCGGCGCTGACCTGGCCGGTCAGAATGCCGGGGCCGGGCACGAGGTCCGGCGCCACCGCGTCGGCACCCAGCACATCGAACCCCCATTCCTCGAAAATGCCGATCACCGCGCGCAAAGTGGCGTCATCGCCGGCCTGCATCGCGGCCACAAGGCGCGGCACCAGCGTTGCGGTGCGGGCGTCGAAAAGTTCGGGCTCGATCTGCGGCCGGCGCATGGCGCCTGCCAGCACCACGCGGCGCACACCGCGATCCAGCAGATGGTCTAGAAACGGCACCAGCCGCTCGATGCGAAAGCGCAGCGGCGCCTGGCCGCCGACCTCGCTGGCGAAGCCCTCCATCTCGGCCAGCACGAAGGGTTCGCTCAGCGCCTCGGCCAGCAGCCGCGGCAGCGCGCCGGTGCCGGCGATGAGCGCAAGCCCGGTCATCGCGGCGTCAGAAAGCTGCGCTCGGACGGGCCGAGGATGAAATCGAGCACCTCGCGCACCAGCGCGCCCTGTTCGCCGTCAGCCGCCAGCCGGTGCGCAGAATCGCGGAAATTGCCTGTTCCAAGCGCCGTGTAAACCTCGCGCAGCGCCGCGATATCGGCCTTGGCCACGCCGCGCCGCTTAAGCCCGATAAGGTTCAACCCCTCAAGTTGGCCCCGCGGCCCCTGCACCAGACCGTGCGGGATAACGTCTGCCGTTACCATCGTCACCGCGCCGATGATCGCGCCGCGACCGACGCGCACGAACTGATGCACGCCCGAAAGCCCGCCCACGATGACATCGTCTTCCAGCACGCAATGCCCGGCGATCGCCACGTTGTTGGCAAGGATTACCCGGTTGCCGATCTGGCAATCATGCGCGACATGGGCATTTGCCATGAACAGGCCATCGTCGCCCACCCGCGTCACCAGCCCGCCGCCCTCGGTGCCGGTGTTCATCGTGACGCTTTCGCGGATGCGGTTGCGGGCGCCGATTTCCAGCCGGCTGCGTTCGCCGCGAAACTTCAGGTCCTGCGGCACCTCGCCAAGGCAGGCGAAGGGAAATACCACCGTATCTTCGCCGATCACGGTCGCGCCGCCGATCACGACATGCGATTTGAGCACCACGCGCGCGCCCAGCCTGACCTCGGGGCCGACCACGCAGAACGGGCCGACCGATGCGCCGGGGCCGATCTTGGCCCCCGGCTCGATCACTGCCGTGGCATGCACGCTGGCGCTTGCGTCAATTCCCATGCCTCAGCCCCGCAGGTCCATCATCGCGGTGAATTCGGCCTCGGCGGCCAGTTGCCCCTCAACCAGCCCGCGGCCTTCGAATTTCCAGATCTTGCCGCCACCGCGCTTGACCGTGACATGCAATTCCAGCACGTCGCCCGGCACCACCTTGCGACGGAATTTGCAGCCGTCAATGCCCATGAAATAGGTCAGCAGCGGGCGGTCAATGACATTCAGGCTGATGCCCACCACCACAGCCGATGTCTGTGCCATCGCTTCGACGATCGTCACCCCGGGCATGATCGGCATGCCGGGAAAATGGCCCTGAAAATGCGGCTCGTTGAAGGTGACGTTCTTGATCCCGACCGCGCCCTTGAACGGCACGATCTCGCGCACCCTGTCAATCAGCAAGAACGGATAGCGGTGCGGAATGATCCGCTGAATCAGGTGGATATCGGCCTCGGTAAAGGGGGCTGGCTCGGACATCTGCGCTCCTCTGCATCGCGGCCTGGGCGTTTGGTCACGTCTTGCTAGCGCCGCCGCCCGCAATTGGCAATAGAACCGGGTCAGTTGCCGTTGCCGCCGGCGCTGTCCGGCGCAGGGGCCTGCGGCGCCTGGGGGCCGGCGCCAAGCTGGGCGTCGGCAAGGGCGATGACCTCATCGGTGACGTCGATGATGTCGGCTGAAACGAAGATCGCGTTGCGGTCGAGAATGGCCAGCGCACCGCGCGCGCGCATCACCTCGCCCAGAACAGGCAGGATCGCTTGGTAAAAGGCGCGCTGCTCGGCCTCGGCACTGCGCGCGATGTCGCGCGACTTGGCATCCTGTTCGCGCCGGATCGTGACCACGCGGGCATCGAAGGCATCTGCCTCGGCGCGGAACGCCTCGGGCGCCATATCGGCGCGCCGTTCCGTCAGCGAACGTTCCTCTTCGGTCAACTCATCTGCAATGCGGGAATTTTCCGCCGCCAGCGTCTCCAGCGCGGCAGAAATGCGCGCCGCGGCGCGTGCCCCCCAGAGCGAACCGGTATAGACGCGGTCCTGATCCAGCGTCAGAATCGGGCTGACCAGACCGCCGCTGCTGTCTTGCGCCGCGGCGGGCAGCGCCAGCAGCAGCGCCAGCAGACCGACCCACAATGCGCGCGCAAAGGCCATGGTGCGGCCTCAGAACCGGGCCGAGATCGTCACGTCGAACGATTGCTCGATATCGTAGCTTTCCTTGGCCAGGGCCCTGGAAAAGTTGAAGCGGAACGGGCCGATCGCGGTATCCCAGAACACCGAAACGCCAATCGTCGACCGCCAGTGCAGCGTGTCGCTGCCGCCCATGTCGCTGGCCGCCGTGGTGTCGTTCAGACCCCAGACCGAGCCGATATCCCAGAACACGCCGCCGGTGATGCCGTATTCCTCGGGCAGGCCAACCGGAAACTCGGCCTCAAGGCGCAGCGCTGCAAAGTAATTGCCGCCAAGCGCGTCATTGTTGGCGCCGGCGCCGATGTCGCGCGGGCCGTAGCCATTCGGCTCAAAGCCGCGCACCGCGGTGCCTGCGGCAAAGCGGTCCAGCACCCGGCTGTTGCCGCTGAGCATGTGCAGCGCGCCGCCTTCAAGCTCAGCGCGAAGGGCGACCTCTTCTTGCCAGATGCGGGTCTGCGCCGACAGCAGCGCACGGCTGCGCACCGCCGCGACATCGCCGCCAAGCCCAAGAAAGTCCTGCGTGAAGTTCAGTTTCATCGCGGCATTCGGGCTAAGCCCGGTGATCCGTGTGTCATGCGTGTAGGTATAGCCCAGGCCGCTGCTGACGCGCGCACCCAGATCGGCGGTCAGCATCGGCGACGATCCGGCGACGATATCGAACAGCTCGTCACGCTTGACCGCATAGCGCAGCTGCAGCCGGCCATTCTCGGAAACCGGAAACTCCAGCCCGGTGGAAAACGCGGCCAGCCGGGTCTGGTAATTCGCGAATTCCTTGTTGGTGGTGTTGTAATTGACGTCGATGCTGAACTTCAGATCGCGCCCCAGCAGATAGGGTTCGATGAAGGTGAGCTGCGATTTCTGGCTTTCCGCCGCGGTCGAGATGTTCAGCGTGACGAACTGCCCGCGCCCGAGGAAATTGCTTTCCTGCAACTGGATCGAGGCACCAAGCCCCGTTGCAACGCCGTAGCTGGCGCCAAAGCTAAGCGAGCCGGTCGGCTGTTCTTCGACGTTCACGTCAACCACCACCTGATCGGCGCTGGTGCCGGGCCGGGCATTGACATCGGTGCTGGCAAAAAAGCCAAGCGCACGAATGCGTTCCGCGGCATTGCGGATTTCGCGTGGGTTGAAGGGGTCGCCCTCGACGGTGCGAAACTGCCGCCGGATCACCTGATCCAGCGTCGTCGTGTTGCCCTCAATATCGATGCGCTCGACAAAGATCCGCGGCCCGCGGACCAGCGCGAAGGTGACATCCACGGTCAGGTCGCGGTCGTTGCGGGTGATGCGCGGCTGCACCTGCACGAAGCTCAGGCCTTTGTTCAGCGCCAGCGCCTCCATGCGCGAGATCGTGTTGTCGATTGCCGAGGGCGAAAACACATCGCCGGAATCGATGCGCATTTCGCGGCCGAATTCGGCGGCGTCAACCTCGGGCAATTCGCTAACGGTGTCGGTTCCGGCGATGCGGTAGCTTTGCCCTTCATGCACGCTGAAGGTCAGAAAAAAGCCTTCGCGTTGGCGCGAGAAATCGGTGGCAACGCTGAGCACCTGAAAATCGATATAGCCGCGCGAGCGGTAGAAGTCGGTCAGCAGCTGCTTGTCGAACTCCACCCGGTCGGCCACGAACGTATCGGCGCGGATCAGGGTGCGAAAGATGCCCGCCTGCTTGGTGGCCAGCACCTGCCGCAGCCGGCGGTCGGAAAAGGCGCTGTTGCCGACAAAGGAAAGCCGCTCGACCTCGCTCACCGCGCCTTCGGCGATCTCGAAGGCCAGATCGACGCGGTTGCCGTCGCGCCGGATGATGCGCGGCGTGACCGTGGCGCTGTAGCGGCCGGCCTCGGCATAGGCCCGGGCGATGGTATTGGCGTCGGCCTCGGCGGTGGCGGGCGAATAGACGTGGCGCGATTGCGACACCACCATCTGCGCCAATGCCGCGTCGTCGAAACGCCGGTTGCCCTCGAAGTTCACGATGTTGATCGTGGGATATTCGCGCAGCCGGATCAGCAGCGTATTGGCCTGCGGCAGCAGTTCGACCGACTCGAACAGCCCCGAGCCCTGAATCCGTTGAAAGGCGTCGTTCAGCTCGCCCGCGGTCAGCACCGCGCCGCGCGCAATGCCGGCCATGCTGAGCACCGTGGCGGTTTCGATCCGCTCAAGCCCCTGCACGGTGATGTTGTCAAAGCGCAGCTCCTGCGCGGCTGCCGGCAAACCGCCCATACCCGCCACGACCAGGGTTGCCACAAGAACGGCCCGCAGACGGCGCCAGATGCACGCGCCCAAACCGCAGCCAATACGCCGCCAGCCCGTCATTGTATTCTCCTGCCCCGGTCACGATTGCACTGTCGTTGACTAGCCCGAATGCAGGGCCATGTCAAAAGCCCGCTCGCAACCGGGCGCGGCGCGATGCCGCTGCCCCGCCGCGGCGCGTTCAGGGCCGACTGCTGAAGCCGGGATCGGGCTGCGCCTGTTCGTAAAGCGTGGCGCAAAGCATCGCGGTGCCCGCCAGTGCAAGCACCAGCGCCAGCGGGGCCAGCAGCCGGTCGAAGCTGAGATCGAACACCAGCGACATCCCGCGTGCGCCATCGGCAAGCATTTGCATCGTCACACCCTCCGTTGCCGCCCAAGGCTAGCGCCGGTTTATGGCAGCAATTTGGCGCAAGACGTGCTCAGGGGCAGAAGATGTCGTTGCTCAGCCCGAACACCATCAACGACAGCACCAGCACCAGCCCCAGCGTGATCAGCACGTTCAGCACCCGCTGCGCCGGCGGCTTGCCGGTTGCGGCTTCCCAAGCGTGAAACACCAGATGCCCGCCGTCAAGCACGGGAATCGGGAACAGGTTCAGCAGGCCGACCGCGGTGGACAGCACGGCGATGAACCAGATGAAGCTTTGCGCGCTGGTCGCGGCGGCCTGCGCCGAAACTTCGGCAATGCCGATCGGGCCGCGCAGGTTGCACGACGAAATCGCCCCCGTCACCATGTGCCACATGCCCGAAAGCGAGGATTTGGCGATAAACCAGGTTTCTGACACGGCGCCCTGTGCGGCCTCGAACATGCCGGTCGGGCGGGTTGCGGGGGTAAAGAAGAAATCGCCCGAGGCGCCGATCAGCAACCGCGATTCGAAACCGCCTTCGCGCAGCGGCAGGTCGGTGCGCCGCGGCGTCAGCGTGACCGCAAGCGTTTCGGCGCCTTGCGCGCCAGCCTGCGGGCCGGGGCGCCAGACGCTGAGCGCGATCTCGGCGCCATCCGCCTGCGTCACCGCCTGCTGCAGATCGCCAAAACGCACCAGATCGGTGCCGTCAGCGCGCAGCACCACATCGCCCGGTTGCAGCCCGGCATCGGCCGCGGCAGACCCCGCGCCGATGCCCGCAAGCCGCGCCGGAAACAGCGCCGGGCCGGAAATCAGCATCTGCGCCCCGCCGCGTTCCACCAGATAGTCAAGCTGCGCCGCGCCCGGCACCTGATCGACCACCGCGGCCAGCGCGGTGTAATCGGGCGTTTCAAAGCCGGCGATCGCCACGATCCGGTCGCCCGGCTTTATCTCGCCGCTGCCTGCGGGCAGCGCCGCCAGCGTGCCGACCGTGGGCTGATCGGTCGGGGTGCCGGTCCACAGGAACATGCCGGCAAAAATCGCGATCGAGAGGATGAAATTGAACACCGGCCCCGCAGCAACCGTTGCCGCGCGCGCCCAGACCGGGGCGCCGTGCATCGTCATGCGGCGTTCATCGGCGGTCAGATGCGCCATCACCTTGGCATCGGCGCTTGCCGAGGCGGCGTTGGCATCGCCCAGAAACTTGACATAGCCCCCCAGCGGAATTGCCGAAATCTGCCAGCGCGTGCCGTGCCGGTCTTCAAACCAGGCCAGCCGCGGCCCGAAGCCAAAGGAAAACACCTCGGCGCGGATGCCCGAGATGCGGCCGATGAAGTAATGGCCGAACTCATGCACCGTCACGATGACCGCAAGCGCCAGCACGAATGCCGCAACCGTATATAGCAGGTTGCCGAAATCCGGCAGCAATCCGATGAAATCCACGCCCTACCCCTTTTGTTGCTGCGCCAGGCTGCGCGCAAGCCGGCGCGCCTCGGCGTCTGTGTGCAAGACCATATCGAGATTCACCACGGCATTTCCAAGGCCACCGCGTGCAACCATTCCGGCAAGCGTGTCTTCAACCAGCCCGGCCATGCGCAAGAACCCGATCTGCCCGCCGATGAAAGCGTCAAGCGCAACCTCCTTGGCGGCGTTGAAGGCGGCGCCGGCCAGACCGCGCAGCGCCATCACTTCGCGCGCCAGCCGCAGCGCCGGGGTGCGCGCCGGATCGGCGGCACGAAAGGTCAGCGCGCCAAGGCTTGCAAGGTCAAGCCGCGCCACCGGCAGCGGTGCGCGCGCCGGCCAGTTCAGCGCATAGCCGATCGCATGGCGCATGTCGGGCGGCCCCAGATGCGCCATCAGCGCGCCATCGACAAAGCCGACCAGCGCGTGCACGACGCTTTCGGGATGGATCAGCACCTCGATCCGCTCGGGCGCGATGCCGAAATATTCGCGCGTCTCGATCAGCTCCAGCGCCTTGTTGAACAGCGAGGCCGAATCGATGGTGATGCGCTGGCCCATCGCCCAGTTCGGGTGGCACGAGGCGTCGGCCACCGTGGCGCGGGCCAGCCGTTCCAGGGGCCAGTCGCGCAGCGCGCCGCCCGAGGCGGTGATGATCACCCGTTCCACCGCGCCGATGTCTTCGCCCGTCAACGCCTGAAACACCGCGGAATGTTCGCTGTCCACCGGCAGGATGCGAGCACCGTGCCGTGCCGCCTCGGCCAGCAGCAGCGGCCCCGCAGTCACCAGGCTTTCCTTGTTGGCCAGCGCCAGCGTGGCGCCATGGCGCAGCGCATGCAGCCCCGGCGCCAGCCCGGCGGCGCCGATGATCGCGCTCATCACCCAGTCGGCGGGGCGGTCGGCAGCCTCAAGCAGCGCGGCACTGCCAGCCGCAGCCTCGATGCCGCTGCCGGCCAAGGCGTCGCGCAGCGCCGGCAGGCAGTCATCATGCGCGGTGACCGCGATCTCGGCGCCAAGCGCGCGCGCCTGTTCGGCCAGCCGCGCGACGTTGCGCCCGCCGGTCAGCGTCACGGTGCGAAAGCTGTCGCGCCCGCCCTGATGCTGCAACAGATCGAAGGTGCTTTCGCCGATCGAGCCGGTCGCGCCGAACACCGAAACCGCGCGCATCGCTAGCCCCCGATCTGCGGCAGCAGGCCCATCAGCGACAGCGCCAACACCATCAGCACCGCCCCCACCAGCGCGTCGAACCGGTCGAGCACCCCGCCATGCCCCGGGATCAGCGCCGAGCTGTCCTTCACCCCGGCGCGGCGCTTGATCCGGCTTTCGGCGATATCGCCAAGCTGACCGGCAAATCCCACCAGCGGCGACACCGCCACCAGCAACCAGCCCGCCTGCCCCGCCAGCACCAAACCCAAGCCCACCGCGGCAGCGCCCAGCCAGCCTGCGACTGTGCCCGACCAGGTCTTCTTGGGGCTGACCGCGGGCCAGAACTTCGGCCCGCCAAGGCTGCGCCCGGCAAAGTAACCGGCCAGATCGGACACGATCACCACCGCCAGCAGCCAGGCAAGCGTCGCCAACCCGGCGCCTTCGCGCAGCGCCACAAGGCCATAGCCAGCCAGCATCAGGCAGGTGGCGTAAAGCGCGAATTCGACGCGACGCGCGCGCGGGCGCGCCACCCCCGCCACAGCGGGCAACAGCAAAAGCTGCAGCGCCGAAGGCCGGTGCAGCGCCAGCACCAGCGCCAGCGCCGCCGCAGCCAACAGCCCCATCGCCAGCGCCTCGCCGCTACGTTCGGGCGCGCCCATCCGTGCCAGCTCCCACAGCATCGCGCCGCTGATCGCCACCACCAGCACCGCAAACCACGCCCCGCCGACCCAAATTGCGGCAAAGCCTACCGCCGCCAGCACCACGCCAGATCCGGCGCGGGCGCGCAGATCGCCCCAATGCCCCGCCACGCTCATGCTTTCGCCGCGCCGAAACGGCGTTCGCGGGCGCCCACCCGGGCCAGAATTTCGGCCAGTTCGTCGCGCGTGAAATCGGGCCAAAGCGTCGGCGTGAATTCATATTCCGCATAGGCCGACTGCCAGGGCAGAAAGTTCGAGGTGCGCATTTCGCCCGAGGTTCGGATCACCAGATCGGGGTCGGGCAGGCCGGCGGTATCAAGCCGCGCCTCCAGCGCCGCCTCGGTCGCGCCTTCCGGCGCCAGCCGCCCCGCGGCCACATCGCGCGCCAGCCGCTGTGCTGCGCGGGCAAGCTCATCTCGCCCGCCGTAGTTGATCGCGACCGTCAGGTTCAGCCGCCGGTTGCCGGCGGTGCGCGCCTCGATCCCTGTCATCAGGTGCTGCAATTTCGGCTCCAGCCGTTCGCGCCCGCCGATGAAGCGCATGCGCACGCCTTCGGCTGAAAGCCGGTCGGCTTCGCTTTCGATATAGCGGCCGAACAGCGCCATGATGCCCAGCACCTCGGCGGTCGAGCGCTTCCAGTTTTCGGTGGAAAAGGCATAGACGGTCAGCCATTCGACGCCAAGATCCGGGCAGGCGCGCACGATCTGCTGCACCCGCTCGGCGCCGCGCCGATGCCCGACCAGCCGCGGCCAGCCGCGTTGCTTGGCCCAGCGACCGTTGCCGTCCATGATGATCGCCACATGCCGGATCGCGGCAAAACCCGCCACGCCCGTTTCTGCCGCTTGCTCGGTGGCCATCGGCCTTGCCCTTTCCGGCATCACGCGGCCCCTAGACCTGCATGATCTCCGCCTGTTTTGCGTCCAGCGCGCGGTCGATCGCGGCAATGGCCTTGTCGGTCAGTTCCTGCACTTCGTCGTGCCACATCTTCTGATCGTCTTCCGACATGCCGGCGACCTTGGCCTTCTTGATATGGTCCATGCCGTCGCGGCGCACATTGCGCACCGCGATGCGGGCGTTTTCGGCATAATGCGCGGCAACCTTGGTCAATTCGCGGCGGCGCTCCTCGTTCAGCTCGGGGATCGGCAGCATCACGATGGTGCCGTTGATCTGCGGGTTGATGCCGATGCCGCTATCACGGATGGCCTTGTCCACCCGGTTCACCAGGGCCTTGTCCCAGACGTTGATGGTGACCATCCGCGGTTCCGGAACGTTGATCGTGCCAAGCTGGTTGAGCGGCGTCAGCTGGCCATAGGCATCGACCTGAATCGGATCGAGAATCGAGGCCGAAGCGCGCCCGGTGCGCAGGCTGGCAAATTCGTGGTGCAGCGCGTGCAGCGCCCCGTCCATGCGGCGGCCAAGGTCGTCAACGTCAATCTCCAGATCGTCGGACATGGGAATTTCCCCTCTTGTTACAGGCACCCGCCTCGTTCTAGCTGGTTCGCGCCTTGAATGAAAGTCAGCCCTGCACCCGGGTATAGGTGCCCCGGCCGCTGAGCACGCCGCGAAAGCCGCCCGGCTCATCCAGACTGAACACGATGATCGGCAGGTTGTTGTCGCGTGCCAGCGCGATTGCCGAGGCATCCATCACGCCCAGATGCTTTTGCAGCACTTCGTCATAGCTGACGGTGTCGTAGCGCTTGGCGTCGGGAAACTTCTTCGGATCCTTGTCATAGACGCCATCGACCTTGGTGCCCTTGAAAATCGCCTCGCAGCCCATCTCGTTGGCGCGCAGCGTGGCGGCGGTGTCGGTGGTGAAATAGGGGTTGCCGGTGCCGGCGGCAAAAATGCACACGCGCTTCTTTTCCAGGTGCCGGATGGCGCGGCGGCGGATGTAGGGCTCACAAACTTGGTCCATCGGAATCGCGCTGATCACCCGGGTAAAGATACCCTCGGCCTCCAGCGCCGCCTGCATGCCAAGCGCGTTCATCACCGTGGCCAGCATACCCATATAGTCGGCGGTGGCACGTTCCATCCCCTGCGCGGCGCCGGAAAGACCGCGGAAGATGTTGCCGCCGCCGATCACCATGCAGATTTCCACGCCGAGGTCGTGCACCGATTTGACTTCGCGCGCGATCCGCGCCACCGTCGGCGGGTGCAGCCCGTAGCCCTGATCGCCCATCAGCGCTTCACCCGAGATCTTCAGCATCACCCGTTTATAGGTGGTATCCGCCCCGGCTTGCGCGCCCATCACTGCCCTCGCTTCGTGTTGTTGCCTTCGGCGCGCAAAGTGTCGCAAATGGAGCGCGGGTTCAACCGCAGCTTGGAGCGAAAGCAAAAAACCTTGCACGAGGATTTCGACAGCATCGACCCGGCGCGCCACGTGCTGATTGCCGGGCCTACCGCCAGCGGCAAATCGGCCTTCGCGCTGGCGCTGGCGCGCGCGCAGGGCGGTATCGTGGTCAATGCCGATGCGCTGCAGGTCTGGTCGTGCTGGCGCGTGCTGACCGCGCGGCCCGATGCCGCCGACGCCGCCGCCGCCCCGCATGCGCTTTACGGCCACGTGGCCCCGGGCACCGACTATTCGGTCGGGCATTGGCTGCGCGAGGTGGCGGCGCTGCTGGCCGGCGGGCAACGGCTGATTGTCACCGGCGGCACCGGGCTTTATCTTTCGGCGCTGACCGAGGGGCTAGCCGACATACCCGCCACGCCACCCGCGCTGCGCGCCCGCGCCAGCGCCCGCATCGCCCGCGACGGCGCTGCGGCGCTGCTGGCCGAGCTTGACCCCGCCACCGCAGCGCGCATCGACCAGCGGAACCCGGTGCGTATCCAGCGCGCCTGGGAGGTGCAGGCCGCCACCGGGCGCGGGCTGGCCGCTTGGCAGGATGCCACGCCGCCGCCGCTGCTGCCGCCCGGCACCTGCACCGCGCTGTTGGTCGAGGCCGACCGCGACTGGCTGGCCGCGCGGATCGAGACGCGCTTTGCCGCGATGCTGGCCGCCGGCGCGCTGGATGAGGTGCGCGCGCTGCTGCCAGTCTGGAACCCTGCCGCCCCCTGGGCGCAGGCGATCGGCGCCGCCGAACTGGTCGCGCATCTGCAGGGCACGCTGACGCTGGCCGAGGCGACGGCGCAGGCGCAGGCCGCAACACGGCAATATGCCAAACGGCAGCGCACATGGTTTCGTGGCCGGATGCGCGCCTGGCACAAGATAGCGCGCCCCTGACCAGACCCGCGCGCCTTTCCGCCGCCATAATTTTTTCCCTTTCGCAATAATGCCTTCGGCCCTATTCTTCGCGCGATCCGAAGCAAAGGCACCCCCCAGTGAAACTCTTTTCCACCGCCCCGCTGTCGCAGATTGCCCCGACCCCGGTCCCGACCCCGCACGCAGCCGCCGGGTTGCGCGTGGCGAACCTGCCGGTGCCGCCCGCGCAGGTGCGGCTGCTGCCGATCCAGCGGCTTGCGGCGCAGGGGCGCTGGCGCGTCGAGGCGATGCGCGCGCTTTCCGAGCCGGTGCTGATGTGGTTCACCCGCGGCCAGGGCCGCATCACCCTGGGCGGCGTGACCCGTGGCTATGGCACCCACAACGCGGTCTTCATTCCCGCCGGGGTGATGCACGGGTTCGAGCTTGGCGCGCAAACGCATGGCACCGCGCTTTACTTCGGCACCGGCTGCGATCTGACCCTGCCGCATGCTATCCAGCATCTGCGCATCCGCGAAACCGGGCCGCAGACGGAACTTTCGGGGATACTGGAAAACATCCAGCGCGAGCTGGAAAGCCGCCGGCCCGGCGCCGACCGCGCGGCGCGCCACCATCTGGGGCTGCTTGGCGTCTGGCTGGAACGCCAGGTCGAGGCCGCGGCGGGCGAAACCAAACGCGTCCCCGCCGCGCGCCGCCTTGCCGCGCGCTACGCCGCCTTGCTGGAACGCGAGTTCCGTTCAGGCCGCGGTGTGGCCGACCTGGCCGCCGAACTTGGGGTGACGCCGACGCATCTGAGCCGCGTTTGCCGCGAAAGCTGCGGGCGTTCGGCGCTGGCGCTGCTGCAGGACCGCCGCCTTTACGAGGCCCGCCGCATGCTGGCCGAGACCCGCGCGCCGGTGAAACACATCGCCACGCAACTTGGCTTTGCCAGCCCGGCCTATTTCACCCGCGCCTTCCACGCCCGCACCGGCAAGACACCGACCGCCTTTCGCAACGGCGCCTAGCTGCGCGGCAGCCTCAGCCCCGCCGCGCCGCCTCGATGGTCGCGACGTCGATTTTCGTCATGTCCATCATGGCATCGAAGGCGCGCTTGGCTTCCTCGCCGCCGACAGCCAGCGCCTCGGTCAGCACGCGCGGCGTGATCTGCCAGTTGACGCCCCACTTGTCCTTGCACCAGCCGCAGGCGCTTTCCTTGCCACCATTGCCGACGATGGCGTTCCAGTAACGGTCGGTCTCTGCCTGATCGTCGGTGGCGATCTGGAACGAAAAGGCCTCGCTGTGCTTGAACGCGGGGCCTCCGTTCAGGCCAAGACAGGGAATGCCCGCGACGGTGAATTCGACCGTCAGCACGTCGCCCGCCTTGCCGGACGGGTAGTCGCTGGGGGCGCGGTGCACGGCGCTTACCGCGCTGTCGGGAAAGACCTCGGCGTAAAAACGGGCGGCAGCCTCGGCGTCCTTGTCATACCAGACGCAAATCGTGTTCTTCGCCATCGCGTGTTCCTTTCACTTTGATGCCAGAAATGCGACCCTGTTTCCCGCCCACCTTCTTCCGGAATATAGAAGACCTGCCGATTTTTCTCCACCCCGCAAGCGCCGTCCTGCCGACATGATCGCAAGGCGCCGCCAACCGCGGCGTTATCGGCCGAACCCGGCTGCGACACCTGTGAGCGCGCGCGGCGCGCCATGACCGGCGAATGCTGACGACTGGCCAAGAACATGCCCCGCCACCCCGCCAGCCGACACCCGCCCTTTGCCTGCGCTAGCCTTGCACGCAGGTCATCCCAAGCTTCCGGCCCAGTGCCCCGACGCCACTTCGCACAGCGCGCCGGCGCGCACCGCGCTTCGCTGCGTGGGACGGCGCATGGTGGTCGGCTGGCGCCTTGCGTACGGCCGTGCGGAGGGCGAAGTTGACGTGCCCACAGACCGTCACTACCCTGAATTCCGGCGGGCCTTCTCTTCCGGGTTCATTAATTCGGCTTATCAACGCGCGAAAGATTACCAACGCGCGAAGGAACAGGGAGCATGTATTGACATTTCAATTGGGAGGCAGCGCTGCCGAAATCTACGAACGAGCCATGGTGCCTTTGTGGTTTGGACGATGGGCAGAAGCCCTCGTCGATCTATTGTCGCTCCAGCCGTCGGAAAGAGTGCTGGACGTGGCCTGCGGAACCGGTGTCACGACACGGTTGGCCAAAAGCAAGGTCGGGCCAGACGGGCGGGTCGATGGTCTCGACATCAATGCCTCCATGCTCGCCAAGGCGAAAGAGCTGGCAGACGGGCTCGATATCGGATGGATAGAGAGCGATGCCGCCAACAGCGGGCTGCCCCCCGGCAGCTACGAGGTGGTCATGTCGCAGCACGGCTATCATTATTTTCCCGACAAACCGGCTGCACTCAAAGAGTTCCGGCGTCTTCTTGCCCCGAAAGGGCGCATGGCCTTCTCGATCTGGGTTGGTCACAGTCCCTATACACGGGCGATATGCATTGCCGTCGCAAAGCACATCTCGCCAGAAATCGCCCAAAAGCAACGCTCTCAGAGAGAGACACCATCTGCCGATGATTTGGCTTCTCAGGTGGACAGCGCCGGTTTTTTCGATGTCGCCGTCCATAGACAGGAATTGATGATCGATGTGCCGTTGGCACCTGAATTCGTGCCCCTGCACCTTGGTTCGATGCCTATTTCAGGTGCTTTCCTGGCGCTCTCCGACGTTGCGAAGGAACGGTTGATTGACGACGTAGCGGACGCGCTCAGCGGTTACGTTCAAGGTGGGCGGATTGTCTATCCGGATGCAGTACACGTCGTGATCGGTTTCAAATAGGCGACAGGAATTGTTCGGAGGTTCCCGATGGTTCTGTGTCCGCAGTGGGCTCAAAACTCCTCTGCCCCCGCCGCGGCACGCCCCCGCGCCGCTGACTCTGGCACAGCTTCAGACCGGCCCACGCCGAACCTGCCGCCCGTCGCCTCCCGCCGCCTCTGCGGCGGCCTCGCCTTGCCATTTGCGCAGGCCGGCGAGCAGGTGGTTCGAGCGCGCCAGATAGTCGCCCGCCATCAGCGCTTCGGCCTCGGCGGCGCGGCCCGATTGCACCAGCCTTGCCACCTCGGCGGCGATCTGGTGATATTCGCGGTGCAGCCGCGTGATCACCCGCCAGGCGGGCGAGGCGCGGGTTTGCGCGTCGATCAACGGGCCGTAAAGCCAGTGACCGAAGGCGCAGCCGTGGTCGTCGGCGATCACCTCAGCCGGTTTTGGCAGCTGGCCGGTAATTACCGCGCGACGCAGTTCCAGCCGCCAGCGGCCATGCAGGTCGATTGCCGTCGCGATCTGATCTTGCTTGCTTTGGTGCGACATGCGCAACCCTCCCGCAGCGCAAGGCGCGGCTGCCTTGCGCGGAAAGCTAGGCAGCAATTGCTTAATTTCCGGTTTCCGTCTTCCCGGTCGGGGTCGCGTCGCGGCCACGAAAACCGGTCGCCACGACGAATTTTTCGGAACTGTCGGCGCGGCTGGCGGGGGGTTTGACATTCGCGACCTTGGCGAACATCTGCTTCAGCCGCACCTGCAACGCGTTCTCGGCGCCGCCTGCAAGCACCTTGGCGACGAAGGTGCCGCCCTCTTCCAGCACGTCGAAGGCCAGATCCGCCGCCGCCTCGCAAAGCGCGATGATGCGCAGATGGTCGGTGCCCTGGTGCCCCGAGGCCGCCGCCGCCATGTCCGACATCACCACATCGGCGTGCCCGCCAAGCCAGTCTTTCACCTGCTGCTCGGCGCCCTCGGCAAGAAAGTCCAACTGACGGATCTGCGCCCCCGCGATCGACGCCACCTCTTGCAGATCGACGCCCAGCACGGTGCCGACCTTCTTGCCCGGTTTGTCGCCAAGCGCGTTCACCCGCGCCACGGCGACCTGGCACCAGCCGCCCGGCGCGCAGCCCAGATCGACCACCCGCGCGCCCGGCACCAAAAAGCGATATTTGTCGTCAAGCTCAAGTATCTTGAAGGCGGCGCGGCCGCGGTAGCCGTCTTTGCGGGCGCGCTGCACATAGGGGTCGTTCAGCTGCCGCTCCAGCCACAAAGTCGAGCTCAGCTTGCGCCCG
>Ga0326597_10002375_pt1 | contig 28144 bp, 25 predicted proteins | sample RVTome_12_FD_203789 | JGI IMG/M metagenome (GOLD analysis project Ga0326597, IMG submission 203789) | Soil microbial communities from uranium-contaminated site in the Upper Colorado River Basin, Wyoming, United States - RVT100D185 | ecosystem: Environmental > Terrestrial > Soil > Contaminated >... | reverse complement strand
CGCCGTGTCGATGGCGCGCGAGGTGATGCGGTGGTCGCCCGCGGCCGGCTGGTTCCAGTCCAGGTGCCAGAACTTCCAGGCGAACTCCTGCTCGCCGCCCTGGTCGATCGTGGCCGCCGCCCACGAGCCGTCGTCGATGCGGACATCGATCCGCGCGACCGGAGCGCCCCAGGCGGCTCCGTAGATGCGGTAGCGGCCATCCTTGACCGTCACTTTCGCCGCGATCGACTTCAGCAGCGACCGGCCGACCTGCGTCCGCTTCCAGACGCCGCCGCCGCCTTCGCGGGGCTCTTCCCGGACGGTGACGTAGCGCGTCGCCATGAAGGTGCCCAGAAAGCGCGTGTCCCACACCTCGATCCGGGTCAGCCATTTCACGTTGGCGATGCCGTACCAGCGAGGAGCGATCAAGCGCAAGGGATGCCCATTCGGCTTGGGCAGCGGCGTGCCGTTCATTTCGTAGCACAGAAGGTTCGCCGGGTCCTTCGCCTCCTGGACGGACATGCTGCGGGCGAAGTTGGCCTTCATCGCAATGTCGCCCATCTTGTCGCCGAGCCCGCCGATGTAGGGGACCGTCTCGTCGCCCGCGTCGGCGCCGTAGAACACCACCTCGATCCCGTCCTTCTTGATCCCGGCCGCGTCGAGGACGGCGGCCAGGGGAACCCCGCCCCAGCGCGCGTTGCCGATGCCTCCCTGGAACCAGTCGAAACCGCTGTTCCCCGAGCATTCCAGGGTGAAGACCACTTCTTTCTTCGGCAGTGCCTGGATCTCTGCCAGCGTGTAGGCGCGGGGGCGCTCCACGAGGCCGCCGATCTCCAGCTTCCATTGCCGGGCGTCGAGCTCCGGCGTGCCGTAGTGGCCGATGGCGAAGAAGCCTTCGTTCGGGGTGATCCACGAGTCCAGGGTCTGCCAGTCGAGCTGCGACAGGCCCTCGAGAGGCGCCTTGCCCGGCTGGTCGAGGAAGGGGACGGCCGTCTCTCCCTTGCGTCCCCAGGCGAAGAGCGGGGAGTCGAAGAAAGAAAGGACGGCGAGCGTGCTCCCGCTGCGAACCAGGAACTCCCGCCTCGGGATCCGGGCTCCGGTCTGGGTCATCGTCTCCTCCTTGGGCGAGCCGACATCGTAACACTCGAAGGGGTTCCGAGCCTCCACGGCCGCCCCTCCATTCCCCGCGGGCCCGGCCATGACAGGAGGGAATAGGGCTCACGGCGGAAGCGTTGTGGCCTGCGTAGCGAAAGGCAGGAAGACATGGGTCAGACGATGCGGGCCATCGCCGTCGTTCCCGGGGAGCGGGAGGTCCGGCTGGTCGAGCAGCCCGTTCCCACCCTGGAATCGCCGTCGGACGTGAAGCTTCGGATCCTCGAGGTCGGGGTCTGCGGCACCGATCGGGAGATCTGCTCGTTCGAGTACGGGACGCCTCCCGCTGGCTCGCCACACCTCGTCATCGGCCACGAGTCCTTGGGCGAGGTCGTGGAAGTCGGTCCGAAGGTCGAAGGGTTCCGTCCGGGCGACCTCGTGGTGCCCATGGTCCGGCGCCCCTGTCCGCACGCTCACTGTCGTGCCTGCCGGGCCGGACGCCAGGACTTCTGCTTTACCGGCGACATCCGCGAGCGCGGGATCAAGGAAGCCCACGGCTTCATGACCGAGTTCGTGGTGGACGACGTGGGGTACATGAACCTCGTGCCGCGGGGGCTGCGGGAGGTCGCCGTCCTGGTCGAGCCCCTCACCATCGCGGAGAAGGCGCTCATCCAGCTCTGGGACCTGCAGGAGCGTCTGCCCTGGGACTGCCCTCACACCGAGCCCCACGGCAAGGGCCACTGTCACACGGCGGTCGTCCTGGGCGCGGGCCCCGTCGGTCTCCTCGGAGCCATGGCTTTCGTGGCCCAGGGGTTCTCTACGTTCGTCTACTCCGCGGAGCCCGAGAACCACTGGAAGGTCGGCCTGATCTCGTCGTTCGGAGCGACCTTCGTCTCCGCGCAGACGCATTCGATCGACAAGCTTCGGGAGCGCGTGGGCAACATCGATCTCGCCTACGAGGCCACCGGCAACTCGCGGGTCACGTTCGACCTGCTCCGGGTCCTGGGCACGAACGGGATCTTCGTGATGACGGGCGTCCCCGGGCACAAGGGCCCGACACCCGTGGATACCGACGGACTCATGCGGAGCCTGGTGCTCAAGAACCAGATCATCCTGGGGACGGTCAACGCCGGCCGGGACGCCTTCGAAGGCGCCATCCGGGACATCGGGGTCTTCATGAGCCGCTGGCCGGATGCGGTGCGCGCCCTGATCACGGGCCGGCATCCCCTGGAGGCGCATCGCGACCTGCTGCTCGGCACGCCCAGCGGGGTCAAGAACGTCATCAGCTTCAAGGGGCAGGCGTAGGCCGCCGGCGAGCAGAACGACCATGGACAACCTGATTCGCCAGATCGGTCGATGGGAGGTTCGGATGACGGCAGCGCCGACGCGACAGGGCGGAGGACCGCCGAGTGGATCGAGCGGGGCCCAAATCACGGTGGCCCCGGTTGCGGAGGAGAAGGTCCGGCTCGACGAGGACAAGAGCCGCGCGAAGAACTGGAAGCGCTGGGGGCCGTATCTGTCCGAGCGGCAGTGGGGGACGGTGCGCGAGGATTACTCGCCGGGCGGCTCCTGCTGGGAGTATTTGCCCCACGACCACGCGCGCAGCCGCACGTATCGGTGGGGGGAGGACGGCCTGCTCGGCATCAGCGACCGGGAGGCACGCCTGTGCTTCTCCCTGGCCCTCTGGAACGGGAAAGACCCCATCCTCAAGGAGCGCCTCTTCGGCCTCACCGGTCCCGAGGGCAACCACGGCGAGGACGTGAAGGAGCAGTACTTCTACCTCGACTCGACGCCGACCCACTCCTACATGAAGGCGCTCTACAAGTACCCCCTGGCGGAGTATCCGTACGCGCGGCTCGCGGACGAGAACCGCCGCCGCGGCAAGGGCGACGCCGAGCTGGAGCTCGTCGACACAGGCGCGTTCGACGACAACCGATACCTGGACGTCTTCGCCGAGTACGCGAAGGCGTCTCCCAACGACATCCTGATCCGGGTCACGGTGGCGAACCGCGGCCCCGAGGCCGCGACGGTGCACGTCCTCCCGCAGCTCTGGTTCCGAAACACCTGGGCGTGGGGGCGCACGAGCGAGGGCTACTGGGCCAAGCCGAAGATCAGCCGGCGAGGCGGAAGCGAGCTCCTGGCCGAGCACGACAGCCTTGGCCGGTTCCATCTGGCCGCGGCCCCGGGCCCGGATGGGACCGTCCCGCGCTTCCTGTTCACCGAGAACGAGACGAACACGGCCAGGCTCTTCGGTTCCCCGAACGCGAGCCCCTACGTCAAGGACGCCTTCCACGAGTACGTCGTCCAGGGCCGAGAGGAAGCGGTCAACCCGGCCAACGAGGGAACGAAGGCGGCCGCGCACTACCGCCTCGAGATCCCCGCCCGCGGCCAGGTCGTGCTCCGTCTGCGTCTCTTCGCGGAGGACGAGGCGCCCAAGCAGCCCTTCGGCTCCGACTTCCAGTGGGTGTTCGAGCAGCGCCTGCGGGAAGCCGACGACTTCTACGAGAGCCGCATCCCCGCCGCCTCGGAGGAAGAGCGGCGGGTCGTGCGGCAGGGCTACGCGGGCCTGCTCTGGTCCAAGCAGTTCTTCTACTACGTCGTGAAGGACTGGCTGGACGGAGACCCCGGCCAGCCGCCGCCCCCCGAGGGCCGGCGGGAGGGGAGGAACCACGACTGGCCCCACCTGCACAACCGCGACGTCATCTCCATGCCGGACAAGTGGGAGTACCCGTGGTACGCGGCCTGGGACCTGGCCTTCCACATGATCCCCATGGCCAGGATCGATCCCGACTTCGCGAAGGAGCAGCTCGTGCTGTTCACCCGCGAGTGGTACATGCACCCGAACGGCCAGCTCCCCGCCTACGAGTTCGCGATGGGCGACGTGAACCCCCCGGTGCACGCCTGGGCGTGCTGGCGGGTCTACAAGATGACGGGCCCTCGCGGCCAGCGCGACCGGGTCTTCCTGGCCCGAGTCTTCAACAAGCTGCTCTTGAACTTCACCTGGTGGGTGAACCGCAAGGACGCCGAGGGACACAACCTGTTCTCGGGCGGCTTCCTCGGCCTCGACAACATCGGCGTCTTCGACCGCTCGCAGCCGCTGCCCACGGGCGGCCACCTCGAGCAGGCCGACGGCACGGCCTGGATGGCGTTCTACAGCGCCACCATGCTTTCCATGGCCCTCGAGCTGGCCAAAGAAGACCCGGCCTACGAAGACATGGCGTCGAAGTTCTTCGAGCACTTCGTGGCCATCGTCGACGCCATGAACCACTTCGGGGGGACGGGCCTCTGGGACGAGCAGGACGGGTTCTACTACGACGTCCTGCACGCGGCGGGGCGCGAGGTGCCGCTTCGGGTCCGGTCGCTGGTGGGGCTCGCTCCTCTCTTCGCGGTCGAGATCCTCGAGGACGACGTGATCGACCGCCTGCCCGGCTTCAAGAAGAGAATGCGCTGGTTCCTCGAAAACCGCCAGGACCTGGCGCGACACATCTCCTACTGCTCCCGCGACTGCGGCGACGGGGGGAGGGGCCTGTCGCTCCTGGCCATCCCCTCGCGGGAGAGGCTCGAGCGGGTCCTCAAGTACATGCTGGACGAGAGGGAGTTCCTCGCCCCCGGGGGGATCCGCTCCCTCTCGGAGATCCACCGCGAGCATCCCTACGTGTTCCACGCCGACGGCCGCGAGCACCGCGTGGACTACGTGCCGGCCGAGTCGGACACGGGGCTCTTCGGGGGCAACTCGAACTGGCGGGGGCCCATCTGGTTCCCCATGAACTACCTGATCGTGGAGGCCCTGGAGCGTTACCACCGCTTCTACGGGGATGGCTTCAAGGTCGAGTGCCCCACCGGCTCGGGGCGCATGGCGACGCTTGGGGAAGTGGCGGGCGAGCTGGCCTCTCGCCTCGGCGGCATTTTCCTGCCGGACGCGAAGGGACGGCGGCCCTGTCACGGCCGCGACCGCCGCTTTGCCGAGGACCCGCACTGGAAGGACCTCGTCCTCTTCCACGAGTACTTCTGCGGCGACACGAGCCGGGGCGTGGGGGCCAGCCATCAGACGGGCTGGACGGCGCTGGCCGTGCGCTTCATCGAGGACGTGGCGCGGAGCCGGTCCGCGGCGGGCAAGGAGCGGCCGGCGAAGAAGCGCGCGGCCGAGGTCGCCGCCGGCACGGCAGGGCATTAGTTCGAGCGAAGGGAGATCACGGTGGCACTCGTAGCAAACGGCAGCGCAGAGTGGCTCGAAGCCGACGGGCTGGGGGGATTCGCCTCGGGCACCGTCTCGGGGATTCGGACGCGGAGGTACCACGCGCTTCTCCTGGCGGCCACCACCCCGCCCACCGGCCGGGTGGCGCTGGTGAATGGCCTCGATGCCTGGGTCGAGACCACGGGTGGGCGCTTCGCACTTTCCTCGCAGAGGTATGCACCGGACGCCGTCGACCCCGACGGCGGCGGCCGCGTCGAGTCCTTCACGGACGAGCCCTGGCCGCACTGGAGGTACAGGCTCGAGGACGGGACGGTCATCGAGCAGGAGCTCTTCGTTCCCAAGGGAGCGGCCCTCGTGGCCCTCTGCTGGCGGATCCACGGTGCGAAGGTGCCGGCCACCCTCACCGTCCGTCCCTTCCTCTCGGGTCGTGATTACCACGCCCTGCATCACGAGAACCCCGACTTCCGGTTCGACGCCCAGTTGGAGGGGGACCGGGTCGCCTGGCGGCCCTACGCCTCCGTCCCCGAGGTGGTGGCCCTGGCCAACGGCGGTTACTTCCACGAGCCGCACTGGTACCGGAGCTTCCTCTACGAGGAGGAGCGGGCGCGCGGGCTCGACTTCGTCGAGGACCTGGCCTCGCCGGGAGTGTTCCGGTTCGATCTGGCCCGCGGCGAGGCGGTCCTGATCCTGGCCGCGGAAGGCGAGGGCACGGCAGCCCTCGCGGGCGAGAGCTCGGCCCAGAAGGCGCTGGCCCGTCTCCGCACGGCCGAGAAGCGCCGGAGGGAAGCCTTCCCCTCGCGCCTCGAGCGCGCCGGCGACGCCTACCTCGTCAAGCGTGGCGAAGGCCAGACGATCATCGCGGGTTACCCCTGGTTCGCGGACTGGGGACGGGACACGTTCATCGCCATTCGCGGCCTTTGCCTGGCCACCGGCCGTCTGGAGGAGGCCCGCGACATCCTGCTGGAGTGGTCCCATGCCGTGTCGGAGGGCATGCTGCCGAACCGCTTCCCCGATCGGCCCGAGGAGGCGCCCGAGTTCAACTCGGTCGACGCCGCGCTCTGGTACGTCGTGGCCGTCCACGAGTACCTCGAGGCCGCGGGGGCCGCCAAGCTCTCCAGCCGGTGCCGCTTCTGCGGCGGTCGCTCCGGGTGCCTGGAGCAGGCCGTGCTCGCGATCCTCGAGGGCTTTGCGCGCGGCACCCGCCACGGGATCCGCATGGATGCCGACGGGCTGCTCGCAGCGGGGGAGCCGGGTGTCCAGCTCACCTGGATGGATGCGAAGGTGGGCGACTGGGTGGTGACGCCGCGCATCGGGAAGCCGGTGGAGATTCAGGCTCTCTGGCTGAACGCCCTGCGGATCGGTGCCGGGCTGGAAGGCCGGTGGCAAGAGACGTTCGAACGGGCCCGTCAGGCGTTCGCGGCTCGCTTCTGGGACGAGGAGGGCGGGTACCTCTACGACGTCGTGGACGCGGACCACCAGCCGGGTGCTATCGACCGCACGTTCCGCCCCAACCAGATCTACGCGGTGGGCGGTCTGCCCTTCCCGCTCCTCGAGGGGGACAGGGCACGGCGGGTGGTTGCGGCCGTCGAAAAGCACCTCTTGACGCCCCTGGGCCTGCGGAGCCTGGCCCGGGAAGAGCCTGGCTACGTCGGCCGCTACGAGGGCGGCGTCCGCCAGCGGGACGGGGCCTACCACCAGGGCACCGTCTGGCCGTGGCAGCTGGGGGCGTTCGTCGAGGCCTGGGTTCGCGTGCGGGGTGGGACGGCGGAAGCCAAGAACGAGGCGCGGGAGCGGTTCCTGCAGCCCCTGCTGCGCCACCTGGACGAGGCCGGCCTTGGTCACATCTCCGAGATCGCGGACGGCGACGCTCCCCACACGCCCCGTGGGTGCCCCTTCCAGGCCTGGTCGGTAGGCGAAGCCATCCGGCTCGATCGCGTGGTCCTGGCTCGCCCCGGTGGCTCCGATCCCGGCGGCCCCGGAAAGAAAGCCCACAGCCGTAACCGCTCCGGGGCCACGGCATCCAAGAAGCCGAGCCCCACCCTGACGGACGTTACGGTCCGGAATGCCGTGGTGGCTCCCTCCTGGGAGGCCTATTTATGACGAGTATCCCGGTTCGCTCAGCCAGCCGCCTCTGGTTCCGGATGGACGCCAGGGCACGGTCGCTGTCGATGGCGTGGCTCCGCTGGCGCTCGGCCCTCCTCCCGATCCTGCCGCTCTGACGGCCGGGCTCTCACCTGTCATGGTTCGAGCTCTCCGCCTTCACTGGCCCGAGTACCTCATGGAAGCGGCCGCCCTCGGTGCCTTCATGGTCTCCGCGTGCGCCTTCGGAGCCCTCCTTTGGCATCCCGGCTCCCCGGCCAGCGGTCTCGTGGCGGACGGCGCCGGGCGTCGGGCCCTGATGGGCCTGGCCATGGGCACGACGGCGGTGGGCATCATCTATTCCCCCTGGGGCCAGCAGTCGGGCGCGCACATGAACCCGTCGGTGACCCTGACGTTCCTGCGGCTTGGCAAGGTCCGGCCCTGGGACGCGTTCTTCTACGTGCTGGCCCAGTTCGCAGGCGGCCTTCTGGGCGTGCTCCTGGCGCGAGCGGCCCTGGGAAGGGTCCTCACTCACCCTGCGGTGAACTACGTCGTTACCGTTCCCGGGGACGGGGGCATGGGAGTGGCCTTCGTCGCCGAGGCCTTTATCGCCTTCGTGATGATGATGACGATCCTCGTCGTCTCGAATAGCCCGCTCGCGCGCTGGACCGGGCTCTGCGCGGGCGCTCTCGTCGCGACCTACATCACGTTCGAGGCCCCCCTGTCGGGGATGAGCTTGAACCCGGCCCGGACCCTGGGGTCGGCTCTGCCGGCGATGACATGGACGGCCCTCTGGGTCTACTTCACGGCGCCGCCCCTGGGGATGTTGCTCGCGGCCCAGGCCTACACGACCCTGCGCAGCGCCCGGGCCGTGCACTGCGCCAAGCTTCATCACCAGAACACGAAGCGCTGCATTTTCTGCCAGGACGTGCCTGTCCTCGGCCAGGCTTAAGGAGGGACACGATGTCCGCCGCCAACCAGTACGACGTGATCATCATCGGTACCGGCGCCGGGGGCGGAACCCTCCTCCACCGCCTGGCCCCCACGGGCAAACGCATCCTGGTCCTCGAGCGCGGCGGCTTCGTGCCCCGCGAGAAGGACAACTGGGACTCCCGGGCCGTGAACGTGGAGGCCAAGTACAACACCAAGGAAGTCTGGTACGACAAGGATGGCAAGCCCCTCCACCCCCACACGAACTACTTCGTGGGCGGCAACACCAAGTTCTACGGCGCGGCCCTCTTCCGCTTCCGCAAGGAGGACTTCGGCGACCTGCGGCACGAGGGCGGTCTCTCGCCCGCCTGGCCGATCTCTTACGACGACCTCGAGCCCTACTACACGCAGGCCGAGCAGCTCTACCACGTCCACGGCAACCGCGGCGAGGACCCGACCGAGCCCGCGGCCAGCGCGCCCTATCCGTACCCGGCGGTGAGCCACGAGCCCCGCATCCAGCATCTGGCCGATGATCTCGCCCGGCTGGGGGCGAAGCCCTTCCACGTCCCCCTCGGCATCCGGCTGGACGAGAAGAACCCCGCGAAGAGCCTCTGCATCCGTTGCGCGACCTGCGATGGCTATTCCTGCCTGGTGAACGCCAAGTCCGACGCCCACACGATCTGCGTGGCCCCGGCCCTCGATCGGCCGAACGTGACCCTGCTGACGAACGCCTTCGTCTCGCGTCTCGAGACGAACGGGTCGGGTCGGGAGGTCACGGCCGTCCACGTGGAGCGCAACGGGGCGAAGGAGACGTTCTCCGCGAGCGTCGTCGTGGTCGCGGCCGGCGCCATCAACTCCGCGGCGCTCTTGCTGCGCTCGACGGGCGACAAGCACCCGCGCGGCCTGGCCAATGCCTCCGACACCGTGGGCCGGCACTACATGGGCCACGTCAACTCGGTGCTCCTGGCCATCTCGAAGTGCCCGAACCCCACCATCTTCCAGAAGACCCTGGCCCTCAACGACTACTACTTCGCCTCCAAGGACTGGGAGTTCCCGATGGGGCACATCTCCTTCGTCGGGAAGCTGGACGGCGTCGCCCTGTCCGCAGGAGCGCCGGCGATCGCTCCCGGCTTCACCCTGGAGCTGATGGCCAATCACTCGCTGGACTTCTGGCTCACCTCGGAGGACCTGCCCGACCCGAGCAACCGCGTGACCCTCGACAAGAAGGGCAACATCGTCCTTGCCTACACCCCGAACAACGCCCTTGCCCACAAGCGGCTGCGGGCCAAGCTCGAAAGCCTGATGAAGCAGCAGACCAAGTGCGACATGCACGGGCACGACTGCCACCAGGGCCTCTTCGCCCGCAACCTCTTCCTCGGCGAGCGCATCCCCCTCGCGGGCGTCGCCCACCAGAACGGGACGATACGCTTCGGCAAAGACCCGAAGAGCTCCGCTCTCGATACGAACTGCAAGGCCCACGACGTGGACAACCTCTACGTGGTGGACGGGAGCTTCTTCGTGTCGAGCGCGGCCGTCAACCCGGCCCTGACCATCATGGCCAACGCCCTGCGCGTGGGCGACCACCTGGCCGCGCGGCTCCAGTGAAGACCATGACGAAGCGGCTTCTGCTCCTGGCCGTCGTCGTCCTCGGCTCGTTCCGGTCGGCGGCCGGGGCGGACGTCGCCCCGGCTCTGCGGGCGGACGGGGTCGAGGTCGTGGGCCTCACCGCCTCGGACATGGACCGCTCGGTCGACTTCTTCTCCAAGGTCCTCACCTTCGAGAAGGTCTCCGACGTGGAGGTCGCCGGCGACGCCTACGAGCACCTGCAGGGCGTCTTCGGCCTGCGCATGCGCGTGGTTCGGATGAAGCTGGGCGAGGAGCAGATCGAGCTCACGGAATATCTGGCCCCCCGCGGTCGGTCCATCCCCGAGGACTCGCGCAGCAACGACCGCTGGTTCCAGCACGTCGCCATCATCGTGAGCGACATGGACAAGGCCTACCGCCGCCTGCGCGAGTGGAAGGTCCAGCACGCCTCCACGGGACCGCAGCGGCTGCCCGACTGGAACAAGAACGCGGGAGGCATCGAGGCCTTCTACTTCAAGGATCCCGACGGCCACGCGCTGGAGATCCTGCAGTTCCCCAAGGACAAGGGACTCCCGAAGTGGCACCGAGGGACGGCATCCCTCTTCCTGGGGATCGACCACACCGCGATCGCCGTGGCCGACACCGAGGCGAGCCTTCGGTTCTACCGGGACGTCCTTGGCCTCGTGGTCGCGGGCGGCGCCGAAAACTACGGCACCGAGCAGGAGCACCTGAACAACGTCTTCGGCGCGCGCCTCCGCATCACGGCCTTGCGCGGGGCTATCGGCCCTGGCATCGAGCTGCTCGAGTACCTGGCGCCGCGCGACGGCCGGCCCTATCCGTCGGATCTCAAGGCCAACGACGTCGCATTCTGGCAGACGACTCTCACGGCTCCGGACGTGGAGGCGGCCGCGAAGGCCCTCTTCGCCACGCGAGTCTTCTTCGTTTCCCCGGGAGCGGTGACCCTGCCCAACTCGAGCCTGGGATTCGCGCAAGGCCTGCTCGTGCGGGACCCCGACGGCCACGCCGTGCGCCTCGTTCGGCGCTGAGAGGAAATCGGAATGAGCGAGCCCACGAGTAAACCGCGGGTGGTGATCCTCGGCGGCGGCTTCGGCGGCGTCTACACCGCCCTGGCCCTGGAGAAGGCGCTCTCTCGCCGCGACGACTACGAGATCGTCCTCGTCAACAGCGAGAACTACTTCGTGTTCCAGCCCATGCTGCCGGAGGTGATCTCGGGCACGATCGGCCTCACGGACGTGGTGAGCCCCCTGCGCCGTCTGTTGAGGCGGACCGACATCCACATCCGCGACGTCGAGTCGGTCGACCTCGAGAAGCGGATCGTGACTACCAGCCCGGGCTTCCAGCCCCACCCGCACCTCCTTGCCTTCGACCACCTGGTGGTGGCGATGGGCACGGTCACGGACTTCCGTGGCCTCCCGGGGCTGCCCGAGCACGCGATGCCGTTCAAGAACCTGGGAGACGCGCTCGCCCTGCGTAACCACGTGATCCGGGCTCTCGAGGAGGCCTCGATAGAGCGCCACGACCTGGAGCTGCGGAAGCAGCTCCTGACTTTCGTGGTGGCCGGGGGCGGCTTCTCCGGCGTCGAGGTGGCGGCGGAGCTGAACGATTTCGTGCGGGCGGTGGCCCGCAGCTATGCGCGGATCGATCCCGCGGAGATCCGGGTGATCCTCCTGCACGCGCTCGACCGCATCCTGCCCGAGATGGACGAGTCGTTGGCCTTGTTCGCCCAGAAGATCCTGTGCAAGCGCGGCGTCGAGCTGCGCTTGAACACCCGCCTGGCCAGCGCCACCGGTAACGCCGCCATCCTGGCGGGGGGTGAAGCGATCCCGACGCGGACGCTCGTGTCCACGGTCCCCGCCTTCGCCCATCCCCTCATCGAGGCCCTGCCGCTCCCGAAGGCCAAGAATGGCCGCCTGCTCACCGATGGCCATCTCCAGGTGGAGGGCAGCTCCAACGTGTGGGCCGTGGGCGATTGCGCGCGCATCTCCAATCCCGATGGCATGGTCGTGCCGCCCACGGCCCAGCACGCGACCCGCCAGGCCGACGTGGTGGCCCACAACATCCTCGTCGCGATCAGGGGAGGGCCCAAGCGGGTCTTCGACTTCAAGGGCCTCGGCAAGATGGGCTCCCTCGGGCACCGGTCGGCGGTGGCGGAGATCCTGGGCGTCAAGCTGTCCGGCTTCCTGGCCTGGTGGGTCTGGCGGACGATTTACTTGATGAAGATGCCGGGCTGGGGCCGCCGCCTGAAGGTGGCCTCCGCCTGGACGCTGGACCTGATCCTGCCCCCGGAGCTGGTCGAGCTTCGCTTCGGCCGGTCGCAGGGCTTGACCCAGGAGCACTTCGAGCCGGGCCAGGACGTGTTCCGCCAGGGTGACCTGGGGGATCGCCTCTACATCGTCCTGAGCGGCGAGGCCGAGGTCCGGCGGACCGACGTGGGCGGTGAAGCGGTCCTTGCTCGTCTGGGGCCGGGCCAGTGCTTCGGCGAGATGGCCCTCGTGAACATGGCCACCCGCAACGCGAGCGTCCGCTGTCTCACGCCCATGGACGTGCTGAGCCTCCCCAAGAAGGACTTCGCGGTCCTGGCCGCCAACCTCCCCGACCTGCGGCGGAGCTTCGAGCGGCTTTCGGGGGAGCGGGCGGAGAAGGTGCAGGCGCCCGCCGCGCGCGTTTAGCCCGGTCGTCGTGTGAAGAGGGCGCTGCTCGTCTTCTTGCTAGGACCGGTCCTCGGGTTCGGGCAGGCTCGACCCGCGACCACGGCCGGGCTGCTGGTCCTGACTCACGTGACCGTGATCGATGCGACCGGCTCGCCGCCGAAGCCCGACATGAGCGTTGAGGTTCGCAACCACAGGATCGTCGCCATGAGCCGGACGGGCCAGGCTCCCCCGTCCGCAGACGCCCGGGTCGTGGATGCCACCGGCCGGTTCCTCATCCCCGGCCTCTGGGACATGCACGTGCACACGGGGCAGCGGGATATCTACCTGCCTCTGTACATCGCCAACGGAGTCACCGGTGTGCGAGACATGGGCGGCGACCTCGAGGAGCCCACCGGGGACCTGTCGGCCCGCTACGTACAACTGCGGCTCTGGCGCGAGGCGATCGAGGAAGGCTCGCTGCTCGGCCCCCGTATCGTGGTGGCCGGCTTTCTCGTCGATGGCGTCGCATGGCCGGGCAATGTCCGGGCGGCGAATGCCGTCGAAGGCCAACAGGCCGTGGACGTCCTGAAGCGGCTCGGCGTCGATTTCATCAAGGTGAAATCGTTCTTATCCAGGGAGGCGTATTTCGCAATCGCCGCAGAGGCACGAAGCCAGGGCCTGGCCCTGGCCGGGCACGTGCCGGGTTCGGTGCGGGCCGCCGAAGCGTCGGACGCCGGCCACAAGAGCGTCGAACACCTCACCGGGGTCTCGTTGGGCTGCTCGGCCGCCGAGGGGCAGCTCATGGAGGAGATGGCGGCGGCGTTCGCCGCGCGGGACCGCGCGCGTTACGCGCGGGCCGAGTCGCGCGCCGTCGCGACCTTCGACGCCCTTCGCGCGGCCGCTCTGTTCGCCAGGTTCGTGAAGAACGGCACCTGGCAGGTGCCAACGCTGGTCGAGCTGCGCCGCAACGCGCTCGGCGGCTCCAGCGACGAGACACCCGCCGCGGGGCGGAAGAGCGACCCGCGCTGGACGTACCTTCCGGCATCCCTGCGGGAGCGATGGGAGCAGGAGAGGGCCTCGCCCGCGGACCCGGCCGGCCCCGCGCTCTTCGCGAGCGAGATCGCCCTCGTGCGAGGGATGCACGCGGCCGGCGTGCCTTTCATGGCCGGGACCGACAGCGCCAATCCCTCCGTGCTGCCAGGATTCAGTCTCCACGACGAGCTGAAGCTGCTCGTGGCCGCGGGCTTCAGCCCGATGGAGGCGCTGCAGGCGGCGACGCTCAATCCCGCGCGCTATCTCGGGAGGCAGCGCGAGGGGGGCACGATCGAGGTCGGCAAGCTCGCCGACCTGATCCTGCTCGGCGCCGATCCGCTCGCCGACATCTCCAATACGCGGAAGATCGACGCCGTCATCGTGAACGGCCGCTACCTCGCCCGCGCGGACCTGGACGCGATGCTGAGCCGCGTGGAGGCCGAAGCCAGGTGAACCCGCTCCCCTTCCGGCAGGTCATCTGGCTGATGCCGCTGTCCTTCTCCCTGCACGTCCTGGAGGAGTGGCCGAGGTTCACGGCCTGGGCCAACCGCCACGCGTCCGACCGCTTCACCCAACACGACTACGCCGTGATCCACCTGAGCGGCATCGCCGGAGCCGTGCTCTTGGCCTGGCTGGCCACAACCTTCCCTAGCCGCGCGCTGATCTTCCTCGTGTTCGCGTTCTTCTTCCTGCCCGCCATGTTTTGGAACGTGTTCTTTCACGTAGGGGCGACGATCGTGTTCCGGACGTACTGCCCGGGGCTCGTCACCGCCGTCGCCCTCTATCCGCTGGTGGCCTACGTAGTCACCACCTCCGCCGTGCGCGAGGGTCTGCTCGAGGGCCGGAGCGGCGCCGCCGCCCTCGTCATCGCAGGCGTCTTCCACTCGTGGGAAGTGGGGCACAACGTCTTCAAGGCCTGGTGAGCCTGAAGCCCTTCCCCTTCGTGCTGGTGCGCAGCCGCAGGATCCAGTGGTTGGCCGCGATGTAGAGCACGCTGCCGTCTTCGCCCCAGTTCAGGTTGCCGGTCTTGACCCCGGTCTCGAGACGGCCCAGGCGCGTCCCGTCGGGAGCAAAGACGTGGACGCCGCCCGGAGCGGCGCCCCACACGTTGCCGTTGTGGTCGACCTTGAGGCCGTCCGGCACGCCCTCCTCGGGCTTCACCCACGCGCTGGCCTCCGCGAACTGCCGTCCCGGTCCCAGGCTCCCGTCGTCCCTCACCGGGTAAGCCATCCAGATCGGACGCGCGTGCTGGGCGTTGCTCACGTAGAGCGTCTTCTCATCGGGAGAGAAGGCGATTCCGTTGGGGGCGCCCAGGTCCGTGACCAGGGCCGTGAGGGTGCCCTCCGTGGCCAGGCGGTACACACCCTGAAAGCCCAGCTCCTTGCCCGGGTCGTCGAAGGAGCCGGGGAGGCCGAAGGGCGGATCGGTGAAGTAGAGGTCGCCGTTCGAGCGGAAGACGAGGTCGTTCGGGCTGTTGAGCCGCTGGCCCTGGTAGCGGTCGGCGAGGACCGTGCTTCGGCCGTCTTTCTCCCTGCGGACGATGCGGCGGTTGCCATGCTGGCACATCACGAGGCGGCCTTCGCGGTCGAGCACCAGGCCGTTCGATCCCGGCTCTCGCCCTGTAAACGCCGCGGTGCCGGTATAGCCGCTGTCGCGAAGGAACAGGGTGACGCCCTCCCCCGGCTTCCAGCGAAAGATGCCGTTCCTGGGCACGTCCGAGAAGAGCAGCGCGCCCTCCCGGGCGTCCCACAGCGGGCCCTCTGTCCAGTCGGCTCCGTCCGCGACCTTCTCGAGCACCGCCCCGGGCGGGACGAGAGCGTCGAAGCGAGGATCCAGACGTTCGATACGGCCCACACTCTGCGGAGGAGCCGATTCGCCGCCCTTGACCCCCGACAGCAAGGCTAGAGGCAGCAGGATCCAGGGCCATCCTGTCCGGGCGTGCTTCATCGGAATCCTTCTCCCTCCCTGCTCGGTGCGCCTGTAATCATCATCGCCGCCCGTGCGCCGCGGATTCCCCGGACCGGGGCCACTTCAGAACAGGGGCGAGGGAGGCCCGGTCGGAGCTGGGCGCCCAGGAGGGGCGAGCAGGTACAGGTCGCTCCGGCTCTGCTGGTAGCTGTAGGCGTAGGTCCGGCCGTCGGCCGTTACCTGCAGCCAAGCGAAGCCGATGAGACCGTCGACACCCGGCGCCCGCAGCTCCTTCCACAGCCGGCGCTGCCCCGAGGCGAGATCGAGAGCGATCACCTTCTCCGGCGCCCGCGTGTCCACCATGAGGAGGCTGCGTCCTGCGTCGAGCCAGCTCGTGGGAACGAGCTTCTCGTCGGGCCGCAACTCCGGGCCGGGCAAAGGCGGTCCTCCACGGGTCGGAAACAGCTGGATCCGTCCCTCGAGCTGGGCGGCGAAGCGTGCCCCATCGGAAGACAGCGACCACGTCCCGACCCCTTCGGGGGTCAGGGGCGAGGGCGGTCCGCTGCCCCGGGGCTGGAAGAAGAGGCGCGGCTCGCGCTCCGCCGCGGCGGCCTTGACCACCAGGTCGCCTTCGGGCAGGAAGCGGGCCGTCCAATACCGCAGGCCCGCGCCCGTGATCTTCTGCACCGCCCCCGGTCCGGTGGGGAGGAGGTGCATCTCGGACGCCGAGCTCGAGGGTATTGCCAATGCCCACTCGCCGTCGGGAGAGAGCGCACGGGCGAGGCCTGGGCCCAGCCGCACCGCCGGGCCTCCGTCGATCGGCCGTAGGTAGACCGAAAGGTCCCTCCCGGCACTCTCGCCCGTCTCGGAGAAGAGGACCAGATCTCCGCGGGGGGAAAGGTCGGCCAGAAGCGACGCGTCGTGCCAGGAGAGGTCCCGCTCCTCGGGATCGTCGGGGCCGCGCGCGCGGATGCCGGTGCGGTTCGTCTCCTGCGTGAGCAACACTCGCCCGTCCGCGGCGACGTCGTGGAGAACGAGGCCGAGGAAGCCGCGCCGGAGCCGCCTCGGGGCACGGCCCACGCGGACCTCGTAGAGACACGGCACGGAGTCGGCCGCCCCCGCCGCGGTGACGAGCAGAGTCTGCTCGTCCCGCCACGCGAGCCCCCACACGGAGGACCACTCCTCGGTGAGCCGCGCTTCCTCGCCCCGGGAGTCCACGGTGAAGACCGTTCCCCGCAGGTCGCCCCCGGGATGGGTAACGAAGGCCAGCCGCTCTCCGTCCGGCGCGAAGCGCGGCCAGCTCAGGCGGCCGCCGGGGGCGATCTCGTGTCGCGCCTGTCCGGGCGGGAACTCGAGCCGCTCGCGGCCCCCCACCGCCCGGACCACGGCTAGACGGGCGCCGTCGGCCGAGAAATCGGCGAACGTTACCCCCTCCATCTGCTCTCGCGGCGCGCCCCCGGCAAGCGGGATCGTGGCCAGGGTGCCGGCGGGCCCCATGCCGTAGCGGGACTGTCCGAGGGCGATCGCCATCTCGCCGCGTGGCGAGATGGCGAGCAGGCCGGCCGGAGGCAGATCGAGGGCCTGCGACTCGGGGCTCTCCACGTGCTGCAGGAAGAGCCGCGGCGGCGAAGCACCCCACTGGGCGGAGTACACGACCGCCCGGCCGTCGGGCGTGAAGCGTGCGGACCGGACCAAGCCCTGCCGGAAGGTCAGGCGGCGCGGGATGAAGTCCGCATCCGGCTCCTGTCGATGGACGAGCATCGCCAGGACGAGGGCGAAGAGAAGGGCGAGGGCGAGAGCACCGAAGGCCCGGCGAGGGCGGGGAGCGGGTCTGCGCGCCCCGCTTTCGAAGGGAGCGCCGAGCGTCCGGAGGGCGAAGGCCAGATCGTGCGCCGATTGGAAGCGGGCGGAACGGGACTTCTCGAGGCAGGTCTCGACGATCGACCACAGCGCCTTTGGCAGGGGAAGGTTGGGAAGTAGGGGGGCGGGAGCGTCGTTGAGGATGGCGGTGAGGGTAAGGACACCGGTCGAGCGGAGAAACGGCGGGCGTCCCGACAGCGTCTCGTAGAGGATCGCGCCCAGAGCAAAGAGGTCGCTGCGGGCGTCGGCTTCCTCGCCCCGGGCCTGCTCCGGCGACATGTAAGCCACGGTGCCGAGCAGGGTGCCGGGCGCGGTTTCGAAACCGGCCTCTTGGGGGCCTGACAGCGCGGTCCGAAGCTTGGCCAGGCCGAAATCGAGCACCTTCGCTCGTCCCTCCTTCGTGACGAACACGTTCTCGGGCTTCAGATCGCGGTGGACGACGCCCGCGCCATGGGCGGCCGCCAGGCCCTCCGCGATCTGGGTGGCGATCTCGAGGGCTCGTGCCGGGCGGATCGGGCCGGCGGAGAGGCGCTCGCGCAGGGTCTCCCCGTACAGGCGCTCGAGCACCAGGTAGGGCCGGCCCTCGTGAGCGCCCACGTCGTAGATCGCGACGAGGTTCGGATGGGTGATCGCCGCGGCCGCGCGCGCCTCCTGCTCGAACCGCCGCAGCGCCTCCGTGGGCGCGCGATCGCCCTCGAGCAGGACCTTGACCGCCACCTCCCGGTCCAGGCGAAGGTCGTGGGCCGCGTAGACCTCCCCCATGGCTCCGGCGCCCAGCCGCCCCAGGATCTCGTACGGGCCGAGGCGGGTTCCGGCGACGAGAAGGGGGTGCCCGGGTTCAGGGTAGCGGCGCGCGGACATGAAGGAGCTCAGGGCAGCCGGAGGAGATAGAGGTCGGAGAGCATGCGGTAGGCCGAGTAGGCCCAGGAGCGCCGGTCGGGCCCCAGCTTCAGGGGATACACACGGGTGATGCCGGCGAGATCGCGGGGGGCGAACTCACGATGGAGCGCGGTGCGGCCGGTGGCGAGATCGAGCGTCATGACGCAGGCGGGCACCGGGACATTCGTCTCGAGCACGTAGGCGACACTTCCGTCCTCCGACCAGCCCACGACCTCCAGGGCCCCCGGCGGTCGCTGCGGCAGGGGCCGCGGCTCGCCTCCGGCCAGGGGATAAAGGGCGTGCTGGACGGGAGAGTAGACGAGCCCCCGCGGGCTCACCGGCCCCGAGACCGTCACTCCTCGGGGGGTGAGGGGGCGGATTCCGCCATCGCCCACGTTCTGCACGAAGCTGGTGGGGGGCCCTCCGGAGGCGGCGACGGCGGAGAACAGGATGTGCCGGCCGTCCGGGGCCCATTGGGCGGGTTCCGCCGTGGAGACGAGGTCGTGGTGTGGGAGCACGCGCGCGGTCCCGAGGCCGGTGGGCAGCAGCACGTGCTCGCGCCGCTCCGAACGGGTACGCGCCAGCGCCCACCGGCCGTCCGGGGAGAGGTCTTGCGCGTCTCCGTCCCCCAGGCGGACCGCTGGCGCGCCGTCTAGGGAGCGGAGGACAACGCTCCCCTGTCGTCCGCCCCCCTCGAGCCACTCGGAGAAGAGGACGTGCCGGGTACCGAGCGCCGCTACGTAGGAACCCTCCAGCCAGGAGAGGTCACGCTCGGGGCCCTCGGCCGGCGACCAGACGAGAGAGGCCCGATCCGAGACGTGGCTCACGAGTGCCGTGCGGCCGTCGCGGGCCACGTCGTGGAGGACCAGGTTCCCGGCGAGCTGGGCCAGGGTCCTCCGGCGGCCGTCGCGGTTCACGGCGGCCAGGACGCCGGGGGTCGCGCTGTACCAGACCTCCCGGCCGTCGGGGGCCCAGGCGAGGCCGAGAACGTCCAGGTCAGCGGCGAGCTTGCGAACGCTCCCCGAGAGGTCGGCCACCACGATCCGGTCGCTGTGGTCCGAGCGCCCGATCTCCACGAAGGCGACGGCCCTGCCGTCGGGGGAGACGCGGAGCATGCGCGGGTGCCCCTCGCTCGTGGCCACGACGTGGCCGATGGGAAGCTCGATGCGGCGCGGCTGCCCCTCGCGCACCACCGCCAAGGCGGTGCCGTCCCGCGACCAGTCGGACGACCATACGTCCTGCAGGACGTCGCGGGGCACGCCCCCCGTGGCGGGCACGCGGGCCAGCGTGCCCAGGAAACGCAGGGAGCGGACGTTCGGAGGGCGCCTCGAGAGGGCCAGCTCCCCCTGCGGAGACAGGGCGGCCACGTCCCAGCCCACGAGGCCCAGGGCCCGTCCCTGCATGGCTCCGGGCAGGGTCGAGAACACCTCGGTCGGCTGGCCTTCCCAGGCTGCGCTGAAGAAGATGGTCTGCCCGTCGGGGGCGAAGCGCGCGCCCGTGATGTTCCCACGGCGATACGTGAGCCGCTCGAGGGTCACTGGTCTGGTCGCGGGCGGGCGGAGGACGAAGCCCAGGGCTGCGCCCAGAGCGAGGGCGGCCACCGCCAAAGCGCCCCCGCGCCAGAGGCGGCGGCCCGCCGCGGGTGGGGCCAGGACGCGTCCCGACTCCGTGGAGACCGCATCCAGGGCGATGTCCACGTCGCGCACCGACTGCAGTCGGTCCTCGGGCCTCTTCTCGAGGCAGCGCCGGACGAGGTGCTCGATCCCGGGGGGGACCGTCGGGCCCATCTCGGCCGCCTCGTCGTTGAGGATCGCGTTCATCGTCTCCACAGGGTTGCCGCGAGGGAAGGCCCGGCGGCCCGTCAGCATCTCGTAGAGGAGGCAGCCCAGCGCGAAGATGTCGGCGCGTTGATCGACCCTCTCGCCCCGGATCTGTTCCGGGGCCATGTAGCCCGCGGTCCCGAACACGGTTCCCGGCTCCGTGGAGAGGGCGCTCTTGGCGTCCTCCCAGCTCGAGCCGAGAGAGGGGCGCCTCAACAGCTTGGCCAGACCGAAGTCGAGGATCTTGACCCGGTCGTCGTCGGTCAGGAACAGGTTCTCGGGCTTGAGGTCGCGGTGGACGATGCCTTCCTCGTGGGCGGCGGCGAGCCCGCTCGCGATCTCCGAGGCGTACTCCAGCGTCTTGCGCAGGGCGAGGGGACCCGCCTCCAGGCGGCGGCGCAGGGTCTGCCCGGTGAGCAGCTCCGTGACCACGTAGGGCGATCCCTCGTGCGTTCCCACGTCGAACACGCTGACGATCGCATGGTGGTTGAGGCCGCCCGCCGCGCGGGCCTCCCGCTCGAAGCGCTCGACCTGACCGCGATCGCTGCCTCCCCCGCGGAGCACCTTGATCGCCACGTCCCGGGAGAGGCGGGGGTCGCGGGCGCGATACACCTCGCCCATGCCTCCCGAGCCCAGGAGGCCGAGGATCTCGTAGCGACCCAGGCGGGTCTGCGGAGGGAGCATGGTCCCGCCCTAGAACTCCACCTGCCAGCGCACGATCAGCACCGTCCCCACGTCCCTCCCGCTCGCGAGCAGCTCGCCGCGGCCGTCGTCGAGCAGTGTCACGCCCTGGTCGAAGCCCGGGTCGGCCCGCCGGAACATGAGGTTGGCGGCGAGGAACGTTCCCGCGCACCGCCCGCGGCGCTCGAAGAACCACTTCACCCCGAGGTCGACGCTGCGGATGCCGTCCTCGCCTGCGGGGAAATGGCCGTCGCGGAGCCGCTGGTAGCGCACGAGGACGTCCAGGGAGGTCACGACGCTCACCCCGCCCACCAGGTAGAACCCCGCCACGTCTTCCCGCCTCCCGGCCCGGTCCCGCCGCGCGCCGTAGTACTCCCCCCGCAGGAGCATCCGGCCACGTTCGAAGATGGCGCCTACGTTCACCCCTTCGAAACGGGTGGGAAGGGGATCCGCACGCGCTGCGGGCGGGGACCTCAGATAGCCCATGCCGAGCTTCACCGGGCCGCGAGCGGCTTCGGCCCGCAGGGTGAAGGCCACCGCCGAGTCGTCGTCGCTCGACCGCCCGCTGCCCTGGTAGACGCCCCCCCCGACGCGCCACTTCATCCCCGCCCGTTCGAAGTCGGACACCAGGGTGAGGCCGCGGTCGCGCGCGGCGGCCACGGCGATGTTGGCGGTGGAGAGGCCGCTCAGGCTGCCCGCCACCGCGTTGCTCGCGAAGGACCGGTCGAGGAGCGGGATCGCGGGGTCGCCCTCCCGGGCCTCGAAGTCGAACTCGTACTTGTTCTGTCCGGCGCGCAGGGTCAGGCCGGGGTGCACTAGGAAGTCGACGTAGGCGTCGATGAGGCTGGCCGAGCCGACGTTCGCCCCGTCGCCCTGGAGCTGGAGCTCGCAGCGGATCCTCGAGGTGACGCCCGCGTCGAAGTTGACGCGGGCGCGCCTCAGGTTGAACTCGTGGGAGGCCACGCCGGGTGGGGCCTGGAAGGCCGTGCGGTAGTCGACCTGGGCGAGACCGGTGACCCTGAGCGTCTTCCCGTCCTCAGCGCCGGCGGTAAGAGGCGCGAGCACGCCCCCGACCACCAGCCCGGCCAGCAGCGTGAGGGTAGAGATCCTGGGCGTGCTCAGAAACAAGGGCAGCCTCGAGGGCGGAGGCGTTAGACCCGACCGACTCGGCCGATCATTCGACCACTCGCTTCCACACCGTGATCTGCGTCGTCCAGCCCTCCCGTTGCCGCTTTTCCCAGGAGGCCTTGAGGTGAGGCGCCTTCTTGTGGGCCTCGAGAGCGGCCGCGCTGGCCCACACCTCGTGGCGCATGAACTCGTGGCGGGCCTCCTCGGACTGGTAGAGGTCGTAGTTCACGCAGCCGGCTTCCGCCCGGGTGGGAGCGGCCAGCGACAGCAGGTGGGCCAAGAGGTCCTCCTCCCGGCCCGGCAGCCCGTGGATGAAGGTGATGGCGGTGATCACCTCGTTGCGCGGGGCCGGGTCCGTGGCCGCCGCCGCCACGGGGAGCGTCGCGCCCACCGCCGTCCCCCCGGCCGCCTTCAGGAACGCCCGACGCGTCTCGCGGCCCCCGGCGCTCATTTGGAGCCCTTCGCCGACGCGGCCTTGGGCTCCTTGAGCTCGACCAGGATGCCGTGGGCATCGGTGTCGCCGATGTTGACCGGCTCGTGGACGATGGCGTCGCTCCAGCCCACTTCTCCGGGATGGCCCACCCGCATGCGGGTGGTTCCGTCGGGAAGGGTGAAGCGGATCTTGAAGTCGGCCAGGAACACGGCCACGTTGGCGGGGTGGAAGTGGGGCTTCTCGTGGTCCCCCTTGCGCAGGACGAAGTCGAGGACCCGCACCCGGTCGTTCTCGAAGAGGACCTTGTAGTTGTTCGGGTAGAGCGGTACCGGGTCCTGACTGAGGCCAGCGGTCGGCATACCCACGAGGGCGAACAAACCCAGAGCCAGACTCGTCTTGCGCATCGCATCCCTCCCTTGGGCCCGGCCGGGGCCGGTCCTCCCTGGCGGGCCGTGTGACCGAGGGAGGCCGCACGCTTCGTGCGTGTCGAACAGATCGCCGCCGCCGCCTCGCCGATTCCTTCCTACTTGAAGGCGGCGGCGCCGGCGAACGCGATGTCCTCGTCGATCTGGGGGCTGTCCCCGCTGATCCCGATGGCGCCGATGACCTTGCCGTCGAGCAGGATCGGGACCCCGCCCTGGAGCGGGGTGGCGTCGGCGAGGGCCAGGGCGGCGATACGGCCGTTCTTGATCTGGTCCTCGAACACCTTGCTCGGCCGCCTGTAAATGGCCGCGGTGCGCGCCTTGCCGATCCCGACGTTCACGCTCGCCACCTGGGCGCCGTCCATCCGCTCGAGGAGCAGGATGTAGCCGCCATCGTCCACGACGACGATCACGACGTCGACGCCCTTCACTCTCGCCGCTTCCTGCGCGGCCGCCGCGACCTTGCGGGCCGCCGCCAGGCTCAAGACTTTCTTGTCGAGGATCTGCGCAGAGACGACCGCCGAAGCGGGAGCCACGAGGACGGGCGCCATCAGCGCCACCACGCGCGCAAACCTCCCTGAGATGGGCATTTCTTGTCCTCCTTGCTTGAAGAACGCGTTGAGCGATTGGGAAGCGGGGGAGGGCCCTGTCGATCGGAGCCCCTCTCCCCGCCGATCGGACCGACTACGCCTTCTTGGCGACCTTCTTGGCCGGGGTTCCGGTCTCCTCCACGATGTAGCCACCCTGGGCCTTGCATTCCGCGAGGGTCGTCGGCGTCCAGTTGATGATCTGGGACGACGCCCCGCATTTCGCGTGCGCGCCGCACGCGTGCGCCTCCGACTTGCCGAAGCGGCTCTTCCACTCCTTGTCGCCCAGCAGCGTCTGAAACGCCTTCAGGTCCGCGGCGGTCACCGAGCACTTGGCGTGGGAGCCGCAGCCGTTGATGCCCCAGCACTTCACGTCGCCCGGCTTGTCGTCGGCGGCGCTGGGGGCGGGTGCGGTCAGGCCCATGCTGATGCCGGCAACCGCAGCCATGAGAAAACCCGTGTCGCGCTTCTTGATTCGCAAACTCCTCATTTCGAACACTCCTCCTGGTAAGGGGGCCCTCAAAGGGCTCCTGGGAAGGGACAACGCTCGGTGGCCCGTCAAATATGCCCGTTCCCCGTGCGGCGGAAGGGCGGGAATCGAGCCGCAGCGCCCGGCGATCTCACTGCCGATGGAGTCTGCCCCTCCCGGCTCGACGTCCGTGCCTGGGCCCCAAAGCGCTTCTTGCCCCCTGTGCGGAGGGGCAAGTACGGCCGCCGAGCTGGCCGAGTGTCGATGGCTCTCGGCGAAGGCCCTGGACCGGCTGGTGCGGAACCACCCGGGGTGGCGCCGGGACGATGGCGCCTGTCCGGCCTGCGTCCAGCAGGCACTCCTGCAGATGCTTCTCGACGAAGGCGAGGAAGCCCTCCACCAGAGCGTCCAGAAGGTATGGCCCCTCGACGCAGAGGCCGCCTTCGGGGCGCTCCCGACGCCGCTCCGCCTTCACGCCCATCCTCGCTACACCGGGGCGGGCCTGACCCTGGCCCTGGTCGACGCCGCCTTCCATCCGCACCCCGATCTGACCCGTCCTCGCAACCGGATATGTGCGTGGGTCGATGCGAGCCGAGAGCCGGTACAGGCCCTCCGCTTCGGGGAGCGGGACACGCCGAAGTGGCCGGGATGGGCGGCCGCCGACCCCGGCCAGTGGCACGGCCTCATGACGAGCGCGGTGGCGGCCGGCAACGGCGCTCTGAGCCACGGCCTCTACCGGGGCCTCGCCCCCGAGGCCAAGCTGGTCTTCGTCCAAGTGCGTGACGGCTCGGGCCGGATCACCAATGCCAGCATCGCCCGCGCCCTCGACTGGCTGCGCTGGGAGGGGCCCGGCCTGGGGGTGAGGATCGTGAACCTTTCCCTCGGCGGCGACGCGGTCGCGCCCCTCGCGGGCAACCCCGTGGACGAGGCGGTCGCGGCCCTCGTGGTCCGGGGCGTTACCGTGGTCGTGGCCGCGGGGAACGACGGGGAACGGCGGCTCGTCCCGCCCGGCACCGCCCCCGACGCGCTGACCATCGGCGGCATCGACGACAAGAACACGCTCGATCATGCGGCCCGCGCGCTCTGGCGCAGCAACTACGGCGAGACCGCGGGCGGAGCGCTCAAACCGGAGCTCGTGGCCCCAAGCCTATGGGTGGTGGCGCCGATCCTCCCTGGCACCGAGGTCGAGAGGGAGGCGGGGCCGCTCTTCGCCCGCCGCGCGGCCGGGGACCAGGGGGTCGAGCCGCGTCTGGCCGAGCTCAAGATGGTGACGCCCCACTATCAGCACGTCGAGGGCACGAGCTTCGCCGCCCCGGTGGTGGCCGGCGTGCTGGCCTGCATGCTGGAAGCCAACCCCTCCCTCACCCCGCGAAGGCTCCGCGAGCTGCTGACCGCCGCCGCCCATCCCGTCCCGGGAGCGCCGGTCGAGCGCCAGGGCGCCGGAGCCGTCGACGCGGGCCGTGCGGTCACGATGGCACTGGCGGACCGCCATTCGAAGAGGGCCGACTACGCGGTTTCCCCTCTGCTCAGCCCCTCCACGGTGGACTTCCTCCTGCACGATCACCGGTCCCGGCAGGTCAGCGTGGTCGGGAGCTGGGACGATTGGGGTCGCCCGGGACTGCCGGCCGAGGAGCTGGAGCCCGGGCTGTGGCGTGCGTCCCTGCCCAGGCCGAGGAAGGGCAAGCACCAGTACAAGTTCGTGCTGGACGGGAAGGTCTGGCTCGCGGACCCCGCCAACCCGGCGCGGGCCCACGACGGCCACGGCGCCTGGAACAGCCTGCTCGTCAGTTAGCCGTCGCCCGCGCGAGGCGGGAAGAAAGGGCCAGGATCTGCCCGGCGAAGCCGGGAGGCGGTCCGATGGGGGGCAGGGATCGCAGCCGCTCCGCGACCTCGATCTCGTACTCGGCCTGGCCGGCACAGACCGGGCACACGGCAAGGTGCCGCTCGACCCCGGTGGCAAGGGCGGAAGACAGCTCGCCGTCGACGAACGCCGTCACCGTCAACGGATCGCATCCCATGGCGTCCCCCCTCGAGAGGCGAAACGCGGGGAGGCTATGAGCTATTCCGGGATCACGAGGCCCGCTCGACCCTCCACTCCACGAGCGAGAACGCCAAGCTGGACTGGGTGAGGGTGGCGCGGTCGCCCGGGCGCAGCTCGAAGCCGTCGGCGTGGCCGCCGTCCACTGTGTCGTAGCCGTAGACCTTCTCGCCGCCCCGCGCCAGGATGGTCGCTCCATCCTTGGTGACGATGATGGAGACGGCCCACTCGGGACCCGGTTTGACGACGAGAAGCCCGGGGTAACCCTCCGGCCCGTGGGTGGTCAGGAGATTGCGGCCCGATCGGTAGGTTTCGGTCATAGACAAGGGGTACCGCGAAGGCGGCCGCGGTTCAAGCGGACCTCAGGTTGCCGAGCGCTCCACGCAGCAGCGCCCGGCCCCGGTGGATGCGCGACATCACCGTGCCGATCGGAATGCTCAGGATCCTGGCGATCTCGTCGTAGCTGAAATCCTGGACGTCGCGCAAGAGCACAGCCGTCCGGAAGGCTTCGGGCAGCCCAGCGAGGGCGCGCGCGATGTCCTCCTGTCCTCCCGCCAGCGCTTCCTGGGGCGGGGCGACCGCGGGTCCGTCATCGAGGAGCTCGACCGTGCGGGGGGAGCGGCCCGCCTTACGGAAGGAGTCGGTGCGCGTACGGTAAAGGATGGTGAAGAGCCAGGCACGGATGTTCGTCCCGGGGCGGTAGCCCTCGAAGGCCCGGAAAGCGCGCAGGTAGGTCTCCTGCACGAGGTCCTCCGCGTCCGCGGCGTTGCGGGTCAGCCGGTACGCGGTGGCGTAGAGCTGTCTCAGGTGGGGGAGGGCTTCGCGCTCGAAGCATTCGTCCCGAGCGGTGCCCGAGCTCACCTCCGTGGTCGCTACCGGCGGTCGCAGGCCCAGGCTCGCCGAGCTCGCCCGACGGCCGGTCTCGAGGTGAACCTCGCTCATCGTAGCGTCCAGCATGTTCGGCATCCTTTCTGGGAAGGGCCCGAGGGCCCCGTCATCACCGACTTGGATGCCGCCCGGCGGCGTCGAGTTACCAGGTTTCCTCGCGGGCCTTTAGGACGGCCTGGATCAGTTCCTCCGGCACTTCCGCCGAAAGGGGCCCATCCGGGCACCCGAAAGCGGCCTTGGCCACGCGCATGGCCTCCAGGTACGTCTTCGAGTAGCTGACGCAGGACGGGCAAGAGGCCAGGTGGGCGTCGAAGGCCGCCCGCTGTTCGGCGGGCAGGTCTCCCGAGAGATATTCGGCCAGGAACTCCACGAAGTCCCGGCAGGTCAATTGAGGTCGCATCATCCCCACCCAATCCCGTCGACGACATTCATCGCCGCCAGGTTGGATGCCGCCGGACCGCCGAGGTTACGAGCCGCAGGGGGAAGGGTTCAGGCCTTCTTGCGGGTGGCGAGGATGGCGCGCACGAGCTCCTCGGGAACTTCAGGGACAGGCGCTTCCGAGCGAGTGAGGACGGCCCGGCCCAGCTCGATCGAGACCCGGCAGGTCTTCATGTAGGCGACGCAGGAGGGGCACTGCGGCAGGTGGGAGTTGAAGTCGGCGCGGCGGTCTTCGGGCAGAGAGCCCGACACACAGATAGTCGTCGAGGAAGTCGACGAAGTCCCGGCAGTGACGTCGTGGCTCATGCCTGCCCTCCGACCATGGGCGGCGGAGACGTTAGCACGACCGTCGTGCTCGAGAGACAACGCGCCGCGCAGGTTTCTTCTTCCCGAGGAATAGGGGCAGCGCCCCCGGTCGATCTCTGGGGCCAAGGATCGATTGGAGGAGAAGCAATGAAGGCAGTACAGAGGATGTTGGCGGTGGCGCTGTTGGTAATGGCGGCGCCTTTCGCCCACGCGCAGGTCACGACGACAAAGAAGGTCCTGACCCTGGAAGGGGCCAAGAAGGCCATCGCGGCGGCGGTGGCCGAAGCCAGGAAGAACAGCGCCACGGGGGTCATCGCCGTGGTGGACGACGGCGGCAACCTCATGGCCCTCGAGCGGATCGACGGGACGTTCGCGGCGGGCGCCAACATCTCCATCGGCAAGGCTCGGACCGCCGTCCTCTTCAAGAAGCCGACGAAGTTCTTCGAGGACGTCATTGCCAAGGGACGCACCGCGATGGTGGCCGTGGACTTCACGCCCCTGCAGGGTGGGGTGCCGATCATCGTCGATGGCCAGGTGGTGGGCGGGATCGGGGTCAGCGGGGCCTCGAGCGCGGCCCAGGACGAAGAGCTCGCGATCGCGGGCGCCAGCGCCGTCACCGGCGGCTCGAACTGAAGGCCTGAAGCAGGTAAGGAGATTCTCAATGAAAGTCATCGGCTTTGTAGCCGCCAGCCTCGGCCTGATGGCCCTGGCCGCCACCCGAGGGACGGGCGCCACGGAGCGGGAG
>Ga0326597_10002374_pt1 | contig 28145 bp, 24 predicted proteins | sample RVTome_12_FD_203789 | JGI IMG/M metagenome (GOLD analysis project Ga0326597, IMG submission 203789) | Soil microbial communities from uranium-contaminated site in the Upper Colorado River Basin, Wyoming, United States - RVT100D185 | ecosystem: Environmental > Terrestrial > Soil > Contaminated >... | reverse complement strand
CGTCAGCGCTGGCGGCGATGGCATACGGGCTAGAGGTAATGCCTTTCGGAAATTCGCTGATGTGAGAATCCGCTTGTACTCTTTGCGAGAAATCGGTACTTACGCTGGGAATGTCGACACATGTCCAGACTCAGCGTCGAACGTTGCGACTCACGGGATTTCTCGCCGCGTGGGATCAGTTGATTGGTGGAGCCGGACTGCCGACCCTGCCGCGCCGACGCGGACGCACGCCGCGCGTGCCCTTGACCGACCTGGTGCCCGCGCTGACCTTTCACGTCATGCAGGGCGCCGGCACCTTGGCCGACCACTTCTTCGAGTTGTTCGGCGAATCGCTGGCCGACAGTTCGTGGTCGGATCGGCGCACCCGCCTGCCGTGGGAGATCTTTGCCGACCTGCTGCGGCGGGCCTTGCGCCCGCGGGCGACGCGCCGCCATCGCGAGGCATTCTGGCGCGGGTGGCGACTCGTCGCGCTCGATGGCACGCAATTCAGCCTGACCAATACGCCGCAGGTCACCGGGATGGTGAAGAAAGCGAAGACGCGGCGCGGGCGTGCCGCGTTCGCCAAGCTGACGACGAATGTCCTGCTGGAAGTCGGGTTGCACAATCCCTTGGCCGCCGCGATTGGTCGCGGCGGCGAGTCCGAGTGGGCGTTGGCCCTCCAGCTCCTGGCACAGCTGCCCACGCGCGCCGTGTTGCTGGGCGATCGTTTGTATGGCTGCGCGGCCTTTGTGACCCACGCGCTGGCCGCGTGCGAGCGGGTGGGCAGCCACCTACTGATCCGGGCCCGTACCGATATCAAGGCCCGCGTGATCACGCGGCTCGCGGATGGCAGTCGCCTCATCGATGTCCGTGTGCGCGAGCGGGGGCGCGTCATCGGATCGTTCGAGGTGCGGGAGATTCGCGTGCGCGTCGGACGCCCAGGGCATCGCGCCCACGACCTGCGGCTGTGGACCAGTCTGCTGGACCCCCGGACGGCCCCGGCCCTGGAACTCGCCACGTTGTATGCGCGGCGCTGGGAGCACGAACTGTATTACCGCGAACTGAAGCGGCACCTGCGGAAAACCGACGTGCTGCAAAGTCACACCGTGGAGACGGGCGCGCAGGAAATTGCCGCGATGGTGTTGGCGAGCGCCTTGGTGGCGGCCGAACGCGCACGCGTGGCGACGGCCCGGATTCCGCCCCTGCGGGTGAGCTTCGTCAAAGTCCTGCAGGTGGTGCAGTCGATGTGGCTCTTCTTCGGTGTGTTCGAGGACTTGATCACCGCGCGCCAGAAGGATCAGATCGTGCGCCGCGGCGAGACCCTGATGCGCCGGTTCGTGACGGCGAAGCGGCGATCGCGGAGTTGCCCACGGGCCGTGCGCCAGCCCGTGACCGGGTGGCCCCGTCTGCTGCGGAACGAATCGATTGAAGGACCGCTCCATTTTCAGGTGCAATGAGTCACGAGCCCGAATTTCCGAAAGGCATTAGGCCTAGGCCTGATGGGGCTGAGCTACGGCCCGCTCGGCACGCTGCTGTCGGAGCTCTTTCCCACAGCGGTCCGCTACACCGGCAGCTCGCTCACGTTCAGCCTGGCCGGCATCTTCGGCGCGTCACTCGCGCCGTACATCGCCACGTGGCTCGCCAACACCTACGGGGTGCAGTATGTCGGCTACTACCTCACCGTCGCCGCGCTGCTGTCGCTCGGGGGCCTGATGGCGACACGAGAAACCCGGCAAGGGCCCTACCTCTGAATCCCTGCTCGTAATGGCGTAGGCTTTGGGCATGAAGGCAAGGACACTCATCTGCGCGGTCGGGATCGCCGGTCTCCTGTGCATGCCAGCCTCCCTGGCTGCGCAGTCGGCGGGCCCCGGCGACCTCACAGACAACCAACCGACCGCCGGCGGACTGCCGGAGACGATCCCGATCTTTCCCCTCGAGGGCCCGACGCTGTTCCCGAATGCGTCGTACCCCTTCCGCATCTTCGAACCGCGCTATCGCGCCATGGTGACCGACGCCCTGAAGGGAGACCGCATCATCGGCATGGTGATGCTCCAACCGGGCCACGAAGCAGACTACGAGGGACGGCCGCCGATTGCGTCGATCGGGTGCGCCGGCCTGATCATCAGCTATGAGGAACTGCCCGGCGGGGAATACACCATCGTGCTCGGCGGGCTGACCAAGTTTCGCGTCACCGGCGAGGACGACAGCCGGATCTACCGCCTGGGACACGTAGAGGCCGTACCCGAGGTCGAGAACGAGAAGGAGACCATCGCCCTCGGTGACCAGCGGCAGCGGCTCGAGTCGCTCTTGACGAGGTTGTCCGGCCGACTCGGCATCCCGGAGCCCCCGGCAGGGGTCCCCGACGAGCAGGTCGTGGATGAGATCGCACAGCGTCTGCCGATCGATCCCGTGAGCAAACAGCGCCTGCTCGAGCAGGACGGCCCGCTCGCGCGCGCGAACGTGTTGGTCGAAATGCTGGAGGCGTTGAGTAAAGCGCCCTAGTGTTGCTTCGTCAGATCCGGGACCGGACATGGGGCGTGGCACCTCCTCTGCAAACCGGCTCCGCTCGAACTACACACGGATAACAGAGGGGCACCCGTGCCTCGCGTCGCGGCTGGCGCCTGACCACGGTTTGCGCCGGAGGTACCACGCCCCATGTCCGGTGGTGACCACCGGTGACGAGGTGTGGGCATATCCGGAGCAAAACCGTAGACAGCGTAAGTGCGAAGCGAGCCCGATCTGACGCATACAAGTCCAGAGCCCGACGAGCTGAGCCGGTTTTGCGGAGGACATGCCCACGCCTCGTCGCCAGGTCTGACAACAGTTGTGGCCCTCTGCAGGTGGCCTGCGCAAATTGCGCTGTGGCCAGTCCCCGTTTTCGATTAGTATTTCTGACTTATGGCTGACACAGTTGAGTTCCCCAGCAATGGGAATGTCGCATCGGGCTATCTGGTCACGCCCTCAACCGGGTCCGGTCCGGGCGTCCTGGTCATCCAGGAATGGTGGGGCCTCGATTCCGGCATCAAGGAGATGGCCGATCGCCTCGGCGCCGCCGGCTTCGTGGCGCTCGCCCCCGATCTCTACCACGGGGAACTGGCGGGACACACCGAAATGGACAAGGCAGGGCGCTTGATGCAGACCCTCCCGCCGGACCGGGCGGGCCGGGACATGAGCGGCGCGGTTGACTATCTCGTGGCCCATCCTTCTGTCACGAGCAAGAGCATCGGCGTCGTGGGGTTCTGCATGGGCGGGATGCTCGGCTTCCTCATCGCCGCCAATCGTCCCGACAAAGTTGCGGCGCTCGTGCCGTTCTATGGATTCCCCCAGGGCGAGACGGAGCCGGACTGGTCGAAGCTCACGGCGTCGGTCCGCGGCCACATGGCGGAGAACGACAGTTTCTTCCCGCCCGCCGCCGCGCGCGCGCTCGAGGCCAAGCTCAAGGGCATGGGCAAGGACGTGACGCTGACCGTGCATCCCGGCGCCGGCCACGCCTTCATGGCACCGCACAACGCGCTCGGGACGCTGAACGCGGAACTGGCGGCGCAGATCTGGCCGACGGTCGTGGCGTTTCTGCACGACACGCTGACCTAGCGCACTCGTCATGACACTGTAGCGGACGCTCGCGCAGGCGAAAGCCTGCGCGCTACGGCCCAGGCCTACCTCAGCGTCTCGAGCTGGTTGTCGACCCGGAGGATGCCCGACGTAAACGCCACGATCTCCTGGAGTTCGAGCATCTCGGTGCGTGACTGCACGTACCCGACGAGCGTGACGATCCCGTTCTCCACCACGACATGGAACGGTGGATTGGGCCTGTTTCCAAAGCGTTCGAAGCTCGGGTGGCCGAAGATTCTCCGGGCGAGACGAAAGCGCAGCTCATCGTCCGACGGCGAACCTGTCATTGTTTCGATCTGGTTCTGGATGTCCTGCACGCCGAGCACGCGCGCAACGCGCTCGGTCAGATCGTTGGCCTTGTCCGGGACGGCTGTCACTCTTCCCGAGAGCGTCACTGCGCCATCCTTGACCAAGCCGCTGATGTCGTCGAAGACCGTGTAGTACGCGTAGCGCTGAATCGCCTCGGTTACGGCCTCGGCCAGAGCCTGGTCACTTTCTGCCCTGGGCACCCGTAGCTCGCTGACGATTTCCTGTCCGCCTGCCGCCTCGAGCGCGGCCTTGATGGCACGCAGCTTCACCCACAAGACCGGCAGGTCGCCAGTCAGGAGGACGCGGCCGTCATCGTCCACCGATACTTCGATGTTCCGGAAATCACTCTCGCCTGCCAGCGCGCGCGCAACGACATCCCGCCGGACTGTTCCCGACTGGGCGATCCCGACAGCCGACGCATTCGCAACGAGCGCGACCGCGAGAGCAACCTGAGTCAGGCTCCGAGAGACCCCGTGTTGTGACAGCATCGTGGTGATCCCCCCGAATCTCGCGCAGGCTGAAGCCTGCGCGCTACAGCCCGATGAAGAACGCGCTAGGCCGGATCGTCGCCGGAAATCAGCACCTCGCCGGTCGTCTTCGTGCAACCGCCGGCGGGCATCGTAGCGCCGCACTTGACCAGCAGGCCGGCCATTGCCCCGAACGGCCGGCCATCCCTCAACGGATACAGGGTCACCGTGAAGATCGTGCCCTCAGGGAACGTCTTCGGCGCCACACCCTGACGCGCAAGAGCCGCGGCCGACGCCGTTTCCACACCCCACCGAAGGGGTTTGCCGTCCTCGGTGACGGGCGTGCCGTCTGGTCCAAGGACGTCAAAAATGAGCTGCGCGTGGTTGGCCCCTGGGATGTAACGCACGAGCGTCCCGGTCATGGTTTTCGTCGTTGTCTGGTCGTACATCGCGAACGAATGGTGGGCCAGTGCGGGCCGCGTCATCACACCCGTCCAGATGATGCCGACAAGTCCCGCCACCAGCCAGACACGTTTGCTCATAGGGTTACTCCGTTCCACCTGTCCTGCCCGGCCGAGTCCTACGGCTCGGGCCGCTCCCAGCCCTCCTCGAAGTGCTTCTCCCAGTTCTGCGCCCACGGTCGCCCGAAATAATCGATGTACCCCTCGTCAAGGAATGTGAGCTGCGTTGGCCTGCCGTCCGGGCCGTTCAAAATCGTGCTCTGGACCCGGCACTCCACGAACGTGTGTCGGGCGTCGGGATCGTCCGGGCCGGCAACGAACTCCCACGGCGTCACCGTGTGCAGCGGCCGCGTAAACGCCTCGGTGTCGTAGAACGTGGCGTTAACAGTAATCACCTTCCCGTCGACGCTCGGCGTGAATACTTCGATCACCTCCATCGCGCTACTGTACTCAAACATCGAATGCGACAGCGTCCATCCCTGGACGTTGGCGGTCCACGAGACAAGCGTGTTCCCGTTCCAGAACCCGACGGTTTCGCCATACCACTGCGGAACCTGCTGGACGTGCGAGCGGCCGACGAGCACCTTCCGGAGAAGATTGTCGGCGATCCCGCTCAGGAACTGGACCTGATGGGGCGTCATCAACACCTCGATCGTCCCGCCGAGAGAGAACTGCGCCCACCACCGCATCAACCCTTCGGGGTAGCAGAAGGCCGCATTCCACTGCGGCGAGTTGTTGACGACCTCGTGGTAGTTGTGCTGAACCATCCGCTGCTGGTACTCGGGCGTCAGCAGCGAAACCATCGTCGACGTCTGGAGATTACGGCCCCAGATCCACTGCTCGCCGCCGGCTCCGCGCCGGTACTGCCCATCCCAGTTCGGCAGCGTCTGGCGCGTGTGCGACGTGGGGCCGCCGGCGCTGCGAGCTTCCGCCATCAGCGCCGCGTAGTGTTCCTCGGCGCTCTGGTACGGGTACGGGCTCGCGATCCCGGCGATGTCGCGATCCAGGGCGCAATCACCCCACTCGCCGTACCGGTTGTCGTTCCACATGTCCGTCAACTGACGAGGCGTGTTGCACCGGGCATATCGCCGATCTGTCCAATATTGCCGATCGAAGTAGAAATTCTTGCTGGTGAACAGGTCAACCGGCAGCGGTTGGACCCCCGGTGGCGGCGGCGGGCCAGACACGTCCTGGCCCGCCATCGCCACCATTCCGAGCGACATCCCGAACCCTGCGGCGAGCAGGGCGAGTGACGCGGCAACAGAGATCCTCGCGCGTGCCATACCCATCAAACATTCCTCCCCGTCCAGCGGCAGGGCTATCCTATGCGGATGCTATTACGGCGTCGTCACGGCGGTCTACTCATCAGGACCTTCCTCGCGGTGTGCGCCGTGGGGGGGGTCACGACGGCGGGCCTGACAACGGTGGCGGCACAGGGGCGCGCGTCCGCCGACCTGCCTCAGGCGCCGGTGGTCTCGCCCTTTGCGACCGCGTCGGCCGCCGTCACCGGACCGGGCGAGATGTTTCCCGCGCTGATGTCGCTGCCCGCTGGGGACGACCTCGCGCACTTCGGGTACGACGCGACGGAGTATGTCGTCAGCGGCACGGCAGGCGGACAGCCGTACAAGACGCGGATTGTCGTACGCAAGCCGGCAGACGACATCAGGTTCAGCGGTATCGTGCTTGCCGAGTCGATGCATCCAAGCGGCAACGCGTGGATGTTTCACTTCACGCATACCTACACGATGGCGTCCGGATACATCGGTCTGGAAATCGTGACCAGCGACCTGGCACAGCTCGTCGAGTTCAACGAGGCACGCTACAAGGACCTCCGGATCGCAGAGGGCCAGGCCAGCGAGATCATTGCGCAGGTCGGCGCGCTCGTCCGATCGGCCCGACCGGACAATCCGCTGGCCGGACTTCCCGTGAGAAAGATGATCCTCGCGGGCACATCGGCCTCCGCCGGAGTGCTCATCAGATATCTTCCGGCCCACAGCGTCTACCGTCTGGAAGACATGACGCCGATCTACGACGGCTTCCTCCCGACCAGCAACGGCGCGAATATCCCTCCAACTGACGTGCCGATGATCCAGGTGCCGACGACGACCGAGGCGATGCGGGGCGTGGTGCCAACGCGGCAGGACGGCGACACGCCCGGCGACCAATTCAGGGTCTATGAGTTTCCGGGCATGCCTCACATCGACACGCGCAACGTCGATGCGGTTCGACCAAATCCGTGCAGATACCCTGTCACGCTCTTCCCGATGGGTGCCTACATGTCGGTCGCGCTTCATCACCTCGTGGAGTGGGCCGTGACGGGTACCGTTCCGCCACGCGCCGACAGGATGCTGGTCGATCGCAACACGGCGAACGACGGTTCCCTCATCGCCCTCGACGAGTTCGGCAATCCACGGGGTGGGATTCGCAGTCCGTACCTCGACGTACCGAGTGCGAAGTACGGGGTTCCCAACGAAGGCGCGGTACCGCCCACTCCCGATACCGTGCCCTGGATTGCGCTGCGCGGCGTGGCCGGGATCGATCGGTTCTGTGGCCAAACCGGTTATCAGATCCGGCTGACGGACGCACAATTGCGGGAGCTGCACGGGGACAAGGCCACGTATCTCGACAAGGTGCGTCGGCGCCTCGATGAACTCACCAGCCAGGGCTGGTCGCTGCCGCTCTACAGGGAGCAAATTCTCGCCGACGCTGCCGGGGTGGAGTTCTAATCAAGTGGCGAACGCCCTGTGGACTTGACGAGGCGCCAGAGAGCGCTCGGTACCATCGGACGCGCTACGGTTTAACCCCGCCGACCTCGTACGCGTGACGGTCGTGCCCCTCAGATCAATACTAGGAGATGACGATGCTCGATGACCTGTTCGGCCTGGACGCGAACTGGGCCACGCTCGTGATAGCCTTGCTCGCCGTCGGCGCACTTGCGTACCTCATCGGCGAGGTTGCCGCGCGGCTGGTCCGCACGGTATTCGTCAACGTCTCGGGTGACGTGGGCGGCGCGGGCTTTCAGGGCCAGGTCGTGGGTCGACCGATTCGCGTGACGCGCGCGGCGGTCTTCGTGGCGGCGCTCGTCGCGCTCATTCCGCCGGCCCTTCAGTTGGCCGGTGTGACGGTACCCGTCGGACTGGCACCGATGGTTCTGACGGGATGGCTGCTCGGATCGGGGCTTCGCATCGTCGTCATCGCGCTCATCACCTATCTCCTCATTCGCGTCATCACCTTCGCCGCCGAACGCCTCGAAGACCAGCTCGCCCACGATCCCTCTGTCTTTGAAGCGGCCGAGCGCGCCAAGAGCGCGAGGACGCTCGGTCGTCTCGTGCAGAACGCGCTCACCGCCCTCCTGATCGCCGTCGCAATGCTCATGGTCCTCGGGGAGTTGAACGTCGACATCATGCCGATCCTGACGGGTGCCGGCATCCTGGGTCTGGCGGTCGGCTTCGGCGCGCAGACGCTGGTGAAGGACCTCATCGCCGGGTTTTTCCTGATTCTGGAGAACCACGTGCGCGTCGGTGATGTCGCAAAGATCAACGGGACGGGCGGACTCGTCGAAGCGATCAACCTCAGGACCGTGGTGCTGAGAGACCTTGAAGGCGTCGTGCACGTCTTTCCGAACGGAGCCATCGAGACGCTGTCCAATCTCACCAAGGATTTCTCCTACTACGTCGTCGATGTGGGGGTGGCGTACAAGGAAGACACGGACGCCGTGACCGACGTGCTGCGCGAGGTGGGCGCCGAACTCGCCGCCGATCCGCTCTATCAAGGCGCGGTGCTGGCACCGCTCGAGGTCCTTGGCGTGGACGCGTTCGAGGACTCGCAGGTCACTATCAAGATCCGCATCAAGACGGTGCCGCTGAAGCAGTGGGAGGTCGGTCGCGAGCTGCGCAGGCGCATCAAGAAGGCCTTCGACGCCAAGCAGATCGAGATCCCATTTCCGCACATGTCGGTCTACTTCGGCGAGGCGAGTAAGCCGTTTTCCTTCCGGCAGGCCGGCTGAGAGAAGAGACTCATGAGCCTCCTCGCGCGCGCAACGGTGTACCTGGTGATGCTCGCATTCGCGGCCGGCTGTCGCACTGTCGTCGACCCGCTGGCCATCTCCGATGCGCAGACGGCCGCGCGGGTCAAGACGGCGCTCGTCAACGACCCGGATCTGGGCACGCGCGCCATCGAGGTGCGCGTGGTGCTCGGCGTTGCGCGGTTGTCGGGACGCGTGCTGACGCACGCCCAAGCGGACCGGGCCGTCGGGATCGCCCGTACCGTCGCCGGCGTCGTCGACGTGCGATCGACCCTGCAGATCGGCGGCGAGGCGAGCGTGCCGCTGGACGAGCAGGTGCAGCGTTTCGAGCTTCCGGAAGTCGACTCAGCAGAGTTCCAGGGCGATCCGCGCCTCCTGGCGCTTGGCGTATCGGTCGGGTGGACCGACCCGCGCACGGCGACGTTGAAGCAGCGGGTGACCCTCAGTCCGCTCATCCGGTTGGGATCCGGAACGGGCTTCGGGTTGGCCGTCGGACTCAGTTGGTTCCAGGCGGAGCTCCAGTCACTGGCCGGCCGCCCGGACGTACTCACGCGCGTGCAAATCAAACCCCTCATGCTCGGCGTCGGCTATACAGCCGCATCGGAGCGGATGTCTCTGACCACTTCGGTCGTCGGCGGGTACGCCTGGAACAGCCTCACCGTCACGGACACGGGTACAGCTGCCGGACTTCCCGTGGAGGTCGACAACAGCCTGGCGTGGCGGCCGGGAGCATCCCTGTGGTACGACGTCAATCGCAGAACCGCGCTGAATTTCACCGTCGGGTACGTGATCACCCGGCTGCAGCTCACGGTCCTGGAAGCTGGGCGCCTCGAGAAGCGGCGCGTGCGCGGCGATACGACGATCGTGCACGCCGGCATCGCCTACAAGCTGTTCTGACGAGGCCCTGCGATGCGCTTCCTTGAACTCGTGGGCGATGCGGCGCGATTCACCGGACGTGTGATCCTTGAATCCGTCCGACCCCCGTACGAGGTTCGCGAGACTCTGCGCCAGTTGTTCGAACTGGGGTGCCGGTCGGTGCCGCTGATCGCGGCGAGCGGCTTTGCGGTCGGCATCGTGCTCTCCATGCACACGCGGGCGTCGCTGGCCAGATTCGGCGCGGAGGCGTTGATTCCAGCGGGGCTCGCCATCGCACTGGTGCGAGAGACCGGACCGCTCACGGCGGGTCTGCTACTGTCCGGGCGAATTGGGGCCGGCATCGGCGCAGAACTCGGTGCGATGAAGGTGACCGAACAGATCGATGCGCTGGAGGCCACGGCGGTCGATTCGTTCCGATTCCTCGTGGTCACGCGCGTCATCGCCTGTGTGATCGCGCTGCCGCTCTTGACGAGCCTGATGAACTTCACCGGGATGTTCGGCGGATATGTCGCGGAAACGACCATTACCGGAACACCATTTCAGACCTATTTCAGGCAGGCGTTCTCGGCGATCGAGTTCTCGGATCTGATTCCGGCGACGCTGAAGACAACGGTGTTCGGGTTCATCATCGCCACCGTCTCGTCCTACCTCGGGGTCAACACGACACGCGGAACAGAGGGTGTCGGCCAGGCGTCCACCAAGAGCGTGGTGACGTCGTCGATTCTGCTCATCGCCGTGAACGTGCTGCTCGTCCGAATCATCTTTTTCTTCTACCCGGTGTAGACGTGACAGCGGACACCCCGGCCGTCGAACTCCGCCATGTCTGCAAATCGTTCGGATCGTTCCGGGTGCTCGACGACGTCTCGCTCGTCGTCGATGCCGGGCGCAGCGTCTGCATCCTCGGCCGAAGCGGCACGGGCAAGAGCGTGACGCTCAAACACATCGTCGGCTTGCTGCGCCCGGATGCGGGCAACGTGCTGATCGAGGGGGAGGACATCACCGATCTCTCGGGCCGCGATCTCTCCAGGGTTCGACAGCGGATCGGCTTCCTCTTCCAGAACGCGGCGTTGTTCGATTCGATCGGGGTCGGGGAGAACGTGGCGTTTCCGCTCCGCCGTCATTCAAAGCTCAAGGACGAAGAGATTCGCTCGCGGGCGCGACACCTGCTCGCACAGGTCGGCCTCGAGCGCGAATATGACAAGATGCCGGCAGACCTCTCCGGCGGGATGCGAAAGCGGGCCGGCCTGGCACGCGCCCTGGCGCTCGAGCCGGCCATCCTGCTCGCCGATGAGCCGAGCGCGGGCCTCGATCCGGTGACGGCGGGTGAGATTGACGCGCTGCTCGTGACGTTGAAGAAGCAGTCGAATACGACACTCGTGGTGGTGACGCATAACATTCCCAGCGCAAGGACGATCGGTGATGAGCTGGTCTTTCTCCACGAGGCCCGGATCATCGCGCAGGGAACGCCTGAGGCACTCGATCGAAGCGACATTCCACTGGTGCGCCAGTTCATGACGTCCGAGGGCGGCGGGTAGTTATGATGTGCCGGTGGCTCGGACAAGGAGGGTAGGCTGATGACCCGAATGCGAAGCGCGCTCATCGGAGCGTTTGTGCTGGGAGGGCTGCTCCTGTTCGGCGGCGGCCTTTTTCTCATTGGGGACCGGCGCCTGCTGTTCGTCGAGCAATTTGAAATCAACTCGACGTTTGGAAAAGTGACCGGCCTGGAGGTGGGCACGACGGTTCGAGTGGCCGGGCTCCCAGCGGGCGAGGTGCTTTCGATCGCCTTGCCGTCCCGCCCGTCTGACAAATTCCGTGTCCGCATGCGGCTGCGCGAGGACGTTCGCAGCCTCGTACGCCGCGATTCGCGGGCTGCCGTGCAAACCGACGGCATCGTCGGCAACGCGTTCATTCAGATCAGCGTCGGCACGGACGCCTCGCCGCCGGTTGAGCCCGGAGACACGATTGTCGGCGTCGATCCCATCGAGTTCGCCGATCTCATCCAGGAGGGACGGGACACCTTCCGAACGGTGGCGGAAGAGATCGTCGACCTCAAGGACGACGTCGAGGGAGCGCTGACGGCACTCACGGCAACCGTGGAGACGACGAACGGTGTCATCGCGGACGTCGGCCTGGACGCGGGAGCGCTGGTGGCCACGAGCGCGGGCCTCGTCGAGGACGTACAGGGAATGGTGGCCGATGCCAGAGGCGTGATGGGCGACGCCAGGGGCGTGGTGAACGATGTCAGGGGCGGGCAAGGCTCGATCGGCAAGCTGCTCACGGATGACGCGTTGTACGACCGGCTGACCAACGTCGGTCGCGAGGCCGAGCAGACGGTACGGAATCTTCGAGAAACCACCGATGGTGTGCGGGCGGCCGTGAGCGGTTTCGCGGCGCCGAACGGCACGGCTCAGCAGATCGCGCAAACGCTTCGGAACACATTGACGGAGGTCCAGGAAGTGACATCGGACCTGGCGGACGGCACCGAGGCGCTGAAACGGAATTTCCTTTTTCGAGGATTCTTCCGCCAGCGGGGATTCTTCGATCTTGACGCGATCTCGAGCCAGGCGTACCAATCGGGCATTCTCGAGGGCAGGGACCGAACGGCATTGCGCATCTGGATCGACGCCACTATGCTGTTCGCGCCCGATCCTGACGGTACCGAGCGGCTGACGGACAGCGGACGGCAGCGTCTGGATTCAGCGATGGCGGATTTCGTTCGATATCCGCGGGACAGCCCGCTGGTTGTCGAGGGATACGCCGACGCGAGCGAAGGTGAGGCGCCCTACCTGCTCTCCGTCGATCGTGCGCAGATCGTACGGGACTACCTGCTTGGGCGTTTTCGAAGGCAGGCAACGCTGACCGACATCATGCCATTGAGCGAGTCGGCGCCCGGCAGTCCACGAGGAGACGACCGGTGGTCCGGCGTAGCGCTGGCACTCTTTGTGAGTAATGACGCGCTCGGACGAATCGGAAGTGTGGCGACACCGTGACGCGGGCTGGATAGAGAGCCGTTCCGCCGCGCACCGATACTGACGGAGGAAGCACTGTGGACGACGATACTCGAGCGATCACGGGCGCGACGCTGGTCGCGCTCGCCGGCGGGATGATAGCGTTTCTCGTGATGACGGACCGCGGCCGGCACACGTTGCAGAGTGTGGGTCCAGCATTGGACGATGTCTCGCGCACGCTGCAGGACATCCGCGAGATCATCAGGAAGATCGACGGCGTCGTGCACGAAGCCCAGGCCATGGTCACCGACGTTCGGGAGGTGCTCCCGTCGATGAAGACCGCAGACTATCCAGACGACGTGCCCTACGGCGTCTGAGGGGACCCGACCGGGTGGCGGGCATGCCCCGACCGCTATCTCTTGCTGTCGCTGGGGCGCTCGACGCGACGTCGACATCGCGCCGGTGACTGCCACCTCCGCGGCCCCTTTCACCCGACGACAGTGACCCTTGCCACGTCGCCCTCGTCCGGCGGCCGGCTCCGCCCGGCGGGACATCAACCTCCGCTCGAACTCTGCCGCTCCCGCCGCGAGTAGTGCCCACGTCGAACCCATGCCATCGCGGCATACACCGGCACTGCCACCTCACACGTCTCGGATCGCGCGGACCGAACTCGCGGCGAGGAATCGCTGCGGTCGATGTCCGGCTTCGTCGTGGCCTCCCGGCCGCTCCTCGGGCGGGACCTGAAGGTCCCGCCCTACAGGCATCGCCGGGCTCCGAACGGCCGCCGGACGAGGGCGACGTGGCGAGGGCGGCGAGTGACAGGCCGGAGATTAAAGGCCGTCGGCGCATCCGATTCGGCCACACTCCGCGGGGACTACTGTCCTTGGTTTTTCCTCAAGCGAGGGTGTCCCGCAATCCTGTCTAGGAGAGGTTTGATCTTCGGGATTTCGGGACAGTTCTTTCGGCATGGGTGGCCGTTCCGTAAACTGGTGATTACGGAACGGAAGAGATTGCGTGTATTCGCGGCGGACGCCCGACACTATTCGGCAACACTGCGGCGTTCATCGCGACCAACGGTAGGCAGCTGGGGATCACGCCGCCGGCGCGCATTGCGCTGACCGATCCAGGCTACGTTCAGCACAATCCGTTCATCCATCGTTATGCGCTCGAGAACAAGATCGCCGACTATCAAGGCGCTGACGTTCTTCGCGACGCGCGGCGGCATCCAGGCCGCGCCGCGGCCGATTACCACCGCTAGCGGGCAGACGCTGATGCCGGTGAGGTCGGAGCGGGTGATCGCCGCCTGCGACGTGGTGACACAAATCCACAGGGGGTACGCGGAGAATCCCGCCGCTTCGGGAAACTGGGTCGATCTCCTCAGCTGGGACACCTTCCGCGTCCGCAACGGCAAGCTGATCGAGCACCGGGACGGGACGTTCCGTCTGCCGCCGCAGCCCGCCGCTCCCCGCAACTAATCAGGAGATCGACTCGTGTTTGCATCGGGATCCAGCGGGGGGCCCTTCAAACGTGATGTCAACAGCTTTTCTGACTCGTCTCAGACCGCAATGTTAGGCGAAACGCGTGGCGATCTGTCCCGCGGCAACGCCCGTGCCCGTTGCACAAGAAATCGGGCGGCGATGCCCCCTGAGCCCCCTTCCACGCTAACATCCGCCCCTGTGGCGTGTTCGCTTCTGACCACGTCAATGTTTACACGTGAGGGAGGCTCATCTCATGGCAACCAACTTCAATACGGGACTGGCCGCACCGGCGGCGGCAATCGCAGCAGCGCTGACCAGTGCCAATCCGCCGCTAGCACCGCTCCATCCCGTGGCGCTGGCCCCAGCGTCAGCGCTCTACCCAGCGGCGGCGGCAGACAGTGTCCTCGATCGGCCAAGCCTGGGACGAGCCCCTGCGCCAGCGGCACTTGATTACGACCCCGCGCTGGTGCCGAAAACGCTGAAGGATCTCGAATCCGCCATCACGCAGTCCTACGACCTGACCATCACGCGTGCGGGCGAGTTGAACATCCCGGTCGTCGCTTCGGCCGGTGGCAGCATGAACCGCCGCGTCGTTGTCCTGGAGCGGATTGCGTACACGGAGCTGGCGGGCGCGAGTGGCTCGCAGTACCGATTCGGGTACGCTATTCGACTGTGCGTCACCGTCAACAAGTGGGACGCCACGATGAAGGCGAGCCTGCCATTCCTTGCGGCGTCCGCGCAGATGGGGCAGGTCGAGGCGTCCTGGATTCTGCAGGTGCTCGGCGTGGCCGGCACCAAGATCTCCGAGGCGACTGCGCCGCCAACGGAGTTGAATGTCGAGACATTCGTCATCGCCAAGCAGAGCCTCGAGAAGCTGATTGCGGCGGTCAACGATCCGTCGACGACGTTTGCCGCGCAGACGCTGCAGAAGATCGACACGGCGCAGCAGCGCAGTCAGGCTTTCGAGGAGGCGGCCGTCACGACGTTCGCGCTCTCCTCAATCAGTCGCAAGCGCTCTCTCGACGAAGCGCGAAAGCGCCTGGGTGCCGCGATCGATCCGGTCGCGTCTGCGATCCTTCAGGACGTGTACGACGTGATGGCACCGGGCCTTCCGGCGGATCGGCCGACCCAGGATGCGGCCAACAAGGCGAACGAACTGCTCGGCGGCATCCAGGCGGACGTGTAGGGAGACATCACCCGCAAGGTTCCGGTGATGGAGCTCTTGAGTTTTTTCCTATCCGGCGGATGGACCATCGCGTTCCTGGGATGGCCGATCTGGCTGTTTCAGGAATCGGCGGAGGCCGCGTCCGCCTACCTTCAGTAACTGCTATGCGGTTCTCTCCGACTTCGGAAGCCACCCCTCACTTTCAACCCTTATCGACGCGGGGAGCTGTCCCTAAAACAACTGTTTTCGGCACACCTCCTGCAAGGCGCGAAACACTGAGTTTGTCCAATGTATCCGTGGGGCGAAAACGACAGGTTTGCGGAACGCGGGTCCGAGGGTCCACTCGGGCGGGGTCTGTTTCTCGACGTTGCGAAGGCGCCGCTGGCCTGCTCTTGTCTGGTGACCGTTCGGAGCCCGGCGTGTCAGTGCGCAGCCGGAAATCGGCCGTAGCGATTCCTCGCCGCGAGTTCGGTCTGCGCGATCCGCGTCGTGCGAGTCAGCGGTGCCGGTGCATGCCGCGCCGGCAGGCGTTCGACCTTGGCACTACTCGCGGCGGGAGCGGCAGAGTTCAAGCGGAAGCCGATTTCCCGCCGGGCGGAGCCGGACGCCGGACAAGGGCAGGCCAGCGGCGGCACGTTGCCACCACGTCAAACCTGAGAGTCAAGGGGGCTACCGCGGCGTGGAAGTCACACGCCGTACCGAGTCTGAGGATGAACTCGGGCGCGCGTGCCCTCGCTCACTCGAGTCTGGTGCCGTCTCGCCCGTCGAACAGGTGCAGCCGGTCGGTCGGCAGCGTCAGCAATACATCCGCCCCGACAGATGGCGGTGCGGCGCCCACGACGATCGCCAGGAACGGTTGAACGCCGGGCAGATCCAGGCGCAGGTGGATCACATGGTCGTACCCGCGCGGCTCCACGAGATCGACCGTCGCACGCAGGTGGCCGCTCGCGCCGAGCGCCACGTCCTGCGGGCGGATGCCCACCACCGCGCCCGGGGGCGCATCGACGCCCGCCACGGTCGCCGGCACCAGATTCATTGCCGGAGCGCCGACGAAACGCGCGACGAATGTGTTCGCCGGCCTGGCGTACACCTCGAGCGGCGGCGCCACCTGCTCGATCGCGCCGTCGCGCATCACGGCCACGCGCCCACCGAGCGTCATCGCCTCTTCCTGATCGTGCGTCACGTAGACGATGGTGGCTCCCAGGGTCCGGTGCAGCCGCCGCAGCTCGGCCCGAGCCTGGGCGCGAAGCGACGGGTCAAGATTCGAGAGCGGCTCATCCAGCAGGAATGCCTTGGGCTGGCGTACCATCGCCCGCCCCAACGCCACGCGCTGCCGCTGGCCGCCTGACAGTTGCGCGGGCCGGCGATCGAGTAGCTCTTCGATGCCGAGCGCCTCGGCCACCGAGGCGACCTGCCGCGCCACGATCGCGCGATCGGTGCGGCGCACCTTCAATCCGTAGGCGAGGTTGTCGCGCACGCTCATGTGCGGGTACAAGGCGTAGCTTTGAAAGACCATCGCCACGTCGCGCGCCTGCGGCGCCCACCCCGTGACGTCGGCGCCTCCAATCAGGATCCGGCCGGCCGTCGGGACCTCGAGGCCGGCAATCAGCCGCAGCAGCGTGCTCTTGCCGCACCCCGACGGCCCCACCAGCACCAGACACTCTCCCTCGTGTATACCGAGATCGAGGTGACGGACGGCAACGTGGCCGTTGGGATAGGTCTTCGCGAGGCCGTCGAGCTCGATGGTGGCCATGGCGTCAGCCTTTGCTCGCGCCCGCCGTCAAGCCGGCAACGATGCGTCGCTGGCAGGCCAGCACCAGAAGCGCCACGGGGATGGTAGCCACCACCGTGGCCGCGAGCACTTCACCCCACGGCACCTGATACCGGCCCCGAAAAAGCATCACGGCCACCGGCACGGTGTAGCGTTCCGGACCAAGCGTGAACGAGAGCGCGAAGAGGAACTCGTTCCAGCAGTAGAGAAACGTCAGCATCGCGGTGCTCGCCACAGCCGGCGCCGCCAGCGGCAGCACGATGTCCCACAGAGCCCGAAGGCGGGACGCGCCGTCGAGCATCGCGGCATCCTCGAGGTCCCGTGGGATCTGGCGGAAGAGCCCCGTGAGCAACCAGACCGCGAGCGGTGTGGAAAACGTCAGGTACGGGAGGACGAGGCCCGGATACGTGTTGAGGAGGTGCAACTCGCGAAGGATCAGGTAGAGCGGCGGCACGATCGAGATCTGCGGGAACATGGAGACCGAGAGGATGAGCGCGAGGATGACGCCGCTGCCACGCATGCGCAGCCGCGCCAGCGCGTACGCGCAGAGCGCGGCCACCGGCACCGCCACGAGCGTCGTCAGGCCGGCGACGACGAGTGAGTTGCGGATCGGAATCAGAAAATCGCGCTCGTCGAAGAGCGCGCGATAGTGCTCGAAGGAGATGGAGGTCGGCACGAGCGGACGCGACTCGAATAGCCCAGACTCGGGGGTCACGGACGAGGCGACCATCCAGTAGATCGGGAAGAGGAGCGCCGCCAGCAGGACGCCGGCGGCGAGCGTCGCGGCCGTGAGCCGCGTGGATCTCACGCCCGCTCCCCGGCGACGGAGCGACCGAGCACCCGCACCCAGAGCAGCGCCACGACGAACGTGAGCAGAAACACCATCACCGACAGCGCGGACCCGTATCCAAAGCGGAGGCGCTGCATGAGGGCAATGAACGCATACAGCGACAACGGTTCGGTGGAGGTCCCCGGTCCGCCACCGGTCAGCACGTACGCGAGATCGAACAGGCGCAACGCGTCGAGCGTGCGAAAGGCAGCCGCCACAACGAGCGCCGGGCCGAGAAGCGGCAACGTGATCGTGATGAACCGGCGGATGGGGCCGGCGCCGTCGATTTGCGCCGCCTCGTCCAGTGCGGGGTCGATCGTCTGAAGACCGGCCAGAAGCAGGATCGCAACAAACGGCGTGGTCTTCCAGACATCGGCGCCGATGATCGGCACCCACGCGGCGAGTGGGTGGACGAACCAGTCGAACGATTCGCCGACGAGCCCGACGGCCCGCAGCGGCGACGTGACAATCCCCGCTTGCGCGTCGAACATGAAGCGCCAGACGAGCGCCGCAACCACGGTCGGAATCGCCCAGGGGAGCAGCGCGGCGACGCGGATCGCGGCCCGGCCGCGCACGGCGGTGTGCATGACGAGCGCGAGCGCGAGACCGAGCGCCAGCTCCAGCGGCACGCTCACGAGGGCAAAGGCCGCCGTGTGGAGGACGGCGGAGCCGGCGCGTTGGTCCCCGGTCGCTTCGACGAAATTCGCCAGCCCGACAAACGGCCGGCCGAGCCATGGCAGGCGCAGATCGTGCCCGTGGAGCGCCTCCCACCCTGTGGCGACAATCGGCACCAGCGACACGAGCAGAATGAGCGTGAGCGTCGGCGCGACCAGCCGGCGCGCGAGGCGCGCATCCGTACGAGCGATCGTTGTCGCAGGTCCGTTCATGGCACCGGCCCTTCAGCAGCGAGACCGGAGCGAGCGAGCAGCGTCCGTATCTCGCGCGCGGCCGCCCGGAGAGCGGCCTCTGGGGGCTCTTGCCCCGTGAGTGCGCGGTGGAGCCGCACCTGGAGAATCTCGGACATCTCGGTGTACACCGGACTGACAGGACGAGACGCCGCGGCGTCGAGCGCCTGGCGCACCTGGTCGAGCGGAATCGGCAGCGCCTCGGCAAGCGCGGCGGTGTCGTACAGCGAGCGCCGCGCGGGAAGCTGCGCAGCGAGGCGGGCGCGCTCGAGCATCTGCTCGGGGGCCGTCAGGAAGGTGACGAGCTCCCACGCGAGCGCCGGGTTCGCGCTGTGGGCGTTCACGGCAAGCTCGGCGCCACCGAGCGCCGCAGTCGGCCGTCCATTCTCACCGGCTGGAAACGGCGCCACGGCGAACCGGTTCTCCACGCGTGACTCAGTGCCGTCCTGCAAGAGCGCCCACGCGTAGGGCCAGTTGCGCATGAACGCCGCGTCGCCATTCTGGAAGGCGAAGCGTACCTGCTCCTCCTGCCAGGTCAGCGCGGAGGGCGGGACGAACCCGTCGGCCTTCACCGCGTCGCACATGAACGTCAGGGCCCGTATCGCCTCCGGCTCGTCGACAACCACGCGGCCCTGCGCGTCGAGGATCGCGCCTCCGAACGCGCCGAGATGCTCGAGAAAGACGGTGACAAGTCCTTCGTAACGCGCACCCTGCCATACGAGGCCAAAGCGCGTGGCCCCGGCGTCGAGCACGCCGCGCGCCGCGTGTTGCAACTCGACGAGTGAACTGGGCGGCGCACTGAAAAGATCAGTGCGCCAGTAGAGCAGGCCGACGTCGACGAACCAGGGCACCGCGTACTGGGTGCCCCGCCACCGCGAGGCCGCCAGCGCGGCCGGGAGGAAGTCGTTCACGTCGGGAGCAACGCTGTCGAGCGGCAGGATCCAGCCGGCCGCTGCAAACTCGGCTGTCCAGATGACGTCGAGCTGCAGAACATCCGGATCCGGCACACGGGCGTTCAGCCACTGTACGTAGAGTTGATGGCGCTGGTCGGCGGCATCTGGCGTGACGCGCAATTCGACCTGCACGCCGGGATGGCGCTCGCCGAAACGCACGAGCTGTCGGCGCACGATCTCGGCTTCCGGGCCGAGCGCGCTCCCGGAGAAGGTGAGCCGTGTCGGCCCGCCCGGGCCGCCGCACGCAGCCGCTCCGGCTGCGACGACGAGAAGGCACGGCAGCAGGAGGCGGTTCATCTCCGCCCTATCATGACGCGCAAGAGCAAAGGCATATCAAAGTTCATGATATTTTGCGTACCGGGGAGAGCTTCTGGACGAGACCACAGCAGAGGCGTTCGGGCCTGGCAGCGAGGCAACGATCGCCGCGCCTTCGAACCGCGACGACGTCGCTCGGGACGACCTCCCTCGAGATGATCTCACTCGGGACGACCTCGCCATCGTCCTGGACGGTGGCGGCGCTCGTGCGGCGTACCAGGTGGGGCTGCTTCGCTGGCTCGCGCGCCGATATCCAGACTTACGGTTGCGCGTGATCACCGGGGTGTCGGCCGGAGCCATCAACGCCGTGTACCTGGCGTCGCGCCGCGGTTCCTTGTCGACTGCCGTGGATGACCTCTCCAAGATCTGGACCTCGCTCACGGTCGACCAGGTCTTCCGAGTCGATAGCCGATCACTGACGGGCAATTTGTGGCACTGGGGACTGCGGCTGGTATCGGGCGGTGGGAAGATCGCTCCACCTCTCTCCGGACTTGTCGATACCTCTCCGCTGCGGCGCACGCTCGAAACCGCGCTGACACCCGAAGCCGGTGGCGAGATTCCGGGCATCGCCGGCAATCTCCAGGCGGGCCGACTGGCTGCGCTCGCCGTAACCGCCAGCAGTTACACGACGGGGCGTTCGGTGGCGTGGGTTCAGGGCCGCGACATCCACGACTGGGAACGGCCGTACCGACACAGCAGGCAGGCGCGCATCACCGTGGACCATGTGATGGCCTCCACGGCCCTTCCACTCCTCTTCCCCGCCGTGAAGCTCGGGAACGCCTGGTACGGCGACGGCGGGATCCGCCTCACCGCTCCACTCGCGGCGGCGATCCACCTCGGGGCGAGCCGGATTCTGGCGTTCTCGACGCGATACCCGCGATCAAAGAGCGAGGCAGAACGGCCACAGGTGCAGGGGTACCCGCCACCCATGCAGATTGCTGGTCAGCTTCTGAACGCCATCTTCCTGGACGACCACGATCGCGACGCGCTGAACTTGACGCGGATCAATCACCTGCTCGCGGATCTGCCGCCGGAGAAGCGCCGCGGACTGCGGGTCGTTGACCTCGTCCTCATCAGGCCGTCGCAGGACATAGGGCGGCTCGCTGCTGATTACGAGGTTCGCCTGCCTCGCTTCTTTCGGCACCTGCTGCGAGGCGCTGGCGCACGAGAGACATCGAGCCCCGACCTTCTCAGTCTGCTGATGTTCGACCCTGAGTATCTGAAGGCGCTGATACAGATCGGCGAAGCCGACGCCGAAGCGCGCGCAGACGACATCGATCCCCTTCTGACGGCTGCACCAGTGCGGTAGGTCTCGATGAACGGGACTGCACCGGGTCGGCGGGTCGTCCTCATCGGAGGGTGTCGCACGCCCTTCTGCCGGGCAGGCACCAGCTTCAATCGTGTCTCGGCCGTCGATCTCGCGCGACACGCGACCGTGGAACTCCTTGCCCGCACTGAAATCGCCGGTAAGGATGTCGATCTCGTCGTCATGGGGCAGGTGGTGCAGTCGCCGCTCGCCCCGAATCTGGCGCGAGAAGTCTCTCTCCTCCCGCAGTTTCCCAGGAACGTGCCTGCCTACTCGGTGAACGAAGCCTGCGCCTCCGCCAACCAGGCGATCACGAGTGCCGCCGACCAGATCGCACTCGGCCACGCGGACGTGGTGATCGCCGGAGGCGCCGAGTCGTTGTCGAACGTGCCAATTCTGTTCGGTAAGCGCCTGAGCGACACACTGGTGGCGCTCGCACGCGCCAAGACCCTCGGCGAGCGCCTTCGTCTGATCGCACGTGTGCGCCCCGGGGATCTGGCGCCGGTCGCGCCCGCCATCGCCGAGCCGTCCACGGGTCTGACGATGGGCCAGTCGGCTGAGAAGATGGCAAAGGAGAACGGGATCGCACGCGCCGAACAGGATGGCTGGGCGCTTCGCAGCCACCAGCTCGCGCACGCGGGCACACACGATGGGCGCCTTGCCGCCGAGATTGCGCCGTTTGCCACGGCCGGCGCGGTAGTCTGCGCCGACACCGGCGTTCGTCCGGACGCGAACCTCGAGCAGATGGCACGCCTGAGCCCTACGTTCGACCGGCGGTACGGCACCGTTACCGCCGCCAACGCCTCGCCGCTGACAGACGGCGCATCCGCAGTCCTGCTCATGGCGGAGGAAGCCGCGCGCGCCTTCGGCTACACACCGCTCGCCTACATTCGATCGTATGCCCTGGCGGCGGTCGATCCCGGCGGACAGCTCCTGATGGGCCCGCTGTTCGCTGTCCCTCTGGCGCTCGAGCGCGCCGGCATCGCCTGGAACGACCTTGGCTTGATCGAAATGCACGAAGCGTTCGCGTCGCAAGTGCTTTCGAACATCAAAGGCTTCGAGCAGCGGTACAGCTGGGACGTCAACGCCGACATCGTGAACGTGATGGGCGGATCGATCGCCATCGGCCATCCGTTCGGCGCGACGGGCGGACGACTGGTCACCACGCTCGCGAACGAGATGCGTCGCCGGCACGTGCAGTTCGGCCTGGTATCGGTCTGCGCCCAGGGCGGCCTGGGATCGGCCCTGGTGCTCGAGAGTGCACCGTGAGCGCCTTCTCCGTGGAGCGGGACGAGCGGGTGGCCGTCGTGCTCTTCGACCTGCCGGGTGCGTCGGTCAACACGCTGACAACGGCGGTGGGCAACGAGCTCATCGGGCTGCTCGAGCGTCTCGCCGGTGACAACACCATCGACGCTGCCGTCCTGATCTCGGGCAAGAAGGACATGTTCATCGCGGGCGCGGATATCGATCAATTCGTGGCGCTCGTCACGGCAGAGGACGCTGGCCAGCTCTCGCGTGCAGGTCAGCAGATGGTCGAGCAGGTCGCGGCGTTTCCCAAACCACTGGTTGCAGCCATCCACGGCGCGTGTCTCGGCGGCGGCCTCGAGCTGGCCATGGCCGCTCGCTATCGGGTGGCCAGCGACGCTCCGGTCACACAGCTGGGGCTCCCTGAGGTGCAGCTCGGCATCATTCCCGCGGCGAGCGGTTGTCAGCGACTTCCTCGTCTCATCGGTCTTCCCTCTGGTCTTGACATGATTCTGACCGGGAGACCCGCGAGACCGACGCGTGCACTGCGCATCGGCCTGGTCGACGAAGTGGTTCCGCAATCGATTCTGCGGCCCGTCGCGACAGCGGCAGCAGCACGCATGGCTTCTGGCTGGCAGCCCCGCCGCCGGGCTCGCCGGCGTCTGCAAACGCTCCTGATCGACAGAAATCCGCTCGGCCGATGGCTGGTGTTTCGGCAGGCCAGAAGACAGGTCATGAAGCAGACGGGCGGACACTATCCCGCACCGCTCGCGGCGATCGACGCGATTGACCGCGGACTCGCGCGTGGGACAGCAGCGGGCCTGGCGTGCGAAGCAGAGCGGTTCGGTGAGCTGGCTGTGGGCCCGGTGTCTCGCCGACTCGTGCAGATCTTTCGTACGACCACCGCTCTGAAGAGAGGTGCGGGTGTCGGCACCGGATCGGACGGTGTCGGCCAAGTCGAGGTCCGCCACGTCGAGGTCCGCGCAGTCGAGGCCCGCCCGGTGGAGCGCCTCGGCGTCGTCGGGGCCGGATTCATGGGCGCCGCCATCGCCGGTGTGGCGGCGCTTCGTGCGGGCGTGGATGTGCGGCTCCGCGATACCGATTGGGACCGTGTCGCACGCGGCATCGCGACGGCGACACGCACACTCGACGAGGCGCTGCGGCGAAGACGACTCGACAAGTACGAGCACTACCGGCGGTCGGCGCTCCTCTCGGGCTCGCCCGATGCCGCCGGGTTTCGCCGACGCGACCTCGTGATCGAGGCGATCTTCGAGGACGTCGGCGTCAAGCGCCAGGCGATCGCCGATCTCGAGCAAGTCGTGGCCGACGAGTGTGTGCTCGCCTCGAACACGTCCACCATCCCGATTGGCCGGCTTCAGGAAGGCGCCCGCCGGCCGGAGCGCATCGTGGGCATGCATTTCTTCTCGCCGGTGGAACGGATGCCGCTCGTCGAGGTGATCCGCGGACCGGCCACGGCCGACTGGGCGACTGCAGTGGCCGTGCGTTTCGGCCAGCGGCTGGAAAAGACGGTGATCGTCGTCCGGGACGCGCCTGGGTTCTGGGTGAACCGGATTCTCGCGCCGTACCTCAACGAGGCGGGCTGGCTGCTGGACGACGGCGCCTCGATCCACGCCATCGATCGGGTGATGACGAGGTTTGGCTTCCCTGTCGGTCCGCTTGCGCTCCTCGACGAGGTGGGACTGGACGTGGCCGGAAAGGCGGCCGCCGTACTGCACGACGCGCTCGGCGCCCGCCTGGCCCCCGCGCCGGTCGTCGGTCAACTCATTGAGGATGGCCGGCTCGGCCGTAAGTCCGGGCGCGGTTTCTATCACTACGAGAAGGGCAAGAGGCATAGACCTGACGAGTCCGTCCGAGACCTTATTCGACCACGTCAGGCCACGCGCTGCCCGACACCGGGCGACACGGAGCGCCGGCTGCTCCTGGCGATGCTGAACGAGGCCGCGCGCGCGATGTCCGAGGACATCACCCAAAGCCCCGGCGAGGGTGACATCGGCGCGGTGATGGGATTTGGCTTTCCGCCGTTTCTTGGAGGACCGCTGCGCTACATCGACGACCAGGGCGCCACAGCCATCGTCGCGGAGCTCGAAGAGTACGCCGACCGGATCGGTCCACGCTTTGCGCCGGCCGATGTGCTCATCGAGATGGCACGCACCGGCAGAACCTTCTACCATTGGCGCTAATGCAGCCGCGCGTCTGGCATCAGTTCTATGACGAGGGCGTTCCGCCGGGCCTTGATTTCGAGGCGCTGCCGCTTCCGGCCTTCCTCGAGCGCAGCGCCCGGGAGCACGCCGACGCCACGGCCCTGATCTTCCTCAACAGCCGGCTCACCTATCGCCAACTCCAGAACGAGGTCGGTCGGTTCGCCACCGCACTGGCTGGACTCGGCGTCACCAGCGGCACGCGAGTCGCCATCCAGTTGCCGAACCTGCCGCAAACGGTCATCGCGTTCTACGCGGTGCTGCGCCTCGGCGCGGTCGTTGTGATGACCAATCCCCTGTACGTGGAACGGGAGATCGAACATCAGTGGAACGACGCCGGCTGTTCGGTCGCCATCACGACCGATTTTCTGTTCGCCCGTCGCATCGCCGGGATCCGTTCCCGGCTCTCCGTCCAGCACTACGTGATCGCCTCGATTCCGGAATACCTGCGCTTCCCGCTGAATCTGCTGGCGCCACTGAAACTGCGTCGGGCGAAGCCGCCGCTCATGGCCACGGTCGCGGCGGGCCCGGGCATCCATTTCATGCGCCGACTGATCAAGGCAACGCCCGCGAACCCGCCTGTCGCCCCGATCGACATGGACGCGCCGGCCGCGTTGCAGTACACCGGCGGCACGACCGGTGTGGCGAAAGGCGCGGTCCTGACGCATCGCAACCTGTCGTGCAACGTACAGCAGGTGGCGGCATGGTTCGTCAACTCGCGGCCGGGCAAGGAGGTCATGCTCGGCTGCCTTCCGTTCTTTCACGTGTTTGGCATGACGGTGGCGATGAACTTCCCGGTGCACGCTGCCGCGGCCATCGTGCTCATGCCAAATCCCAGGGATATCCCGCAGATGATCTCGAACATCGCCACACATCGCGTCACGCTGTTTCCGGGCGTCCCCGCCATGTTCAACGCGATCATCAATGCCCCCGGCCTGGAAAAGATCGACCTGACGAGCGTGGCGTCCTGCTTCTCCGGGGGGGCGCCATTGCCACCTGACGTGCTCGAGCGGTTCGAAACGCTGACCGGGAGCAAGATTGTTGAAGGCTACGGGCTGACCGAGACATCGCCCGTCACCCACGCCAACCCCCTCAACGGCCAGCGCAAGATCGGCAGCATCGGCGTACCGTTTCCCAATACCGACGTGAAGGTCGTGCAGGTCGACGACGCCACGACCGAGGTGTCCTCCGGCGAGCAGGGGGAGCTCCTCATCAAGGGGCCTCAGGTGATGCGTGGGTACTGGAACGCGCCGGACGACTCGGCGGCCGTCCTGACCGACGGCTGGCTCCGCACGGGTGACGTCGCCACGGTCGACGCAGACGGATACTGCTTCATCGTCGGCCGCAAGAAAGACATGATCATCGCCGGCGGCTACAACATCTATCCCGACGAGGTGGATGCAGTGCTGATGGCGCACCCGGACGTATATGAGTCGGCAACGATTGGCGTACCGGATCCGGTGCGCGGCGAGACCGTCAAGTCGTTCGTCGTCCTGCGCCCTGGGCTGGAGGCAAACGCAGACGATCTCATCGCGCACTGCCGACGCGAACTTGCCGCCTACAAAATTCCCCGATCGATCGCGTTCCTCGATGAGTTGCCGAAAAGCAGCGCGCTGAAGATCCTCCGCCGGGAGCTTCGAGAGCGGGAGATCGCGGCCGCCACCGAGCAGGAAGGCACGCCATGATGACCATGCTTGTCGCTGTCTTGCTGGTCGTACTGGCTGTGCGACTTGTGTATCTCGGCCGGGGGTACGCGGCCTGGACGCTTCCTGGCGCGGCGGCCCTGGCCTGGTGGGGCGTGCGTACGGATTCACCGGGGGTCGGTGTTTCGGTACTTATCTTCGGCGTCCTGGCCGCGGCGACGGGGATTCCGGCACTGCGTCGTCAGCTCCTGAGCCGCGCTGCGATGCGGCTGATGCGACCGATGCTGCCTCGAATCAGCGACACCGAGCGGGAAGCGCTCGACGCTGGGACGGTGTGGTGGGAGCGCGATCTCTTCTCGGGCCGTCCAGACTGGCAAGCGCTACTGGCCTTCAGGCCGAAGCCGCTCTCCGACAAGGAGCAGGCGTTTCTCGATGGTCCCGTCGATGAGCTGTGCTCGATGATCCGGGAGTGGGACGTCGTGCGCGCGGGCGACCTCCCGCCTGAGGTGTGGAGCTTCCTGAAGCGCCACGGGTTCTTCGGCATGATCATCCCGGAGACCTTCGGCGGCCTCGGATTCTCCGCGGCTGCGCACTCGGCGGTCATCGTGAAGGTAGGTAGCCGCAGCGTCACGGCCGCCGTGACCGTCATGGTGCCGAACTCGCTCGGACCCGCGGAGCTGCTGCTTCGGTATGGGACCGACGAACAGAAGCAGCACTACCTGCCGCGCCTGGCGAGCGGTGAGGAGATCCCCTGCTTCGCGCTCACCGGCCCCGAAGCCGGCAGCGACGCGGCGGCGACGCAGAGCGTGGGCGTCGTGTGCCGCGGCACGTACCGCGGTGAGGAGGTGCTTGGCATCCGCCTCAACTGGCGAAAGCGCTACATCACGCTCGGTCCCGTGGCCACCGTCATTGGTCTGGCGTTCCGTCTTCGAGACCCGGACGCCCTGCTCGGGAGCAAGGAGGACCTCGGGATCACATGCGCCCTCGTGCCGACCGACCTTGCGGGTATCGAGATCGGCGCTCGGCACGATCCGATGGGCATCCCGTTTCAGAACGGCCCGAACTGGGGGCGCGACGTTTTCGTCCCACTCGACTCGATCATCGGCGGTCCCGCCATGGCCGGCCAGGGCTGGCGCATGCTCATGGAAAGCTTGGCCGCGGGGCGCTCGATTTCCCTGCCAGCGCTCGCGTGCGCCGCGGCGCAGGTCTCCACGCGTCTGGTCGGTGCGTACGCGACGGTCCGGGAACAATTTGACACGCCGATCGGCCGCTTCGAGGGCATCGAGGAGCCGCTGGCGCGCATCGGCGGCCTCACCTACGTCATGAACGCCGCGCGACGACTGACCGCCGGTGCGGTGGACGCGGGCGAACACCCGGTTGTCGCGTCGGCTATCGTCAAGGCCTACCTGACAGAATCGATGCGGCAGGTCGTCAACGACGCGATGGACATTCGGGCTGGGGCGGCCATCTGCCGCGGACCACGGAACATCCTCGCGCAGATGTATCAGGCCGTACCAGTTGGCATCACCGTCGAAGGGGCCAATATCCTGACACGCTCGATGATCGTCTACGGCCAGGGCGCGATCCGGTGTCATCCGTTCCTGCACGACGAGGTCACCGCCGCCACCGCCGGTGACCTA
>Ga0326597_10002373_pt1 | contig 28154 bp, 21 predicted proteins | sample RVTome_12_FD_203789 | JGI IMG/M metagenome (GOLD analysis project Ga0326597, IMG submission 203789) | Soil microbial communities from uranium-contaminated site in the Upper Colorado River Basin, Wyoming, United States - RVT100D185 | ecosystem: Environmental > Terrestrial > Soil > Contaminated >... | reverse complement strand
ATTTATTATATAATGATACAAGGGATATCAGGGATTATCAAGGGGAATCAAGGGACATCAGGTAAAAACTATCCTTGATTTCCCTTGCTATCCCCTGATAATCCCTGCTAAACCCTGTTTATTATGCCTAATAAAAACCATCTTCACCGGCTTGAAGAAAAGGCCGAAAAAAAAACTCAAAAAAGAGCTAAAAAAGACAAACCCAAAATGAAAGTCAGCGGCAAGTCGGTTTTGAAATTGAAAGAAATAATTGGAAAGGCACAAGGCACGAGGCACGAGGTCCCGCCGCTCGCGAGCGGCGGGACGAGGCACAAGGCGAGGCAAAAGGGAACGGGCAATAGTTGTGCCTAATCCCTATATAATAAAAGTCCCGCCTAAGGCGGGACACCAACCCTATTGCCTATTGCCTTGTGCCTATTGCCTGTCATTGACTTATTTCCCATTTTCTGATAGTCTGATTAAATATCTATGGAATTAACCCTAAATTTAGTACAGATTATTGCTTCCATTCTTTTAATAATCGTCGTCTTAATGCAGTCCCAGGGATCTGGTTTGGGCGGTGTTTTTGGCGGCGGCGGCGCTGTCTACCGCACGAAAAGGGGAGTTGAAAAATTATTTTTCTACTCAACCATCGTTCTGGCGGTAATCTTTCTGTTAAGCGCGTTATTACAAACTATCATCTAGTTTGACTTAATTTAACTTTGTGAAAAGCCTTCAAAAACTGAAGAATTTTATTCTTGCCAAATTAAAAAAAACCGCTTTATTCAAAAAACCCCAGAACCCATTTGAGGAACAGACCGAAATTGATCAAAAACTGGTTTTTGGGCTTAGAAAAAAAGGGGGCCTGCCCAGTTTTAAACAGCTCAAACAGCTGCCTAAAACTTTATCCAAAAAAGAAGCAGTCTGGCTCAAAATATTCGGCTGGCTGATTATTTTCAGTCTGTTATTCAGCGCCACCAGCTGGTATTGGCAAAATGTTGAAATTGTTCCCAGGGCCGGCGGTGACTACACCGAGGGTATTGTCGGAGCGCCAGTTTATATCAATCCAATACTGGCCCAGACCAATGATGTTGACCTTGATCTAAGCCGGCTGATTTTCTCCAGCCTGATGAAGTATGACAAAGACGGCAACCTGGCGCCTGATCTGGTGGCCGACTATCAGATTTCTGAAGATCAGACAGTCTACACTTTTACTCTGAAAGACAATGTCGTCTGGCACGACCAGAAACCGCTGTCAGCCGACGATGTCGTTTTCACGGTAAAAAGCATTCAGAACCAGGAATTTAAAAGCCCTTTGCTGATTAGTCTAAGAGGAGTCAAAATTGAAAAAACAGGCGATAATCAAATCTCCTTTACTTTAAAAACCCCCTACACGCCTTTTTTGTCAATCCTGACTTTTGGCGTATTGCCCGAACATGTCTGGGGCAATATTCCGCCGGCCAATTCCCGCCTGGCTGAATTGAATCTCAAACCGATCGGCTCGGGCCCCTGGCAATTTAAAGCGCTCACCCGGGACAGGCAGGGTAATTTAAAATCATACAGCCTTGAACCGAATGAAAATTATTACGGGGACAAACCGTATTTAAAGCAACTGGTTTTTAAATTCTACGCCGGTTTTGACGAAGCGGTTCAGGCTTTAGCCAACAAGCAAATCCAGGGCATCAGTTTTATTCCCCAGGACTATACTGACCAGGTCGCTAAAAACAAAAACGCTGTCATCAAATCTTTGCGTCTGCCCCAATACACCGCTGTTTTCTTTAACCGGCGGGCCAATGTTTTATTAAAAAATGAAAAGATCAGACAAAGCCTGGCGATGAGCATTGATAAAAACGAAATTATTAACCAGGCTCTGAAGAATGAAGGAGAAGCGATTGACGGCCCGATTCTGCCCGGCTACCTCGGCTATCACCTTAATATTAAAAAATATTCTTTTGACCTGGAAACAGCCAACCGGCTGTTAGATTTGGATGGCTGGAACAAAATTACTCCCAAAGAATATCTGGAGGCCGAACAAAAATTAAAAGCTGAAGAGGAATCGGCTGATTCTGACGAAACCGATGAAGACTCGTCCGCTGATTCCGGGGCTGAAACTTCAGCTGACGAGCCGGCTGAAACCGGGGAAGAAATTGAAATTGATCTGGACCAGGAATTTTTCCGGCAAAAAAAAGATTCCCTTTTAAAAATCTCTCTGACAACCGTTGATCAGCCCGAATACGTTAAAGCCGCTGAAATCATTAAACAAAGCTGGCAAAAAATCGGCGTCAGGGTTGACCTGATTATCATTGAAGGCACCAAAATTCAGCAGGAAGTCATCAGCCCCCGCGGCTATCAAGCCTTGCTCTTTGGAGAAATCATCGGGTCTGACCCCGATCCTTATCCTTTCTGGCATTCATCGCAGACTGAAGATCCCGGTCTGAACCTGGCCTTGTTCGCCAACAGCCAGGCTGACAAATTAATCATTGAAGCCCGGCAGACCAACAACCTGGAGGAGAGGGAAAAAAAGTATATCGCTTTTCAGGATATTTTAGCCGGGGAAATACCGGCCATCTTTCTCTATAATCCAATTTATACTTATGTCATTGACAAAACTATCAAAGGTTTTGCCATCAGCCGGATCATCCTGCCGGCCGACCGCTTCAACGGCCTTGAACAATGGTTTATAAAAACTAAAAGAAAATTATTCTAACAACTAAACATATGGTTAAAAAGACTTACTCAAAAACTAAATCAGCTAACGCCGGCCACCGCCGGACTCAAAAAAAGAGCTACAGAAAAAAATATACCCCTCCGGCTAAAAGACATATCCAAACCGGAACCCAGCGCGACCATGATAAGCTAAAAATCATGGTGTTGGGCGGTCTGGAAGAAGTCGGCCGGAACATGACTGTTCTGGAATGCGGCGACGATATTATGATTATTGACATGGGCGTAATGTTCCCGGAAGAATCAATGCCGGGGATTGATTATGTTATTCCCAATATCAGCTATCTGCGCGGCAAAGAAAAAAATATCCGGGGCGTGGTTATTACTCACGGTCATTATGACCACATCGGAGCCATCCCCCATTTAATCGGCGACCTCGGCAACCCGATCATCTATACCGGTAAACTGACCTCCGGCATGATTCAGCGGCGCCAGGAAGAATTTCGGCAGGCGCCAAAATTAAAAGTTGTTGAGATTGATGAAAAGTCCAAAATCAAGCTCGGTAAAAAATTTGAGGTTGAATTTTTCCGGGTCAGCCACACCATCCCGGACAGTTTTGGGGTGGCGGTCAACACCCCCTACGGCTACATCCTGCACAGCGGCGACTTTAAATTTGACCACAACCCTTATCATGAAAAACCGATTGATACCTCGCGGATCGCCGGTTTTGGCAAAAAAGATGTCCTGGCTTTAATGCTGGACAGCACCAACGCCGAACTGCCCGGCCATCAGATTTCGGAAAGCCAGGTTTTTGAAGAAATGTCCAAAATTTTCGCCAAAGCCGAAGGCCGCCTGATTATCGGCACTTTTGCCTCGCTCTTAAGCCGGGTCCAGATGGTGATGGAGCTGGCTGAAAAAAATAACCGAAAAGTGCTGGTTGAAGGCCGGAGCATGCTCCAGACGGTTGATATCGCCCATAAGCTGGGCTATTTGAAAATCAAACCGGGAATTATTATTGAAGCCAAAGAAGCCAACCGCCTACCGGACAAAAAACTGGTGGTTGTCGGCACCGGCGCCCAGGGCCAGCAAAACGCTTTTCTGATGAGACTAGCCACTGACGAACACCGCTATCTGTCAGTTAAAAAAGGCGACACTGTGATCTTTTCTTCATCAGTTATTCCCGGCAATGAAAGAACCATTCAGGGACTAAAAGACACCCTTTATCGCAAAGGCGCCAAAGTGATTCATTATCAAATGATGGATGTTCACGCCGGCGGCCACGCCAAACAGGAAGATTTGAAGCTGATGATCGGCATGATCAAGCCAAAATATTTCATTCCGATTGAAGCTTATCATTACATGTTAAGAATTCACGCTGAACTGGCTGAAGGCGTCGGGATTCCGGCTAAAAATATTTTTGTGGCCGACAACGGCCAGGTGATTGAGTTTGATATTAAGGGCGGCCGACTGACTAAACGATACGTGCCGTCAGATTATGTTTTTGTTGATGGCCTGGGAGTCGGCGATGTTTCCAACATTGTTCTGCGCGACCGGCAGGTGCTGGCCGGCGACGGAATGATGGTTGTCATTGCCGCGGTTGACGCCAGGACAGGGCGACTGATTGGCAGTCCCGATATTATCTCCAGGGGCTTTGTTTATCTGAAAGAAAGCAAAAAACTGATTGAACAAACCAGAAATAAAGTCAGAAAAATTCTCCAGGACAAAGACCCTAAGTCACCGCCAGACACTTTGTATCTGAAAAATAAGCTTAGAAATGAAATCGGTTCATTTCTCTACTCTAAAACTAACCGACGGCCGATGGTTCTGCCGGTGGTGATAGCGATCTAACAAAAAGGCACAAGGCAATAGGCACGAGGCAATAGGGTAGAAATAATTTATTAGATGGGGATCGGGCATTAGTAAAAACCCTTTTACCTTATGCCCATCAAATAATTGTCCCGTCAGTCGCGACTGACGGGACGCCAACCCTTGTGCCTATTGCCTATTGCCTTGTGCCTTATTCTACCCGACCTTTCCCGGCCGCCAGGCTGTCTTTAAATAAATTAGTTGTCACTCCGCCGGTAGTCGCCTGAAGAAAAACTCCGGTAAACAAATCAGCCCCGCTGACGGCAATATTAGTCAGCAAAATCGGTTCGGCGCCAACCTGGTCAGTTGTCGGGGTAAAAGCCACTTCAAAAGCCGCGCCCTGACCGTTATCAGGGCCGCTTCTAAAACTTTGAATCAAACCAACCGGCCACTGAATCGTCCGGCTGGCTGGATTATAAGACAGGTCTTCGCCAAGAGCCACGCTGGTCCGGCCGGTAAATTCAACAGTGTCCGGAAGCTGGGCCGTTACCAACAGATTATTAACATCATTAAGATTATTGACCACCTGGAGAAAAACCCAGTATTTGGTGGTCCGGCCGGCCACCGGCGGCAGCGGGCCCCGGCCCAGTTGGTCGCCTTCAGCTGAATAATAACGGCCAAAAGCTGTCAGACCAAGATCAGAATTTATTTTAACAGCGGCCGGAGCCCCTCTCAGTTTGACTCGCGGGGCCTGGCCATCATCAGCTGTCAGATAGCTGACTTCAGGGGTAATGATAATCTGACTTTGTTCTCTGAAATACCGGCTAAAATTTATTTTTGAATTAAGCCTGGCGCTGAATCTAAAACTGCCGGACTGGCTGGCCCTGACCGACTGAAACTCATCCAAATCCCAGACCAGCCGGCCATTCTCTAAAACACCAGTTGACCGGACTGAATTTAAATTAAAAATATCACTATTTAAAGGCAGGCTAAAAACAACATCAGCCAAATCATAATCTTCCTGATTGCTAAAATTTATCTGGTAATCAATTATCTGGCCCAAACTGTAACCTTCCTGATCAGCCCGGGCGGTCAAAGAAAATTTGGGATAACTCAAAGGAGCCGTCAGCTCCCGGCTCCGCTGAAATAAATCCCGCTGGCCATGACGCAGATAGCCTTTAAAGGCAAACTGTTTTTGAGTCTGGTCCAAACCAGCCACCCGCCCTTTAGCCTGAATAATGATTGCTTCCAAAGGCGGCAAAATATCAATCTCCGTTTGAAAAGGAACAGAAGATTCCAGCAGACTGAATCCGTCGGGCCAGTCAGGAATAATTTTAATATTTTTCAGATCATTATCGCCCGATAAATTGTTAACTGTTATGGCGAACTCAAACTCCTGATTATCAAACAGCTCGGGCGGAAAACTTAAATCATAATTAAGGACAGATTCTTCAATTTGATAATGGGCGCTGGCCAGCTTTTGTTCAGTCCGGAATCTGGCCTCAGGTTTCCGGTTTTTTTTATATTGATAATTAAGGCTGACGCCAATGATCTGATCCTGATTTAAATCCGCCAGAATTTGACCGATAAATCTGACCTGGCCATTAGCTTCGGGCAAAAGCCGGCCAACCGGCAAACTATTCGTTCGGACATCAAAATCTGACGGTACCTCCTTAACAATAAATCCGTCAGGAAAATGAATCGCCAGCGAGCTGTTTTCCAGCGCGAACTGGCTGTTATTTTTAAAATTTATCTGATAAACAATGTCATTGCCGCTTTCAATCACAAACGGGCCGGTTTTAATTTCTAAATCAATCTGTCTGGTAATGCCCCGGCCATATAGAAACAAAACATAACCAATAAAAATCACTAAGCCAATCACCAGGCCGGCCAAAATAATGTCAGCCGCCAGATGCTTCCGGCCGTGTTTTAGTTGACGATGATAATGTTTATCGTATCTTTTCTTCATCGGTTGACCAATGAATTTTTTAGCCGGATGAATAAAAATATTAAGCGTTCCAATATTTATCTGCTGGCCTCGCTGCCATTGGCGGCGGGGCTGGCGGGCTCTTTTCCCCGGTGGAATGATTTCCCCACTAACGCTCATTATTTTTTTGTCATCGATGGTTTCAGTCATATCTTAATTATAACAAATTAAAAGTTTCCGCCGAAGGCGGATCCACCTTGGGGGGATAAACCTGAAAATGTAAAGACATCCGTCGTGGTGGCGATGATTTCAGCTTTCCCGTCACCGTCCAAATCATTGGCAATGACTTCCACCCCTGATTTTTTGATCGGCTCAAAAGCGAAAAATCCGGCTGACAGCAACTGACCGTCTTTATTAAAAACCCGAACTTCCGGGCCGCCGCCGGCTCCCGAACCGGCGATAATTTCCGCCACCCCGTCCCCGTCAATATCCCCCACCGCCACGTTAACGCCGCCCCGAAAACCTTTGTCATAGGCGAAGAAACCAGGGTTGATCAGCCGGCCGTCCTTATTGAAAACCCGAATGTGCGGACCGCCGCCCACCCCGGCGCCGGCGATAATTTCACTGGTGCCGTCGCCGTTCAGATCGCCAATAGCGACATTAACGCCGCCCCGAAAATCTTTGCCGTAAGCAAAAAATCCCGGATTGATTAATTTTCCCTGATTATTAAAAATTCTGATCTGCGGACCGCCGCCCCGTTCGGTGCCGGTAACAATTTCCATGGTGCCGTCGCCGTTCAAATCGCCAACGCTGATATTAATCCCCAGATTATATCGTTCAGTGTAAGGATAAAAAATTGAAGTTTTAATTCCCTGACTGTTATAAATTTCAACTTTGCTGTCATCAGCGACGACTGTTTCCAGCTGGCCGTCAGCATTAATATCTTTGATGATGATATTTCGGCCGCCCCGATACTGGCTGTCATAAGCGAAAAAACCGGTCCGGATAGTCTGGCCCTGGCTGTTAAAAACCCGGGCAAACGAGCCGTTTTTAAACGAGCTGCCGATAATTCTTTCAATCGGCCGCAGTAAAACAATACCGTCTCTGGGATTTAAAACAATTTTTTCAGTAATTGAACCGTCATTATGAGCCCGGTCCTGATGACCATGAATCTTTTCAAATTCTCCCTCCAGCCGGAATACTTGCTGATCATAAGTTGAATTGCACAAAACCAGACCGTTGGCAAATTCCCGGCGCCATAAACCAGGCTTTAGCCGGGTTAAATTATTTTCCAGAAGATTAACAGCGGTTGATTTTGGCTCGCCCAAAAAAGCGGAATATTCATCATACCACCAGACCTGGGCATGATCCTGGTCGCCAAAATCAAAACTAAAATAACCATCGCCCAGCAAAGCCGAACATAAACCAAATCTCATCCGGCGGTAATCGCTCTGGTGACCGGTATTATTGGTGTTGGAATTAATAATGCCAAAAGCTGGCCTGACGCCCTGAAAATTAATTCGCTGATAATTCCCAAGCTGTTCTGTCCAGCCGTAGCCGGGAAAATTTTCAATTAAGCTGCCGTTTAAATGTGAGAAATAACTGTCGCCTTTATTGCCGACAATTAAAACATGCGGTCCAGCCAGTAGCCGGGTTTCCCGTAAAATTTTTTCCATCCCGGACCGCCAGGCGGCGTCAACAACCAGCGGCGGCTCGGCCGCCTGGTCATTATTAAGATCAATCTGGCCGCTGACCCAGCTGACGTCCGGCCAGGTGTTGTCATAAAACACTCCGTCCCACAAGCCGGTGCTCAAAATTTTATCAGCCACAAACTGGGGCAAATAATCATTCCAGCCGTAATTGCCGGGCGACTGATCGGTAATGTTCAAAAGTAAAGTTCCCGGCCACCAGTTTAAGTTTTGGCCGGAGCTGTTTTTTAAATACCATTGTTGATGAATCCCGCCGTAAAGCTGGCTTCTCAAAGTTCGTTTATCCAGAGCCGGAGCGTCTTTTCTGATTTCCTGGGAGGTAATGTAAGCTAAAATTTTAACATCAGGATTATATTGCCTGATCTTTTTTAAATTCTGGGGAGTATAAACCTGGGCTTCCATGTCAATAATCAGTAAATCCCAACGAGCCAGCTCTTTGGCTTCCTGATCAGAGACGCCCCATTTCAAAAAATAGTTGCTTAGTTTAGGAAACTGATGATTGGGCTGGTGAGCGGCCAGAGAAAAATTCGGCAACAGCAAAATCAGGCCGGTTAAAAATATAACTATTTTGAATTTGATTGATTGATTTAGTAACATACATTATCAAATTTTATCCATAGCCCTTTTATAAATCTCCATCAGCTTACTATAATGCTGTTCTGAACTGTTTTCTTTCTCAACTTGTTTCCGGGCGTTCTGCCCCATTTCCCTGATTAAACTTTCATTATCATACAAAAATTTAATCTTTTCGGCCAACTGGGAATAATTGCCCGGTTCAAACAGCAGGCCGGTAAACTGGTCTTTAACAATTTCTGAATTGCCGCCGATGTTAGAGGCGATCAGCGGCTTGCCCAGAGCGGCCGCTTCCAGCAGAGTCATTGAATAGTTTTCATGCCAGACTGACGGGACGATCACCAAACGAGACTGCCTGATTACCTGTTGTAACTCGTCAGTCGGCAGATACCCCAACAGCTCAACATTTTTTAAATCATAACGTTCAATAAAAGCTTTAATCTCCTGGAGCTGGGGTCCGTCGCCGGCAATTTTTAAATTAATCTCAGGCAAATTTTTCATCGCTTCCAGCAAAGTCAGAACGCCTTTGTGAGGGGCCAGCCGGCCGGAATAAATAATATAATCTTTAAAATTATAGTTCGGCTGGTATAAAGTTAAATCCAAAAAATTCGGCAGCTGGATAATTTTATTCTGATCCTGGCCCCAGTCAGTCAGTTTTTTCTTTAAAAAATTAGACGGCGTGATAAAAACATTTACTCCCTGGTCATATAAACCTAAAATTTTATTAACAATAACTTCCAGCCAAATAATCTTAAACAAAGCCAGTTTTCTGATTTGCTCGCCAAAACCAACTGATTTTTTCATAAAAATTTCATATTTGGGATTTGGACAGATTAAAGGGAAATCATCAGCCGGTTTAATAAAAGGTATTTTAAATTTTTTCAAATGATAATTAACCGTCACTTTAGGACAAATTAACTCGTAGTCATGTAAAGTCTGGACGACCGGAATTTTATGCTGTCTTAAAGTCGCCAGAATTGACGGCGACAGCTGGCTGGAAATATTATGGAGATGAGCGATGTCCGGCTGATATGTTTTAATGATTTTTTGAAGCTTTTTTTGGGCTTCAAATGAATAAATTAAATGGCAGGCTTTTTTTAAGTTTTTAACCAACCCTTCATCTTTGGTGAAATCAATCGGATCAACAAAAAAATTATTGAACCGGGTAATTTTGTTGTTGGGATCTTTCATTGAAAAATAAATCAACTCGTGGCCATGATCTTCCAAAAGTTTAGCCAGATCAAAAAAATAGCTCTCCGAGCCGCCTTTTCGGTAGAAAAACTTGTTAATTAAGAGGATTTTCATAGTTTTTACTTTAAAATAATAGCATAAATTAGCCAAAATGTCAAGAAAAAAAGAGGCAAACCCTCTTTTTCAAAAACCTTCATTCCGGAGTCTGACTACGGAACTAAGCTCTGATATAAACTATCGTATTCCTTAACCATTTTCTCCAGTGAAAACTTTTCCTTTACTTCCTTTTGCAAAGCCAAAGCCATTGTTTGGGCTTTTAGCTGGTTTTCTAAAATCCATTTAATAGCTTCGGCCAGGCCAGCCGGATCTTTCGGCTCAACCAGCAAGCCTGTTTTTTTATCGCTTATAATTTCGGGGACTCCCCCGACTTTAGTGCTGATAACCGGCCGGGCGGCCGCCCCCGCTTCTAAAACAGCAATACCCAACCCCTCCCACAACGACGGCAAAACAAACAGATCAATCTTGTCTAAAATCGGCCTAACATCATCTTTGGCGCCAAAAAACTTTACTTTATTTTTAATTGATAAAGCTTCGGCCTGCTTGGCAAGTTTATTTTTTAAACTACCATCGCCGACCAGCCAGACTTCAAAATTATAGTCTTTAATCCGCGCTAAAGCCTCCAGTAGATAACGATGACCCTTTTGTTCATCCAGCCTAGCAATCACTCCAATGACCGGGATTTTGTTGGCAAAAAATTCAGGCCGGGGATTATAAAACTTTTTTAGATCAACACCGTTATAAATGACTTCGATTTTATCCGGGTTGATCCGGTCAGTTTTAACTGAATAATCTTTGACAGCTTGGGAAACAGCTATAATTTGAGTAGTCAATCCAGATAAAAATCTTTTAAACACCCTTTTAATAAAACCTTCGTCTAAATTAATATTATGTTCAGTGGAGATAATCACCGGCGCCCGGGCTAAAATCGCCGCCATGCGTCCCCAGGTATCACCGCCAAAAAGATGGGTATGAACAATCTTAGGTTTTTTAACTTTTAAATATTTGTAGATCTTATAAACCGCTCCCAAGCCCAGTTTAGTCGGCTTGCCAATGATTTTGACATCAATTCCCAAGTTTTCAAATTCTTTAACCAGCGGACCGCCCCTAACAACGCAGACAACTGAAACATCATAATTTTTTTTATCCAAATTTCTAACCAAATCAAACAAGAGGCGCTCAGCCCCGCCATATCCCAACGAGGTAATTATCTGAACTAATTTTATTTTTTTGTCATTCATCAGATTAGTGCTAATTTTTTATTTTCCCGTAAAATCCTGGCGGCCGTCAAAGCCAAACCAATCGGCAGCCACAGTTTGGAAACATAATACGAAGTGTTAAAAATCTGAAAAACCAGACTGATCACCACCGTAATTATAAAAGCCAGCATTATATCCCGCTCTATTCCGCCAGCCGGTAATTTTTTATAGCTTTTCAATAAATGATTTAAGATATAACCGATCAATAAAAGAAAAGTCAGCAAGCCTATAACGCCTGACTCGGCCAGCAGTTTCTGAACCACCCCGTGCGAGTCAAGTGGATGGCCAAAATTATAAATATACCAGCGGTCGGCCGCCACCAAATTAATATAAATGCCGGCGCCGCTGCCGATAATCGGGTGTCTTTTAAAATTCTCCCAGGCAATTTCAGTCAACAGCAAACGATTTTCATTGGCGCTTCGGGAAACATCGCTTCTGACCAGTTGAGTCATGTAATAAGTCAGCGGCAAAGTTAAAATAATAATCAAAACGGCCAGGGGAATAATTGTTTTTAAATGTTGGCGGTATTTAGCAAACAAGAAAATCAAACCAGCCAAAATCAGACAAATCCAGCCGGCCCGCGATAAAGTCCCCAAAGTAATCACCGCCATGAAAGCCATTGATAAAATTAACAGCTTTTTATTAATTTCTTTTCGAGCCAGAGCGATCAAGACACCGGTTAAAGGAATAATGGCGATCAAGGTTTCAGCGATTAAATTTTGATTGGCGCCCAAAGGATAAATGCCAAAAATTTTAATCGGCACGATTCTGGTAAAAGTCAGGCCCTTGACGACAAACAAAGAGGCCAGGCCCATTAAACTGACTAAAATTCCAACACCGAACATTATCCGGATAATATTTTTGAGAGCCTTAAAATCTTTAATAATATTATAAGGGACTATGACGAACATCAGATAGAAAAAAGCCAGCGGCCGCAGGACGAATTTCAAACTTTGTAAAACATTCTGGCTGTTATAAAGAGACAGTAATGAAGCCCCGATGAACAGCAAAAAGAAAAATATCCCGGGCAGGTCTTTTAGTTTAATAAACCGACCGGTATTGGCCCAGTCCCAGAAAAGTTTAATCAGCCAGGCGGCAAAAACCGCCATGGCCACCAGATCAACATAAGGCACGTTAAAACTTTTGCCAATAAAAATTTGCAGATTAATAAAAGGAAACAAGGCGGCTATCAGATAAATCCCCCACTCCAGACGGACCGCCAATAGACTGAAAATTATAATTAAACCCAGCCCCAGACTTAAATAGAACGGACTCAAAACAAAACCCAAAATTAAAAAAACAGCCACCGCGATAAACAGGCTTAGCTGAAAAATTAGTTTTCTTTCAGAAATAGTCATACCTTAACTAAAGTATAACATAATATAATTAAATTTATTTTTATCTCATTCCCAAAAATTTATTTTTAAGAATCCAGAAACCAACCCTGAAAGGGTGGCTTTTCATGGCCGCCCGGGTGGTGCAAATCATCCAGTTATGGCCTTCGGTGTCATTAGCTAAAACTTCCTGGGCCTGGCTGGCGTCCATCAGGTCTTCCAGACTGTTAAACTCTTTTAAGTTGCCCATTCTTTTAGTGGCGACAGTCGTCGAAAAAACCCAGCCGTCCGGATCCAGGTAAAATGAATTGCGACCGGCCATGTAGGGCAGGATTCTTTTACCGGTCGTCACGAATTTATACAACCCGTAAGTAAAATAAGCTCTTAACCAGCGTTTTGGTTTAAAAGTTTTCAGTTCTTGTTTAATAACATAATCAAACTCCTTTTTGAATTCATCAAAACGGGTGATCTTGTTGGTGGCGATCATAAAGTAGTTGTCAGAATTATGAACGGCCGCCAGAGTCATTTCAATTCCCAGCTCCCGGGTCAGATCATAAACTTTGGACAGATGTTCAATGTTGTAGTCACCGGCCGTAAAAGCCAGTCTTAAGCGGCTGTTGGCAATACCCAACTTTTGAAGACCTTTAAAAGTCCGCATAATTTTTTCATAGCCGTCAGGAATCCGCCGAACTTCATATTGTTTTTCGCCAATGCCGTCCAGAGAAATACTGACGCCGATCTCCGGCGCGAATTCCAAAATTTGTTTCATCCGGTCAAGAATTAAATCAGTTGAAAACCCGTTGGTGGAAATAGTCAGTTTGGCTTGGTGGCAAGTTTCAGCAGTCACCCGGACAATCTCAACAATTTCTGGATGCATAAAAGCTTCCCCGCCGCTGATGTTAATGTATTTTAATGTTTTGGGCAGTTTGCGATAATCGGCCAATGTCAAAGTCGGCTGGTCTTTGATCTGCCAGATGTTACACATAATACAGCGGGAGTTGCAAATATAAGTCGTCCCGATGACGGCGTCAATTAAGTTGTGATTAATCTTGTTTGTCATAATGTTAAAGTCTTTTTATATCCTGCAACTGTAGCACAAATTATTGATTTAGTCAACAAAAAACAGGGATTATCAAGGATTATCAAGGGGAATCAAGGGAAATAAAGGGAAATTAGGCAAGTGATCCTTGATATGCCCTGCTATCCCCTGATAATCCTTGCTAATCCTTGCTCCCTGATTTCCCCTGCTATCCCCTGATAATCCCTGATATCCCTTTTTAAAAAAAATGGAGCAAGCTGTAAGACTCACTCCATAAATGTTTTCTCCTGTAAAATCCGCCCGCTATTGGGCGGTGTGGACGAACTTTTTGCCGCCAACGCCGTTGTCCACGACGTCGGGGGCTGAAGCTGTGGTATCGTTGGGATACCACGACAGTCCAGGGTTCCCCCGCTGGAGGTTCCACTGGACGTCCGTCCCGGCGGCTATGGTCGCCTGCAGGATATAGTAATCCTGCCCGCTGACCGACTGGACAACCACCTGCTGGGGACTCCAACCGTTCTGGTTGGAGATGACATACGTCTCCCCGGCCTGGTTGCCGAAAACCTGGTCAGCCTCGGCCTTTTTACAATAATACATCCCGGCGATGATCCCCCGGTTGCCCAGAACAACGATTTCAATTTCGTTGCTCTCGGCCGGGTTGCCGCCATCGGTCCGGGCTTTGACCCTGACCCGGCCCGCCTCCAAAGCCTTGAAAACCTTGGAGGAATTAACCGAACCGGCCGTGGACGGGGTAATGACCCAGTCCAACGTGCTGATCGGCTGACTGTTGGTCAATCCCAACTGGACCGTGCCGTTGACCCCAAGCGGGTCGTTGGCCGCCACCGACAGAGTCAGCTTTTGGGGCGGAACAGTCGTGTTGACTGTCACGTCCTGGGAAATCTTCCCATCGCGCGCCGCTGTCAAAACAAAAGTTCCGTTCCCCTTGACCGACATAACGTTCATCGGGCTGATGTCAACCAAAGTGGAATCGAAATTCCAGCTGACATCGTAGATGAACGCCGACGAACCGTCGTCAAAGCCGGCCAGGACTTCCAGGCTGACATCGTCATCGGCGTCCAGCCGGTCACCCGCCGCCAAAATCATCAAGTCATCAAGCGTTTTCTGGAGCTTGATGACGACGACACTGACCATCCGGGTCACCTTGGAGTTATCCGGATTGGTCAGCTCAACCGTCAGTTGAGCGTTTCCCATCTTCCGGGCAACGCCCTGGCCCCAGCGGTCAACGGTAAAAAATTCTTCGTTGTCGCTGGCGTAGGTCGCCCGATAAGTCACGTCCGAAGTTGACCCATCGGTATTGTTGGCCAGCACCCTGAAATTGACCAGGTCGGTCTCTTCCAGAGTGACTGCAGCCGGCGAGATAGTCAGACTAGCCGCCTGCTTGGCCGCGCCCTTGACCGTAATCGTCTGGCTCTCCGTCAGACTGCCGAAAGTATAAGTTATCTCAACACTCCCGGTTTTTAACCCGACGACCCGGCCATCGGCCAAAACCACGGCCAGTTGATCGTTGTCAACCGACCAGTCGCCAGTCGTCAGGTGAACGTGTCCGTCCCCCAGCGCCAGCAACTGAATGGTCTCGTCAACGTTGACCGTGTTGGGGCCAACGATCTGGACCGTGGCCACCATCTGACCGCTTTCCGTCTCCATCGGAAATGGGAACGGCTGACGGTCCTTGTCCTTGCAGCCGACCACGGCCGACAGAGCCATCAGGCTCAACAAAATGAACAGTTTCTTCATGAAAGCACCTCCCGGGGCTTGGGTTTCACGTGGAACAGAATGGAATATCTTAGCAAATTAGAGGGGAAATGTCAACACAAGCAGGGGAGATCAGGGGAGATAAGGTCCCGATCCCGCCTATGGCGGGATCGTGGATCCTCGATTTTTCTATCCCGACCTTTGGTCGAGGATGAAAAATCGGGAGTTGATGAAGGAAGATAAGAGGTAATAACGGATAATAAAAACCGGGCTGAAAAGCCCGCATTCATTAATTTCTAATTCCTAATTTCTAATTACTAAACAATATCTAAATATCAAATTTCAATTTTTCAAACGATTTGGGATAAAAAAATTTAGAATTTAAAACATTATGATTTATAATTTGTTTAGTATTTCGATATTAGATATTAGGATTTATATCAACAGATACTATTGGATCAATTAGAAAGTAGAAATTTATTTTATTATGTTCTTAATATAATCCTGACTGCTCTTCCAAGCCCCAAACGGAATCTCCGGATGGACGGTGTAGCCGCCTAATTTAACAGCTTGAGAAATAGCTTCAATTGGATAGCCGCCGTAAATATAAGCGTTGACCAGCTTATACCAGTTGTCAGAAGATAAATTTAACTGACCAACTGATTTTTCCAGTCCATTTTTTAATTCAATCGCTTTGGTTTGCTCAACGACCAGCGGCGCCCGGGTTTGAGCGTAAGCAAATGATGACTGCTCAACTGCCGTCTGTTGATTAACCGGACAAAATTTTCCCAGATAGTCCCACCACTTGTTGATCGTACTGCCGGTGGCAATGTGGTAAGCGGCCATTTTCAGCCGACGATCATCCAGGTTTGCTCCGCATCTCTCCTGATAATTTAACTGAACGGCGTTTTCAATATTTAAATTCTGCTGAACGATGCAAAAATTATCATAATAATATACGCCTTCTTTTCTGAAAAGATTTTTTTCAGTATCCCGCAAACAGCTGGTGGATGGGCTGGCGGTGTTAATGTACAGATCATACCAGTCATTCAGCACCTTGCCCGAGATAATAAAATTTATCCCGCTGGGCACGAAAGCGGCCGCGAAAATCATCCCAATCACATTGCCGTCATCATCAAAGACGGGCGAACCCGAACCGCCCGGCCCGGTAATGGTGTCGCTTTTAATCACTTCCAGTCTTTTATCCTCAAAATAGTTTTCTCCCAAAAAGTAATTTAAATCGGCCTCTTTCCAAAAACCGGTAATTTTGCCGGTTGAATAGGTGATGGAATCCCCGCCAATGTCAGGATACCCCAGGATTGAAATATCATCTTTGATTTTTAACAAATCAATCCGGGAATCATCCGCGATGTCATAAAAATGATGGAAATTTCTTTCCGGATCATTAACGCATAAAACCGCCAGATCAATCCCCTGGTCATAAAACAAAACATCGGCCGGATAAGCCGGTTGAGGCTTTAAAGCCAGGTCTGTTGACAGCCTGATCTGCAGATTTTTGAAGCGGCTGTCGTCAAAATCAGTCACGACATGGGCGTTGGTCAGCAAACAGCCCCGATAATCAATAAAAAAACCAGTGCCATACTGAATGACCTGGTCTGCCGGTTCAAAATTACCCGGATTATAAAAATATTGATCAGCCGGGTGGAAAGCGTCCGGCAGAGAGTCCACCCGAACGACTGTTTCCAAATCCAGACCGGTCAGCTCGTAGGCTGAAGCTGGCGCCAGCGGCGTTAAGCTAATTAAAATTGCCAAGGTAAGAATGAAGATTTGACGCATAAAGATTTATGTTTGTTTCTGCATAGCCGGGATCAGACTCCGGATAAATCCGCAGTCTAATCCCGGCTCGCGGTCGGATACCGGCTGACTATTAATTTCTTCCGAAAAACTTTTTCTTCCGGAACGGCCGCTTTTCCGTTCGGTCATTTCCCCGACGGAAATCATCCCGACCGGCCGGCGCTTCAGTCAGAGCTTTCATTGACAGATTGATCCGGCCCTGCTCGTCTATGCCGACAACTTTAACTTTAACGACATCGCCCAGTTTAACGACATCAGTCACTTTATCCACCCGGTAATGAGCCAGTTCCGAAATATGAACCAGGCCATCCTGCCCCGGTAAAATTTCCACGAAAGCTCCAAAGTCCATAATTCTGACGACTTTGCCCTCAAACTCTTCACCGACTTCAACCTCCCGGGTAATCTCTTTAATCCAGTCAACCGCTTTTTTGGCTGACTCTTCGTCAACTGAAGTGACCATCACCAGCCCGTCCTGCTCAATATCAATTTCCACCCCGGTCTTGTCAATAATTTCATTGATCATTTTACCGCCGGGTCCGATGACATCTCTAATTTTATCAACATTAATATAAAATGAAATAATTCTGGGAGCGTAGGGCGACAGTTCCGGCCGGGGCTGACTCAAAACTTTATTCATTTCATCCAGAATAAACAGCCGGGCTTTTTGAGCCTGCTCCAGAGTGTCTTTGACCATTTCCAAAGTTAGGCCTTTGGTTTTGGTGTCCATCTGAATGGCCGTAATACCGTCGGCCGTGCCGGCTATCTTGAAATCCATGCCGCCTTTGGTGTCTTCCAAATCCTGCAGATCAGTCAAAATTTTATAATTCCCCTGTTCATCGCTGACCAGCCCCATGGCAATCCCGGCCACCTGCTTAGCAAAGGGCACGCCGGCGTCCATTAAGGCCAGGGATGAAGCGCAGGTTGAGGCCATTGAACTGGAGCCGTTTGAGCCCAGGACTTCGGAAACAACTCTGATTGTATAGGGAAAGCCTTCTTTCTCCGGAACTAAAGATGACAAGGCTTTTTCGGCCAAAGCGCCGTGGCCAATATCCCGGCGAGAAGCGCCTCTAAAAGGAGAAACTTCGCCGACTGAATATCCCGGGAAATTGTAATGATGCATAAACCTTTTTTTGCCGCTTTCTTCAATCGTTTCCATGACCTGTTCCATTCCCGGCGACCCCAAAGTAACCAGCGCCATAATCTGGGTCTCGCCCCGCTGAAAAACGCAGGAACCATGAGTCCGGGGCAAAACGCCGGCTTTGATCGTTAAGGGACGAACTTCATCCAGGGCCCGGCCGTCAACCCGCTGGCCGGTTTCCAAAATCGCCCGGCTGACGACTTCTTCAGCGCAGGGATAAAAAAAGTCCTGTCCATATTTTCTTTTTTCTTTGCCAATCTGTTTTTCTTTCAAAAAATCGTCCAACTCTTCTTTCATTTCTTCCAAAGTGCTCTTCCGCGTCAGTTTGCTGGCCAAAGGATCGGCAAATAAATATTCTTTGACTTTGGCCTGAACAAATTCTTTGGTTAAAGTTTCAACTTCCTGTTTAACTTTTTCAGCCGCCTGTTCTTCTTCAGTTAATTCCACCTCTGGTTTTTCTTTGGTGACTCCAATTTCTTTCTGAATATCTAAAATAAACTTAACAACCTGGCCAATATGTTTTTGCCCAAATTCAATCGCCTGATAAACCACCTCTTCGCCGGCTTCTTTAGCGCCGGCCTCCAGCATAATTGTTTTCTGGCCGTCGCCGGCCGCCACGATGTCAATCAAGCTTTTTTGGCGGGCTTCATAGCTGGGGTTGATGACCCACTCGCCGTTAATCTGGCCAATTCTGATTCCGGCGACCGGTCCGTCCCAGGGAATATCAGAAATTGACAGAGCAATTGACGCCCCCAGCAAAGCCGGAATATCGGGATCATTTTCACCGTCAAATGACAGAGTGGTTACCACCACCTGAATGTCATTGCGGGTCGTGCCGTCAAACAACGGCCGAATAGTCCGGTCAATCATCCGGGCGGTTAAAACCGCCTCGTCTGACGGCCGGGTTTCCCGTTTAATGAAACGAGACCCTTTGATCATGCCGGCGGCGTAAAATTTTTCTTCGTAATCAACCAAAAGCGGAAAGTAGCTGATGCCTTCCCGGGGCTGATCGCTGGCGCAGACTGTCGCCAGGACGACTGTTTCGCCATACTGAACCCGGCAGGAGCCGTTGGCCTGCTGGGCCAGGTCGCCGGTTTGGACCTGAAGTTTCCTGCCTCCCCAGTCCAGCTCAAAAGTTTTAATCTGATCCATAAAATTCCTTTCGGATCTGACCATCAGACTTTAGACTATACGCTTAACCTGATAGTCTACCTGTCTAACGGCCAGAGATTAGTTAATGGTAGTTGGTAATTGGTTATATTAATGAATGATTGCTCTAAAGTCAACCTGCCAGCTTTTTCTTCAATTCCCCGATCTGAGCTGATTCTTTAGCCGTAACCAGCTTATCAAGATTTTTTTTAAACGACTGTTTTTGTTTTTTGACGAAGGCCTGCCATTTTTTTTCGTATTGCTGGCTAATTTTTTTCCTTTGATCCAGTTCCTTTTCCAGAATTTTAATAATTTCTTTAATTTCCGCCTGACTGGCATAGGCGGCGTATTCTAAAGTTGACAGTTTCAAAGGCTGTCCAACGCGGGAATATCCCAAAAGCTGGATTAACCGGTCAATTTCCGGCGACAACGAGGGATTATTTTTCTTTTTTGGCTTGTTCTTTTTCATGTTCTTCTAATTCAATTTTTTTTATATTCATTTCAATGTTCAATCTATCCCGTTCCTGCCTCAACCCAAAATTATCGATAACTGTATCGGGATATTTATCATATTCAGCGGCAATTTCTTCCAAATAAGCTATCTCATCCTTTAAAATTTCAGAATAAGTCATTTTTGAATAAAATTTATTGACAATGGCATCAACTTTTTTTTCGCCCTCTTCCAGATCAGACAATTCTTTTTCTTTAGACTGAATTTCAGTTTCAATCTCTTTAATTTGCTCTTCCTGTGAACCAAACTCCGGAATGATCGTCATTTTGCCTGATTCCAAACTTTGTTTTCGTTTTTCCAGCCGGACAATCTCATCAGCGATCTGCTTTTGCGGAATCAGCTCTTTGGCAGCTAATTTTTCAGCAAATTGAAGCTGATCAATTCTCCGTCTCTTTTTATTTTCCAACTCGCTTTTCTTTTTTACTAAATCCAAATTTGATTTATCATATTTTTTCTGTTCTTTCTGAAATTTTTCAAATTCTGCCTGGACATCTTTATCAGTATAAGCCGGCGGCAGAATCTGGCCATGGCCTTTTTCAAATTTTAAACCTTCGGGCTGAACAAATGTATCCGGCCTATCGTGCTCTTTATAAAATTCAGCAACTTCATCATCTTTGGCCTTGTCTAAATTTTTTATCTCTTTTTTAATTCTGGCAATTTCCTGATTCAGCTTTTTAATTTCCGCGTCCTGATCATACCCCAGTATTTTTTCCAAACTATTTTCAGCCGCTTCAACAAGCTCTTCCTCCTCTTCGGCCAAATCACTCCCAAAATCAGCCGCCGTCTGTTCAAAATTAGCTGTCAAATCGGCTACCGGAATTGAGCCCCCTGAACCCGAAACATTTAAAACTTCTTTGTTGTCTTGGGCGACTGTTTCAGCTTCTTGCCGACCTCGTTTCAACCAGTCCAAAGCCCCGCCAAAGATTCCTTTTTGTTCAGCCGGCCGCTCACCCTTTTCCCTGCCCTCCGGAATTTCAACGGCGGAGGGAGCTTCTCCTTTTTTCATCCGTTTCACTTCAGCCATCATCGCCCGAACTTCTTCCGGCGACAGCTCAATTCTTTTTTTCATGCTGTTTGACATATAGTATAAGGCACTAGGCACTAGGCAATGGGCACAAGGGTTAGTGTCCCCGCCTTGGGCGGGGGACAATTTTTTTGATGGGCATCAGGCAAAGGGTGTGTTAAAAACTATTGCCTAACCCCCTTTGCCTAGCCTATTGCCTTGTGCCTTGTGCCTCGTCCCGCCGCTCGCGAGCGGCGGGACCTCGTGCCTTGTCCCTTTAACTTTTGGCTTTTATTAAAAACTTTCTTTTGTTGGAGCTAATGTCCAAAAAATCATCCGCCGCTTCAATCAGCCGGGACGAAGTGGTTTCTTTAAAAGCGATCACCTCCACCATGCAGCCCTTGGTTTCCTGGAGGAAATAGACCAAAGGAATAAAATCACCGTCGCCGGTTACTAAAATTATGCTGTCCAGCTTGCCGGCCAGTTTGATAGTGTCAACCGCCAGGCCAACGTCCCAGTCGGCTTTTTTCATGCCGGTCGTGAAAATTTGGAGCTCTTTCATGTTGACTTCAAACCCCAGCTTATCCAGAGCTCCGAAAAAAGACTGCTCCTCCCGGGATTTTGATTCAATGACATAGGCGATCGCCCGGATCAGCTTCCGGCCGTCAACCGCTTCTTTTAAAATTTCTTTAAAATTCACCCGGGCGTTGTATAAGTTCTTGGCCGAGTGGTACATATTGGAAACATCGACAAATACGCCGACTCTTTGATCTGGATGTTTAATCATATAATTACGAATTAGGCAATAGGCAATGGGCAATAGGCACAAGGGTTGGTGTCCCCGCCTTGGGCGGGGGACAGTTTTTTGATAGGGTTAAGGCAACAGTGAATGCTATTGCCTAAACCCTGTTGACTCGCCTTGTGCCTCGTGCCTTTTGCCTTTTGCCTGTAAAAAAAGCAGCTTCCGCTGCTTTTTTTACTTTTTTTACTTAACTTTTAATTTTATTTTCTTCATTAAGGCTTCAAAAGCCGGCGGATCAGACCGCTTCAAATAATTCAGCAGACTCCGGCGGTCAGCCACTTTTTTAATCAGCCCCCGGCGTGAAGAAAAATCTTTTTTATGCTGTTTAAGGTGCCCGGTCAACATATCAATTTCCTCTGTCAGGATGGCGATTTGGATTTCAGAAGAACCAGTGTCTGTTTCGTGAATCTTGAACTTTTTAATGATTTTATCTTTCTGCTCTTTGGTTAACATAAAGACCTCTGCAGACGAAATCCACAGCCGGCGTCCAAAATTCTATGGATTGGACTCAACGCCAGCCCCAGAAACCGTCAGTTAATTATAGATAGATTTAATTAAATCTATCATATATGATAAAAATTTGCAAGGATAGAAATAGTGTCGTAAAATTAATATACGCGATGACCTGTCAGTCGCGACTGACGGGCCGATGCCAATATACTAATGGATACTAATGAAACCAATTTTGTGATACTAGTATACTAATTCATACTAATTTATTAGTTTCATTAGTATCAATTCGTATATTAGAATCGAGATATAAGTATAATTAGTATCCATAAGTATATTAGCATCGTATATATCGTATATTTATGACACTTAATCAACACATCAAACAATTCCTTGAATATCTGGAAATTGAAAAAGGGCGGAGTCAGCGGACCTGCCGGAATTATGAATTCTATTTAAAAAGGTTTGCCGACTGGGCCAAAGACCCCTCTCCCGATAAAATCACCACTCCTGTTATCAAAAACTACCGGCTGTGGCTCAACCGATTAACGGACGCCAAAAATCAATCCTTAAAAAAGAACACCCAAAATTACCATTTGATCGCTTTAAGAAGCTTTTTAAAATATCTGGCAAAAAATGACGTCAAAACTTTGGCGTCGGAAAAAATTGAGCTGGCCAAAACCCCGGAAAGAACAGTTGAATTTTTAGAAGGCTCTGATCTGGAAAGACTGCTGGAAGCGCCCCAGCGGATTGATAATCCAGATATCATCAAAAAAAGAGACAAAGCGATCCTGGAACTGCTGTTTTCAACCGGTCTCCGGGTGTCTGAACTGACTTCCCTGACCAAAGATTCACTTAATCTGCAGAAAGACGAATTTACAATTAGGGGTAAAGGCGATAAACCAAGGATTGTTTTTTTATCCAACCAGTCCAAATTCTGGATCAGGCAATATCTGGAAGCCAGGAAGGATATGGATCCGGCTCTGTTTGTCAGCCACGACCGGGCTAAAAAAGGGCGGCCTAATGAAAAAACAGCCAATCCGCTGACTCCCCGTAGTATCCAACGTTTAGTCAAAAAATATTCCAAAGCGGCCGGCATTACCAAAGACATTACCACTCACACCCTCCGTCATTCTTACGCCACGGATTTATTAATCAACGGCGCTGACATCCGGTCAGTCCAGGCGATGCTCGGCCACGCTTCCATCACGACAACGCAAATCTATACCCATATTACTAATCAGCAGTTGAGAGACGTCCATAAGGCGTTTCACGGAAGGAAAAGGAAACAACAGGAATCAAAAGGAAGCACGGGGGAAAAGAAGGAGTAAGGGGGAATCAGAAGGGTTAAAAAATTCAAAAACCTAAAACTAAACCTAAAAACCATACCGGCTGCCATAACTAAAAACTACAACCTAAACTCAATAAATGCTTTCACCCAAATTTAAAAAATTATTATATATATTTCTAACTCTCTTCGGCATCTCGTGGAGTTCTTTTATTATTTTCAAGTATCTAACCGCCCGGTCTCATTATAATTTCCTCCACTCCATCGGCCAGCTTTATCCAACAGCCTTACTTGTTTTAGCTTTGACTCTTTTGCCGGCTTTAGGCTGGTTTTTTTATTTAAAATTTAGAAAGAAAAAATTCAATCTGGATAATTTCAAAATTTATTATGTAATCGTGGCCGGCCTGATAATCTTTTTAATACTCGGTAATATTTTATATCTAAAAAAAGACATCGGAACTTACACCGGGCCGACGGTTACCAGAAGCGGCAATGAACTAATCATCAACGGCCAGGACAAATCAGCCCCGATTATTCTTAACAAAGGCGATTTAACCTATAACATTAAAAACCGTTTTGCCAATTACCCGGAAATTCTTAATAATTTTCAGCGGCCGTCATTTTTTGCCAGACAAACCGCTCTGATAAAAAATTTCCTTTTCTTTAATCTGGTTATTTTAATCTTCGGCTGTTTATCATTTGTCCTGGGCAAAAGATTTTTATCCTGGCTAAAAATTGAATTCGGGCCACTATCGGAATTTGTGATCGCTTCAGCCCTGGGCTTAATGACCATTTCTTTTTTAAGCTGGTGGCTGGCCTTGCTCCATTTATTTAATTTCTGGCTGGTCTGGCTGTTAATTATTGCCGGCTTAATCAGCCACTACAAGTATTTAACTGAACTTTTTAAATTAGTTTTTATAAAAAAATTTAAAATTTCTTTGAATTTCTGGACGATTATCAGCTTTGGGTTTATTTTAATTTTTATTAATTTAAATAATCTTGATTTAATCAAACCCTTCCCTGTCGGCTGGGATGAAATTCAGCTTTACTCCAACCTGCCAAAACTGCTGGCTGATTATGGCTATCTGGTTCCCCAAGTCGGGCTTCAGGCCTGGACGCTGGTGACCGGCCATGGATTTTTACTATTTAAATCGCTGACAGCCGCTTACGCCCTGACTCATTTTGCCTTTTTATTACTCCTGGGCGGCCTGTTCATTTTTCTAAAACAGTTCACCTCTTCTAAATACGCCCTGCTGCTGACAACCTTTTTCAGCGGTCTGCCGTTTGTCTTTTTTCAGACGACCCAGGATGTCAAAGTTGATCTGCCAGCCGCTCTTTTTATGGTTATTTCATTGATTTTATTTTTCCAGTGGCTGGAACATTCTGAAAATCAATCTAAAATTATCAATAAATATCTTTACTTGTCAGTCCTGCTGGTCGGTTTTGCTTTTTCTGTCAAAGTAACGGCCATTGCCTTTGTCTTTATCTTAGTTCCGCTGATATTTTATCGTCTTTTCAAATGGACGGGATTTTGGCTGGCCTTTTCAGGAGCTTTAATTATTCTGTTGCAATTTAATCATCTGACAATTGGTGACAGCCAGCTTTTGAATATTATCAAACCATACCTTTTAATCGGGCTGCTCCTGGCGCTTTTGATCAGTTTAGTAATTTTAATTTCAAGACATAAATCAGTCCTTTTGAAAGAACTACCCAGAATTCTTTTGGTGATGGCCCTGCTGATCCTGCCCTGGCTGCCCTGGACGATTAAAACCGCTTTTGAACTTAACCAGCCCAGTCTAAATTTTATTTTGACGCATGGTTTAAATGTAGAATATCCCTGGCCGGGAGTTGATTTAAGCCAGTGTAGCCAGGATAATCTTAACAATCCTGAATTGGAAAGATATTTTGGCGTTCAAAAAGGCTTTAATAAAATTCTGGCTTTGCCCTGGGTCCTGACAATGACCCAGCAGCAAAATGTCCAGCCGGTTTTCACGGAAATCTCCTATGTCTGGCTGGCGGTGATCGTGGGCTTTGGCTGGCTGTTACTTGTCAAAAAACCGGATCAGCCGGAAAAATATTTGTTGATTTATACCGGCGCGGCCTTGATTATCTGGCTGCTGACATCTTATGGCATCCCCTGGTACGGGCTTAATCTTTTTGTTGGACTGCTGGGACTGATCGCCCTGCTGATTAAGCGGTCAGGCCAGCCCGGCCGCTTATCAAAGATTGTCCAGGCGATTATTCTGTTGATTATCATCAGCTGGATTTTATTATTTCTGCCCCATCGTTTATCTTTCGCGACTCCTTCCTATGTCATCTATCATCAGCTGAATTTGGCCGGGCCGGCGGAGCTGATTGATCAAAATATTAAAGAAGCAGAAATTATTAAAATTATTAATAATGATCAAACCGCCAAAATTTATAACGTGGAAACTTTTATCAGCTATTTCGTAAAAAATAACGATCAGCGGGTTTACGGCGACGCCCATCTGGCCGGCTGGCAATGCGCCTGGAACAGCTACGCCGGAAAGCCTGACTTCAGTTCGGACGACTATTTTCGGGCCAGGTCTGCTTTGGAAAAACTGAATTTTGACAAAAATAAATGCAGCCAACAAGGCTGCCCGGAACTGGCCTCAATTGAAACCGCCATAAAACTTAAAGAAAAAGAAATCAGTCAGCTGATTTTTGATATTGAACCATTTTTTGACAAAATTATCACTGATCTTCAAAACCAGGGCTTTAAATATTTTATTCTGGGACCGGGAGCCAATGTTGAAAGAAATTTTAACGGCCCAATTCATCAGATATTTAAAATGGCCCTGATTGTTCTTGAAGAAAAAGCCGATCTAATTTATTCTTTGAGCGGCCAGCCGCCCGGTTTTGACCCTCAAAATTTTCCCAGAACCTTCAATGATATTTATTTGTACGAATTAAAAGCCAAATAATTTAAAACCAACGTAAACTCCAAAAAGAAGGATTAAAGCCAGTCCTTCTTTTTTGATTAATCTTTTTTGAGTGCTGAATAAAATTATCGCTGTCAAAGAGATAACAAACAAAGCCGGAACATCAAAAAACAACAGCTGTCGACTGATATTGATGCCTGATAATGTTCCGGTCAGTCCGGTGATCAACAGGAGATCAATAATATTACTGCCGATTAAATTGCCGACTGTCAACTTCAACGCTTTTTGAGAAGCGGCGCTGAAGGCGACCGACAGTTCCGGCAGGCTGGTCCCAAAACCAATCAGTAAAATGCCAATCAAAGACTGCCGCACATTCCACCTGTCGGCCAAAACCAAAGCATTATCAATAATCAGATTGGAAGAGTAGAACAAAACTATAAAACCGGCCAAAACCGACACCACCACCCAGACCATGTACAGCTTAACCTGGTTGTTTTTTGTTTTGGAGAATATTTTTTCTTCTCTCTGCAGAGACAAAAAATAAATCAAATATACCAAAATCAAAATTATACCATCAAACTTGCTGATGACTCCGTCAATACTGACCAGAAAAAATAAAACAACCGCTCCCAGCAACATAATGCCGTCGCGGTTAAGCTGTTTTTTGGTAATCACCAAAATTCCGGTCAGTGAAGCCAGCCCGAGCATTAAACTAATCTGGCTGATGGTGCTGCCCAGAATATTGCCGGCGATCAGGCCGCTGGTTTCAATCCCGGCAACTTTATGAAAAGCCCCCGTCAAACTGACGACCAGTTCGGGCAAAGTCGTTCCCAAAGATATAATGGTCAGACCGACAAACAAATGTGACAGCTTAAAATGGTCGGCGATATGAAGCGTCCCCCGGATAATCAGTTGCGAAGCGATTAACAGTCCAATCAAACCGGCAACCACCAAAATTAATTCACTGGTAACTAGTGATTCCATTAAACTTTTTGATTATTGTTTTTATTATTGCTTTTTGAAGCTATTTTTCGCTTAAGATCACTGGTCAGGTTGCTTAATTTAACAGTGATGAAAACAACAATTGCCGTTATCAGCAAAGCGTACAAAAACGAAGCAATCAGCTTACCGTCAGGCTTGGGAAAAATTTTGGTGAATAACAGCTTAATGGCGTCGTTCCAGGCCAAAGCGGCCACCAGTCCAAAACCGGAAACCACCAAAGTGGTCAGTTTTTCCATAATTTCCAGCCGCAGAGATTTTTTATGGTTTTTTTGTACCATAGGTTTAGTTTATTGTAACAAAAAAAAAAGCGCCTAGCCAGCTAGACGCTCTGGACCTGACTTCGCTAGGTTGATCACCTGTCCGGCAAATCGCTGATGGTCCCGCCGGATTTTGATCTTGTTCCCTTTGGACGCTTCTCGGTCAGGCTAGTCAAAACCGGCCTGAAGCTGGTCAGCTTTTTTTGCGGCCTGACCGTAGAATGGGTTTCACCTCTCTTTGATCGCGCTTGTCCCGGCGGATGGACAATCTGGTCCAGGCTTCCCTGCGGTCCATCTTGTTGCCGCGCGGCAATTTCCTCCCGTTCTTCGGAATCATCATCGTCCTCCTTATCAAATACTTCATCTAACGACCCGGACACAAAGTCCTCCTTCTGAAAATAAAAACGGAAATAGTTTAAAAAGATAACATTCAATCAACTGTTTGTCAATTTTTCCTTGGTGTATTCTAACCGCAAGCGCATAAAACACCAAAAGACGCCCAGGGTTAGGTATAATAGAAATATTGTACTAACTATTAACCTAACACCTATGGCGTCTTATCAACATTTTACCCAAGAAGAGAGA
>Ga0326597_10002372_pt1 | contig 28157 bp, 24 predicted proteins | sample RVTome_12_FD_203789 | JGI IMG/M metagenome (GOLD analysis project Ga0326597, IMG submission 203789) | Soil microbial communities from uranium-contaminated site in the Upper Colorado River Basin, Wyoming, United States - RVT100D185 | ecosystem: Environmental > Terrestrial > Soil > Contaminated >... | reverse complement strand
AGATCCTGGGCCACCCGCAGGGTGAGCCAGAGTGCGAAGATGCCCTCCCTCTTGGGACCGCGTCCGGTCCGGGGCAGCAGGCCGAGCAGTTCCGCGGCGGCCGGATCCCAGCCGATCACGGGAGCCACCGGGTCACGGCCGCAGCGACCTCGTCCGGGGAGATGTCGGCCATACATCGGTGATGTGCCAGCGGACATCGGGGGCCGCCTTGGCTGCTGCATGGCCGGCACTCCAGGTCCCGCTGCAGCACCTGGGCCAGGGGGGTATAGGGAAAGAACCCGAACGCTTCGACGGTCGGCCCGAACAAGGCCACCACCGGGGTTCCCACCCCGCTAGCCATGTGCATCGCTCCGGTGTCGCCCGAGACGACCACCGCCGCCCGCTTTAACAGCGCTCCGGTGAGTTGGAGCCCGGCGCGACCAGCGGCGGTTCTGGTCCGACCGGGTCGCTCAGCCCTGAGTGCCTCGGCCATCGTGGCGTCGCCGTCGCCTCCGACCAGTACCACGGGAACACCGCGGGCGTCGAGCCGAGCCAGGAGGGCGCGCCACTGGTTGAGCGGCCAGCGTTTGGTGGCGTGTGCCGCGCCGGGAGCCGCCGCCACGTAGGCCTCGTGGGTCATTCCGTCTTGCGCCAGCCAGCGCTCGGCCTCCAGCTCCACGTCCGAGCCAAAGAAGAATTCCGGCGGGGCCCCATCCGGTCGGACGTCGAGCCCCCGAGCCGCCGCGAAATATCGCTCCGCGACCGAGCGCCTCGCGCGATAGCGGTCGCGTTTGGTGTGAATCAGCAGCGACCGCGCCATCCGATGCTTCGGATAGGTGCTCCAGGAGCCGGGGACGAGTACCCTAAGCGCCCGGCTCCGGAGGCTTTGGTGGAGGTCCAGCAGGTGGGTGAACCGGTCGGCCCGGAGGCGAGCGGCGAGGGCAGGGAGGGCCTCTCCCGGGCCGATGGCGATGACCCGGTCGAGGCGCGGGTTGTCGGTCAGCAGGGGCGCGTAGGCCGTCTTGGTGAGCACCGTGAGATGGGCCCCGGGGTGGCGCTGTCGGATGGCCCGGAGGAGCGGCGTCGTGAGCAAGACGTCGCCGATCGAGCTGAAGCGCACCACCAGCACGCTGGGAGCAGGAGTGGATCTGGGAGGCACGGCGGGAATGTACGATGTGGAGTGTGTCCGGTAAACCTGCTAGACTTCCCTCATGCCGCGACCGAAGAGCATTCTCTGGGTCGATGACGAGGTCGAGAGTCTCACCTCTCACGTCCTCTTTCTGGAAGAGCAGGGCTTCGCCGTGGAGACCACCACCCACGGCGATGACGCGCTGGCGCTGCTGCAGCGCCAGCCGTATGGCGTGGTGCTGCTGGACGAGCAGATGCCGGGCCGGCGGGGGCTGGACCTCTTCCGCGCCATCCGCGCTCTCGATCACGGGATGCCGGTGGTCATGGTCACCAAGAGCGAGGAGACGGAGACGCTGAAGGACGCGATCGGCTCGGACATCTCCGACTACCTCATCAAGCCGGTCAATCCGCGGCAGATCCTTTCGGTGGTCACCCGCCTGCTGGACGGCGACCGGATCCGGCAGCAGCGGCTGTCGCGCGATTTCGCGACCCGGTTCCGCGAGTTGGAGGCTCGACGCGGGGGGCCGCTGGCGTGGCGCGAGTGGGTGGAGCTGGTCGTCGAGCTGGCCGAATGGGAGGTGCGGCTCGGTCAGGCCGACGAGCCGGGATTGCAGGACGCGCTGCGCACCCTCCAGGACAGTCTCCGGCAGGATTTCGCCCGCTATCTTCAGCGGAGCTACCGCGGCTGGCTGCACGACAGCGACACCGACCGACCCCCTCTCTCGGTGGACATCGGCGCGGAGTTTCTCCGGCCGGTGCTCGAGCGGCACGGCAAGGCCCTGCTGGTGGTGGTGGACTGTCTCCGCCTGGACCAGTGGGCCATGATTCGCCCGCTCATCAGCGCCCGCTTCGATATCGAGACCGCCCACTACTTCTCCATTCTTCCCACCGCCACTCCGTTCGCCCGGAACGCGATCTTCAGCGGACTCTTCCCGGCGGAGATCAAGGCCCGCTATCCCCGGTGGTGGAGTGACCGGGAGGAGGCGAGTCTCAATTCCCATGAGGCCGAGCTGCTCACTGAGCAGCTCAAGGAGCTGACCGGGCGCGCCGTGCCGGTCCATTACGAAAAGGTCTTCACCGCCGCCGACGGCGAGGGGCTCCTCAAGCGGCTTCCGGCGCACCTCGCACAAGAGGGTGTGACAGCGCTGGTCTTCAATTTCATCGATCAGCTCACCCACGGGCGGACCGAGAACTCGACCCTGTTCGAAGTGGCGCGTGACACCTCCGCGCTGCGGAATCTGACCCGCACCTGGTTCGAGCGATCGCCGCTGTGGGACGCGCTGCGTGAGGCCGAGCGGCGAGACGTGCCGGCGCTGCTGACGACCGACCACGGGTCGATCCACTGCCACACCCCGGCCACCGTGTACGCCAAGCGGGACACCACCTCCAACCTTCGCTACAAGTTCGGAGAAGATCTGCGGGCGCAGGATCCCGACGCCGCCTTGGTAGTCGACGATCTAACGAGCTTCGGCCTGCCGGCCCGAACACCGGCGACCCGGCTCCTGCTCGCCACGGGCGACCGCTTCTTCGTCTATCCAACCAAGCTCCGCGAGTACCAGGCGCGGTATCGCGGAGCCTTCCTCCACGGCGGTGTCTCGCCCGAAGAAGTGATCCTTCCGATCGCGTTGCTGACCCCTCGCCGCGGCTGACGGTGCGCACCGAGCTTCGGCTCCTGCGAATGGTTCGTCCCTACCGGGCGCACCTGGCGCTGGGGGTGATGACGACCGTGCTCGCGTCGCTCCTGGACGGATTCACGCTGGTCATTCTCATCCCGCTGCTGAAGCACCTGTTCGGGACGACCGGGGCCCTCCGGCCGGGCTCGACCCGTCTGGAGGCATTGGTGGAGCGGATCAGCGAGCCCCTGGTCGCGGGGCTCTCCCCCGGCGCGGCGGCCGCGCGGCTGGTCGTCCTCCTAGCGTTGGGTCTCCTCCTCAAGAACGCGTTCTCCTACGCCTCGACCCAGCTTTCGGTGCGGGTCCAGGAGAGCTTGGTGCGCGATCTCCGAACCCGGCTGTTCGATCACCTCCTGACGCTGCCGCTGGGGTACTTTCAGCGCACCAGGTCCGGACAACTGGTCTCCGGGATCATCACCGAGGTGGATCAGACGAAGACCGTCATCACCGCGTCGCTGGTGTCCCTGTTTCAGAACCTCGTGGTCGTTGCCACCACCCTGGTGGTGCTGAGCCAAATCTCGGTGAGGCTCACCCTGCTGACGCTCGCTCTGGTTCCCTTCCTGGTGGTGCTGCTCCAGTCGCTGATCCGGCGCCTGCGCCGCCATGCCCGGGCGCGGACCCGCGAGCGGGGCGAGGTGATGTCGACGGTCAGCGAGCGGATCGGGGCCATGCGCCTCATCCGCTCCTACGGCGAGGAGGATCGGGAATCGGCCGGATTCGCCGCCCAGGCCGACCGCTACCGGAAGCAGGTGATCCGAACCCAGCGCTTCTCCTCCCTCACCAGCCCGCTGACCGAAGTGTTCTCTGGGGTCCTGGTGATCCTGATCATCTGGGCGGGGACCCGGCCCGGTCTGGTCGGCCTGGCGGCGCCGCTCGCGCCGGAGGCGATCATCGTGTTTCTCATCGCCGCGCTCAAGCTCACCTCACCGCTCAAGACCATCTCGTCCTTCCCCGCCGGGATGGCGGTGACGCTGGCCAGCGCGGAGCGCATTTTCGAAATCCTGGATGAACCGTCCACCGACGCCGACCAGCCGGGAGCAGGCCGGGCCCGGTTCAACCATGTAGTGGCCTTCGAGCGGGTCTCCTTTCGGTATGGGAATGGTGCTCCGGTGCTGCGCGACGTGTCGTTCGTGCTGCCCAAAGGGAAGGTGGTGGCCGTCGTCGGACCCTCAGGCGCGGGGAAGACCACGCTGGCCGATCTGCTTCCCCGATTTCACGATCCTACCGGCGGGCGGATCCTGCTGGACGGCGTTCCACTCACCCAACTGAACCGGCGGTCGCTGCGGTCGCTCATGGGGGTGGTGAGTCAGGACACCGTGCTGCTGAACGATACGGTGCAGGCCAACATCGCCTACGGTTCCCCGGGGGCCACCCGGGACCAGGTGGTGGCGGCCGCCGAGGCGGCGAACGCCGGGGGCTTCATCGGTCAGTTGCCCGAGGGGTACCAGACCGTGGTGGGGGAGCGGGGCACCAGGCTCTCCGGGGGCCAGCGGCAGCGGATCGCCATCGCCCGCGCCCTTCTTCGGGATCCCCCGATCCTCATTCTGGACGAGGCCACCAGCGCGCTGGACACCGAGTCGGAGCGGTTGGTCCAGCAGGCCATCGACCGGTTGATGCGACAGCGGACGGTCCTCGTCATCGCCCATCGCCTTGCGACGGTGCGCGAGGCGGACGAGATCGTCGTGCTGGAGGAGGGACGGGTGGTCCAGCGCGGGTCCCACGAGGAGCTGCTCCAGGCCGGCGGGCTCTATCGCCGGCTCCACGATCTGCAGTTCCGAGACCCGGCGCCGGCCGTCCCGGCGGAGTTGTAATCCTCCGGCCCCCGGCTACCTTCGACATCGTGTCTCCCGAGCTCTCCCCGCCCCGCGTTCTCCTGGTTGGCGCTTTCGACCACCACCTCCACGCCCATAATTCTCTCCGCCACCGCGCGCTGGAGCGGCTGGGGAGCCGGGTCACCCCGTTCAACCTGACTGGCCCTGAGAGCTGGCTGAGCCGGCTTCGCCGGGCGCGGCTGCCCGACCGGCTGGCCCGCGCGGTGGACCAGGCCGCCCCGAGTGTCGTGCTGGTGATTGAGCCGGCGCCGATCGAGGCGGCGGCGGTCGCCCGGCTCAAGCACGGAAGCGGGGCCACCTGGGCGGCCTGGTTTTGCGATGCCCCGGCGTCGGCCCACGACGTTCTGTCCGTCGGGGCCGGGTTCGATCACCTCTTTGTGGCCGATCAGGCCACCGCCGGGCGCCTGGGAGGACCGGGGAACCCGCCGACCCACTACCTGGCTCCGGGGTGTGATCCCTCCTTACACCGGCCGATGCGGGCGCGCGACCGATTCCGGGCGAACGTGGTGTTCGCCGGCGCCGCCACGCCGTACCGGGAGCGGGTGCTCTCCGAGCTGGTCGAGTTTGGATTGGCCATCTGGGGTCCCGGATGGCGGAAGACCCGGCTCCGAGATTACTGCCGGGGCGAGCTGCTGGCGCATGAGGACTATGTTCGCGCGTACGCCGGTGCCTCGGTCGGGGTGAGTCTCAGCCGGGACGGGGCCACCCCCGATGGCGATCCGCCCGGGTGCGACCGGCGGCTCTTCGAGCTGGCGGCCATTGGCGTGCCTCAGGTGGCGGAGAACCTGAACGATCTGCGGCTCCACTTCAGGGAAGGCTCCGAGGTCCTCGTCTTCCACGATCTCGCGGAGCTGCGCGCCTTGACCTCGGAGGCGCTGCAGGACCGCGCCTGGGCGGAGCAGGTGGCGTCGGGCGCGCGCCAGCGGGCGTTGGCGGAACACACCTACATGCACCGGATGGCCGCTCTGCTCGGTACCGTGAGGGTCGCGCAGCCCACGTAGCCTAGGCCTCGCCCGTTGTCCGCCCGGCTTCCTTCACTCGATCCGCCGCCCCGGTGGAAGGGCCCCGGTCGTGAGGTAGTGCCGGTACATTCTGAGGTATCCTTCCGCCATCGCCCGGTGGGTGAACCAACGCTCCACCCACGAGCGGCATGCGTAGGGATCGATCCGGTCGAGCTCGGGTCGGAGCGACACCAGATCATCGAGCGTGTCACCCAGCCGCCCGACCTCCGGGCCGACCACCTCCGGGAGCGCCCCGCGCCGGGTGCCGAGCACCGGGGTTCCGCTTGCCAGGGCCTCGAGCAGGGTGAGCCCGAACGGTTCGTCCCAGAGGGCGGGCATCCAGAGACACGCGGCACCCGCGAGCCACTCTGTCTTGCGTTCGCCTCCGACCTCGCCGACGAAGCGGACGCCCCGCCGGAGCGACGGCCGCCAGCCGCCGGCCAGAACCAACCGCCGGCCGGCCCGGCGAGCGCCATCGATGGCCCAGTGGTATCCCTTGATCCGATGCAGGCGGCCCAGGAAAAGGTCGTAGCTCGACTTGCCGGCGCGGAACCGGTAGTCGGCCGGGTCGATCCCGTTGTGGACAAAGGCCTGACTGTCATGGCGCCGGGCGTGGTCGGCGCTCAGTAAAATCGTGGTCGGGGTCGCGACCTGACCGGGCCGGAGGTTACCGTGCAAGGTGGAGACGTGCGGACACCGCGGGGGAGGCGACAACAGCCCGTGGGAGTGAAGCAGGTCCACTCCCGGGGGGAGGTGGGCGTCGAGGTCGGGAGCGGCGCCGCGCTGGGGCGCGACCGGCACCACCGACGCCTCCGCGACGCGAGACCCCGGCGCCGCGAGCAAGGTCACCCGGTGGCCCGCTTCCACCAGGCCCCGTACCAGCCACACGATTACCCGCTGGGTTCCGCCGTAACCCCTCACCGGGAGTCGTTTATGGAAGTAGACCGCGATGTGCATGACGCCTGAATCTAGATGCCCCCCTCAGTGATGCAGGTGTTGCATCAGGGCGCGGGTGCCGGCTCGGTCACCTCGACCCTGCACCTGAGCCTCGGTCTCGCCGCGGCCGGGGTGCCGGTTCGCTTCGTGTGTCCTCCCCGTTGCGAGGTCGAAGAGCAGGCCAGGATGGCGGGGCTGGAGGTCCATCCGGTCTCCCTCCTCGCAGGGAAGCGGCGGGCCAACGGCGCGGCGCTCGCCGCCATCCTGGAGCGACACCCGGTCGAGCTGATCAACTCCCAGAGCGCTCGCGATCGGGAGGCCCTGACCTGGCTGGCCCGCCGGGGCAGGCTCCGGACCCCGCTGGTGATCACTCGACGGCAGGTGCCGCGGACCTTCTGGCTGGAAAACTGGCTGGCCAGCAGAGCGGCGACGCGGGTAATCACGGTCAGTCGAGCCGTGGCCGAGGCACTCAGGCGGAGGGGCACCCCCGCGCGAAAGCTGGTCGTTATCCACAACGGGCTGGTGACCGCCAGGGTCGACCGCCCGGTCTCTCCAGACGCGCTGGCGCAGTGGCGGGATCGGATCGGGTGGTCCGCCCACCAACATACCATCGGGATCGTCGCCCGCCCCAAGGACCAGGCCGTGGTGCTCATGGCACTCCGCTGGGTGAGGACACCGGTCCGTCTGGTGCTCGCGGGGGTGAATCCGGCCGGCCCGCTGGGCGAGCTGGCCGGCCGGGTGCCGGCCCCGCACGCGGCCGTGTGCCTGCCGTTTGCAACTGATGTACGCCCGCTGTATGACCTGCTGGAGCTGGTGCTGCTTCCCTCCCGAAAGGAGGGGCTGTCCCAGTCGCTCCTCGAGGCCATGGCGCTGGGGAAGCCGGTCATCGCCTCCGCCGCGGCGGGTAATCTCGAGCTGGTGACCTCGGAGGTGGATGGGCTCCTGGTGCCACCACTGGATGCCCGAGCGTGGGCGGCGAGCATCGAGCGGGTGCTGGCGAATCCGGGATGGTCCCGGCGGCTCGGGGCCGCGGGGCGCCGGACCGCTCGGGAAACCTTCTCGCTCGAGCGGACGGTGGACCAGACCGTGCGGCTCTATCGCTCACTCACGGGTCAGGGCGTGGTTGCTTCACCCCCGGCCCCATGACGAGATTCCGCGCCACCCGGGTTTTTCCATTGTCTCTGGAGCAGGCACGTGGCCAAGCTGTCGGGCTTCACCATCGTCAGAAACGCCGTCAAGCTCGATTTTCCGGTCGAAGCCAGCATCCGCTCCATCCTGCCGATCTGCGACGAGGTCGTCGTCAATGTGGGGCGGTCGGAGGACGCGACTCTCGACCGGATTCGTGCGATCGCCGATCCGAAGATCAAGATTGTCGAGGCTGAATGGGACATGACCCGGCGCAACGCGGTGCTGGGAGTGGAGACCCACCGGGCGATGCGGGCCTGCGCCGGCCCGTGGGGCGTCTACATCCAGGCGGACGAGGTGCTGCACGAGAACGGAGCCCGGGCGCTGGCGGAGGCCATCCAGCGCTGCGACGGCGATCCGTGGGTAGAGGGCCTGCTGGTGCGCTATCTCCACTTCTACGGCGGGTTCGACACCATCGCGACCCACCGGCGCTGGTACCGGCGCGAGGTCCGCGCGGTGCGGCTCGACCCCGGGCTCGACATTCGGCCCTATCAGGGGGCCCAGGGATTCCGGGTGGGGCCGCAGCACCGGAAGATTCGCGCCCGGCTCACGGAGGCGGAGATGTTCCACTACGGGTGGGCCCGACCGGCGCAGGCGCTGCGGGAGAAGCGGGAGCTGGGGAAGACCATGTATCCCTGGCGCAACGCGGACGTGGGGCTGCCGCTGCTGGCTTGGGTTCCCGGGATCCAGCCCTTTCGGGGGGCACATCCCGTGGCGGCGCACGACTGGATCGAAACCCGGCGGGTGGATGCCGAGCGGGTGATCGAGCCCCGGCGTTTCCGGTGGCGCTATCTGCGATACTACCTATCGGGCGCCGTCGAGCGTCTGACCGGCATTCGGATGTTCGAATTTCGCAACTACACGATCGTCTAGCCCGGGGTGAGCGGGTAGGATCGCCCCGCCAAGAGGAGCTCGACGCGCTGCCGGTACGTATGGTGTCTCAGGGCGTGCGCCCGGCCCGCGTCGGCGATCTGCTCCCGGAGATCCGGTTCGCCCAGGTAGCGGCTGCAAAGCTCGACTGCCTCCTCGACGGTGTGATACCAGGCGCAATGCTCACGGTCCCGGGCGAAACTGTCCATTCCCCGCTGTGCCGGGCCCAGATAGAATCCTCCACAACCCAGTACTTTCCAAATACGATTGGAGGCGCAGGCGCATTGCCGGTCTTGGGCGCTGGTCGCATGCGCCCCCAGAGAAATCGATGCCCCCCGCACGACCCGAGCGAAGGCGCGGCCGTACACCGGGCCTCCGACGACTGGAAGATCGGGGATACCGCCCCACCCTCGACCCCGGATCTGCAGGCGGCCGACGCGCGCAACCCTGCGGAGCAGGTCATGGCGGTGAGCATATTGTCCCGATCCCACGAACGAGAGATCACACCGATATTTGGCCGGCGTGCCGGTTACCGGCCGATCAAATTCGGGGTCGACTCCCTGGGGGAGATAATGCACCTCGGGCAGCCCGCAGGCCCGGTAGGCCTCGAGCTGGGAGTGGCAGGTGAGGAACAGGCGACCGGCCGCTTTCGCGAGGCCGACCACCGAGGCCGAGGGCGGCACCGTCAAGTCAAGAAACCACACGCCACCCGCCCGCCCCGACGTGATCCTCCGCACCAGGTTCTCGCCCAAGCGGGCGGCATGGCGGGTGAGAATGACCGCGTCGGGCCGGAACTGCTCGGTAAGCGCGTGGACCACGCGGGGCCCGAGAGGGCCGAGCCGGCGGCACCACCAGACCACGTCGATCAAGCGCGAGGGATATCCCAATGACCGCAGTGCCCGAATGATGGACATCTCGGTGCGGTGGCTGCCTCCCGCGCCCATGACGGCGACTCGCATGCGGGTAGTATAGTGGTGTGATGCGGATCGCTCTCCTCACCTCGGCCAACGGATGGCGCGGCTCCGGGATGAGCTACGCCAAGATCGCGGCGGGTCTCGCGGAGCGGGGGCATCGTGTCCACTGCGTGACCGCGGCCAGACGTCTCACCGTCCGCCTCGAGGCGGAGGGGTTGCCGGTCACCCAGCTCCCCGGCGGGGATACCGGGCCGAGGGAAGTCTGGTCGCTCTGGCGCACCCTCCGGATGCTGGGCGCGCAGGCGATCGTCGCGGACACCCCGCGCGATGTCCGGCTCTCCAGCTACGCCACGATGGTTCACCCCGCCCGAATCATTTATCGGTACAACCTGAACTACCGGCGTCCCCGAAACCACCTCATGGATCGGATCTATCTCTCCCGGGTTGCCGCCTGCGTGTACCAATCCCGGTTCATCCGTGATCGGGCCTGGGAGCAGATGCCGTGGATGAAGCGCATCGCCCATTATCAGGTCCCCAACGGGTACGACACCATCCAGTATGCCCCGCGACCGCTCGCCGGGGCCGATTTCCGAAGGAAGTACGGGATTCCGGCCAAGGCGCTGGTCGTTCTGACGTCCGCCAAACTCAGTCGGGACAAGGGCCACGACGTCGCCCTCGCGGCACTCGCCCTGGTCCGCCAGGCGGGAACGGATCTGACCTACCTGATCTGCGGTGATGGCGGGAAGGAGGCCGAGCTGCGGGTCATGGCACACAACCGTCAGGTGCCGACCGTCTTTACCGGCCTCCTCGGCGCCGATCAGCTGATCGAGGCGCTGTCGGCGGCCGATCTGGTGGTCCACCCGTCCCTGCGGGAGATCTTCCCCAACGCGGTGGGCGAGGCCATGTCCTGCGCACGCCCCGTGATCGCGGCGGATGCCGGGGGTACCGGGGAGCTGCTGGGCGGGGATGGATCAACCGGCCTTCTGGTACCGCCCGACGACCCGGTGGCCCTGGCTCAGGCGATCGGCGACTTGCTCCACGATCCCGGGCGGGGGGCCGCCATGGGCGAGGCGGCGCGCCGGCGCATCGAGCAGGCGTTCCCTCTCTCCCGGATGATCGATGGCTATGAGGCCGTGCTGGCGCGGGTCATCGGTGGCGGCGCGCAGCGTCGCTCCACCACCCGCGATATCGGGCTTCAGCGTCGGCCAGGCTAGATTGCGCACATGGCCACCCATCTCCTGCTGACCTACGACTTTCCCCCGATTGGCGGTGGGATCGCGCGCTGGATGGCCGAACTCGCCCGCCGATACCCGGCCGGCTCGCTGGTGGTATCCACCGGGCAGCATGCGGACACGTCGGACGTCGACGCGGGGTTCCCCAACCGAGTGGACCGACTTCCGGTGGCCGCGCGGCGACTGAAGACGCTCCAGGGCATACTCCTCTGGTCCCGCCGGGTAGCGGTGCTGGCGCGCTCGACCGAGGCGGAATTCATCTGGTGCGGCAACCTCAAGCCGGCCGCCTATCCGGCGAAATGGACGAGGGAGCGCCAGGGAACGCCGTTCGGGATACTCCTCCACGGCGGGGACCTGCTCATCCTGCAGCACCAGATCCACCAGTCGGCGCTCAAACGGCAAACCGCCCGGGCGCTCTTTGGCTCGGCCTCGGTCCTGGTGGCCAACAGCCGGTGGACCCGGGATCGGTGCCTGAGTCTGCTGGGTGAATTGGACATGGAGGCGGGCCCCGATCGTGTGCGAGTGGTGCCGTTGGGGGCGGATCACCAGGCGTTCCGCCCGGGCATCGATTCGGGTGAGGTTCGGACCCGGTATCAACTGGGAACCGGCCGGTGGCTGCTTTCGGTGGCCCGCCTCACCCGGCACAAGGGCATCGATACCGCACTCCAAGCACTCGCATTATTGCAGAAGGACTACCCCGATTTGCGGTACGCGGTCGTCGGCACGGGCGAGGAACAGGTGGCGCTGGAGCGGGAGGCGCGGGAGCTGGGGGTCGCTGACCGGGTGCGGTTTCTTCACGGCGTTCCGGATCGGGATCTCCCGGCGCTCTACAACTGTGCCGAGATCTATCTCGGCATCTCCCGGCTCCTGGAGCAGCGGGTCGAAGGGTTCGGCCTGTCGCTCTCCGAGGCCTCCGCCTGCGGGGTGCCGGTGATCGCGGGACGGAGCGGGGGCGTCGGCGAAGCCGTCCGGGACGGCGAGACCGGCCTCCTGGTTGACGCCGAGCGACCGGGCTCGGTGGCCGAAGCCATCCGTTCTCTGCTCCAGAATGAGGGACTCCGCGCGAGATTGGGGATGGCAGGCCGGCAGGCGGTGGAGCGGCTATATAATTGGGACCGAGTCACCGCCGATTTGGTGGGAATCGGTCGCGAGTTCGGGATGGCCGGCGCCAGGGAGGCCGTTTGCTAGAGTCTCAATCGCTTCTTCGGTCGGGGGCGGCGGAGGAGTACGATCGTCAGTACCGCATCTGGCTCGAGCGCCAGGGGCCGCGGGGGCTCGACCGCGAATGGCGGCTCACCCACCTTCTCTGGCGCCATCGCGCCCTCCTCCGTCGCTATCCCCCTGCCGGGAAGCGAGTCCTCGACTTCGGCTGCATGGATGGGATCTTCACCCTGCGGCTGCAGGAGCTGGGCGGACAAGCCGTGGGGTATGATATCTCTCCCGCCGCGATCGTCCAGGCCAAAGTCTTCCGAGGGACCGCCGCCCGCCCGGTGTTCACCACCGTGCCGCCCGGCCCGGGCCAGTTCGACGGGATCTACTGCACCGAGGTGCTGGAGCACGTGGAGGACGACTCGGGCTTGATCGGCGAGCTGGTGGGGTACCTCGCACCCGGCGGATCGGTGGTGGGGACCACTCCGGTCGGGCGATCCTTCTGGGACCTCGACCACAAGCGAGCCTACGACGAGGAGCGTCTCCGGGAAGCGCTATCGCCGTGGGGGAAGGTTCGGATCCACCGCTATTACCGAAGCCCGCTCCGGAACTTCCTCCCGCTCAAGCAACAGGGCGCCGCGGTGTTCATCTTTCAGGTCACGCCGCAGACTCGGCGTGGCGGACGCCGATAGCATCGGTGGGACAGGTATTGACGTATCCTCCGTCCATGGGCGACCAGACCTGCAGGGGAGCCACCACCCGGGCCTTCCCCAGCCCATCGAGCCGAAACACCTTCGGGGCCTGCCCGACACAGGCACCGCATCCCACGCAGCGCGCGTCGTCAACGAAGACGTGCACCCGACGGGTCGGGTGCAGGCCGCGTCCGATCTGGTGCAGTTGGGCGCCCAGCTCGTCGAGCGTGCGGGCGGTGGCCAGGTAGCCCGCCTGAATCAACTCCTCGGTCCGATCGAAGGCGAACATCGAAATGTGCTCGACCTTGGGCTGCACCAGCACCAGCGGGGGTCCGGTCCAATCGCGCAGCTGGGCTTCGATCTGGGTCTGCATGACGATCTCCAGACCCCGGATGTAGGTGGCCGCGAACCCTTCGGTCTCGTGCGCCGCCCGGCGAACGCTGGTGGCCGCGACGTTGACCGCGATGATGGGCCCCGAGCCCAACGCCGCGGCGAGCCGGACCGGGAGATTCTCGACGACGGCGCCGTCGGCGTAGAAGCGGCCGCCGATCTCCTGCGGCGGGAAGATCCCCGGGAGGGCGCAGGAGGCCACGACCGCATCGGCTACTCGGGCGTCGAGGAGCCCCGGGAGACCCCACATCACCTGCAGGCCGGACTGAAGATCCGTGGTGTTGACCAGGAGACGCCGGGACAGATCGCGGAATTTGACGCCCCCGACCAAGCCGCCGATCAACGAGACCAACGGCTCCCGGCGGTAGAGGGCCGGGGCGAGGAGACGACGGAACGCCATGTCGGTATGGGCGACCCGGAAGACGTCCCGTCGCCGGACCTGGAGGGCGCGCCGCTCCATGTCCTGCACCGGAATGCCGGCCGCCCAAGTCGCGCCGACCAGGGAACCGATGCTCGACCCGACCACCAGGCTGGGCAGCAGCCCGCGCTCCTCCAGGGCCCGGAGCACGCCGACGTGGGCCAGGCCCTTGAGGCCGCCACCGCTCAACACCAGGGTGAAGGGTCGGTCCGGATTCACTCGCTTGCCCCGGCAAAGGTTGCCTGCGTAACGTACCGGCTAGGAGCCGCAAGAATCATGCGCCGCTGGTCCCAAAGTCCAACGCTGCAATCCCCTACGGGGTTCCTCCGCCCCCCGGGGTGACAGGGGTCACGCAAGAGACATGAGTCATGGCGTCGTACGGGACCGGCTCCGGCGGGACCGGTTCTTCCAGGCTGGGGTGGTGCTCGTGGTCGGGGTGACCCTCGCGGCCTTCCTGGCGCCGGTCCTGGCACCGTACGATCCGCTCACCGGGGATCTGCGTAATGCCTATCTGCTTCGGCCCGGCGGGCGATTCCTTCTGGGGACCGACACCCAGGGGAGGGACGTGTTGAGCCGGGTTCTCTACGGGGCCAGGCTTTCCCTGTCGGTTGGGCTCATTTCCCAATCCGTGGCGGCCACCCTGGGAGTGGTCATGGGTCTGCTGGCGGGCTACTACGGCCGGTGGGTCGATAGCCTGGTGATGCGATTGGCCGACGTGACTCTGGCGTTTCCGACGCTGCTGCTGTTGATCGCCGTCGCCGCGGCCGTCAAGCCTTCTCTGCCGGTCATCTTCCTGGTGATCGGCGTGGTGGGATGGGCCGGGATGGCCCGGCTGGTACGCGGCCAGGTGCTGGTGCTCAAGCACGCCGAGTTCGTGCTCGCGGCTGAGGCCCTGGGTGCCCGCGATTGGCGTGTCCTTTTGCTACACCTGCTGCCCAACGTGCGCACCCAGGTGATCATCGCGGCGACTCTCGGCTTCGCTGGAGCCATCATGGCCGAAGCGGCGCTGTCTTTCGTCGGGCTCGGCGCACAGCCGCCGACGCCGAGCTGGGGGGCCATGGTGGCCGACGGGCGCGACCTGCTGCGGGTGGCGCCATGGGTTTCCTTCGCCCCGGGCATCGCCATCGGGGTCGCGGTTCTCGGCTTCAACCTGGTGGGCGAGGCGTTGCGCGAGGCCTACGATCCCAAGCTCCGCCGTGACTTCTGACGCCGTGATGGCCAATTCCGGCGCGACGCTCGACGTCGCCGGCCTTCGCGCCCGCGAGTTTCCCTGGACCGCCGAGACGATCTATCTCAACGCGGCCAGCATCGGACCTCTCCCCGAGCGCACCCGGCTGGTGCTCGACCAGTTCAACCGCAGGCGGACGACCCCGTTTCGCCTACCCGACCGCGAGCTGTTCGGCACGCTGCACCAGTCCCGCCGCCTGGCCGCGCAGCTCCTGTCGGTGGACCCGGCGGAGATCGCGCTGACGACGAACACGGGATACGGGTTGGCGATGGCGGCGCAGGCGCTCCCCCTGGCCCCCGGGGAGGTCGTCCTGGTGAGCGACCGCGAGTTCCCCGCCAACATGTATCCCTGGATGCGGCTGCGGGACGCGGGGGTGGTGCTGGAGGTGGTGCCCACCAGCGCGGAAGGGTGGCCGGACGAGCACCGCCTCCTCGAGCGCCTGGCGGATCCGCGGATCCGGGTGCTGGCCCTCTCCCTGGTCCAGTTCAGCAACGGATTCCGGGCCGATCTTGCCGCATTCTCCGCCGCGACCCGGCGGACCGGCGCCTACCTGGTGGTCGATGCCATCCAGGGACTGGGGCAGCTTCCGGTGGATCTGCGCGAGACCCCGGTGGATGTCCTCTCCTGCGGCGGGCAGAAGTGGCTGCTCTCGCCCTGGGGCTCCGGCTTCGTCTATGTTCGCCGGCCGCTGATCGCGACGCTGCGCCCGCCGGTGACCGGCTGGATGGCCTTCGAGGGGACTGATGACTTCACCCGGCTCACCGAATACGACGACACCCTGCGGGCCGATGCCCGGCGTTTCGAGCTGATCACCCTGCCGTTCCAGGACTTCGCGGGAATGAACGCGTCGCTCGAGTGGTTGCTGTCGCTCGGCATCGAACGGATCCAGTCCCACCTCCGCGCCATTCAGGCGCCGGTGCTCGCCTGGGCCGAACGGACCGGCACCCCGGTGGCTTCGCCCACCGGGGCGCGGGGATCGGCGATCATTTCGCTCGCGCCGGAGCGGGCCGATGACGTGTTCCGCCGGCTCAAGGCCGCCCGCATCATCTGTAGTCTTCGGGAGCGGGCCATTCGTCTGAGCCCCCATGTGTACAACACCGTCGAGGAGATGGAGCGGGTGGTGGACGTGCTCGACCAGTCATAACCCGCCACCCTGCTCTTGCCCACGGTGGAGAGCCGTCGTGGCCGCCCGGCTACGCCGTTGCCACCACCCGCACGAAGTTCTTCTTCCCCTTTCGCAGGATCACGAAGCGCTGACCTTCGGATCCCTGCATCACCTCTTCTCCCACCACCAGGTCCACGCCCTCCACCGGCCGGCCGTTGAGGTAGAATCCCTTCCCCCTGATGCCCCTGCGGGCGTCGGCCTTCGAGGAGGCCAGGCCGCTCGCCAGCAGCAGCTCCACGATGGGCATGCCGCTGGAGAAGTGATGGTAGGGAACCGTGACTGTCGGCATCTCGGGCAGCTGCTCGAGCGCGAGCCCGTCGGTCGCGCCGGTCCCGCCGCCGAACAGGGCGGCGCCGGCCTGGATGGCGTGCTCCGTGGCGGCTTCGCCGTGCACGGCGGCCGTCACCTCTCTGGCGAGCAGCCGCTGGGCCACCCGGCGGCCGGGCTCGCCGGCATGCTCGCGCATCGCATCCCCGATCCGGTCGAGCGGGAGGAAGGTGAACAGCTTGAGGTACCGCTCGACGTCCCGGTCGTCGGTGTTGAGCCAGAACTGGTGGAAGTGGTAGGGACTGGTGCGCTCGGCGTCGAGCCACACGTTGTCCCCTTCGCTCTTCCCGAACTTGGCCCCGGCCGCCGTGGTGATCAGGGGAAACACCAGGCCGTGGACCTGGCGGCGCTCCCGCTTGTCCACCAGGTAGCCGCCGGCGGTGATATTGCCCCATTGGTCGCTGCCGCCGACCTGAAGCTCGCACCCCTCGGTGCGAAAGAGATGGAGGAAGTCGTAGGCCTGCACCAGCATGTAGCTGAACTCGGTATAGGAGATTCCGCTCTCCATCCGGGCCTGCACCGATTCTTTCTGGAGCATGTAGCTCAAGGTGAAGTGTCGGCCGACGTCGCGCAGAAAGTCCATCAGGAGGATGCCGCGCAGCCACTCGGCGTTGTTGCGGAGCCGGGCGGCGTTGGCGCCGGCGAATGAGAGGAAACGCGCCAGCTGGCGGCCGATGGCCTGGGCGTTCCGGTCGATCTCGGGCAGGTCGAGAACCGGTCGCTCCGCTCGCTTGCCGCTGGGATCGCCCACCATTCCCGTTCCGCCGCCCACCAGCGCGATCGGGGTGTGTCCCAGTCGCTGGAACCACGCGAGGCCCATGACCGGCACCAGACTGCCCACGTGAAGCGAATCGGCCGTCGGATCGAATCCCGCATAGAGCGTGATCGGTCCCCGCCGCAGTCGCTCCGCCAGGCCCGGAGTGGCATCCTGCACGAACCCGCGGGCGGTGAGAAGATCGAGGAGGTCGCTCATAGGCGCCAATCGTACCCGCTGGAATCGGGCACCGCAACCGGCTAGCTTGCCTCCATGGCCCGCCGGCATTCCACCCGTCTGACGCTCGTTCGGCTTTCGCCGCGTGTCCGCCGCATTCTTCTGGTCTCCTCCGCGGCGGCACTGGCGTTCGGGACCGCCGTGCTGGTGGCGGCGTGGACCCGGGCGTGCGCGGGCAACAGTTGTCCCTCGATCGAAGAGCTGGGTGGCTACGACCCGGACCAGGCCTCCAAGGTGTATGCCGCCGACGGCCGCCTGATCACCGACCTGGGCCTCGAGCGCCGGACGGTAGTGCCGCTCAACGAGATGTCGCCCTATGTCAGGGCCGCGTTCCTTGCGACCGAGGACAAGCGCTTCTACCAGCACCACGGCATCGACTGGGTCCGCGTGGTCGGCGCGATCAAGAACAACATCTTCGAGCTCCGCGTCGCCGAGGGTTTTTCAACGATCACCATGCAGCTGGCGCGGAACCTCTGGCCCGAGGATATCAGCGGGCGCGACAAGTCGATTCGACGGAAGCTCCGCGAGGCCCGGGTGGCCCAGCAGATCGAAACCAAGTATCCCAAAGACAAGATCCTCGAGTTGTACCTCAACCAGATCGATCTGGGGAATCGGGCCTACGGGGTCGAAGCCGCCTCCCAGCGGTACTTCGGCAAGTCGGTACGCGACCTGAACGTCGCCGAGGCGGCCACGCTCGCCGCCATCCCCAAAGCCCCCTCCCGGTACAACCCGCGGAAAAACCCCGATCTGAGCGTCCAGCGCCGCAACACCGTGCTCAACCTCCTGCGGGACAACCGCCTCCTGCCGGCGGAGGACACCGAGCGGTGGAAGGCCTATCCGCTGCTCCTTTCGTCCCGATCGGACTTCAGCGGGGTGGCGCAGTACTTCGTCGAGTACGTCCGCCAGCAGCTCGACGCGCGGTTCGGGCCTGATCTCTACCGGTCGGGGTACCGGATCTACACGACGCTCGATCTCGATGCACAGGAAACCACCGAGCGAGCGCTGGAAGCCCGACTGCAGGCGATCGAAAACGGAGCCGACGGCAAGTTTCCTCACCAGACCTACCGCGAGTACCTCGAGGCGAGGCCCGATGGCGGCGGCGACGACCAGCGGTCCCCCTCGCCGTACCTGCAGGGGGTCGCGGTCATGCTGGAGGCCAAGACCGGGTACATCCGCGCGCTGGTGGGGGGGCGGGACTTCGAGGACAGCAAGTTCAACCGGGCGACCCAGGCGTTGCGGCAACCCGGCTCCACCTTCAAGCCGATCGTGTACGCCGCCGCCGTAGAAGCCGGGTATCCGCTCTCCCACGTCCTGGTAGACGATCCGCTCACCGTCGAGATCGACCCGGCCGAGGAACCCTGGACCCCACAGAACTACGACCTCGAGTTCGATGGGCCGATGACCCTCCGGCGGGCGCTCTACCTGTCGCGCAACATCATCGCCATCAAGCTCGGCATGGAGGTGGGTGAGGAGGCGGTGATCAGCGAGGCCACCAAGTTCGGCCTCACCTCCCGGATTCCGCCCTATCCCTCGATCCATATCGGCTCGGCCGACGTCGTTCCGCTCGAGCTGATCGCGGCCTACACCACCTTCGCCAACCTGGGCACCCGGGCGGTGCCCTCGGCCATCCTCCGGGTGGAGGATCGGAATGGCAAGATCGTCTGGCAGCCGCCGGTGCGCACCATCCCGGTGATGGACACCGCCCCTGCCTGGCTCATGACCGACGTGCTCCGCGACGTCGTTCGACATGGGACGGCGGTCGGGGCGGTGGGGTCGCGAATCAACTTTCCGGCCGGGGGGAAAACGGGGACCACCAACGACGGCTTCGACGTCTGGTTCATCGGGTTCACCCCCGATCTGGTAGCCGGGGTGTGGATTGGATTCGACCAGCCGAAGAAGATCAAGGCCAACGCGCAGGGAGGAGTCCTCGCGGCGCCCGCCTGGACCGCGATCATGCGCGAGATCTACGAGCGGCGCGCGATACCGGGGGCGTGGCCGCGGCCGGACGGGCTGACCGCGCTCGACATCGACAAGACCACGGGCTACAAGGCGACGCCGTTCTGTCCCACGGACGTCCACTACATCGAGTCGTTCGTGCCCGGCACGGAGCCGACCGCCTTCTGCCCGGTCCATTCGCCGTTTGGCGTCGGGGGAGGGATCCTCGGCGGCAGCGGTCCCACCTCGGCGGGTGACGCCGCCCGGCCGTCCACCGCTCCCCTGCCGGGTCAGGCGAGGCCGCTGCCGTCGGCCGCTCCCGGCCACCCCGCCGTTCCCTCGACCGGCACGTCTCAGGGGGTCATGGGAGGGGCGGGACCACCGCCGACGTCTCGGAACTAGGATGCCCGCCCGCCGCCTGGCGGCCCGGTGGGTGCTCCCGGTCGAGAGTCGTCCGATCGAACGGGGCGCGATCCTCATCGGGACCGATGGACGCCTGGCCTCGGTCGGCCCCGAGGCCGCGGTACCCCGTCCGCCGGATGTGCCATGCGAGGAGTTCCGGGAAGGACTGCTCCTCCCTGGATTGGTGAATACCCATACCCATCTAGAGCTCGACGGACTGGAATACCGGGCTCCGGCGGGCCAGTTCGCCGAGTGGATCTGGCGGGTGCGCCAGCTGAAGGCGGGTCGGACGGCGGAGCAGTTCGCCGGAGCGGCACGGGCGGGACTCGCGGCATGCTACGCCGCCGGCGTCACCACGATCGCCGACACCGGCGACACCGGAGCAGTGGTGCGGGCGCTGGCTGAGGCGGGCGGCTCCGGGGTCTGCTATCAGGAGGTGTTTGGACCGGATCCGTCCCAGTTGACCGAGAGTATGAGTGGTCTGCACCAGCGGGTGACGGAGCTGGCGAGCTGTGCGGGGGGTCGGGTTGGCCTCGGCGTCTCGCCGCACGCGCCGTACACCGTGAGCGGTCCGCTCTATGCCGCCGTGGCCCGCTGGGCCCGGGCCGAGGGCCTTCCGATCGCGGTACATGTCGCTGAATCGCGGGCGGAAAGCGATCTGCTGCTGAACGGAAGGGGGTCATTCGCGGACGCCTGGCGGGGCAGGGGTATCCCGTTGCCGAACCCACTCGGCTGTACCCCGGTCGGCTGGCTCGATCAGCACGGCGTGCTCACGGACAAGACACTGTGCATCCACTCGATCCAGGTGGGGCCCGACGATCTTGCCCGGCTCACCCGGGCGGGAGTGGGGATCGCCCACTGTCCCCTCAGCAACCTGGCGCACGGACACGGTGAGGCGCCGCTGGCCCGGTTCATCGAGCGGGGAATTCCGGTGGGGCTGGGCACCGATTCGGTCCTCAGCGTGGGTCGAATGGACCTCCTGGCGGAAGCTCGCGCCGCCCGGCAATCGGTCGGGTTGGACGCTGTGCGCGCGCTCGCGCTGGCCACGCTGGACGGCGCCCGCGCCATCGGGCTCGGCGAGGTAACGGGGAGCCTCCGGCCGGGGAAGTGGGGTGACTGCGTGGTCATCAGACCCCCGCCGACGGCGGTGACGCTTTCGCCCGAAGAGCAGGTGTTGGCGTCCGGCCCCCGGGACGTCATCGCCACTTTCCTGGGAGGACACAACGTGTACCGCAGCGCCGATCTATGATGAAGATCCAACGTCATGCCGCCATCCTGCGTGTGGTGCGGGATCGGCGCATAGAGAGCCAGGACGAGCTTCGGGAGGCGCTGTCCACCGAGGGATTCGTGGTGACCCAGGCCACCCTTTCGAGGGACATCCGGGAGCTCGGCCTCGCCAAGCTCGCCGACCCGCAGGGTGGCGCCTTCTACACTCACCCCAGCCGCGCCGCGGTGCGACCCGATCTGGCCCAGATCCTGCCGGCGCTGTTGGTGAGTGTCGACGGGGTGGGGCCGCTGCTGGTGCTCAAGACCGCGAGCGGGTCGGCCGGAGCCGTGACCGAAGCCCTGGATCAGACGGGGTGGTCCGAGATCATCGGCACCCTCGCGGGGGACGACACCGTACTGGTCATCACCCGGAGTCCGCGCCTGCGCGAGTCGATCGCGGGGCGGATCAAGGGATTGGTCAAGAAATAGTCGCCTCCGGCAGCGAGGCGTTCCCTTGCTCGTTTTCGGGGCGGCAGTTACGATTCCTGGACACAGTCGGGCGACTGTGTGACCGGCTCCTTCCCGCCGGGCCGCCCGAGGGGCGAGCGAGGCGGGATTCGTACATCCTCTACATTTTGTGCTTCGGAGAAGCCGCGTGCGGTGCCTGGCGTTGAACGCCTCTTTCGAGCCGCTGACGATGGTCCCGGTTCGGCGCGCTCTTCGGCTTGTGATCGAAGGCAAGGCGGAGATCGTCGAGGCGGACGCGCACGAGTGTGTTCGAAGCGAACGGCTCACTCTGCCCAAACCGGCCATCATCAGGCTGGTTAAATTCGTCCACGTTCCCCGCCGCTTCCGCCGCCAAGTTACCAACACCTTCCTCTTCGCCCGCGACAGTTACCGATGCCAGTACTGTCATCGAGGTCCGGTGGAGTTGCGGCACCGGGAGTGCCTGACCCGGGACCACCTGGTTCCGCTGTCGCGGGGCGGCGGCAACGAATGGACCAACGTGGTCACGGCCTGCAGCACCTGCAATACCCGCAAGGGCAACCATCTGCCGGGGGAGTGCGGGATGCATCCGCTGACTTCCCCCAGGGAACCGCACTTCGTGCACCTCTCCTGGGCGGTCCGGCGGCTCTCCGCGACGCAAGCCAAGTACATCAAGCTGTTCTACGGCGAGGACGCGCTCCGGGCCCTGGGTGGCTCCGTCTAGGACCTCTCGTACCGCGGTTAACGGGCCTCGAATTTGTCCGTTCGAGCCTCCAATCTGAGCGCAGGCAGTCCCGCCAGCCGCAGCAGAAACCGGGTGGCCCCCCGGCCGAGCGCCGAGCCGAGGCGGCTGCCCCCCTGGGCGACCTCGCCGAGATCCCCCTCCAGGAAGCGTCGCAGTTCATCCAGATCGGTGTCGGAGAGGGTGGAGATCTGGAGCGAGGCCGTGTAGTAGTAGCGTCCCGGCTGGGTGGGGCGCACGTTGACCTGGAAGGAGAACCCCAGGGCGGCCGTCAGCGCGTCGATCGTGGCGTACCGCCGCTCCTGGGCCCGACCCGCGACGATCGTCAGCAGGCTGTACTGGTCCAAGAGTGGTTCGTGCTGAAGCACGACGTCCCAGGTTGCCTCCCGTTCGAAGGTGTCGAACCACCCCTCCCGTGATCGCCACACCTCCACGCGATAGTGCAGCCGGACCGGGAGACCGGACCGCAACGCGGTCAGCCAGCGGTCGTCTTCCAGGAGATTCTCCGACCGGACGATCGGGGCCGGCGCTGCGTTCGCCACCGAGTCGGGCGCGAGCGCGACGTGGAGCCGCACGCCGCCGGTCTCCTGGGCCGGTGCCTCGCGCGCACCCGCCAGGGCCAGGGCCAGGACGGCCACAAGCCGCCGGGCGCGACCGGCTCTGCCGCAGTGGACCTTGAAGGTGATCGGCACTAGAACCGACGCTGGAGCCGCACGAAAAACTTGACCGGGTTCCCATCCGTCAGGCTCTTTGCCAGGTAGGCGCCGATCTCTCCCGCGTCGAGCCCGAGGCCCACGTCGTACTTCCATTCGTTCAGCGATGGGATCCGGTTGACCGGTACTTGCCCGGGGCCGTCGCCGGCAAGCCATGCGTCGCCCGCATCGGCCAGGAAGACGAGATCGGCCTCCTCGATGCCGATGAAGCGCCCGGCCTGACTCCCATCCCTGCTGGGGAGTCGGTACCCGACATTCAGCCCGAGCCGGGTGCGCACCTCCACTTGAGCGACCACCATGCGGTCGCAGAGCGCGGGCGCCGAAAGGTCATTGAAGCCGCGCGGGGCACAGGTCGAAGCCCGAAAGTCGGATCCGGGGACCAGATCGGGCCCGCCGAGGGACACCCGTCGCTGGATGGGAAGTCGCGAGCTCCCGAGCCACCCGTCCGCCCGCAGGCGGGCGTTGATCCGAAGCGATGGGGTGAGCCGTGAGTACCGTCGCAGATCGAGTGACAGCCGTTGAAACCCATACCCGCCCCCGAGGGGCACTGGAGGACGCACCTCGGTCGGCAGGCCCACCGGCGCGACGTCGTCGCTAGTCGAGTATTGGTAGCGGGCGTGGAGCAGCCAGCCGGTGGACGGAACGATCCGCTGGTTCCGGGTGTCGAAATCGACCTCGACCGCCGTGGTGAAATAGTGGCCGTCATCGATCAGGGGATTGCGCCGCCACAAGTCGCTGTTGCGAAACAGCGACCAAGGGTCGATCGCTCGTACCGAGCGCTCCCGATCTCGCGCCAGCGACAGCGTTATTCGGAGCGGCCCGGTTGGCTGGACCCACGCCGAGCCGCTCACCCCCCGTCGCTCGAAGTAGTCCCGGTAGTCGCGCTGAAGCAGGAACGCCGACCAGCCGTTTTCGCTCGGCGAGAGCGGGTGGTCCTCTATGGCATTCAGCTCGCTATAGAAGTGGCCGGCGATCCCCCCGCCGGGATAACGGAATTCGAGTCTGGCGTGGTACCCGACATCGCTGCTGAGGCGGGATCCGTCACCGGCCGTCCGAAGAATCCCGCGCAGGTCCAGCCGGGCGACGCTCGTGGAAGAGGGCCGCAATTCGAAGAGAGGGCCGAAGACGATCGGCAACCCTTCGATGCGGTTATAGGTACCTCCGGTGGCCAGGCGCAGCGTGGTTCGGACCTTCCCGGTTTGGAAGGTGGCCTTGGCGGCGGCGAAATCGGCCAGCGGCCGGTGCCGCTCCCGGAGGACCAGGGTGCCATCCGGCGAGCGGGACACCGGGGCGGCGTCCCAATACACTCTCTCCCCGCCTCCGGTGGTGGCCGAGGGACTCCTGATGAGCCGGCCGCCGACCACGAGAATGTCTCCGGCCACCCTGGCCTCGGGCAGCAGGTAGAGGGTCCCGTTGGCCACGGCGATAGACCCGGTGACCTCCCCTGCCACCCGGAGAGACCCGTGGTACAGGGCGAGTTGTCCCACCAACCGGCTGCCGGCCGGGAGCGTCACGTCTCCCTGCAGCCGGGTAGTCGTGGAATCGTTGAACCGGGCGATGAGCTCGGCGACCACGGCCGGCGGGGGACCGCCATACACCACCAGGGAATCGCCGGGCGGCGCACTGGGGTCGATGACGATGACGCTGTCCTGGGCCCATACGGTAGTGGCGGCGAGCAGCATCAGAGCGCCGGCAAGAGTTCGCATGCCAATCTCGCGGGTAGGGAGGAGAAGTTCCGTTGTGCCGGGACTACTGCCGGTCGAGTCCCAGGCGCCGCATTCGCCGGTAGAGGTTGGCCCGATCGGTCTGGAGCAGGCGGGCCGCCTCGGCCACGTTTCCCTCCGCCTGGCTGAGCGCCAGGCGCACCAGGTTCCGTTCGAAGTCATCCAACACCTCATGGAGGGGCCGGCCCAACGCCGGGCCGACGGCCGCGGCGGAGACGTCGCCCCGGAGCACCTGCCGTACGGCGTCCGCCTCCACGATCGGCCCGCTGAGGATGCTGAGCCGCTCGACCAGATTCGCCAGCTCACGGACATTCCCGGGCCAGGGGTACCCCCGCATGGCGTCGACCGCCCCGGCCGTGAACGTCACCGCGTGCCTCGGCCGCGTCCGCTCGGCCAGATGGGCCACGAGCGCCGGCAGGTCATCCAGCCGCTCCCGCAGGGGCGGGAGGTGGATCGGGAAGACGTTCAGCCGGAAGAAAAGGTCCTCCCTGAACGCCCCTTCGGCCACCTCATCCTCGAGGTACCGGTTGGTCGCCGTCACCACTCTGACATCGACCCGCACCGTGCGTTCCGCACCGAGCCGCTGGAGGTCTCCGGTCTCGAGGGTCCGGAGCAGCTTGGCTTGCGCCTCGTGGCTGAGATCTCCGATTTCGTCGAGAAAGAGCGTGCCACCATGGGCCAGCTCGAACCTGCCGAGCCGGCGCTCGGTGGCACCGGTGAAGGCGCCTCGCTCGTGGCCGAACATCTCCGACTCCACCAGGTCGCGGGGGATCGCGGCGCAGTTCACCGTGACGAAGGCACTCCGCGCGCGCCGGCTGGCGCTGTGGATCGCCGCCGCCGCCAACTCCTTGCCGGTCCCGGATTCCCCGGTCAGCAGCACCCGGGCATCGGTCGGCCCCACCCGAGCGATCAGCGCTCGAACCCGCTGCATCGGCGCGCTCTCACCGACCAACGCCCCCCGCGGCGCCAGCTCGGCCTGCAAGGCGCGATTCTCGACCCGGGCCCGGTTGAGCTCCAGCGCGGCCCGGATGGTTACCAGGACCGATTCGGGAGTGAGCGGCTTCTCCAGAAACTGGAACGCACCCAGCTTGACCGCACGCACGGCGTCGGCGAGCTGCGCCTTGCCACTCATCATGATGACGGGCGTGGTGCTGCCGGTCTTCCTGACTCGGACCAGGGTCTCGAGCCCGTCCGGACCGGAGGGCATGAAAAGGTCCAGCACGATGACGTCCGGCTCGGCATGGTCGAGCCGGAGCAGCGCCGCGTTGCCGTTGGCCGCCTCCTCGACCGTGTAACCCTCCTCCCTCAGCAGCGCCGCCAGCATCCGGCGGATGTTGGCCTCGTCGTCCACCAGCAGGACATGCGCCTGCCCTGGACTCATAGGCCGCGCATCCGCACGGTGAAGGTGGCGCCGCCCCCGGGGGTGGTGGACGCCTCGATCGTGCCGCGATGCATCTCCACCGTCTGCTTGGCCAGGGCGAGGCCGAGTCCGGTGCCACCGCTCTTCCCGGAGCAGTAAGGCTCGAAAATGCGATCGGCCAGCGCCGGCGGGATGCCGGGCCCGCGATCGCGGAATTCCAGCGTCACTCCGCCGTCGCCGGAGGGCCTCGCCGTCACCCCCAGCTCACCCTGGCCGTCGCAGGCTTCGACCGCGTTGCGCAGGATGTTGCTGAAGGCGCGGCGGAGTGGATCGTAGTGGCCCATGAGGGTCGGCGTCGCGGGGTCGATCGACAGTTGTACCCGCATCGCGGCGGGCACGCTCGTGCGGGCCAACTCCTCGAGCAGCTCGGCGATATCGACCGCCGCCGCCGGCCCTTCCGGCAACCGGCCGAACTCGGTGAACTCCCGGGCCAACTGCTCCAGCCGATCCGCCTCCGAGGCGAGAACCTCGATCGCCTCCCGCTGGCCCGGAGCCGGCGATCGGGAAAGCTGAGCCACCGCCAGTCGGATCGGGGTCAGCGGATTGCGCATCTCATGGGCGACTTGCCTGGCCGTCTCCCGAAAGGCCCGCAGGCGCTCGGCTTCCCGCTCGCGGGCGCGGGCTCGATCGAGCCCGGCGGCCATTTCCCGGAGGGCGGTTCGCAGAGCGGCGAACTCGGGAGCCCCCCGCCGGGGATGATCCGGCGGCAGCGGCTCCATCCGCCGAATGTGACCGGTCCATCCGATCAGCTCCTCGATGGGCCGGCTCAGCTGACGGGAGAGATGGCCCGCGAGCCGGAGCGAGGCATAGACCAGGGCGGCTCCGATCAGCAGCACCACGAGCCCGAGTCCCGCCGAGTAGTATCGGTCAAAGGTCTCCGCCCGGTGCAATTGGCTCAGGGCGGTATTGAGCCGGTCGGCATGCTCGGCCAGCGCCCGCCGCTCGGTGGAATCGAGCGCGGTGGAATCCAGAGTCTCCAGCAGCACTCGGCCCGAGAGCCCGACCGCCTCGATCGCCCGCCGGGGCCCGGCAGCCGGTGTCGCTGACCGGATGGTCAGCCCCCAACCGAGCATCGCCGCCGCGGTGGGAACCGCTCCGAGGCAGACCAGGATCAGGAGTATCCGTCGACGGAAGGAGAGCGGCATCGTGCTGCAAGATAAGCCGCGGGTTCTCGAAGGGCCCAACCGACCATGGCACCGAAGATGCCCGCGCCCCAGTCCGCGCCAGCCGCCGGTCCGAACCCCGTCAGGAAGGGCACGGCGCCGAGTCCCAGGGCGAGCGCCGTGACGAGGCAGGCCACCGCGGTGGGAGCCCGCCCGACGCGGGACGCCCAGTATCCCAGGGGGAGCATGACGATTCCAACCCAGATCATCGTCAGGGGCCGGGACCATCGCCCGAGCAGGAAGCTGGGCGACAGGAGGCTCCAGCCGAAGGTCGGGCTCAACCGCAATTCAGCCGACCGCGGGACCCGACCGTCGTCCGTGGCGATCCAGATTCGACCTGCCCTTGCTCCCGCGTTGAGCCCGACCGGACGGTTGGCCTCCGCCGGCATTCCGCCCGTCAGGCGCAACGCGGGGGGCTGCAGGCGGAAACGAAGAGCCCGGGCCGGCAGGGCGAGCACGAGATCCCGGCCCTCCTGGCTCAGCACCACCACCGGTTTGACGCCGCCGTACATCACAAAGATCCAGAGCGTCTCCTCCGCGGGGGGACCGGAGATGAGGTCCAGCTTGAGGTCGAGCGTGCCTGCCTGAAGCGGGCGCCGGAACGCTTCGGCCACAGAATTGGAAAGTCCCTTTGCGGGCAGCGCGATGCCGGTGGAGTCTCCGGCCACCTCGCCTCGGAGGAGGCGCGTTACCGATCCCTTGGGCGCACCACTGCTGCCAAGCGGGGTGGGGGGAACCCACGGGGCCAGAAGCCAGGCGGAAGCCAGGAGAACCAGGAGCCAGGCACCGCTCCCGGCCAACGCCAGCCGCAGAGCGGCTCGCGGACCGGGGAAAACAATCCCCGGAAGCTGGGACGCCGCCCACGCGCCCACCGCGGCCCCGAGGGTGTTGGTGATCAGATCGCTCAGGCTGGCGTCACGGCCCGGGATCGCGGTCAATTGCAGGAGCTCGACGGTGAGCGACAGCCCCGCGGAGTACATCACGACCCTTCGCCAGGACTGGCCCGCCAGGCGAAGACCCACCGCGAAAGGCAGAAAGAGGAGAAGGTTGAGGAGTACGTCCACGCCGCCGAGGTCCCCACATACCAGGCACCAGAGCGGCGTCTCAGCCCCGTTGCCGACCTGGTCCCAGAGGGGATGGAGAGTCGCGATGAGGATGGCCACGACGCCGGCCAAGGCCATCGCACTCGCAACGCGCTGCCGGCAGCAAGGAGAAACCGTTCGCATTCACTCCGCCGGTGTGGGACCTTCGTGTAG
>Ga0326597_10002371_pt1 | contig 28158 bp, 23 predicted proteins | sample RVTome_12_FD_203789 | JGI IMG/M metagenome (GOLD analysis project Ga0326597, IMG submission 203789) | Soil microbial communities from uranium-contaminated site in the Upper Colorado River Basin, Wyoming, United States - RVT100D185 | ecosystem: Environmental > Terrestrial > Soil > Contaminated >... | reverse complement strand
GCCGATCGGCAATATTCCTCCGGCGGAAGCCGAGGCGCGCTACTATGCGCAATCCGATGAGCTCGCCATGGTGGCGTGACTCAAACCAAAAAGCCTCCGGCAAACCCGGCGCGGTTCAGTTCGGCGGCAACGGGGTTGCCATAACAATCCCCAAGCAAGATCTGTGCCAACTTTGTTAACGTTAATAAAATCAATTGGTTAACTGCAAAACGAGTTTTCGTACAGTTCAAATCGTAAAAAATTCCGACACTAGATTCAGGTTAACTGGTCAACGCGCCGGAATCGTAGACGCCCCGGCCGCGAACGGCCGGGGCGTCTGCACTCTGTTGCACCGAAGAGTTGTTCCCGCCGCGCCGGCGGCGCCAGCCTGAAGCGGTTCAGTGCATCATCAGCACGGGAATCGTCGTTGCCGACAGCACATGATGGGTGACGCCGCCGAGGATCACTTCGCGCATGCGGCTGTGACCGTAACCGCCCATCACCAGCAGGTCGGCGCCGGTCCCCTGCGCCTCGGCCAACAGGGCGGCACCGACATCCTTGGCACCGGCGGTAATGGTCTTGATGGAGGCGCGCACGCCGTGCCACGCCAGGTACGCCGACAGCTCGCGCGGCGAGGCCGGCGCTTCCTCCCTGCCCTTGACGGTCAGCACCGTGACCTTCCCGGCCGTCGAGAGGAACGGCAGGGCCGCGGCAACGGCGCGGGCCGCCTGGGGACTGTCGTTCCACGCCACGGCAACGTTGCCGCCGAGCGTCTTGCCTGCCGTCGGCGGAACCACGAGGATCGGCCGGCCGCTGTCCATCAGCGCGCTTTCCAGGATCACCGGCGCCGCATCCCGCTCGCCGGGACGCGCGACGACGATCAGGTCGGCCAGCCGGCCGCGCCGCGCCACGACCTCTCCGGCCAGGCCCACCTCCTCGTGCCAGGCGGCGAACATGCCACCCGCGACATCGGGACCCTCGGCCACGGTCACACCCGCGTTGCGGCAGAATTCATCGAACAGCCCGCGCGCCCTGGCCGCCAGCTCGTTCGCGCTGCGCTCGGCTGCCTCGATCACCAGTTCCACCGATCCGGCGGTGGCCGGCTCGGCAATGAACGGAAACATCTCGCGCGGGTCCGCCTTGACATGCAGAACGACGAGATGGGCACCCGACGTACGCGTGGCGACAAGCGCGATATCGAGCACCGACGTACCCGTTTCGCCGCCTTCGAGCGGCACCAGAATGGTCTTGATTGCCATCGATCTCCTGGTCCTTTCCCCCTTCTCGCCGATCGCACGGGCAGACCGGCTCTTCGATGTTCATTTTGGCATTACCCCCGTCTGCGCCAAGAGTGGAATATGGTCGCAGGGCGCCGCGCGCGGCTCAGAACAACCGTTCGGCCAGCAGCCCGGCAACGGCACGATGGCCGGCCGGCGTAAGATGCCCGTCATTGGGAAAATATAGCCCGGCCGCCGCGGGCGCGCCGGAGCGGGCGCGCAGCCCGGCGCCCAGATCGACCACTTCAATGCCCATGGCGCCGGCGCGACGGACGATCTCGCGGCGGACGTGATCCTGATACTGGGCCGACGCGCTGTCCGAACGGGCGAAAAACGAGCGCCCCGGCAGAAGGGCCAGCGTCAGCCGCATCCGGTGCCGCGCTGCCACGGTGCGCAGCCGCGCGACCAGAGCGGCGAACAGATCGAGCGACGGGCGGAACCGGGCCTCGGACTGCGGGAACAGCGTCGGCGGTGCCGGCCAGACGATACCGAGCCGGCGCACCACCTCGAGCCCGCCGATGGTGCGCGCCACAATGCCCGGCGGCGGCAGCCCGTCATGCAGGATGGCGCCGAGGGTACGGGCGCGTTCGGCCGCGGGCTTCGGCGTTTGCGGCACCGGAACGTTGTGCAGCGTCAGGCCCCGCTCGGCCAGGCGGAAATACGGTTTCGCCTGCGCGGCCTGGATGGGCCAGGCCAGTTCGTTATCGATCACGTCGTTGGCGAGATAGACCACGATCACCAGCTCCGTCGGCCGGTAGAGCGTGGTCATCAGCCGCTCGGCGAGCAGCAGTTCCTGATCGGTGGAATAGCCAGGAACCGCCAGGTTGAGCACGGCCGTGCCCGGTGGGGCGCGGCGGCCAAGCTCGTCTGCAAGGGTCTCGCCGTCGTCGACCCCGAGCCCGAAGGTGAAGCTGTCGCCCAGTATGCCGATCCGCCGTCCGGTGCCCGGGTCCATCGCCCCATCGAACGTGCCGCGGAAGCCGAACGGGTTGGTGGTGTATCCGACGTCGAAATCGTGGTGCCGGTGACGGCCGCGCCAGCCCGGCGCCGCAACCCAGCCGAGCCCGGCGTCGTAGCGGATCAGTCCCCGGTCCAGCCTGTGGCTGGTTTCGACGCCGTTGCGCAGCCAGCCCAGCGCGGCCTCCAGCCCGGCAAAGCCGACCACGATGCCGAGCGCCGCCGCGATGACCGCGAACAGCGGGCCGCGGCGTCCGCCCGCGCCCGCCGAGTCACCGTCCGACGCCATGACAAAACAAGCTCCCCCGAATCGCCGCGCCGATGGATGCCCAGTGTCGGCAAAATGCCGGGCCTGTCCAGTCGCCTTCCGCCCGGCGGATGGAAAAAGGGCGCCCGGCACCGGCTCCGGACGCCCCTGTTGGCGAAATGCGACTGCCCTACAGCAGCCCGGCGCCACGCGCCCAGCGGTACTTGGCGCCGAGCACCGCCACCGGCAACTCGGTGGTATAGGGATAGGCCACGATGCCCCGTTCGTAGAGGTACTCGGACGCCTCCTCCACCTGGGTATCGCCCACCAGCGAGGCCACCACCGGCTTGTCGATGCCCTTGGCGCGCGCCGCTTCCACCACCTCGGCGCACAGCTTCGCGAACACCATGGGCGGCGTGATGATGGTGTGCCAGTAGCCGAGGATCAGTGAATGGATGCGCGGCTCCTCCAGCCCCAGCTTGATGGTGTTGGCGTAGGTGGTGGGCGGCTCGCCGCCGGTGATGTCCACCGGATTGCCGGCGGCGCCGAAGGGCGGGATGAACTGGCGGAACGCCGTGTCCAGATCCTTCGGCATCTTCATCAGGCTGAGCCCGTTATCGACGCAGGCATCCGACAGCAATACGCCCGACCCGCCGGCGCCGGTGATGATCACCACGTTTTCGCCCTTCGGGGTCGGGAGCACCTGCAGCCCGCGGGCGAACTGCAGCATGTCGTTGAGCGCCATCGCCCGGATCACCCCCGACTGGCGCAGCACGTCGTCGTAGATCTTGTCGTTGCCGGCGAGCGCGCCGGTATGCGAGGCGGCCGCCCGCGCACCGAGCGCGGTACGCCCGGCCTTGAGCATGACCACCGGCTTCTTCTTCGAGACGCGCTTCGCCACCTCGGCGAAGGCACGGCCGTCCTTCAGGTCCTCGCAGTGCATGGCGATGACCTGGGTGTTGGGGTCCTGCTCGAAATAGGTGAGCAGGTCGTCCTCGTCGATGTCCGACTTGTTGCCGAGCCCGACGATGGCGGACACGCCCATTCGGGTGGAGCGCGAGAAGCCGATGATGGACATGCCGACGCCGCCCGACTGCGACGACAGCGCCACCTTGCCCTTCACGTCATACGGCGTGCAGAAGGTCGCGCACAGGTTCTGCGGCGTATAGTAGAAACCGTAGATGTTGGGGCCCATGATGCGCACGTTGTGCTTGCGGGCGACCGCCAGCAGATCGTCCTGCAGCTTCTGCTCGCCGACCTCGGCGAATCCCGACGGAATCATCACTGCGCCGGGGATCTTCTTCCTGCCGACCTCGGCCATCGCCGCGGCGCAGAACTTGGCCGGAATGGCGAATACGGCCACGTCGACGTCGCCCGGTACGTCGAGCACGCTCTTGTAGACCTTGCGACCCAGGATCTCGTCGGCCTTGGGATGGATCGGATAGATCGCCCCCTGGTAGCCGCCGTTGATCAGGTTCTTCATCACCGAATTGCCGATCTTGCCGTCCTCGGCCGAGGCGCCGATCACCGCAACCGACTTGGGATTCATGATCCGCTGCATGGCGGAGAGAATCTTCTGGTGGCTGAAACGCTCGCGCTTTTTCGCCGCCTTCTCGTCGATCAGGACGCGCACGTCGACGGCGATCGCCCCCTTCTCGCGCGCGAAGATGGGATTAAGATCGAGCTCGGCGATCTCGGGAAAATCGCTCACCAGTTTCGAGACGTTCCGGATGATGTCGGCCAGCGCACCGCGATCGACGCCCTTCCGCCCGCGTACGCCCTTGAGGATCTCGGCGGCACCGATGCCGTCGAGCATGGACAGCGCGTCCTTGCGGCTGGCCGGGGCGAGGCGGAAGGTAATGTCCTTCAGCACTTCGACCAGCACCCCGCCGAGCCCGAACGCCACCAGCTTGCCGAACGACGGGTCGCTGATGGCACCGACGATCACCTCCTGGCCGCCGGCCAGCATCTTCTGCACCTGCACGCCGATGATGTTGGCGCCCTTCTTGTACGCCTTGGCGTTTTTGACGATGGCGTTGTAGGCGCGCTTGGCCTCGGCCGCGCTGGAGACGCCGACCACCACCCCGCCAGCCTCGGTCTTGTGCAGGATGTCGTCAGAAACGATCTTCATCACCACCGGGAACTTGAGCCGCGCGGCGATCTTCGCCGCCTCGTCTGCGCTCTTCGCCAGCCCTTCCCGCGGCGTCGGAATGCCGTAGGCGTCGCAGATCTTCTTCGCTTCCGGTGCGGTCAGCGCGGCGCGCCCCTCGGCCTTCGCCCTGTCGAGAACCGCGCGCACCGCCTTCTTGTTCACAGCCATGTCTGTTTCCCCCTTTTTCCGCCGGACCGCGGCTCGTACGTCGCCGCGGCCGGCATCTCCCGTTTCATATGGCGCGGTCGGCGCAGCGCGCCGCGCGCGTCCGGTCAGACCGCGCCTTCCTTGCGCGCGGCCTCGATCTCGGTGTCGGACAACCCGACCACCTGCCTGAGGATCTCCTCGGTATGCTCGCCCAGCAGCGGCGAGCGCTTCACGTCCGACGGGCTGGCCGACAGCTTGATCGGGTTGCCCACCGTCAGGTACTTGCCGCGGGTGGGGTGATCCACCTCGACCACCGTTCCGGTCTCGCGCAGGGACGGCTCCTCGGCCAGTTCCTTCATCGACAGGATCGGCCCGCAGGGGATGTTGAGCGGGTTGCACGCCCGCATGACCTCGAACTTGTCCTTGGTCTTGGTCCATTCCTCGATGGAGTCGAAGATCTGCGGGATCTTGTCGAGCCGCGCGTCGGGCTTGGCGTATCCCGGATCGGTCTTCCACTCGGGCCTGCCGATCAGGTCGCAGATATTGCCCCACACCGCCGCCTGGGTGATGAAATAGACGTAGGCGTTGGGGTCGGTTTCCCAGCCCTTGCACTTCAGGATCCAGCCCGGCTGTCCGCCGCCCGAATCGTTCCCGGCGCGCGGCGTCGCATCGCCGAATGGGATGCCCTGGCCGTGTTGGCTGTATTCCTTGAGCGGCCCGTGGGCGAGGCGCTGCTGGTCGCGCAGCTTGACCCGGCACAGGTTGAGCACGCTGTCCTGCATGGCGCACTCGACGCGCTGTCCCTTGCCGCTCTTTTCGCGGTGGTAAAGCGCCGTGACGATGCCGAGCGCCAGGTGCAGCCCGGTGCCGGAATCTCCGATCTGCGCGCCGGTCACCAGCGGCGGGCCATCGACGAAACCGGTGGTGGATGCGGAACCGCCGGTGCACTGGGCAACGTTCTCGTACACCTTGCAGTCCTCGTACGGCCCGGGGCCGAACCCCTTGACCGAGGCGTAGATCATGCGCGGGTTGATTTCCTGGATCTTCTCCCACGGAAAGCCCATGCGGTCGATGGCGCCCGGGGCGTAGTTCTCCACCATCACGTCGCATTCCTCGATCAGACGGGCGAAGATCTTCTTCCCCATGGGCGACTTGGGGTTCACCGTCACGCTGCGCTTGTTATGGTTCAGCATGGTGAAATACAGGCTGTCCACGTCGGGCACGTCGCGCAACTGTCCCCGCGTGGCGTCACCGACGCCCGGCCGCTCCACCTTGATCACGTCGGCGCCGAACCACGCCAGAAGCTGCGTGCAGGTGGGACCCGACTGGACATGGGTCATATCGAGAATCCGCACGCCTTCGAGAGCTTTCATTGTTCGCTCCTGTTTGGTGAAAGTTGATTTGCTGCAGCTTGGTTATTTCCTGGACACAACGCTTTGCGGATTGAGATTGCCGATACGGCCGCTCTCGGTGCCGGCCTTCGCGTCGATCACCGCGTTCACCAGTGTCGGCTTGCCGGAATCCATCGCCGCGTTCACGGCACGGCTCAATTCATCGGGCGTCGACGCATGGAATCCGACGCCGCCAAACGCCTCCATCATCCTGTCGTAGCGGGCGCCTTTGACGAAAACGGTGGTCGCGACGTCCGGACCGCCGGAAGGATTGACGTCGGTTCCCCGATAGATACCGCCGTTATTGAAGACAACGACACAGACCGGCAGGTTGTAACGGCAGATCGTCTCGATCTCCATGCCCGAAAATCCAAAGGCGCTGTCGCCTTCGACGGCCAGCACGGGCTTGCCCGTCTCCACCGCTGCCGCGATTGCAGTGCCCATGCCAACGCCCATGACGCCCCAGGTCCCTACGTCCAGCCGTTTGCGTGGCTGGTACATGTCGATGATGCTGCGTGCGAAATCGAGCGTGTTGGCGCCTTCATTGACGAGGATCGCATCCGGTCGCTCCTTGATGATCGTGCGCAGCGCACCGAGCGCGCCGTGGAAGTCCATCGGCACGTTGTTGTTCTGCAGCCTAGGGGCCATTTTCGCGAGGTTCTCCTCCTTCTTCCGGTTGACCAGGCCGGTCCAGTCGGCGGGCGGCGGCGCCCAGCTCTTGCCCATGCCCTCGAGGAAGGCGGCGACGCACGAGCCGATATCGCCGACCACCGGAGCCACGATCTCGACGTTGCTGTCCATCTCCCTGGGTTCGATGTCGACCTGCACGAACCTTTTCGGCTTGTCGCCCCAGGTCTTGCCCTTGCCGTGCGAGAGCAGCCAGTTGAGGCGGGCGCCGACCAGCATCACCACGTCGGCTTCCTTCAGCACCAGGGAGCGCGCCGCGCCGGCCGACAGCGGGTGCGTGTCGGGCAACAGCCCCTTTGCCATGCTCATCGGCAGATAGGGAATGCCGCTCTTTTCGACGAACGCGCGAATCCCGTCGTCGGCCTGTGCGTACGCCGCGCCCTTGCCGAGGATGATTAGGGGACGCGCGGCGCCCTTCAGCACCTCGAGCGCGCGCGCGACCGATTCCGGGGCGGGAATCTGGCGCGGCGCGGCGTCGATGACCCGGACGAGCGACTTTGCGCCGGCTTCGGCGTCCATCGCCTGACCGAGGAGCTTCGCCGGCAGGTCGAGATAGACGCCGCCCGGGCGGCCAGAAACGGCCGCGCGGATGGCGCGCGCAATGCCGATGCCGATGTCCTCGGCATGCAGGACGCGGTACGCCGCCTTGCAGAGCGGCTTGGCGACGGCCAGCTGGTCCATCTCTTCATAGTCGCCCTGCTGCAGATCGACGATCTCGCGCTCGGACGAGCCGCTGATCAGGATCATCGGAAAGCAGTTGGTGGTGGCGTGGGCCAGAGCGGTCAGGCCATTGAGGAAACCGGGGGCCGATACCGTCAGGCAGACGCCGGGCTTTTTCGTCAGGTAACCGGCGATCGCGGCCGCATAACCCGCGTTCTGCTCGTGCCGGAACGAGAGAACGCGCATGCCTGCGGCCTGCGCAAATCGGCCCAGATCCGTGATCGGGATGCCGGGCACACCGTAGATCGTCTCGATATCGTTGAGCCTGAGCGCGTCGATGACAAGATGGAAGCCGTCGGTCAGCGCCCCGACCTCCTTTGTCTTTTCAGCTCGTATTCGAGTTGCCGTATCCGCCATATCCCTCTCCCTTGCAACCTTCGCCGGACCGAACCCCGGCACACTCCGTTTTTTCGTCACCCCGGAGCGGCGTTGAGCTGTCCCTAGTCCAGATAGTCGACGTTCTTTTCGACGTGGGCGGCCAGATCGAGCGTGTGCTGGCGCGTCAGCCGCTCGGCCAGCTCGGTGTCGCGGCGCTCCAGCGCCTCGATGATCGCCATGTGATCGATGATCGACCGGCTGGCCCGGTTGTTCTCGGCGATGGTACGCGCCCGGATGGACCGCATGTGGATGAACAGATTTTCCGCCAGCCGGTTGAGCAGGCCGCACCTGCTCAGGGTCAGCAGGGCTTGGTGGAACCGGATGTTTGTTTCCGAGTATTCGTCGATCTTGGCGTTGACCTGATCGTTCTCGAACGTGCCGAACATGCGCCGCAGCGTGGCGATTTCGGCATCGGTGGCGTTCTGCGTGATGAGCCGCGCGGCCATGCTTTCCAGCGCCGCCCAGACGGTAATCATCTCGACGATTTCGAGCTTGGTCTTGCGCGCGACGAACACGCCTCGGCGCGGCACGGTGCGCACGAAGCCCTCCTGTTCAAGCCGCGCCAGCGCCTCGCGGATCGGCGTGCGGCTGACGCCGAGGTCCTCCGAAAGCTGGCGCTCGTCGAGCCGCGGCTCGCCCTCACCCTCGTAGATGTTCATCGAGATGATGGTGTCCTTCAGCGCCTCATAGACCTTGTCCTTGAGGCTGAAGCTGATCTCGATGGGTTGCAGGGCGAGGCGTACGGTATTCATGGGTGTTCCCTTTCGTCGGGGCGGTTCAGGCGCCTGCGATCCGGGCGCCGTGCCGGGAATACCGCCGAACGGCACGCCGGGCGCGGCACGACCCCGCCGATATGCCGTGGTATACAAAATACCAACGCACCAGACAACCCGATTCGACTCATGCGACGGGACCGGCCGGTTCCGCCGTTACGCAGCCGCCGGGGCCTTGCGGCGCCGGCGCAGAACACCCCAGATCGGCCACAGGAGCAGCGCGATAGCAACGACCATGATGGTCCCCGAGATGGGGCGGAAGAAGAAGATCTCGAACGAGCCCTGGGCCATGATGAGCGACTGGCGCATGGACGACTCGGCAAGGTCGCCGAGAACGATGGCGAGCACCGCCGGCGCCAGCGGGTAGTCCAGCTTGCGCATCAGGTAGCCGATCACGCCGAAGATCAGCATCAGCCAGACGTCGTGCATGTCCTTGGTGGGCGCGTAGCCGCCGACGATGCACAGCACGTAGATCATCGGCGCCAGGATGGTGAACGGCATCTTGAGCACGGCGATGAACGCCGGGATGAAGGCGATGTTGATCACCAGCGCAAAGAAATTGGCGACATAGAGGCTGGCGATCAGCCCCCACACGAACTCGGGCTCGTTGGCGAACAGCCGCGGCCCCGGCTGCAGCCCCCAGATCACCATGCCGCCGAGCAGGATCGCCGTCGTCGGCGAGCCGGGGATGCCGAGCGTCAGCATGGGCAGCATGGACCCGGTGGAGGCGGCGTTGTTGGCCGATTCCGGTCCCACCACGCCGGCGATGTTCCCCTTGCCGAAGGTCTCCGGCTCCTTGGCCATGGTCTTGGCGACGCCGTAGGCCATCAGCGATCCGGGTGTCGCGCCGGCGGCCGGCAGCACGCCGACGAAATAGCCGAGCAGCGACCCCATCAACATGGTCGGCCAGGTGGGCAGCAGCCGGCGCAGCGCGTCCTTGGTGCGCGCCCACGAGACGCGCGCCTTGGTCAGCATCACCTCGCCCTTGGTTTGCTCGATCACCCACAGCATCTCGCCGATGCCGTAGATGCCGATAGCCAGCACCAGGAAATTGATGCCGTGATAGAAGCCGGGCAGGTCGAAGAAGATCAGCCGCGGCTTGCCGCTGACCACGTCGAGCCCGATGGTGGCCAGCGCCAGGCCGATGAAGATGGAAAAGAACGTCTTCGGGATATCGTCGCCGCCGAGTCCGATGAAAGTGGCGAAGGCCAGCACCATCAGCGCGAATTCCTCCGGCGGACCGAAGGCCAGCGCCATGGTGGCGAGCGGCGGCGCGAAGCCGGTGAACAGGATGATGGAGATGGTGCCGCCGACAAAGGACGCAACCGCCGCGGCCACCAGCGCGGTGTCGGCATCGCCCCTGAGCGCCATGGGCCGGCCGTCGAAGGTAGTGGCGACCGCCGTCGAGGCTCCCGGTATGCCGAGCATGATGGAACTGATGGCGCCGCCGTACATGGCGCCGTAATAGAGCGCGCCGAGGAAGATGATGGCGCCGGTGGGTGGCACCAGGAACGTCATGGGCAGCAGGATCGCCACCCCGTTGACGGAGCCGAGCCCGGGCATGGCGCCGATGAACAGCCCCGCCGTGACCCCGAGCACCACCAGCCCGAGGTTGAGCGGCTCGAACGTGGTGGCGAAGCCGCCGATCAGGTGGGAAAGGATGTCTTCCATGGAAAATTACGCCTCGCGACGCGGTCCGACCGTCCGGATGGCAACGGCCGGTGTCAAAGGAAAATGTCGTAGAGGGGATAGAACATCGGCTCGGTGAAGCCCTTGGGGAGCTCGATCTTCAGCGCGATCTCGAAGAAGAAGAACGCCACCACCGGGGTGACGGCGGCAACGGCGGCGACCAGCCGCCAGCCGTGGTGGCCCACATAGCGCATGTAGAAGATCAGGTAGAGGGGAACGGCGAAGTAGACGCCGATCACGTGAAGGGCGCCGATCATCGCCGCCAGCGATCCGGCGCCGATGATGAAAAGCTGGATGGCGCGCCGGTCCATGTAGGTCGCGCGCGACCGCGACGGCGTGCTGGTCCGCCGCACCCAGCGCACGATCATGGCGACACAGCACGCCAGCATCGCGCCACCGAGCCAGAACGGAAACGCTCCCGCCCCGGGACCCGAGCCCTTGACCCAGCCGACGGGAAGCTCGGTCGCCTTCCACATGATAGCAAGAGAGAAGGCCGCCATGACGACGGCCATGATCAACTCGGCGACGCGCATGGCGTCCTTCTCCCTTTATTTCCCCCGGTAACGCACTCGCCGGGTTCGCCTACTTGATCTCGCCCAGCTTCTTCAGCAGGTCACGATGCTTGGCCTGCTCCTCGACGAAGTAGGCGGTGAGCTTCTCGCCGGTCAGCCAGCCCGGCACCAGCCCGTTCTTCGCCAGGTATTTCTGCCAGTCGCCCGACTTGTAGACCTTGTCGAACACGCTGACGTAGAAATCCTGCGCCTCCTTGGGCATGCCCGGCGGGGCGACGATGGACCGCTGCATGTAGTAGACCATGTCGTTGCCGAAACCGAGGTCCTGGAAGGTCTTGATCTGGCCCCACTTGCCCTTGAGCTTGCCGGGCGGGGTGAAGCTCGCCAGCGGCACCGACTTGCCGGCGTCCCAGAAGCCGGCCTGCTCGGACGGGTTGTTGACCGTCGAGTGGATGTGCTTGCCGACCAACTGCTTGGCGACCGCTCCGCCGCCCTTGAAGGGGACGTAGGTCATCCTGACGCCGAACTTGTTCTCGATCATGGCGGTGACGAGGGAATCCTCCTGGCCCTTGCCCGTGCCACCCATCCGCCAGCCGGCCGCGCCGGCCTTCTTCACGGCCTTCACATAGTCTTCGACCGTCTTGATGCCGCTGTCCGAGGCGACCCAGAGCTGGAAGGTGTCCTCGGCCAGACGCGCGATGGGCGTGAAGGATTTGATGTCGACGCCCAGCCCCGGATTGCGCAGGGGCGTGGTGTAGTAGCTGTTGAGCGTCGCCAGGATGATGTGCGGATTGCCCGCGTTGTCCTTGAGATAGCGCAGCGCCTCGGCGCCGGACCCGCCGCCCTTGTTCACCGGAATGAACGGCTTGGACGAGAACTTGTTCTTCTCGATAATGCCCTGAATGAAACGGGCGAGACGGTCCGCGCCGCCGCCCTTGCCCGCCATGATGACGAACTCGACCGGCTTGCGCGGCTGCCATGCCGCCACTGCATCGCTTGTCGTCGCGACCGTGCCGAGTCCGGCGAGGGCCGCAATGGACAACGCGATTACTCCTGTCCTGGCGTAAAGCGTCATTGTGCTTCTCCCTTGTTGCCTGAAGCGTGCTTGTTCTCGGCGCGTCGCGCCCTGCCTCTCCTGAAGGGTCCCTGCCGGATATCTTCCCGGTCGTGATCCGCCCGTATGACGCGGGTCGGATGGAAACCCCGTTTTTGTATACGTTATCTGGTATACCAGCACAGCCTAGCCGGCCGACGAACTATCTGTCCAGACGGAATCGGAAATCGCGCGCAAATTTGATCCGATTGGTTAATCCGCGTGTGGCGATGCGCATGGCGTCGAATCGAAACGGGGCCGCGATGCGGCCCCGTCCACCGTCGCGTCGCCGCGCGAGCCTGTCCGCCGTCCGGAGGTCAGCCCCGACCCGCCCGGATAAGGTGAAGTAGAACAGCCCGCCGTCAGGCCGGAGCGAACAGCCGTTCGATGTCGTCCTCGGTCAGATCCACCGCGGATCCCGCATCCGGGTCGAACAGCCCTGCGGCGAGGGCGCACTTGCGCTCCTTGAGCGCCTCCATCTTTTCCTCGATGGAATCGGCGACCATCAGCTTGTGCACGAAGACCGGCTTTACCTGACCGATGCGATGCGCGCGGTCCGTCGCCTGGTCCTCCACTGCCGGGTTCCACCAGGGATCGTAATGGATGACGGTATCGGCCGCGGTCAGGTTGAGACCGAGTCCGCCGGCCTTGAGGCTGATGAGGAACAGCGGCACCTCGCCGGCCTGGAAACGCTGGATCGGCGAGTCGCGGTCGCGCGTCGCGCCGGTCAGCAGCAAGTAGGGCAACGCCGCCTCGGCGAGCGCCGCCTCGATCAGGGCCAGCATGCTGGTGAACTGCGAGAACAGCAGGATGCGCCGTCCCTCTGCCACCAGTTCGGGCAGCATTTCCATCAGCCGGTCGAGCTTGGCCGAGCCCGCCTTGTTCGCCCGCGCCGTCTTCAGCCGGAGCAGGCGCGGGTCGCAGCAAGCCTGGCGCAGCTTCAGCAGCGCGTCGAGCACGACGATGTGGCTGCGGGCCAGTCCCTTCGCCGCAATCGCCTGGCGCACTTTTTCGTGCATGGCGAGGCGGATCGCCTCGTAGACGTCGCGCTGCGCCTTTTCCATGTCCACGGTCTCGACGATCTCGGTCTTGGGCGGCAGATCCGCCGCCACCTCCGCCTTGGCGCGCCTGAGCAGGAACGGCCTGACGCGGCGCGCGAGAAGAAGCTGGCGTTCCCGGTCTCCCCCCTTTTCGATGGGCCAGCGCCAGCGCTGGTTGAACGACCGGCGGTCGCCGAGAAAGCCGGGCGACAGGAACGAGAACAGCGACCACAGCTCGCCGAGATTGTTCTCGAGCGGCGTACCGGTCAGGCAGAGCCGGTGCCGCGCCTCCAGCGTGCCGGCGATGCGGGTGGTCCGCGCGTCCGGGTTCTTGATCGTCTGCGCCTCGTCGAGGATCACGGCGTGCCAGGACTGCGCGCCGAGCGCCGCCTGGTCGCGCGCCAGCAGCGGATAGGTGGTCAGCACCAGGTCGGCGCCGGCTATGTCCGCAAACCGCGCCTTGCGGTCCGGCCCGTGCAGCACCAGAACCCTGAGGTCGGGCGCAAAACGCTCGGCCTCGCGCCGCCAGTTGCCGAGCACGCTGGTCGGCGCGATGACGAGGGCCGGCAGGTCGAGCCGCCCGCCCGCCCGCTCGATGGCGAGATAGGCCAGCGCCTGCACCGTCTTGCCGAGCCCCATGTCGTCGGCGAGGATGGCGCCGAAGCCGGCGGAACGCAGGAACTGGAGCCAGTCGACGCCGCGCTGCTGGTAGGGGCGCAGCGTCGCAGAGAAGCTCTCCGGCACCGCCGACGGCGGAATGCCCGCCGAGTCGCGCAGCAGCCGGCCCATCTCGCGCAGTCGCTCGCCGCCCCGCCACACCACGCCGATGCCAGCCGTCGCCGCCTCCATCGCGGCGAGGTCGGCGGCATCGAGCGGCGAGAAGCGGATGCGGCCGGCGTCCGCCTCGGCCATGCCCAGGCGGCAGAGCTCGTAGAGCGCCGCAATGATCGGGCCGAGTCGCGCCATCGGCAGCGCGAGGGTACGCCCGTCACCGAGCCCCAGGTAAACCGGAAGATCGCCGTCGGCTTCGGCGTCGCAGATGGCGGGATCGAAGGCCGGACCGCCAATCAGGCGCAGAACGGCCGGCAGGATATCCACCCGCTCGCCGTCGACGACGACCCCGAGATCGAGCTCGAACCATTCGATCCCGGAGCCTTCGTTCAGATCGGCCGCGAAGTCGCCGTCGCCGCGAACCAGCCGCACCGGAAAATCGGGCGCGATCTCGACGATCCAGCCGGCGGCGCGCAGGTCCGGCACATCGTGATAGAGCACGCCCGCCCAGTCGTACTCCGTCGCGTCGTTGCCGAGCGTCAGGTCGCCGCGAGCCTCCCCCGAACCGCCTTGGTACTAGTACGGGACAGAGCCGAAGCCCACTCCCTCCAGTCGCTTCAGCGCGGCGCGCTCGGCACGGCGGTCGCGCGTCACTTCGAACAGCCGGCCGTCGCAGGCAAAGGTCGGCGTCTCGCGCCCGTCGCCTGACGGAACCTCGATGGCGCCGTAACGGAAGAACGGTTGCACCGCCGGATAGCGGCCGCCGACGGCGGTCTTCGGCGGCGTCCAGCCATATCCGTAGTACTGATAGCCGTCGCCCCGCGACACGTCACGCGCGACGAAGCGCAGCCCGGGAACCGGCGGCCCGGCGATCCGCTCCACCGGCGGCGCATCGGGCGGGACGACACCGGCCAGCGCCGGGTACCGCTTCTCGATCGCGGCGCGCACCAGGGCATTCTGATGCGCCGGCACCGGCGGGGCAGCCAGGATCGCCTCGGCCGTGCGCGGCGGAAGCCCGGTCTCGACGGGGCCCGCCACGCCGGTCGCCACCTCCACGTACCAGGGCGGGGCAAGGGCTGCCACCTGCATGCCGTCCGCCGGCTCGACCGTCACGACCGTCCTGTGTGCGCCGCCGTCGTCGAGCCGCCAGCCGATCCGGCCGGACCGCTCCGGCCCGCGGGCAAGCACCGGCCCGAGCAGCGAACCCCAGCGCGCGCGGCGGGTGGCGATCATGGCGGCGAGCGCTTCGGCGCCCGCCTCGCCGACCAGCGTGCGGCCCCGGGCGCTGACGCCGTAATACGGCACGCCGCCAAGGCGTCTGATGATGTCGCGGTCCGCCGGGCGCAGGAATTTCGGCGGCGAGGGGTTCGCACCCTGCGAGAGATCGTAGGAACTCGACCGGTCGGAGAACGACCCGTCCTTGAGCAGCCGGACCGACATGGCCTGCACCGCCCACCGCGCCGTTCCGCCCGCGGTCGCCTCCGGCGCGAGGACATAGATCAGCCGCTGGCGTACATCCGGCGGATAGTCGTCGGTCTCGCTGTCGCGCAGCCGCGCCAGCCTGTCGATCCACGCCGCGAGATCCGGCGCGAGCGAAACGGGCGCCGGACCCGCGGGCGCCGCCGTGACAGGTTGCGGCACGCCGCCGTCCACCGCTTTGAGCAGGGCGGCGACCACGTGCTTACAGTTGTATCCCACGGGGCAGGAGCAGAATCCCTCTATGTCGGGGAGCCCGGCGAGATTCCTGCCGATCGTGATCGATACCGTGTAAGGCTGCCGCCCGCTGCCCCGCACCCTGGCGCGCAGCGCGGCGCCGCCGTCCTCGACCCTGAGCGAGACCACGCGCCCCTGGCGCTTGTAGCGTTCGCCCCTCGCGAACGCGTTGCGCGACGCAATATCGGCGATGTCGGCGGCGGAGACACCGGCAAGGGGTCCCTGCAGGTTTTCCGCCTCGTTTTCATAGCCGGCGTGGGTATCCATGGAGCGATGCTGCGCTTTCCGGCTCACGCCGCCCGGAACCTTGGCGTATGGGAAATCGAATCGTCCCCGTTCGTCAAGGCGACGCTCGGACCTCGGCGGCGCGGCGGTCCCCTACCCGCCTCTGGCCGCCGCCCTGCCGGCGGAGGTACCGGCCAGACGGCCGAACACCGAGCCGGCGGTGAGCCCCGATCCGCCCGGATAGTTGAAGTAGAACAGCCCGCCGACGCATTCGCCGGCGGCGAACAGCCCGGGGATGGGATCGAGGCCGGTATCCACCACCTGGCCGTCGGTGTTGATGCGGATGCCGCCGAAAGTGAAGGTCAGCCCGCAGGTGACCGCGTAGCCCTCGAACGGCGGCGTGTCGATGGTGTTGGCCCAGTTGGACTTGTCGATCTCCAGCCCCTCGGTGCGGCGCCCGTCCTTGACGTTGGGATTGTAGGGAATGTCCTGGCGCACCGCGGCGTTGTATTCCCTGATCGTCTTGAGAAACTGCTGCGGGTCCACCCCTTCCAGCTTCTCCGCCAGCTCCTCGATGGTGTTGGCGGTGACCTTGGTCACCTGCTTGATGGAGTACTCGTCGCGCTTCATGTGCGCCACCTTGGCGTCGAGCACCTGCCAGGCGAACTGGCCCGGCTGGTTGAGGATGACGCGGCCATACTTGGCGTAGGTGTAGTTGCGGAAGTCCGCCCCCTCGTCGACGAAGCGCCTGCCGTCGGCGTTGACCATGACGAAGAACGGGTAGGAGTGCTTCTGGAACTGGTCGCCGACGGCGAGGTCGCCGAATTCCGGCGCGTTGCGGTCCCAGCCCACCGCGTGGCCGCCCGACCAGTTGCCGTAGCTGGCGGCGCCGACGGCGAAAGCCATGCGCGCCGCCTCGCCGGTGTTGAACCGCGTGCCGCGCACCTTCACCAGCTCCCAGCCGGGCCCCATGTAGCGGGTGCGCATCTCCGGGTTGGACTGGAAGCCGCCGGCCGCCAGCACCACGCATTTCGCCTTCAGCTCGCGCAGCCTGCCCTTGTGCTTGACACGCACGCCGGTGACGTTGTGACCGTCGGACAGCAGGTCGACCGCCAGGGTCTCGAACAGGGTCTCGATGCCCTCGCGCCTGGTGGCTTCCTGCAGCGCGTCGTAGAGGCCGGGGCCGCCGCCGCGGGTCTCCACCGTCAGCCCGCCCCAGAACTTGAACTTGCCGCCGATCTTGAACGCCTGACGGCCGTAGATGGGCACGAACTGGATGCCCTTGGAGCGCATCCACACCAGCGTCTCCAGGCTGTGCGTCACCAGGATCTCGCACATGTCGGGGTCGGTGCGGTACTGGGTGACGCGGAACATGTCGTCGAAGAACTGGTCCCGGGTATAGGTGCCGAAATCGGTGGTGGCGATCTCGGTCTCCGACAGTTCCACCAGCTTCTGGATATCCTCGACGCCGTTGTAGACCACGCGCATGGCGCCGGCGGTGAATCGCGTGTTGCCGCCGGCCTCGTCCTCGGGCGCGCGCTCCAGCATCACCACCTTCTTCGCCCCGGCGTCGCGCGCCGCCATGGCCGCGCAGCCGGCCGCGTTGCCCGCGCCCACCACGATCACGTCATAGTCACTGGTCGCCATCGCACCCTCTTGCCCTGAAAGCCCTGTTTGTCGCCTCGACGGTCGCGCGCCGCCCTGTCCGGGACGCACAAAATCCCGATCCGGCCCGCCCGTCAAGGGACGAAAAAGCGCCCCGCCGGTGGGGCGGGGCGCTCTCCGTCGCCGAGAACCGGCGGGAACCGGTCTATTTCTTCGCCCCCACCGCCGCCTTGAAGCGCTCGACCACGGCGGGCGCCGCGTTCACCGCGCGCTTGATGGCATCTTCCAGCTCGGTGTGGCTGGCCGGAGCGATGTCGGCGCGGCGCTTTTTCGCGTCGGCCAGCAGCTTCGCGTCCTTCATGGTCGCCTGGAAGGCGGTGCGCAGCGCCGCCACCAGGTGCTGGGGCACGCCCGGCGGGGCGAGCACCGAATGGCCCACCTGCGAAGTGCGCGACATGTACTCGATCACCTGACGCGCCTCGTCGGTCTTCGCGAGCTCGTGCATCAGCGGCACGTTTGGGTACTGCGGCAGCCGGGAGAAGCCGACCTGCAGCAGGAACTTCACCTTGCCGTCGCGGATCCAGTCGGGGTGGTTGCCGTTGAAATTGCCCCAGGTGGAGAAGGCGCCGGTGATCTCGCCCTGCTCCAGCGCGTGCATCACCTTGGCCGAGCCCTTGTAGCCGGTGACGATCTTGAACTTGGTGCCGAGCAGGCTGTTCATCACCGCCGGATTCATGAAGGTCTCGGAGCCCTTGCCGGTGGAGCCGACGATGACCTGCATCTTCGAGAGGTCCTCCAGCGTCTGCGCCTTGGTGGTCTGCCACACGGAGAACAGCCGCGTGATCTCCGCCATGCGGCCGATCCAGATGAACTTCGAGGCGTCGTACTTGGCCGACTTGCCGCGCGTGTGCTGGGCCAGCACGATGGGGGCGAGCGGCATGCCGATCACCGATCCGTCCTTGGGCGCGGCATTGTAGAGATAGTTGGCCGCCACCGTACCGCCGGCGCCGGAGCGGAAATCGGCGACGATGGAGGGATTGCCCGGGATATGCCGGCCATAATGGCCGGCGAGCAGCAGCGCGTAGAGGCCGTAGGCGCCGCCGGCGCCCGACGGCACGATGAGCTTGATGGTCTTGCCGCGGTAGAACGCTTCCGCCGACTGGGCGACGGCGGGTACGGCCTGGCCGATGGCGGCGGTGAACGCGAGTGCCGCCATGGCGGCCATTACGGATCGTCGCTGCATGCTGTCGTCTCCTTGAAGATACTCCTGATTGAAGATACTCCTGACCGCGCCCGTCGTGTTCGGACTCCGTGCCGGGGCGCGCTGGCGTGATCCTGAACCGAAACGGTCCGCCGGGCAACAGTCCCGACCATATTCTGGGGAGGGCCTTTTCGACGCGACACCGCCGCCGCGCCCGCGTTGTCGCCGGCATACGGGGCGGCGTAGGATGCGACCGCGCCGGGGGAATTGCCGGGGCGCGGACCGGCACAGGAGACAGCCATGGCAAACGGCAGGGAGAGGACGGATACGCCGCCGTCCGCCACCCCCTGGTACGACAGCGTTCTCGCGGCCCTGAAGCGGAATGCGGTGACGCTGGTCACCTACGTGCCCGACAAGGTGCTCACCCCGCTGATCGAGCGGGTGCACGCCGACCCGTTCTTCACCGCCTTCGCCGCCGCGCGCGAGGAAGAGGCGGTCGGCATCGTCACCGGGGCGTGGATGGGCGGCGTCCGCGGCTGCGTGCTGATGCAGAGTTCCGGCTTCGCCACCATCGCCAACGCGCTGGCCTCGCTCGCCGTCCCCTACCAAATCCCGCTGGTGATGCTGGTATCCGAGCGCGGGACGATGGGCGAGTTCAATGCGGTGCAGACCGGGCCCGCGCGCACCATGCGCCCGCTGCTGGACGCGCTGGCCATCGAGCACCACACCATCGCCCGCGCCGACGAGGCGGGCTTCATCGTCGGCCGCTCCATCAAGCAGGCGGTCAGCACCCAGGCGCCGGTGGCGCTGATCCTGTCGCCGCTGCTGACCGGCGGCAAGGTGGAGTAGAAGGATGTACGCATGACCCGCATCGGCAGCGCCGTCGGCAGTCACGACAACGCCAGGGTGATGAACCGCTTCGAGATCACGCAGCGGCTGGTGGCGCGGCTCGGCGAGGATGCGGCGGTCGTCGCCGGCATCGGCAACACCAATTTCGACCTGTGGGCGGCGGGGCGCCGCCACTGCAATTTCTACATGCTCGGCAGCATGGGACTCGCCGTGCCCATCGCGCACGGGGTGGCGCTGGCCCAGCCCGGCCGCCCTGTCTTCGCGCTGGAAGGGGACGGATCGCTGCTCATGCAGCTCGGCTGCCTCGCCACCATCGCGGCACGCAGGCCCGCCAACCTCACCGTCATCGTCATGGACAACCGGCTCTACCAGATCACCGGCAGCCAGCCGACCGCCACCGCCCACGGCGCCGACATGGTCGCCATCGCCCGCGGCGCCGGCATCCCCCACTGCGCCTGGGCGGCGGACGAGGGCGATTTCGACCGGCTGGTGGATGCGGCGCTCGCCGGCGCCGGCCCGTCGCTCATCGCGGTGCGCATCGACGGCGCGCCCGGCGTCGGCACCACCGACCGCGATCCGGTGCAGATCCGCGAACGCTTCATGCAGGGGCTCGGGGTCAGGAAAGGATATTAGGGCGCGCCAGGCGTGATCGCGCCCGCGAAGATTGCGTTTGGTGAAGGCACGGGCCGGGGCGCCCGGCCCGGGCCAATTCAAACCGCTGGCAACCGGCAAGACGGCCGTCTATTGTTTTTGCCCATGGGGCTTTGTCCGGGCAGACGCCCCCCGGACCGCGACCGGCGGAGGCGCATCCGCCGGAGCCAAACAAAGAGGGAGGACGAAGGAACCATGAGGACATTCATCCATCTGTCGCTCGGCGCCGTCGCCGCGACGGCGCTGGCCGCCGGCACGGTCGCCGGCCCGGCGCACGCCGTGGATTTCAGCGGAAAGCGCATCGAGTGGATCATTCCCTACCCCACCGGCGGCGGCTCCGACCGCTGGGCGCGGTTCTTCGCGCCACGGCTGAGCAAGCACCTGGAGGGCCAGCCGGTGGTGGCGGTGAAGAACATGCCGGGTGGCAACTCCACCACCGGCACCAACTATTTCGCCCGCCGCGCCAAGCCGGACGGGCTGATGATCATCGGCACCTCGGGCTCGACCCAGTTCCCCTATCTGCTGGGCGACCGCCGGGTGCAGTACGAGTACAAGGACTGGATCGTCGTGATGGCGACACCCACCGGCGGCGTTGCCTATATCAGCTCCAAGTATGGGGTGAAATCGGCGGCCGACCTCAAGACCATGAAGGGCAAGCTGGTCAAGTTCGGCAGCCAGGGCGCCACGTCGCTCGACCTGGTGCCGGCGCTGGCGTGGGACATCCTCGGCCTCAACTCGCAGGTGGTGTTCGGATTCAAGGGCCGCGGTCCGGTCCGCCTCGCCTTCGAGCGCGGCGAGACCACCATCGACTACCAGACCACCTCGGCCTACCTGAAGAACGTCATGCCACTGGTCAAGGCGGGCAAGGCGGTGCCGCTGATGAGCTGGGGCACCATCGACGAGAACGGCAAGCTAGTGCGCGATCCCACCTTTCCCGAGCTGCCGACGCTCATCGAGGCCTACCGGATAGTCCACGGCAAGGACCCGAAGGGCCCAGCGTGGAACGCGTGGGTGGCCTTCTTCACCGCCGGCTTCGCGGCGCAGAAGATGATCTTCCTGCCCAAGGGCACGCCCAAGGACATCGTCGACACCTACCGCAAGGCGATCTCGTCCATGCTGAAGGAGCCGGGCTTCGAGCAGGCGATGGAAAAGGCGCTCGGCAAGTACCCGCAGGCCGAGGGCAAGAAGTCGGAGACGTTGGCGAAGCTCGCCACCGACGTCTCGCCCAAGTCCAAGGAATGGGTGATCGGCTGGCTCAAGCGCCGGTTCAACGTCACGCCGTAAGGCACAGCGGGCGCGGCCGGCGGGCGGGGACGATGATCCCGCGCCGCGCCGGCCGCCGCCTTTCCCCCGCGTCCAGGCGGGACTGACATGATCGAATCCCTCGTCGACGCCTTCGTCGCCCTCACCAGCCCGGAGCACCTGTTCTATCTCGTGGTCGGCGTCGCCATGGGGCTGGTGGTCGGCATCTTTCCCGGGCTTGGCGGCATCGTCGGGCTCAGCCTGCTGCTACCGTTCCTCTACGGCATGGACCCGACCTCGGCGCTCGCCATGCTGATCGGCCTGGTGGCGGTGATCCCCACCTCCGACACCTTCACCTCGGTGCTGATGGGCATCCCCGGCTCGTCTGCCTCGCAGGCGACGGTGCTGGACGGCTTTCCGCTGGCCAAGCAGGGCCAGGCGGCGCGGGCGCTCGGCGCCGCGTTTTCCGCCTCGCTCTTCGGCGGGCTGTTCGGCGCCGTGGTGCTGACCGTCGTGATCGTCGCGGCGCGCCCGGTGATCCTGTGGTTTGGGTCGGCCGAGCTGTTCATGTTGACCATTCTCGGCCTCTCCATGGTGGGGGTGCTGGCCGGGCACAGCCTGTCCAAGGGCCTGCTCGCCTGCGGACTGGGGCTTCTGTTCGGCGCCCAGGGGGGCGCCCCGGCCACCGGCGAGTTCCGCCTCGCCTTCGACAACATCTACCTGTCCGACGGCTTTCCGCTGGTGGTGGTGGGGCTGTCCATGTTCGCCATACCCGAGATCGTCGACCTGCTGCGCCAGAACCGCGCCATCTCCGATCGCACGACACTCGGCCGCGGCTGGATCCGCGGCGTCAAGGACATGTGGCTGCACAAGTGGATGTGCGTTCGCTGCGCCGTCATCGGCTGCATCGTCGGCGCCCTGCCCGGGCTCGGCGGCAGCGTGGTGGACTGGATCGCCTACGGCCACGTGGTGCAGACCGCGCGCGACACCTCGCGCTTCGGCAAGGGCGACATCCGCGGCGTGCTCGCCCCTGAGTCGGCCAACAACGCCAAGGAGGGCGGCGGGCTGATCCCCACCCTGCTGTTCGGCATCCCGGGCTCCGGCGGCATGGCGGTGTTCCTTGGCGGCATGGTGCTGATCGGGCTGGAACCCGGCCCAAGCATGGTCGAGGGCAAGCTGGACCTCACCTACGTCATCATCTGGTCGCTGGCGCTGGCCAACGTGATCGGCGCCGGGTCGTGCCTGCTGATCTCGCGCTGGGTGGCGCTCATCACCAACATCCGCTACGCCTACCTGGCGCCGTTCATGATCATGGTGATCTGCTTCGCCGCCTTCCAGGCGCGACGCGACATCGGCGACCTGCTGGCGCTGTTCGGCATCGGCCTGCTCGGCATCCTGATGAAGCGCTTCGGCTGGCCGCGCCCGGCGTTCCTCATCGGCTTCGTGCTGTCGGACAATTCGGAGACCTACCTCTACCAGGCGATCCAGTTCTACCACTGGGACTTTCTCGCCCGCCCCGGCGTGTGGGCCATCGGCGCCATCACCCTGTTCTGTGCCTGGATGGGCGTGCGCAACCTGCCCACCAGCAAGACCGAGGAGCAGGAGGAAAGGCTGAGCCACGCCACCGACATGCGGCCGCAGGCGATCTTTGCCGCCGCCGTGGTGGCGCTGTTCGCCCTCGGGCTGTGGGACGGCATGCAACGCACCTTCCTCGCCGCCCTCTTCCCCATCGCGCTGTCCCTGGCGATGCTGCCGCCGGCGATCTACCTGCTGTGGGCGACCGCCACCAACCGCACGGCGCATTCGGCCAACTACGACCACGAGGTGGTGGGCGAGCATGTGGGCGTCGCCGGCGTCGCCGGGCTGTGGCACTACATCCTGTGGCTCGCCGCGTTCATCGCCGGGGTGATGCTGGTGGGCTTCTGGATCGCCATCGTCGTCTTCTTCATCCTCTTCCTGCGCGTCAATTCCGATGCCACGTGGACACGTATCCTGGTGCTGACCGCCAGCGGTGTCAGCTTCCTCACCGCCATCGCCTGGATCATGGTGATGGACTTCCCCGGCGGGCTGTTGCAGGACATGGTCGAGCTGCCCTGGCCGCTGAGTTAAGATCGACGCACGCCGCACCGGCGCAGGCAGACAGGTAAAACCGGGGTTGTTTTCCGCATGACGGCAAAGACGTTCCAGTTCGGCCTCGCCATCCGCGGCCAGTTCCGCCTCGAGGATGACATCCGCGCCCGCTTCGAGGAAATCGTCGAGCAGGCGAAGGTGGCGGAACGGCTGGGCTTCGACTCCATCACCAAGACCTCGCACTATTCCACCCACCCGTGGCAGTCGTTCCAGCAGTTCCCCGTCCTCGCGCGCCTCTCGGCGGAGACGACGCGGCTGCGGCTCAACGCCGGCATCGTACTGCTGTCGCTGCACAAGCCGCTCGATATCGCCGAGCAGATGGCGACCATGGACATCATGTCGAACGGGCGCATGATCTTCGGCGCCGCGCTGGGCTACCGCGAGGTGGAGTTCAAGGCCTTCGGCACCACGACGAAGGAACGCGCGCGGCGCTTCGAGGACAACCTGATCGCCATCCGCCGGCTCTGGACCGAGGAAACGGTGTCCATGACCGGCTCGCACTTCGAGCTCGACAACGCGTCCTGCTGCCCCGCGCCGCTGCAGAAGCCGCACCCGCCCATCTGGATCGGCGCCAACGCCGACGCGGCGCTGAAGCGGGCGGCGCGGCTTGGCGACTGCTGGTACATCAACCCGCACAACCGCATCGACACCATCGCCCGCCAGCTCGACCTCTACAGGCGGGCGCTGGACGAATACGGCAAGCCGTTCCCCGACGAGCTGCCCATGCGGCGCGAGGTGTTCGTCGCCGAGACGCGCGCCGACGCGATCCGCATCGCCGCGCCCTTCCTCAAGGACAAGTACGACGCCTACACCGAATGGGGCCAGCAGAAGGCCATGCCCAGGGGCGACGACGATCTCTCCATGGCGTTCGACGAGCTTGCCGGCAACCGCTTCATCATCGGCTCGCCCGACGACGTGACCGAGCAGATCGCCAGCCTCAACCGCACGCTCGGCGTCAATCACCTGATCATGTCCATCCAGTGGTCGGACATGCCCCAGGCCCGCGTGCTGGAGACCATGCAGCTCCTGTCCGAGCGCGTCTTCCCCCAGGTGCGCCAGGCGATCTGAGCGGGCCACGCCCGGATCAGCCGTCCGCGATCCGGAACACCGGCGCATCGGGCACCCGGTCGAGGATGGACCGGAACAGCCTGTCGTATTCCTCCGTCTTCCCGGTCCCGAACGCGGGATCGTCCCTGCGCGCGAACGCGTCGCGGATCCGGCGCCAGTCTTCCGCCGCCAGGTAGCGGGCCGCCAGGGGCATGAAATCGCTTTCCTCGCGATGCATGTGGGCGCGCTCGAACCGCACATAGCGCTCCACCGAGCTGCGCAGGATTTCCGCATTTTCCCCATCGTCGCGGAACAGCAGCAGCGCGGTGCGCACCTCCGAGAGCCGGCCCGCCGCCGTATCGTGTTCTTCGGTCATCCTGTCGAGCGCACCCGCCTCGTCGGGCTTGCGGCGCCGAAGGGCCGCGAACAGGCACGCCTCCTCCTTCGGGTGGTGGATGACGTTCGCAAACCCCTCCATGTAGTCGAGCATCGCCCGCAACAGGTCGGGCTCCGGCCTGCGCCCCCCTCCGCCGATCCCGGCCACGAGATGGTGCAGGCAGGTCAGCACGGCGCCGATCCTGAAGTGTTCCTTGCGCAGCGTTTCGAGGACTTCGAACATGGGCTCCCCGCGGAGCGCCTGGGGATCCAGGAAGTGCAGTATCTCGCGCTTTTCCAGCTCCTTCTCGTCGAGCAGGAACCGGAACACGTCGCGCACGTTCACCACGCCCGACAGCCGTCCGCCGGAATCGACCACGGGCACGCGGCGATGGCCGGACTCTTTCATGACATTCCATACCTGCCGCAGGTCGTCATCGAGTCTGCAGGTGACGACGTCGCGCGTCATCACATCGGCGACACGCGAAGCGCATCCGCATTCCTGCCGTCCGCACGCGGCGACATGGCGCAGCACATCCGTATCGGTGACGACCCCGAGCAGGTTCCGCTCGCCGTCGCACGCGACAACGATTTCGCACCGTTCCGCGGCGAGCAGTCCGGCGACGTCGACCAGACTCGCCTCCGGCGCCACGGTCACGGGCCGATCTTCCTTGCGTCGCAGCGCTGTTTCCAGATTCATGACCGCTCTCCCCTCTCGGCGCGGCGGATCGGGGCCGGCGCGAGGCTACCGGTAACCCAGTCCGAAGAAATACTGCTCCAGCATCCTTTCCTCGAATTCCGATTCCTCGCACTGCTGCTGAAGGGCGCCGCGCATGCTGACCAGTCCGAGAAACCGGCCGTCGCCGTCGGCGACCGGAATGCGCCGCAGCCCGCGATCCGACATGAGCGCGCGCACCCGGTCGAGATCGTCTTCCGGCGCGCAGGTGACGACGCGCCGTGTCATCACGTCCGCCACGTCGACGGCGCATGCGTGCGCATCGGCGCCGCAACCGGCAACGCACCGCATCACGTCGCTGTCGGTGACGACGCCGAGAATCTTCCGGTCGGGGCCGCAGACCACGACCATCTCGATGGGCTGAACCGCCAGCAAGGCGGCGACCTCCGCAACCTTCGCGTTCGGCCCGGTCGTCGCGACGCCGCCGGCGCCCTGGTTCCTGAGGATGGTGCTGACCAACATGGCTGCTCTCCCCTCGTTTCGCGGGCAGGCACTCATGTTTTCCTGTATAAAATATATGGTTATTGCGCGGCCGGCTGCAAGTCGCCCGCCGCTCAGAACTGGCGCGCGGCGACGATCAGCGCATCGATGGTCTCTTCCCCCAGCGCCCGCATGGCCTCGAGCCGGTGCAGTCCGGCGACCAGCACGTAGCGGTCCTTGTCGCGCCGCACCTGGACGGGCGACCTCAGGCCGTTCTCCATGATGTCCTCGGCCAGCGCCTCCACCTTCGCCGCATCCACCGTCTCGCGCCGCTTCTGCGGCACGTAGATGTCGGCCAGCGCGACGGGAACGGATTTCATCAGGGCCATGGCGGCGCCATCATGGCACGGCCGGGGCCGCCGGGAACAGCGCGGTCTTGCTAGGCGGGTCGCGCGGACGTGTCTGGGAATCCGCCGCCGGGCTGCCTAGACTGTCCCCACCCGCGCCGGCGGACGGGATTCCAGGGAGGAAAGCGCAATGGGCCGCAAGTTCGACAACATTCTGCAGACCATCGGCAACACGCCAGTCGTCAGGATCGGCAGGCTGGCGCCGCCCGACGTGAACCTGTTCGTCAAGATCGAGGCGTTCAACCCGCTCGGCTCGGTGAAGGACCGGCTGGCGCTCGGCGTCATCGAGGAGGCGGAAAAATCCGGCGCGCTGACGCCGGGGCAGACCGTGGTCGAGGCCACCAGCGGCAACACCGGCATCGGGCTCGCCATGGTGTGCGCGCAGAAGGGCTATCCGCTGGTCATCACCATGGCCGAGAGCTTCAGCGTCGAGCGGCGCAAGCTGATGCGCTTCCTCGGCGCGAAAGTGGTGCTCACCCCGGCCAGCGAGAAGGGCACCGGCATGGTCAACAAGGCGGTGGAGCTCGCCAGCGCCCACGGCTGGTTCCAGACCCGGCAGTTCGAGAACGAGGCCAACCCCGACATCCATTCGCGCACCACGGCGCGCGAGATCGTCGACGACTTCGCCGGCGAGGCGCTGGACTACTGGGTCACCGGCTTCGGCACCGGCGGCACGCTGAAGGGGGTGGCGCTGGTGCTGAGGAAGGAGCGGCCGGAGACCAGGATCGTCGTCTGCGAGCCGGCGGACGCGCCCATGCTGACCAGCGGCGCGCCGCAGGCGCGGAATGCGGACGGCTCGCCCGCCGCCAGCCATCCGGCGTTCAGGCCGCACCCGATGCAGGGGTGGAGCCCCGACTTCATCCCCAAGATCACCGGCGACGCGGTGGACATGAAGGCGATCGACCGTATCCTCACCATCGCCGGCCCGGACGCGCTGCGCTGCAGCCGCGACCTCGCCCGGAAAGAGGGCATCTTCGTCGGCATCTCGGCCGGCGCCACCTTCGCCGGGGCGCTGGAGGTGTGCAAGTCGGCGCCCAGGGGCGCGACGGTGCTGTGCATGCTGCCCGACACCGGCGAGCGCTATCTCAGCACGCCGCTCTTCGCCGACATCCCGGTGGACATGACCGAGGAAGAGGTGGGGATTTCCCGCTCCACCCCCGGCTTCCACGTCACGCCGGCGGCGTGACGGCGGCGCGGCGAAGACGTCGGGCGGCGCGGCGTCCGCCGCAGCGCCGCAAACGCGGCGAGGCCGAGCACGAACAGCGCCGGCGCGGCGGGTTCGGGCACCTGCCGGGCGATGATGCTGGCGTTGGATCCGATGCTGTTGCAGGAGATGCCGCCGACGCCGAGCGAGCCGAAACTCACCGTCCCCACCGACGAGCCACAGCCGCCGGTGATGCCCGCCAGCGCCGCCCAGTCCTGGACGACGAAGGTCCAGGTCTCGCTGGGCTCGAACACCAGGTCGGCGGTCAGGCTTTCGCCCAGCAGCGGCTGGTTGTTGCCCAAATTGTCGATGCGGAACGCGGTGCCCGGCGTGCCGCCGCCGAGGGGGAATTGCTCGATGATTTCCAGCTCGGCATTGGTCAGCACCGGCAGGACGCCCCCGGTCGCCGGGAAGATCACCTCGCCGTCGGCGACGAACCACTGAGGTGGTCCCGGTTCGTTGGACAGGTTGGCGGCCAAGTTAAGGTGTATTCCGGTTGCTGATCATGCCGCCAGAATCCTGTTTACCACATCCTGCTGA
>Ga0326597_10002370_pt1 | contig 28160 bp, 28 predicted proteins | sample RVTome_12_FD_203789 | JGI IMG/M metagenome (GOLD analysis project Ga0326597, IMG submission 203789) | Soil microbial communities from uranium-contaminated site in the Upper Colorado River Basin, Wyoming, United States - RVT100D185 | ecosystem: Environmental > Terrestrial > Soil > Contaminated >... | reverse complement strand
TTCAGCGCAATCCTTTTCTTTAACAACATCCTTTTCTTTAACAAATCTCGCCTTCGGCATACTTTCACCACGCGCTGGTAAACATGAAATAGCGGGCGATAACGAGAGCTTCCGCTGCATGCAATCCGCCTTTGGTGATTCCTAACCTGGGAGACCCCTCTCCCATCGGAATTGCTCGGATCGTGTTAATCAGGCGATGCAGGTCGAATCGTCCATATTGAACACCCAAGTGATGTGAATCACGGAGGAGGTAGTCCATACGGTCTGCATCCATTTGCCCATCAAGCAGGTCCCGCCAAAAAAGCCCTTGTTTCGCGCCAGCGCTTCCTTCTACCAGTGCCGCTACATCATCTGCCCGAAAGTCATAATTTTGATTTGCCTTGTGGTCCTCTATTGCACTCCGTAGTTGCTTTCTAATGATGGCCGCAGAGTACTGTTCATGGCTGTACTTGCCTTTGCCGTTGCCTTGATCAGGAAGGAGCTCTTCAGCAGCATGAGAAAATGGAGCATGCCCCACGTCATGCAATAATGCTGCAAGCCTGACAAGTTGCCGGTGGCGTCCAAGGCCCGTGTCGTCATATGATAATTCCGATTTCAGGACTGCCTCGGAGTGCGAGCGAATAGATTCAAAAAGCAAGGTAGCCGTATGCATTACGCCTAGCGAGTGTTCGAAACGACTGTGCAGCGCCCCTGGGTAAACGTACTCTGTCCAAGCCAACTGCCGTATTCGTCTCAATCGCTGAAATGCTGGTTGGTCAATTATCGTGCGTTCCCAATCACTGACCGTTATGAATCCGTGGACTGGACAACGAAATTCGTACTTGCCAAGGGGGTCCTTCATGGCCTTGCAACTTTCCGTGCTCGTAACTTTTCTATTCGTTGAATACTAGCAGGGCGCTTTTTGGGTTCGACACGAAGGGTAGCCGACATTGCCTCGGAAGTCTCTTCCAGATTTTCCGCAGTGCGTCGGTCAATCACCATCTTAGGCGTGAGGGTAATCCTTCCCCGGTCAACTTTTACTTCTAGCAGGTCGCCGACTTCGATCCCGAGTTGTCGTCGGATGGCGACGGGAATAACAACTTGAAACTTCTTTTTCACTGTTACAAAAGGCATTTCGGCCTCGCAGTGACTTTCACAAGGGAATTGTTCAATAGTTCGATAGTTGAACTTTCTGATTATACACTATCTCGGGTGCGCCCGCACTTCCTAACCCCCTACTGCTTCTCCTTCACCATCCTCGGCACAGGCACGGGGAATCCCTCCGCGTGCGAGTCCATGAACTGCCGCAGCGCGGCGCGGATCACGAAGCGTTTGCGGTTGAAAGCCAGCGCCCCCGCGATGCAGGCCACGGCCCCGACGATCACGGTCAGCGGCGCGCCGATCACGTCCCCGGCCCATCCCGCCAGCAGGCTCCCGATGGGGGTCATTCCTATAAACATCATGCCGTAGAAGCTGAGCACGCGGCCGCGCAGGGCGTCCGGCGAAAGCGTCTGGAGCGTAGTGTTGGTGGCGGCCACCGCCACCATCATCCCGAACCCGACCGGAAGCAGCAGGACCATCGAGAGCCGCAGGTCGGGCGAGACTGCGAACAGCGCCAGGGCAACGCCGTAGAGAATCGTCATGGCGGTGATGGTGCGGCTGAGGCCCCGCAGGCCGATCCGCGTCGCCATGTAGATCGACCCCAGGATCGCCCCGACCCCGACCGAGCTCATGAGCAGGCCGAGGGCCCTCGGTCCGCCCTGCAGAATCTTATCGGCGAAAATCGGCATCAGGACCAGGTAGGGATAGTTCATCACGCTCGTCAGTCCCAGCAGCAGCAGAACCGTCCGCGACGGGGCGTGGTTCCACACGAAATGGAACCCCTCGCGGAAATGCTCGACCGGCGAGAACGTCCCTTCGACGGGAGGCGGAGGCGGCAGCCGCATCATCAGCAGGCCGATGATCACCGAGAGAAAGGAAGCCGAGTTCACCGCGAAGCACCAGCCCTCGCCGATCAGCGCCACCAGGATGCCCGCCACCGCCGGACCCAGGATGCGCCCGCTGTTGTACACACTCGAATTGATCGCGATGGCGTTCATCAGGTCTTCCTTGCCGACCATCTCGACCAGGAACGACTGCCGCGCGGTCATTTCAAAGACGCCGACCACCCCGAGCGCTAGCGCAAGGTAGAAGACGTGCCACACCTCGACCGTGCCCGTCAGCGTCAGCACCGCCAGCAGCACGGCCTGGCACATCGCCAGAGTCTGCATCAGCAGGATCAGCTTGCGGCGGTTGACGCGGTCCGCGGCGACGCCCGCGACCGGCGCCAGGACCAGGTACGGGATTTGGCTCGCGAAGCTCACCAGGCCGAGCATCACCGACGATTGCGAAATGCGGTACACCAGCCAAGCCTGCGCCACGGTCTGCACCCACGTGCCGATCAGGCTCACTCCCTGCCCGATGACGAATAGCCGGAAGTTGCGGTGCCGCAGCGCGCGCGTCGAGGCGCGCAGCCGCGTCATCAGCATCGGCTGAGCCGTCTTAAAAGGGGATTCCGGTTGGAACGTTGCCAAGAGGCCCTTCCTCGGGGTGCATGGGTGGGCGCGGGAGCGCTGGAGCCCGTAACACCTATTATATCGCCGGACCGCCCCTCCGCGAAGAACCCTCCCCTCGTGTCGCAGCGTTCGATGCTAAGCTAGGAGGCTGTCTGATCTCCTGCGGTCTTCGTCAGGGCACGACTTTAGTCGTGCCGCAGACGCTCGCCAATCAATGCGGCTTCAGCCGCTGAGGCGTGTAGTTCCGAGTTGGAAAACACACAAGCTGTGGTTGAGGGGCGGCGAAAGAGCCATGGATACGATTTGCGGAATTCACGCGGTGCGGGAGGCGCTCGAAGGCGCCCGCCGGCCCGTCGAGCGCGTCCACCTCCAGGAAGGCACGCGCAATCCGCGTCTCCGGGAAATCGCCCGATTGTGCCGCGACCGCGGCATCCCCGCGCGCTTTGAGCCCACGCTCACGCTCGACCGCCTCGCCCGCGGCGGGCATCACCAGGGGGTCGTGGCCTTCGCCGGCGGCGCCGGCTACGCCACGCTCGACGAGGTCCTCGAATCGGCCGCGCACGACGTGCTGCTGCTCCTCCTCGACGGCGTGCAGGACACCCACAACCTCGGCGCTCTGATCCGCACCGCCTGCGCCGCCGGTGCAGACGCCGTGGTGCTCCCGGAGCGCCGCGCCGCGGGCCTCACTCCGGCCGTGGTCCAGGCGGCAAGCGGCGCCATCGAGCACCTGCCCGTCGTCCGCGTCGGCAACCTCGCCCGCACGCTCGACGAGCTGAAGGAAAACTCGTTTTGGATCTTCGGCCTCGATGAGGGAGGGACCAAATCCTACGACGAGGCCGACTATCGCGGCCGTTGCGCACTCGTCGCCGGCGGAGAAGCCAAAGGCTTGCACGAGCTGCTCAAGAAGAAGTGCGACTTCCTGGTCCGCATCCCCGCGCCGGGCAAAATCCGAACGCTCAACGTCAGCGTCGCCGCAGGCATCGTCCTGTTTGAAGCGGCCCGCCAGAGAAACCGTCAGGGCACGGCTTCAGCCGTGCCGCAAAAGCCCCCCCAAAACAGGGGCTTTAGCCCCTGAGGGGCCGTTCGTTCTTGTCGGTTGCGCCATAAGAAACATTCTTGAAACCAGTAACCAGTTCCATCCAACTTCACTCCGGCGCTTACTCCGGCGGAGGAAGCATTTCGATGGCTTCCCGAATCAGGCTCGCGTGCACGATCTGCGCCAGGGCCAGCGGATACACTTCCTGGCGTCTGCCGTAGAGCTCTTGAATTTCCTGGGTGATGCGAATCTCCGACGTGACCAGCCCCACGATGAAGTGGTGCTCGACGCCGAGGTGCAGCCTGCCGCCGTACACCCGGTTCGCATCCACAAAATACACCGGCCCCCCGCTGTTCCCGTTGAAGACCCGGAAGTCGAGCAGAAACGTCTTGGTTTCCTTCGTGGGCAGCAATGGATAGGAAGCGATCTTGCCGCTGCGCAGGATGGCGAACCCGGCCGGATTGCTTTCCTGGCCGAAAGGATAGCCCAAACAATTCAATTCGTCGCCGGGGTGGATTTCGAGTTCTGCGAGGACGGCATCATCGGCGAGCAGCGTTGTCGGCAGGAGCTCTCCGACCGCCGTGGGCGGGATCGTGACATACATCACGGCCACGTCGCCGTCCGGATGTTTGGTCCAGCGCGGCGTGGCTCCGTTCCGGATCGTGATTGGCACCGGAAGCCGTTCCCACTCGAATGCCCCGCGCTTCCGGCGCAGCACCAGGGTTGCCTGCTCGCCCTGCGCATCTTCGAGCACGTGCGCCGCCGTCACCAGCACCGCTCGCGACTGCCCCGGCCGGTTCGGATACGGCCGCCCCAGCAGAAATCCCGTCCCGATCGACCCGCGCCCCTCAATCTTGAACGTGGACTCCATCAGAAGCGTGTTCAGCTCCACGCGGCTTGCTCGCGCACCGGCGTCCTGGGCCGGCAGGTAGGAGGCCCAAAGAAAGACAGCGCAGAAAATCCAGGACGCCTTCATCCCGTCCATTATAGCCGACCGAATCGATCAGGAATCTCGGTGGCAGTTTTTTGAACCAACTATTTTCCCGGTCATCCTGAGCGTAGCGAAGGACCTGCACTTCCGCATGTTCTGTCGTTTCGCTCTGTGGCTAACTCTTGAGTGCCGCCAGCACCTCTTCCGCGTGGCCGTCCGCTTTGACCTTCGGAAAAATCTTCTGAATCTTCCCCGCGCCGTCAATGAGGAACGTCGTGCGCTCGATGCCCATCACCATCTTGCCGTACATGTTCTTTTCCTTCAGCACTCCGTAGGCCTCGGCGACTTTTTTGTCCACGTCCGAGAGCAGGGTAAACGGCAGGCTGTATTTTTCCTTGAACTTCGTCTGCGCCGCCGGCGTGTCCGGGCTTATCCCAACGATCCGCACCTTCAGCTTATCGAATTGTTTGATCGCATCGCGGAACCCGCTTGCTTCCACCGTTCACCCCGGCGTGTCCGCCCGCGGATAGAAATACAAGACAAACGTCTGCCCTTTGAAATCTCCAAGCTTCACCGTCTTGTCCTGATCGTCCTGCAATTCGAACTTCGGCGCCGGCTTTCCCTCTTGCAACATGTTTTCTCCCTTCAATTCTCCCTTTCGGGCGGTCATCCTGAGGAGCGGAGCGACGAAGGACCTGCTTTTCAGCAAGACAAGAACATATTCTATTTCTCTGTGGCCTCTGTGCCTCTGTGGCTATTTCCCCAGTTCTTCTTTCAGCAGCTCGTTCACCTTCTGCGGATTGGCCTGTCCCTTGGTCTCGCGCATCACCTGGCCCACGAAGAACCCGAACAGCGTGGTCTTCCCCGCGCGGTACTGTTCCACCTGCTTCGGATTGGCTGCCACCGCTTTCTTGACGATCTCGCGAATCTCGCCGTCGTCGGTAATCTGTTTCAGGCCCAGCTCATCCACCACCTGCCGCGCGGCCTTGCCCTCCGCAAACATCTTCTCGAAGACGCTCTTCGCCATCTTGCCCGAGACCGTGCCGTCCTCGATGAGCGCCAGCAGCCCCGCCAAGGCGTCGGGCGAAACGGGCGACTCCGTGATTGCTTTCCCCGCTGCGTTCAGCGCGCCGAGCAGCTCCCCCATCACCCAGTTTGCGGCGGTCTTATAGATCTGCGCCGCTTGCGCGCCGCTGGCATCGCTCGCCTTCGCCGCCGCCTGCTCGTAGTAACCCCCCAGCTCCTGCGTTGCCGTCAACACCTCGGCGTCGTATTCCGAAAGCTGGAACTGCTCCATGAACCGCCGCCGCTTGGCCTCGGGCAGCTCCGGAATCGTCCGCCGGATTTCCGCCTCCAGCTCCTCGCTCACCACGAGCGGCAGCAGGTCCGGCTCCGGGAAGTAGCGGTAGTCGTGCGCGTGCTCCTTCGAGCGCATCCCCATCGTGCGCTGCGTCTGCGGATTCCACAGGCGCGTTTCCTGCTCGATTGTGCCGCCCTCTTCGAGCACCCGCGCCTGCCGCCCGATCTCGTATTCGAGCGCCTTTTGCAGGAACCGGAACGAGTTCAAGTTCTTGACCTCGGTCTTGACGCCGAGCTCTTTCTGCCCGCGCGGCCGCACGCTCACGTTCGCGTCGCACCGCAGGCTGCCTTCCTCCATGTTGCAGTCCGAGACGCCGAGATAGAGCAGAATCTGCCGCAGCCGCGTCACGTAGTCGTAGGCTTCCTCGGGGCTGCGCATGTCCGGCTCGCTCACGATCTCCGCCAGCGGCGTCCCCGCGCGGTTCAGGTCCACGTAGGTCTTCTCGTTCGAGTCCGGAAACCCGTCGTGGATGCTTTTCCCGGCGTCCTCTTCCAGGTGCAGCCGCGTGATCCCAATCCGTTTTTCTGTCTTCTCCTGGCCCACGTCCCCGACACGAATGATGATCCACCCGTGCTCGGCGAGCGGCTGATCGTATTGCGAAATCTGGTAGCCCTTCGGCAGGTCGGGATAGAAGTAATTCTTGCGCGCAAACCGCGACAGCCGGTTGATGCGACAGTTGAGCGCCAGCGCCGCCTTCACGCCCTTCACCACCGCCTCGCGGTTCAATACCGGCAGCGCCCCCGGGAGGCCCAAACACACCGGGCAGGTGTGCGTGTTCGGCGGATCGCCAAAGCGCGTCGAGCACCCGCAGAAAATCTTCGACCGGGTCAGCAGTTGCACATGCACCTCCAGCCCGATCACCGGCTCGTATTTTTCTTTCAGCGCCTCCAGAACGCCTGCTGTCTCTTTAGTCGTGTCCATAGCTCACTCTTTTTTCGTGTCATCCCGAGGAACGGAGTGACGAGGGACCTGCACTTCCTTCGGCCTTCCATCAATGCGGTCATCCTGAGGACGAAACGAGATATTGATCTCGTTTCAGCGACGAAGGACCTGCTTTTTCCTTGTCTCCCGCACTTCCTACTTTGCCCCAATCGGCTCAAAAACGAAACCCGAACCCTGCTCCCAGTCAGAAAATCGGAGCGGTCTGCAAAGGGCGGATCGCGCAGCCACAGGCACAGCATTCCCCGCTTAGGCTCTCCGCGATTCTGACTCCTGGCTTCTAACTTCTGCTTCTAATACGGTTGTTTCAAAGGTGTGAACTCGAATTCTTTGGGGTCGAGGCCGCGCGCGCTCAATTGCGAGATTAGCTCCTCGACGCTTTGGCCGGCGGCTTCGATGCGCCGCAGGCGCACGTCCACGTACTCGATGCCGTCCTTGGTGACTTTGCTGGGCGGGCTGTAGAGCCGGAAGGCGATCCACGTGTTGGCGTACTGATGGCGGTCCGTGAGGCCCAAGTCCTCGACCGCCCGCCCCACCAGGCTCTTGAGATCCCTAGCTCCCGCCGTCTTTGTCGCCATTGAGTCTCCTATACCTTAAACGGTCATCCTGAGCGCAGCGAAGGACCTGCTTGTCATACCTGCCCCGTGAACCTGACCCCGGCCGCACCCCGCAATTATCCCTAATGTCTTACCCTGACTGCAAGTGGCATTGTGCCGCCCCATCGGGGATTTCGGTTTCCTCGGTTCTTTCGGTTCCTTCGGTTCCTTCGGTTCTCTCGGAACTCTCGGGAGAATTCTGTTGCCCCCGTTTTCGGCTCCGTCCATACTGCCGGAAGGAGGAGGCGCGGCTGGCCGATGAGGAAAGAAAACAAACCCGCCCCCAGTGGCAAAATCAAAAACGCGGAATCCCCAAGATTCTATTGAAGATAAAACAAATTAAGGGAAATTTTGCGAAACGAACCTAACTTGGTAGATATAGGACTATACAAGAAGGAGCCGTTCGAGTTCACCGTCGGCTGCGCGGCCCTCTGCCACCTCGGGCGCCACTGCACCTGCCGGGTTGTGCTGCGGGAGTGGCTGCGGGAAATTCCCCAGTCTGGATAGACTTCCATGACCACTATTTCCTCTAAGCGTTTCATTCTTAAAGGAAAGTCAAATGGCAACCTAGTTGCCTTAATAGTTAATAGGCGCTGTAGAAGGAGGGCAGTATGAAAGGCAAACCCACATGGAAACCGATGGGACTGAGCGCCAAGAAGTGGCACGAGGCAGGGCAGGCACATGGTGCGGCGAACGTTGCTCCGTCGACTCATCTGCCGGGACGATGGCGTAGAGGCAGGAAAACCACGTCACGGTGGCCGATGGGGCCGGAGAAGACTTCCTAGCGGCTGCTTCGGGTAGATGCTTCCGGGCAGATCGAACCTAAGCTTTGCGGTCTGTCTGCACCACGCGCCGGCCTTCGATCCGCCAGCGGCCGGAGAGCACGATGTTGATGGCTTCGGAGTAGATGCGGTGCTCTTCTTTCAGGATGCGGGCGGAAAGCGTGTCCGGCGTGTCGTCGTCCACGACGGAAATGGCGGACTGAATCACGATCGGTCCGGCGTCGAGGTTTTCATCCACGAAGTGGACCGTGCAGCCGGTCATCTTGACGCCGTATTCAAGCGCCTGCCGCTGCGCGTCGAGACCGGGAAAGGCCGGCAGCAGCGACGGGTGGATGTTCAGGATGCGGTTCGGAAACGCGGAGACGAAGTAGGGGCTGAGCAGGCGCATGAACCCCGCCAGGCAGACCAACTCCACCCGCCTCTCTTTCAACACTTCCACCACCTGCCGGTCGTACTGCTCCCGTTCGAGACCCTTCGAGGGGATCATGCGCGCGGGAAGGCCGCGCCGCTCGGCCTCTTCCAGGCCCGGCGCGTTCGGGCGGTTGCTGACGACGACGGCGATCTCAGCGGGAATCCTCCCGGCGGCTACGTTGTCGGCAATCGCCATGAAATTCGAGCCGCGTCCGGAAAGCAGAATCCCCAGCCGGTGCGTTGTTACCATGCAGGCTCCTTAGTAGCCACAGAGGCACGGAGACACAGAGGAAACCAGATGAATCTACATCTTGTTAACTCTTATCATTTTCTACTCTGTGCCTCTGTGTCTCTGTGGCCTCTTATCCCGTGAGCGCCCCGACAATACCCGGGCGGCCTTCTTCGTACACCACCCCGCGCCGTCCCCGGGCGATCCAGCCGATGCGGTAGAACGTCTCCTTTGCCTGCTGCAAGATCGCCGCGGCCTTCTCCAGCTTCTTTGGCGAAACAACCAGAGCCATGCCGATTCCGAGGTTGAATGTCCGGCGCATCTCGTCTTCGGGGACATTGCCGATTTCGCGCAACAGGGGAAAGACCGGCGGCTCGGGCCAGCTTCCGGCTTCGACGTGCGCTTCGAGGCCTTTCGGCAGGATGCGCGGGACGTTGCCGGGAATGCCGCCGCCGGTGATGTGCGCCGCGCCCTGCAGCGCTCCCGCCTGATTCAGCCGATCGATGATCGCGGCGTAGCTGCGGTGCGGCTTGAGCAATTCCCCGGCGACGCTCGAGCCCAGGCGCGGCAGTTGATCTTCGAGAGCATAGCCCCCGGTTTCAAGCAGCAGCCGCCGGGCCAGCGAGTAGCCGTTGGTGTGCAGCCCCGCGGACGGAAGGCCCAGCACCAGATCGCCCGCCTGAATCTTGCTGCCGTCCAGAATCCTGCCGCGCTCGACGACGCCGACGATGAACCCGGCCAAGTCGTATTCGCCTTCCTGATAGAAGCCCGGCATCTCGGCCGTTTCGCCTCCGAGCAGCGCGCAGCGGTGGGCGCGGCATGCTTGGGAAAGGCCCGTGATGACTTGTTCGAGCACCTCCGTGTCGAGCTTCCCGCAGGCGAAATAGTCCAGGAAGAACAGCGGCGTCGCGCCCTGCACGGCGATGTCGGTGGCGCAGTGGTTCACCAGATCCGCCGCCACGCTGCGGTGGCTTCCGGTGGCGAAGGCAACCTTGAGCTTCGTGCCGATGCCGTCCGTGCTCGCAACCAGCACCGGCGACTTCCAGCGGCGCTTGTCGAGCGCAAACAGCCCGCCGAAGCCGCCGACGCCTCCCAGAACGTTCCGGTCGAGCGTCTTCTTCGCAAGCTGCCGGATGCGCTGCTTGGCGCGGTCGGATTGGGCGATGTCAACGCCGGAGGCGGAATACGTGGTCAAGCAATTCTTCACTTCCAAGGCTTCCTCTTCTTTCTGCCTTCCCAGGATTCTTCATCATAAACCCGCGACGACCCATTTTTGAAGGAGCGAAAGTAGATCAATTGCTGGAGCGCTCTGCGTCTTGTGATATAGTGCGGCTATGGCGACCGTCACCATCCCGCCGGAGTTGGCAGACCGGAAAGACTTGTTTGCTGTGCCGCGCGAGGAGTATGAACAGTTTGTCGCGTGGCAAAGGGAAGTCAAGTCCAAGAAGACATTCGTTCCCACATCGTCTCAAAAGAAAGCCCTGACGAAGGCGAGAAGTCGCCGCGAGCGGGGTGACTACCTGACATTCGATGAACTCCGCCGCTCGCTTTCGACTGATCGTTGACCGCGTGGTTTACAAGCAACTGCGTTCCCTGCCGAAACGGGATGCGGAGCGAATCCTCTCGGCCATTGCCGAGTTGGCTGTCAATCCATATGCAGGGGATGTTGTCAAAATGAAGGGGAGAGGCAGATGTTTGGCGGCGTAGAGTCGGTTCTTACCGTCTCTTCTACGAGGTGCTCCTGAAGGAGAAGACCCTGCATGTCTTCCGGGTCGAGCGCCGTACATCTACGACCTACTGAAATCCGCGAGAAACGAACTGCGTTCTTGTACTACCCAGCGTCAGAATCGAATCCGTAGCGATTCCCGTCGGCTGCGAGCGGGACTATGTGAGGAATGGGAAGGTTTGTACGGCGGGCGAATCTCATCGAGAATCTCCGCCTTCTCGTGCTCCCCCAGGGTGAAAGATAGCTCCATCTCGAAGGAACGAGCGGGGCTACCGCCGGCTGGCGGCTTCCATCTGGAGATTCACGAGCCGGGTGGGGTACTGGCCCGTGTAGCAGGAAGTGCAGAACTCGCCCTGCGTATCGTGGACGGCTTCCCGCAGCCCATCGAGCGACAGGTAGGCCAGGCTGTCGGCCCCGATATATTCCCGGATCTCTTCGATGGAATTGTGCGAGGCGATCAGCTCTTTCTGCGTGGGCGTGTCGATGCCGTAATAGCACGGTGAAACCGTCGGCGGGCAGCTGATGCGCACGTGGACTTCGCGGGCGCCGGCCTCTCGGATAATGCGCACGATCTTGCGGCTGGTCGTGCCGCGCACCAGCGAGTCGTCCACCATCACAATCCGCTTTCCTTCCAGGATGCTCCGCACCGGATTCAGCTTGAGTTTCACGCCGAAGTCGCGAATACTCTGCTCCGGCTCGATGAACGTCCGGCCGACGTAATGGTTGCGGATGAGCCCGAACTTGAACGGAAGCCCGGATTCGGCGGCGTAACCGATGGCCGCCGCCACGCCGGAGTCCGGAACGGGGACGACAATGTCCGCATCGGCGGGCGCTTCCCGCGCCAGGCGCCGTCCCAGATTGTCCCGCGATTCATGGACCGAGCGGCCGAAGATGACGCTGTCGGGGCGCGAGAAATAGACGTGCTCGAAGATGCAGAACGAGTGCGGCGCCTCCGGGGCGAACCGGGTGGTCTGAAACCCGCCGGGATCGACGCGCACGATCTCGCCAGGCTTCACTTCGCCGATCATCCGCGCGCCGATCAGGTCGAAGGCGCACGTTTCCGACGCGAAGGCGATGGCTCCGTTCTTGCTGTGGCTGGCGGAGCCCTGCGCGGATGCATCCGTCAGCAAGCCGATATTCAAGGGCCGGAACCCGTGCGGATCGCGCACCGCGTAAATGCGGTCCCCGAACAGGATCGTCAGACAATAGGCTCCTTCGAGCTGCTGCAGCGACTCGGCGAGCGCTTCCTCGAATTTCTTCTTTCCCGAGCGCGCGATCAGATGCACGATCACCTCGGTGTCGCTGGTGGTCTGGAAGATGGAGCCGCTCTCTTCGAGCTGCCGGCGCAGCTGCCGGGCGTTCGTGAGATTTCCGTTGTGAGCGAGCGAGACCAGACCTTTGTTGAAGCCGACGGTGAGCGGCTGCGCGTTCAGCAGAACCGTATCCCCGGCGGTCGAGTAGCGCGTGTGCCCGATGGCGAGCCAGCCGCGCAGTGCCTTGAGCACGGGCTCCGTGAAAATTTCTGCCACCTGCCCCATGCCCTTGTGGTGGAAAATCTTCCTGCCGTTGCCGGAGACGATCCCGGCGCTTTCCTGCCCGCGATGCTGCTGCGCATAGAGGCCGAGGTAGGTGAGCTTCGCCGCCTCCGGGTGGCCGTGGATCGCGAACAGGCCGCACTCGTCGTGAAATTTGTCGGGCGGCGTGCGCACGTTTCGCGTACTCGGCTTGGACTGTTGGGCGCCTCGGCGAATCATCTAGTCTCCCCCGGATTCGATCTCGCGTTCGAAGCTCGTCTCATAGGGAACCCGCAGCGTGGCAATGGGAACTTCGAACACCAGGCTTTCTTTCTGGATCACCTGCAGAGTTGTTCCCCCCGTTGTCCCGCCCGTTATCCCGATGACTTCCGCAGCTACATTATATTCTGCGGCGATGCGCTTTGCATCCGCAAGATGCTCGGCAGCGACGGAAATCACGATCCGCGACGGATCTTCGGCGAAAAGCCACGCGCGCGGATCGGCGGCGGCGGGAATCTCCACGGCGGCGCCGATGTTCCGTCCGAGGCAGCACTCCGCCAGCGTGATGGCGAGGCCGCCGTCGCTCACATCGTGCGCGGACTCCGGCAGTTTCTCCGCGATCAGGCGGCGGCAGCACGCCTGCACCCGCTGCTCGTGCTCCAGGTCGATTTGCGGCGGAAGGCCCCACAGTTCCCCCAGCACGGTTTCCGCGTATTGCGAGGAGCCGAAGGTAACGGAAGATTCGCTCGGCACGTTCGGAACACCTCCCAGAAGGAGGATGCTGCGGCCTGCGCTTGCAAACCACGGTTTGGCATGGCGCTCGGCATCTTCGAGCAAGCCGACGACGCCGATCACCGGGGTGGGATGAATGGGATTGCCGTCCGTCTCGTTGTAGAAACTGACGTTGCCGCCCGTGATCGGGATCGCGAGCGTTTCACACGCTTCCGCGATGCCCTCGATCACCTCGCGAAACTGCCCCATGACGGTCGGCTTCTCCGGGTTGCCGAAGTTCAGGCAGTTGGTGGCGCCAAGCGGCCGAGCTCCCGTCACGCTCACGTTGCGCGCGGCCTCGGCGACCGCCAGTTGCGCGCCCCGCCGCGGGCTCAGGAAGCAATAGCGGCCGTTGCCGTCCACGGCCATCGCCAGGCCCTGTCCGGTTTCTTTGAGGCGCAGCAGCGCGGCGTCGCCCCCGGGGCCGAGCACCGTGTTGGTGCGGACCATGCTGTCGTATTGCTCGAAGATCCACCGCTTCGAAGCGAGGCTCGGCGACGCCAGGAGGGCAAGCAAGTCCTCCGCGAGCTCGGCGCCGCTGCGCGGGGAAAGCGGAGCACGCGGCTCGAGCGGCGCGGGCCGCCGGGACATCGTCTGCGGACGGTCGTAAACGGGAGCTTCTTCCGTCAGCGCGTGGTTGGGAATCTCGGCAACGACTTTTCCATGCTGCCTGACGCGCAGCACCGGCTTCGGGATTACGCTGCCGATCTCGACGGCGTCGAGGCCCCACTTGCCAAAGACCGTGGCGACTTCCTGCTCGCGGCCGCGCGCGGCTACCAGCAGCATGCGCTCCTGCGATTCGCTCAGCATGATCTCGTAGGGCGACATGCCGGTCTCGCGCTGCGGAACGCGGTCGAGCTCGATCTCGATTCCGACGCCGCCGCGCCCGCCCATCTCGCACGTCGAGCAGGTGAGCCCCGCCGCGCCCATGTCCTGGATGCTCAGCACCGCTCCGGTCTGCATCGCTTCGAGACAGGCTTCGAGCAGCAGCTTTTCGAGGAACGGATCTCCGACCTGCACGTTCGGGCGCTTCTGCTGGCCGTCGGCGCCGGAGAACTCCGAGGACGCCAGAAGCGATGCGCCATGAATGCCGTCGCGGCCCGTCTTCGCTCCCACGTAAATCACCGGATTTCCCGGGCCGGCCGCGCTGGCGTAGAAAATCTGGTCCTTGCGCGCGATCCCCAGCGCGAAGACGTTCACGAGCGGATTGGACTCGTAGCAGGGGTCGAAGACGGTTTCGCCGCCCACCGTGGGCACGCCGAAGCAGTTGCCGTAAAACGCGATTCCGCTGACGACGCCGCGCAGGATACGCCGGTTGCGCGCCGTGTTGCGGGATTCCCGCTTCGCGGCCTTTCGGGCCGGTTCCCGGATCGGACCGAAGCGGAGCGAATCCATCACGGCGATGGGCCGCGCGCCCATGGTGAAGATGTCCCGAAGGATTCCCCCGACGCCGGTCGCGGCGCCCTGGAACGGCTCGACGAAACTCGGGTGGTTGTGCGACTCGATCTTGAACGCGCAGACCCAGCCGTTGCCGATGTCCACGATCCCGGCGTTTTCGCCCGGGCCCACCACGACCGCGTCCCCCTTCGTCGGGAGACGCTTCAGGTGCATGCGGGAGCTCTTGTAGCTGCAATGCTCGCTCCACATCACGCTGAAGATTCCGAGCTCGGCAATCGTCGGCTCGCGCCCCAGGATTTCGAGGATTCGTTCGTACTCCTCGGCCGTGAGGTTGTGTTCCGCGACAAGCTGGCTGGTAATTTCAGACAAGTGCAGGTTTCTTCCCTTACTGTGCCCGCCTACAACACAGCAATGCGATTCGGCGGCGCGGAGCTACCGGCGGGCGGCCGTTGCGGCCTGCGGCACAGCAGGCGCGGCCGCTCTGCGGCTTGCGGACTGGACCCCGAACTGGACTAGCGATTGAAACACGAGCAACCCGTCGCGCGAGCCGAGCAGCGCGTCGCTGGCGCGCTCCGGGTGCGGCATCATTCCGAGAACGTTCCCCTCGCGGTTCGTGATGCCGGCGATGTTGCCGAGCGAGCCGTTCGGGTTTGCGGCGTCCGTGATCTCGCCGCCGGGCGTCGCGTAGCGGAACACGACCCGGCGGCTGCACTCGAGCTCTTCGAGTGTGGCCTCGTCGGTGTAGTAATTCCCGTCCATGTGCGCGATGGGGACTTCCAGGACCTGTCCCGGGCGGCAGGCGTTCGTGAACGGCGTGTCCGTATTTTCCACGCGGATGTGAACGGGACGGCAGATGAATTTCAAACCGCGGTTCCGAAGCATCGCGCCGGGCAACAGGCCCGCTTCGAGGAGAATCTGAAAGCCGTTGCAGATGCCGAGCACCAACCCGCCCCGGTCCGCGAACTCGCGGACGGCTCCGATGACCGGCGCAAAGCGCGCAATCGCGCCCGTGCGGAGATAATCGCCGTAGGAGAAGCCGCCGGGAAGAATCACCACGTCCGAGCCTTGGAGGTCGCGCGACTCGTGCCACAGAAACGCCGCCTCCTCGCCAAGCGCTCCCTGCACGGCGCAGAACGCATCGTGGTCACAATTGCTGCCGGGAAAAACAACAACTCCGAATTTCATAGGCGCGGCGGCTCAGGTTCCTCTGGAAACTTCAGTATAGCACGGGGATGCATTTTGTATGGACCGGACAGGATGCAACTCAATTCAGGACTGACGTCTCGTGACGTGCTGCTGCGGGTGCAGAACAAGGATAGACCCTTGTGCAAGAGCCACAGCTTTCAATTTTGTCTGGGCCTTATCATCTGGCCACTTGGTCACCACGGCGTGTCGAGGATGAGGAGAAGGCACTGCTACGAGGGAGAGACCTGAATCGAAAGCAAGGTCAGATTGGAAGTCACCCCGCGCTAAGATTTCGCGATGATCCTGACGCATTCGAGCGACGAAAATGTCGCCGAGCAACCAAACCCGTTTCTCGGTACAGTTTCCCGTCCGATAAACAGAAAAGTCTTTCGTTTTCGTGGAGGGTAGGAAGGCGGCTGCACTGACACGCCCGTTTTGCAAGTGTCTCCCGGAAAGGATAAAACGGGATATCCGTTCCCCTCGCGAAATGGCCTTGGAAATCCGTTCAAGCTTCAGAAAAGTAGCCTGTAAGAATATCCAAAATTTCGCCAGGCAGCTCTCCGAAGAATCGCTCTTCGCCATATTTTTTCCGCGACCCACCAAAGATTCCCGCATAAACCATTGCGGGGCCAGAGATGCTCAACGTAAAGTGTTTTTCGTTTCCCCTGAACCACTCAAAGCCGATATCCCCAGTCGGTTCTGGCACAACGTTGGGAGCTTGAATTCCGTTTGGCAGCAACCCAATCAATTGCCTTGCACGCAAGCCTGATTCACGCGAAACCGGCTCCGCGTCATATCCATCCCAGCCCTCCTTCGAACAGCTTTGGACAATCTCCCCGACTTCGCCCAACAGCAAGTCTCTCCACGCAAAAGACACTGGCCTCCGGCTCTCCGCCAAGAACCTCTCAAGACTGTGCTGTATCATTCGGGACTCCTCGCTAACTCCCGGAGCAGGACAGACGATTGCCGGATTGCTTCTGCTTGCCATGGAAAGCACGCTCATTGAAAAAGCCCCTTTGTCCTCTCAGAGATACTACTAAAAAATATCAGGTTCTTAATCTCCCTCAGAACACCGAAGATTTCGAAAATCCTTGCATCGTCGGCGGGCAGATTCACCGCCGCATACACATCTACGTCCAATATGATAGCAGTTTTCAGAGGGTCTTGTTTACCAGACGGAGTCTGAGTGATGATTGCTACCACATCTCGATCGGGAAACGGAACCTCAATCCGCGTAAGGAAGCTTTGTAGCAGTTGAGGAAGACCTTCCGGAACCTTGGGCGCTGCTGTCAGGTAATGATCATAGTCAATCGTCTTTAAGGGAACTTCTATGGAGTTGATGTATCGGACAGCTAACCGAGTTACAAGGACTGGCTTAACAGCAGTCCGGTATATCTCCCACAGTCTTTTTGCTTCCGGGAACACCTCCTCCCAACGTGAATAAGGTCGAAGGCGGTTAAAGGTGAATCCGTCCAAGCGAAACTGCGCCACCTGCTTTCCATCCGGGGTTCTGAAATGGAACCCATCAATCGCAAACGGGGCAGTTTTCAATGGTTCCTGTTCATCCTTAAGATCGAAAGTAGCCTCCAGCTTCTTCCGAGGTTTCTTTTCAGGATATGAATCCTTGATCTTATCGTGCAGTTTTTCAAGGTCGGCAAGCGACACTTCGCCCGGGAGTTGCACTCTGATGTCTATCAGAGCTTCAGTGATAGGTGGGTTAGGGAATACTTCTGCCATTTGGACAGGGCAATTCTACTGCTTGCTCGGATCGATTTCGAGCACGAGGTAGACGTCCTTCTTGTCGTCGAAGGAGCTGACGGTGCGGGTGGAGCTGGAGGCGCCGCGGTGCTCGGCGTGGACGGCGAAGTCGGTTTCGGGATTGAGACCGTTGAAGCGGTACTTGCCCTCGCCGTCGCTGATATGCGTGCGGACCTCGAGCGTCCGCTGATTCTTGAGGTACACGACGGCCTGCGCGAGGCCTTTGCCGTCTTTGTCCACGACCTGGCCGGTCAGCGTCTTGGGGGCGTTGGGGTCCACGCGGCCGTCCGGGGGGCGGGGAAAGCGGACCTGAGGTCCCGGGGGCGAAGCAGCCAGGCTGGGGGAGACCAGAAGCGCCTGAGCGGGGCCCAGGAGCAGGGTGCCAAGCACGGCGAGCAGGGCTGCTCCGGACAAGCGCAAGGCGGCATGCATGTTATTCGTCATCGTCATCGTCCTCATCGTCCTCGTCCAGCGGATCCTCTTCTTCTTCGTCCTCGTCCTCGTCCAACTCTTCGTCTTCGGCCAAACGGAGCTCGACCGGATTGGTACTGATCACCTCGAGGTCCACGCCACACTCCGGGCAGGAGACCAGTTCGCCTTCTTCCACTTCGTCGCCCTCCATCTCGATCAGCGCCTCGCATTCGGGACAATGCGCCATGAAACCTCCTGCCACCCGTGGGAGCCGGTCCGACGCGCGGAAGAATTCGGGGCGCCAACGGAATCAGCCCCACTGGAAAATTATAGTACCGTCGCGGGGCTTGGCAACAGGCAAATCATCCCCGTGCTGCGCGCCGCTGCTTGCGCCCGTATGCTCCCGTGCCTGTTGTCAAGTGAATAACGGAGGGGCGCCGATTGTGTGTACCATAGGAAGGAAACGGCAGTGTGAGGGAAGGAACATGGTGAGGAGGGAATATCCGGAGCGCCCGCTGGCGGGAGTGGGGGGCGTCATCCTGGACGGCGACAAAGTTCTGCTGGTGCGGCGCGGGCGCGAGCCGCTGCGCGGCGAATGGTCGCTGCCGGGGGGCTTGGTGGAGTTGGGCGAGACGCTTGCCGAGGCGCTGCGCCGCGAAATCCGCGAGGAGACCGGCCTCGAAGTTCAAGTCGGCCCGATCGCGGAAGTCCTCGACCGCATCCTGCCGGATGCGCAGGGGCGCGTGCAGTTTCATTACATTCTCGTGGATTATCTCTGCCGGGTCGAAAGCGGAACGCTCCGCGCGGCGAGCGACGCGAGCGAAGCAAAGTGGGCGGAGCCGACGCAACTCGCCGAGTACGGCCTTCGCCCGGAGACGCTGCGGGTCATCAGGAAGGCCTTTGCTCTAGCCGACGAAGAAAGGAAGCCACGGAGCGAAACGACATCGATCTGGCGTTTCGGAGACACAGAGGAGAACTAGAGACGGAGGCGTAAGAGCATGCGGAACGGCTCTTTTTCCCAACCGGTTTTTCCCTCTGTGGGCTCGGTGTCTCCGTGGCTGACCCGGAAAAAGCAAAACGGGGAGCCAATGCGGCTCCCCGTTTCCGGTAAGCTGTGGAGATTTGCCTGAGGCGGTCAACTCATGAAGCCGAACCATCAGGTGGCGTACTCACAACAGCCGGAGGCCACCGAAAACCAGGTGACCCCGCCAGTGCATGAGCTAAGCGCCTAAGCCTCAGCCACCTCACTGTGGTAATTACATAAGCCTGAACAATCTGTCATCGGACCACCTCCTTTCTCAGTGTAAGCCCAGCGTAAATGGCGCGCGCCGCCCGTGTCAAGACGAAAGTGCACGATGCGCGCCGCGGCGTGACGTTTGGAGAAACACGCACACCCGTTGGCGTCCATTGTCGGAGACAAGCGGCAGGTTACACGGCGGGGGTTGGCTCTAGTAAGTTTCTCTTCTGCCGAAGCGGAACAGGATTCCAGCGGAGATGCGCGCGCCTTCGTGCTTGATCTTGTCAGCGCGGACGAGGAAATAGTCGGCCTGGATGAGGCGGATAAAGAAACGGTCGTCGGCGGTGATATCCAATCCTCCGCCCAGGGCCATGGCGAAGCCGCTGACGTCGTTCTTGGAAGAAGTCGACGGCGCGCCCTCGAGAGCCTGGCCGAGGCTTCCATTGATCCGGCTGAAGCCGAACAAGGCGTGGGTAAACGGGCTGATCCATTTGTAGCGCCGTTCGGTGAGGCGCGGTCCGGCGAGGAACGAATGAAAGTTGAGCTTGCTCTTGGTGGTTCCGGCGCCCGTGACACTTTCCTCGCGATTGTAGTGCCCGCTCGCATCCGCGACGATTCCGAGGTTGTTGTTCACGTTGCCCGCAATGGAAAAGTCCCAGCCATTCGAATCGGCTCCGTCAATGTGCAGAAGCGAATATCCGGCGAAGACCTCAGCCTTGGGAGCCGGATAGGGGTCCTGGGCTTGCGCGAGGAGCGACAACGGGAGGAAAACCAGCAGTCCCGCAGCTAAAACGGCATTTCGCATATCAAAAATCCTCCTTATTATCGCAGCCAAACCGAAGAATACTTTCCGCGCCTATTCAAGGTCAAGCGGTTTTTGGGGATCGCGCACGCAGTGTACCTGCCGTGCTACTTACCCCAAAGGATAAACTTTGCAAGCTCCAACCATCCCAATAATCAACAAGATAAGCCATTGCCGCGGCCGGAAAGAACAGCACAGTCTCAGGGGTTACGCACCGGAATGGTGACCGGGAAGCTTGCGTTACTCGGAATGCCGTTCTGTTCGAGGACTACCGTCACTTCATCTCCCGGCTGCACGATCCCGGGCAGAAAGACGTTGATCTGGTAAAGCCCCACGAACCCCGGCGCAAGGCCCTGGAAGGACACCGGCGCATTGATGCCGCCGATCCGCACCCGAACCGGGTTGAGAACCGTGGAAGACGAAGGCGAGGGGCTTCCAGACCCCGTAGCCTGATCGACCAGGCCCAGGCCTGTGGCGAAGATTTGAAGGTTTTGTCCCGGGCGAGCCGGGTTTTCCGGCGAGATCCGTTGCGATTGCTGATCCGTCGCAAAGGCGGTGCCGTCCTGCTCGAAGATGTTCGGCTGGACCGACGCAATCAGGAACCGTTGCGGAGCGGAGAGCTTCCCCTGGGCGTTCACGACGACCATCACCGTGCTCCCCGGCACTGCGGAAAACGGGACCTGCGCGTTGATCTGTCCCGGTCCCACGTAGAAGAGCGGAGCCGTCTCCCGGCCGATCGTAACGCTGACTCCGCCCATCTGGCGGTCCAGCGGCAACTGGCTGGCGGCAGTCTCTTCTTCCGCGAAGCCGGCGCCAAAGATGGAGACGATACTGCCGGGAGCAAGCGGGAGTCCTTGCGCGAAGCCGGCTGCGTCAACGACCCCATCGGTTGCCAGAGAAGGCAGCGTCACGCCTCCCGGCGGGTCGGCCGTGGAAACAGTGACCGTGCTCTCGAAAATTCCGTACAGGGCGTGCAGCGCGGTGAATTTCACGGGGACGACCGGGGCAATCACCTGCGGGGTCCAGATGCCGCTGTAGAGCCCTCTGCCGACAGGGCGGAGAACGATCCGATTTCCTTCCGCCCCAGCCAGGATCAAGGCGTTGTTCAACGGCTCCCCGCAGCTATCCAGGATGCGCACGAGCAGGGGCTGGGGGAACGAAGCCGACGTCGTCGCGTTGCTGCCGAGCGAGACCGGGAGCAGGGCCGCCCCCTGCGGCGTGCAGAGAGTGGTTCCAAACAAGGTCCTCTGTCCGCGCGGAGAAACGATCAGCACAACCGGAACGGAGGTCCCGCTGTCGGTGGAAAATCCCGCATCCACGCTGCCCTGGTAGATGCCGGCGGGCAGGCCCGCCGGATCCGCCCGGACCTCGACCGTGGCGGGGCCCGAACCCGTGCTGCTTGCGGACGACGACGCGCGGAGCCAGTTTCCTCCGGTCAACGTGTTCGTGGAAAACTCAAAGCGCAGGTCCTGGGAGCCGTTGTTGCTGACGGTCAGATTCTGCGCTGCCGGTGCGGCTTCGCTTTCCCGCGCGACGAAGAACAGGCCATTGGGTGAGACGGCCGGGATGGGCGCCGCGCTGGCTGGCACCACGTGCAGCGTGACGGTCACGAATTGCGGATGGCCGGTCCCCGTGGGAGAGGCCAGTTCCATCAAAGTCTGATACGTTCCCGGCGCAAGCCCCGCTGAATTCACCGCCAACGTCGTGGAAGATACCTGCGGGGACCCCGTCACCGCCGATCCATTGAGCGAAGACACACTCAGCCAGGGTGCCGATTGGATGGAGCCGGCCGGGATGAACCAGGGCAGGCTTCCGCTCCCGGAATTAGTCAGATGGAGCGTCTGCGGGGCCGGGGACGGACCGCCTTCGGACGCGCGGAAGACAAACGTCGACTGGCTCAGCTCGAGGTTCCCGGCGCTCGGACTCACCGACAGGATCAGCGGCACTTCCACCACCGGACCCTCGATCGCATCCCGCACCGAGAGGATGGCCTCGTACACGACGCCCGGCAGGGGAGCCGTGAACGAGGGATTCAGTTCCAGGACCACCGTCGAGGGCTCCGCCTTGGTGGCGGTTCCGGACTCCGGAGCCGCGCGGAAACGCCACACGTCGCCGTTCAACAGTCTGGCGGAGGCTGACCACGAGACCTCGTCTTCTATGGGCTCGATTTGAAAGACCACCCTGTTGGGGAACGTTCCTTCGACGGAGGACAGCCGCAGGTTCGGCGGCGTCACGCGCAGCGTAACGAACGCTTCCTGCGCCACCGGAATGACCTCGCCCGCCACCACGAGCGTCCCGTTCCGCGGCCGGCTGCTGCGATTCTCCCCGACCAGGTATTCCACCAGGCCGTTCCCGCTGCTGGCCCCTCCCGAGTTGATGGTGATGAATCCCGCGTTGCTGGTGGCCGTCCACTCGCAACCGAACGGCGCCGCCACCTGGACGGTTCCCACGCCGCCCTGCCAGGGGAAGATCTCGTCAATGGACAGCGCGCCGTACGTGCATTCGACCGAGCCTTCGCGCACGAAGAACACCAGGCGTCCCCGGACGGTGCTGTTCAGCCTGCGATAGCGGAGGCCGTTGCGGTTGTTGTCGAGAAAGATTCCGTTGAGGCGCGAACCCAGAATCTCAAACGAATCTTCCTCCTTGCCGCTGCCGTTCGAGTAGCCCGCCGACGCGGACGTCCCGCCCAAGCCGCCGCTGCCGCCGCTGGCGTCGCCGGTTTCCCACAGAATGCGGTCGTAATTGAACTCAATGTCGAAGTTGCCGGGCCCGATGTCGAGCCGCTCGATCAGCACTAGCTGGAAGCTGTTGAGCTTGTCGTCGTGGTTGCCGTAATACCCCACGTCGACCCAGTTCACGCCGAACGCGCGGTGCCCGTCCACCGTATCGTTCCCGTGGGTCACCAGCGCCGAGCCCGCGCCCCGCGTATCCACGTCAGCCCAGAACGGCGCGATGATGCGCAGCGGCGACCCCGTCAGGCCCTGCGGCGTGAAGGTGGACAGGGACCCTCCAAAGGTGATATTCCCGTTGGTGTTGACGAAGGAGGTCGCGAATCTTTCCCCGAAGAAATTTACCTCGAAGCCGAGCGCCACTTCGGCCGACGAGCCGTCGTCGTTGCGGGGGGTGGAATTGGCCCGGAAGCCCGGGTTCGCGCGCACCGCCTGCGCCTGTCCGAGCAGCGGCATGCCGATAGACAGCAGGATCAACAGGAGTAGGACCCTCCCGATCGTCGCTCGCGCCCAATCCTGGTTTTGGCTCCCTCGCATGGGGTACTCCCTCCGGGGGACACAGAATCCCCAATGTAACCTGCTCAGGGCAAAAGCCTACGATAGCCACTGATTGGAGTCAAGCGTACTTCGCCGAGGTACCTTTTAAGTGCTCATCGGCAGCGGGGCTGGCCGTGAGTACTGGGAGAGAGGGGCAGCCACGGCACGATTGGAGTGCCGTCGGCCTGTTGTTTTCCGTCACCGGGGAAACCGCGCCGTGCCGAGCATTTGCTGGAACGTCGGCTCATAGGCGCTCCAGGCACTCTCCGGCGCGATGAATACCACGTACCAGAGCCCCTCGGGACGAAACGACGTGACGATCCAGTTCAACTCGGCCTGATTCCCGATGGGTGATTGCCCGCGGGCCAGCACCGAATAACTCTCCTGCCCGTCGATGCGCGGGCCTCGCCCCTGCCGCGTGACCCGGAGGTTCGAATTACTCGCCTGAAGGTCGCGGACCAGCTGTGCGGTCGCATCCTGGATCCTCAGCCGGCGGCCCGGCTGGCGCGTCGGCTCGTAGACGCTGACCAACGCCCCATAGGCGATCGCGCGCAGCGACCCGCTCTCGACGATGCCTTCCGGCGGAACCACGGTGAGCGCTGAAGTGCCCTGGCCGTAGACCTGCCAGTTATCCGGATACCCGACGCGAATCCAATCCGCGGCCAGTTCCTGGAGCCGGCGGGACGGCGCATCCGGCTGCCTGCCGCTGGAGGAAGTAGCGGGACGGTCCGTCCGGTCCGCCGGAGTTGCCGGAGCCAAATTCGCCGCCCGGCGCTTCATTTCCTGAAACTCCGAATTGTCGGCCGAATAACTCTTGGAAGCACCCAGTTTAGGAACCAGTTCCAGGATGTTGTCCTGGCGGTTGCCGGGATTCGGATGGCTGGATAGAAACTCCAGGCCCCCGCCGCCGCTCTCTTTCCCGATGGTCTCAAAAAATTGGGCCATGGCGCGGGGATCGTACCCGGCGTCGTAGAGCATCTGCGCGCCCTGCTCGTCAGCCTGCGACTCGGCGCCGCGGGAGAACTTCAGGAAGACGGAGTTCGCTCCAAACGCGATTCCGAGCTGCGCAAGCTGCCCGACAAGCCCTCCGCCGGAGAAGATACCGCCCAGGATGGCGAGCGGGGCCTGCGCCAGCATGGCCTTGGATGCCTGGTTGGTCGAGTGCCGCAGGGCAACGTGCGAAATCTCATGCGCCAGGACGCCCGCAAGCTGCGCCTCCGTGGTGGCTGCGGCGATGATTCCCGTGTGGATGTAGATGGGCCCCCCGGGCAGGGCGAACGCGTTGATTTCCTTGGCGTTAATGAGCTTGAACACGTACGGGTAGCGGTATCCCGGAGCAAACTTCGAGAGATTCTGCCCCAGCCGGTTTACGTACTCGGAGAGCTGCGGATCGGTGACCACCGTCAGCTCCTTTTCCACCTCCGGAACGTACTGCCGGCCCAGCTCGATATCCTGCTGCGTGGAAAACGTGTTGAATCCCGGCTTGTGCTCGATCCGCGCGTGGAGGGGCGCAACAAGGCCCGGAATCAGGAATACGCCGGCAACCGCCGCCAAGAACATTCGCGCGGCCCAAGGGCCTCTCCCATCGAAGTGCGGTCTCTGACGCATGGATCACCTCCCCGGGTCAGTCAATGGTTCTCCCCAAATTCTACCTCTTGTAGGATGATTCTTCCACCGCATAGGTTTCTTGGCGGGGGTCTTCGAGGAACATAAGGACAGTTCCGTATCTCCCCTCACCCCACACGAAGGGGAAACTGCCTCGGGGACAGGGTTTGCCGAATCGGGTTATGATGTAAGAAAGAAAGGCAGCTTCCAGAGGAGAAAACTTGCATGGGAACGGTTGTCCTCCACGGTGCGGCGAACTGGTTTTTCCAAGTAGGCGAGTTCACGTTTTTTTGCGGCCGCGCACTGCGGGAGTCGCTCCGCCCTCCGTGGGAAATCAGCGAGGTGGCTCGCCAACTGTTTGAAGTCGGGTGGCGCTCGCTCCCTTTGATTGCGGCCGCTGGAATGGCGGTCGGCGCTGTCATGTCGATGCACACGCGCGCTTCGATGGAGCGATTCGGGGCGGAATCGCTGATCCCGACGGTGCTGGCTCTGGCGCTCATCAAGGAAACGGGGCCTCTCGTGACCGGCCTGCTGTTTGCGGGACGGGTAGGGGCCGGGATTGGGGCGGAGCTGGGCTCCATGCGAGTGAGCGAGCAGGTGGATGCGCTGGAAAGTCTGGCCGTCGACTCCTTCAAGTACCTCGTGGTGACCCGCGTAGTCGCTTGCATGATTGCCATGCCGATTCTGACGACCGTCATGAATTTTCTCGGGATTTTCGGCGGCTTCGTGGCCGAGACCGCCGTGAGCGGGATGACGTTTGATCTCTACTGGAACCGGGCGTTTGCATCCGTCCAATTCGTGGATTATGTGCCGTCCACCCTCAAGACCATTGTGTTCGGGTTTTTGATCGGCAGCCTGTCGTCATACCTGGGTTACTACACGACGGGAGGGACTGCCGGAGTGGGCCGGGCGTCCACGCGCAGCGTCGTTCTGGCATCCCTGCTGCTGATCGTCGTGAACGTAGTTCTGGTGAAGATGATTTTCTTTTTCTTCCCTGGAGCCGTGCAGTAATGGAGAATTCGGCGGCCATCCGTTTCGAGCACGTCTACAAGGCGTTCGGCAGCCTGCAGGTCCTCGCGGACGTTTCCTTCTCCGTGCCAGCCGGTGAGGCCTTTTGCATCCTCGGACGGAGCGGCGCCGGGAAAAGCGTCATGCTGAAGCAATTGATCGGGCTCATTCCCCCCGATCAGGGCCGCATCTACATCGAGGAGGAGGAAATCACCGGCCTTCCGCCGCGCGAGCTGCCTCGCATCCGCAAACGGATGGGGTTTCTCTTTCAATACTCCGCGCTGTTTGACTCGATCACCGTGGGGGAAAACGTCGCTTTTCCGCTTCGCCGGCACACGAAGTTCCCGGAGGAGAAGATTCAGCAGATCGTGCACGATCGGCTGGAGGAAGTGGGTTTGGCCGATCACACCCGCAAGATGCCCACGGACATCTCCGGAGGCATGCGCAAGCGGGCGGGCCTGGCACGGGCGCTGGCGCTCGAGCCCTCGATTCTGCTCGTGGACGAGCCGAGCAGCGGCCTGGACCCCATCACCGCGGCGGAGATTGACAACCTGCTGTTGCAGCTCAAGGTGAGCAAGGGAACCACGCTCGTCGTCGTGACCCACAACATCCCCAGCGCACGGCGCATCGGGGATACCCTGGCGGTCCTGCACCAGGCTCGCATCCTGGCGCAAGGGACCGCCGAAGAATTAGACCGGAGCCCGCATGAGATGGTCCGGGAATTGATGAGTTCTCAGGGAGGTACGTAAGCATGAAAACCTCGCAGAAGGTTCTCGTGGGAGTTTTTTTGGTCTGTGGCGTTCTTTTGTTTGCCGTTGGACTGTTTTGGATTGGCGACCGGCGGCAGCTTTTCTCCCGCAGCCTGGAGTTGAACGCCGAATTTCGCAAACTGAGCGGATTGGCGAGCGGCGCCACCGTGCGCGTTGCCGGCATTGACGCCGGGGAGGTCTTGGAGATTCAGGTGCCTCCCGGGCCGGAATCCGGATTCCGCGTACGCTTCCGGGTGGCCGAGCGGTTTCTTCCCATCCTCCGCTCGGATTCGGTCGTGACAATTCAGACTGAGGGTATCATCGGGAACCAGTTCCTTCAGGTGGACGCAGGGAGCGCCGCCGGGCGGGAGGTTGCCGCGGGCGATACCCTTCCGAACCGCGAGCCGATCGAGGTAGCCGATCTGTTCCAGCAGGCCAGCAATACAATTGGACAAGTACGCAGCATCATGACGGAAGTCCAGGAAGGGGTGGATCTGGCCACCCAGGGCGTCACCAACGTAACCGAACAGGCGGGCCAATTGGTGGACGGCGTCGATGTAGGGGTCCGACGGTTTACCAACACCAGCAATCGGATCGCTGAAAATGTGGAGGGAATGCTCGAAGGAGCGAGGGAAGGGCGTGGCGCCGTCGGGAAACTGTTGACCGACGAGGCGATCTATGAGCAGTTCCGCGAGACCGCGCAGCGCGCCGGGCAGACGGTCGAGACGGTCCAAAACACGGCCGCAAACATGAGGGAGACCTCCGAAAACCTGCGCGGCGTCGTGGCAGACCTTCGGTCCAGCGGCGTTGTCGATGACTTCTCGCGAACCGTGGAGAACGTAAGGGAACTCAGCGACCGGGCCAAAGGTCTGATGAGCGCATTGCAGCCGGGCGCCTCGGATGACCCAGGCCTCACGGGCAGCCTGCGGCAGACAATAGCCAATGCCAACGTGGCGATGGCGAATGCCGTCGAAAGCACCGAGGCGCTGAAGCGGAATTGGTTCTTTCGCGGATTTTTCCGGGATCGCGGATTCTTCGAGCTCGACTCGATCCCGATCGAGGAATACCGTCAGGGCCGGTTCGCCCCCGAACGCATCCCACTGCGCGAATGGCTCTACGAGGGAGAACTGTTCCATACCTTGCCGGATGGAACGGAAGAATTGTCCGACCCGGGAAGAAAGCGGCTGGACCAGCTCATGGCGGGACTCATTCTCCGGGCGGCGAATAATCCGCTCATCGTGGAAGGGTACGCCGCCCGCGGCGACCCGGGAGAAGTCTTCTTGCGCGCGCAAGACCGTGCCACGAAAGTGCGCGCCTATCTGCTCCGGCGCTTCCCGTTGGAATCGAGCTATGTGGGCACAGTTCCCATGGGTGCGGTGGCATCCTCCGCGCCGAGCCGGGAGCCGTGGGAAGGCGTTGCCCTGGTTCTTTACTTGCCGAAAGGGAGCGTGGTTTCTCGGTTGCCCTAGAGCGGTTTTACTTTTCGTGTATCCCGTCAGGGCATGGCTTCAGCCATGCCGTAACAGCCGTAGAATCAAGCGGCTTTAGCCGCTGAGGTATGTCTTACAAAACCGCCAGACGGGTTACATCGTTCGTGAAAATGCCCTAGAGTGCACGCATTGAGGGAGCAAATGATTGGGTTTCGGTGAGGGAAAGGCTCCCGCAACCACCCGACTTTCAATGGGATTGCGCGGATTCCTCCGAACAAGTCCTGCCTATGGCGTTTTCACTTTTCGTGTATCCCGTCAGGGCATGGCTTCAGCCATGCCGTAACAGCCGTAGAATCAAGCGGCTTTAGCCCCTGGGGTTCGTCTTCCATTCACGCGGCGGGTTACACCATTTGTGAAAACGCTCTAGAGCGGTTCTCTCATTGCTGTAGCTCATCCGCAGGAAGCCCCGTAGGGGCGCTATC
>Ga0326597_10002369_pt1 | contig 28160 bp, 33 predicted proteins | sample RVTome_12_FD_203789 | JGI IMG/M metagenome (GOLD analysis project Ga0326597, IMG submission 203789) | Soil microbial communities from uranium-contaminated site in the Upper Colorado River Basin, Wyoming, United States - RVT100D185 | ecosystem: Environmental > Terrestrial > Soil > Contaminated >... | reverse complement strand
CAAGTAAGAGACGCGCGCGGGCTCAGGCCTGATCGTCGGGCGAATCGCCCTTCATGCCGCTCTTGAAGTTCCGGATCGCGGTGCCGATCCCCTTCCCGAGTTGCGGCAGACGATTCGCGCCGAAGACGATGATCACGATGAACAGGACCATCAGGAGTTCGGGCAATCCGATGCGACCCATGGTGAGGCTCCTTCTTCCGGGGATTGTACCACCGTGGCTGGCCGGGGGGGGCGGGAGGATCGTCTTGTGCGTGGGCGTCGGTCTGATGCTCTGCGGATCCTGGGGAGAGCCGTCACGGGCCGACGCCCAGTTTGTCGCAGGTGTCGACCTCGTCGAGGTGTACGCCTCGGTGACCGGGCCAGGCGGCGAGCTCGTCCAGGACCTGACCGCGAGGGACTTCGCGGTGAGCGAAGATGGAGAGCCTCAGACGATCACGGCGTTTGCCAGCAGCGACGTGCCGCTGGCTGTCGCCCTCGCCATCGATCGCAGCTTCAGCATCCCCGCCGATCGCCTCCGAAGCGCTGCCGTCGCCGCTGCCGGCTTCATTCGTGCACTGCAGCCTTCCGATCAGGTCATGGTCATCGGCGTGGGGAGCGAGGTCGAGGTGCTCGCGCCCCTCTCGGACAGCCGCGCGGCGGCGCTCGACGCCCTCGCGCGGGTCGACTCCTGGGGCACGACGCCGCTCTACGACGCAGCCCGGCACGCGCTCGACCTGATCCATGCCGCGGTCGGGCGGCGGGCGCTCATTCTCGTGTCCGACGGCGCCGACCGGTACAGCCGCAGTACGGCCGCCGGACTCATCGACCACGCCCGCCGGCGCCACGTGCTCGTGTACCCGATTGCCATCGGGCCCGCGCGCCCGCCCGTGTTCGTCGAGCTCGCCGCGGTCACGGGCGGCCGATCTGCGCTTGCGAGCGATCCGCAGCGCCTGGCTGCGGTCTTCGACGGCGTTGCAGCCGAGCTGCGCGCACAATATCTGCTGGGCTACTCGCCGGCGCGCGAGCCTGCCTCTGCGCCACAATGGCGGTCGATTGGCGTGCGGGTCAGCCGCCCGGGCGTGTCCGTGCGCGCGCGCGACGGCTACTTTGGCTCCTGACGGCCTTCATTCCGGCCACCAGCCGGCTTTGAGCAGGCGCCACGCCAGCCCACCTTCCATCGTGGCCGCAAGCCGCCACTTGAGGCCACGATACGGCTGCGTCCCCGCGACGAGGTCCGCCATGATGAGGCCGATGCGGTCGCTGCGCTTGAGGGCGTCCACGAGCAGGCGGGTGAACCGGGGCTGGAAGAAGCATGCCTTGAAGTCGGCGGCCCTGATGAGCTCTCCCACGATGTCGTGCCGTACGCGCTCGACAAAGTCGCGCGCCGGATCCGCACCGCCGGCCGTGATGGCGTCGGCGACATGGCCCGCGGACTGAAGGGCGAAGAAGATCCCCTCGCGGGTGATGGGATCCACGAGGCCGGCCGCGTCGCCGGCGAGGAACCACCCGTCACCCGCGAGGGTGAGGGTCCGCAGGTCGGCGCCTGAGAGCGACGGGATCGGCCACGCGTAGGCGTGCCGCGGGGCATCAGCTCCCGCGAGGCCCGACGAGGCGATCCACGCGGAAACCCAGTCCCGGAGGCCCCGGGACGTGACGACCACGTCGGCTGGCGCGCAGATGCCGACGGCCAGATGATCCGGACGCGGGAAGGACCACGCGTAGCCGGGCGGGTCGCCCACGAACTCGACGACCACCTCCGTCGACGTGATGCCCTGCACGAAGAACCCGGTGGCCACGGAGAGCTGATCGCGCCGGAAGGGCACGGCCAGGCGTCGTCGCGTGAGGCTGTTGGCGCCATCGGCACCGACGATCCGGTCGGCTTCGCACGTCGACCCATCCGAGAGGCGAAAGGCGAAGCCGCGTCGCGTGCGGACGAGGTCGACTACCCGCGACGCGATGAACGCGGCGCCGTCATGCCGGGCTGCGGCGAGGAGCCGCGCATCGAATACGGCACGGCTCGCGACGACGAGTGACCTCCCGTCGTCCCTGAGAGGCACCATGGCGGCCGTGCGGCTGGCGGTGTCCACGAAGCGCGCCCGCGCGATGCGAACGGCAGGCAGGGGCGCCTCGCCGATGGCGTCTCTCACGAGGGCCAAGGCACGGCCCGTCACGCCCCCACCGCAGGGCTTCTCGCGCGGATGTGACGGGTCGACGAGCGCCACGCGCACGCCCCTTCGCGCCAGAAGGGAGGCGGCCCAGGTGCCGGTCGGACCTGCGCCGACGATGCCGACGTCGTATCGGGCCATGATGAGAGGACGCGTGCCGCCGTGATACATTACACGCCCATGTTCGATGTCGAGACGAGCTGCTTCACCGTCGGGGTCTTCCAGGACGTCACGTGGGCCGCGAAGGGACTGGACGCGTTGAAGGCCGCCGGGCTGTTGCCCGAATCCATCACGATCGTCGCGAAGGAGAGCCCCGAGGCCGACGCCCTCATCAGCCGGACTCTGGGCGCCTCAGGCGAGCGTCTCGAACTCGCGGGGATCGGTCCGGTCCTCGCTCGCGGGCCCCTCGTCGCAGCCCTGCAGGGGCCGTCGCAGGACCTCCCGAAGCTCGGGTTGTCCGGCACCATGCGTCGTGTCGGCTTCCAGTCGCACGACGCCCGCATCTACGACACGCTGACGGCCCGCGGCGGCGTGCTCGTCGCGATCCACAGCGAACCCCGCGCGGCCGATGCGTTGACCGTGCTGCTGTCGTACGGCGGCGGCAATGCCGCCATCGGCGCGTGGACCGGCCGCGTCTGAGATCGTCCTCGATCGGCCTCGTTCAGGCCTGGTTCCATCCTTCCCTTGCGATTGAGCGTCCTAAGGCTATTGGGCTTCGTGGAGGTACTGCTTTTGCAGTTGCAGCCCGGGCGAAGCGTGCGCGAGAATACCTTGACACCTCGGACATCGGTCGCCATGGCAGACGCCACCCAAGCGGATAGGGCTCGCGCGAATCCTGCCGTCGGGCATCTTTCGGTGCGGGCCGATGACGGGCACCCCACCGAGACGCCGTTCTTCTTCGAGCAGCAGGGCAAGCGCCTCGGTCCGGCGTTTGTGGTCTCGCTTGGATGGCATGCCGCGCTCGCCGCGCTCGCGATCTATCTCATGGGATCGGGCACCGGGACGACCGAGACGCGGCTGATCCTGCCCGAGCGGGCGTCTGAAGGCATCATCTGGCTGGCGGAGCCCGGTCCTGGCGGGGGTGGCGGAGGCGGCGGGAACCGGGCGCCGGAACCCCCGCGCCAGGCCGAACTCCCCGGCAGGGACAAGCTGACGGTTCCTGCTGTGCCGCCGCCGCCGCAGGTCGAGGCGCCGAAGCCGCCCGAACGCGAGCCCGAACCGGTCGCTCAGCTGAACATCCCGGCGGTCACGCTCGGCGCGTCTACGGAATCGCTCCCGGGGGTGATCGATACGCCGCCAGGGCCGCCGACGCTGTCACAGGGATCCGGCCAGGGCGGAGGATCGGGCACGGGGAGCGGGAGCGGTCTCGGGTCGGGTACCGGGTCGGGTCTTGGCGCCGGCTTCGGGGGAGGGACCGGCGGGGGCGTGTATCGCCCGGGCAGCGGCGTCTCGGGGCCTCGTGTCATCCGGCAGGTGAAGCCGGAGTACACGGCCGAGGCCATGCGCGCCCGCGTTCAGGGCTCGGTACTGCTCGAGTGCGTCGTGCGGCCGAACGGACGGTGCACCGACATCCAGGTCGTGCGATCGCTCGACCCGACCTTCGGCCTCGATCAGGAAGCTATCGAGGCCGCCGAGCAATGGCGCTTCGAGCCCGGGACGCGGCTGGGCGAATCGGTCCCCGTCCTCGTCACGATCGAACTCACGTTCACGTTGCGGTAGTAGGGCAGGTAGGGCAGGCAGGGCGGGTAGGGCAGGTGGGGCGGGTAGGCCTGGTGGGCAAGCCCAAGAAGAACAAGAAGAAGAGGAAAGGCCCGGCAGCAGTCGCTGGCCGGGCCTTTCAGTGTCTAGTACATCCCGCCCATGCCGCCGCCGCCCGGCATCGCCGGTGCGTCCTTCTTCTCCTCGGGAATCTCGCAGATCAGGGCCTCGGTCGTGAGGAGCAGTGAGGCGATTGACGCCGCGTTCTGGAGCGCCGATCGCACGACCTTCACCGGGTCGATGACGCCCGCCTTGACGAGGTTCTCGTAGGTCTCGGTCAGCGCATTGAAGCCTTCGTCGGCCTGCATATCGCGCACCTTCTGCACGACAATCGAGCCCTCGTGGCCGGCGTTGCTGGCGATGTAGCGCATCGGCTCTTCGATGGCGCGCCGGATGATGTTCACACCGATCTGCTGGTCGCCGGCGAGCTTGAGGCTGTCGAGCGCCTTGCCGGCGCGCAGCAGCGCCACGCCGCCGCCCGGCACGATGCCTTCCTCGACGGCCGCCTTGGTCGCGTGCATCGCGTCCTCGACGCGCGCTTTCTTTTCCTTCATCTCGGTTTCGGTGGCCGCACCGACCTTGATGACCGCCACGCCGCCGACGAGCTTCGCGAGGCGCTCCTGCAGCTTCTCGCGGTCGTAGTCCGAGGTCGTGTCCTCGATCTGCGTCCGGATCTGCTTGACTCGGCCTTCGATCGCCTTTGACGATCCGTCGCCCTCGATGATCGTCGTGTTGTCCTTGTCGATCGTGATCTTCTTGGCCTTGCCGAGATCCTCGAGCTTGATCGACTCGAGCTTGATGCCGAGGTCCTCGGTGATGGCCCGCCCGTTGGTCAGGATCGCGATGTCCTCGAGCATGGCCTTGCGCCGGTCTCCGAAGCCGGGCGCCTTGACGGCGGCCGCGTGCAGCGTGCCGCGCAGCTTGTTGACGACGAGTGTGGCCAGGGCCTCGCCCTCCACGTCCTCGGCGACGATGAGGAGCGGGCGTCCCAGGCGCGCGACCTGCTCGAGGACCGGCAGCAGGTCCTTCATCGAGCTGATCTTCTTCTCGTGGATCAGGATGACCGGGTTCTCGAGCACGACCTCCATGCGCTCGGGGTCGGTGACGAAGTAGGGGGACAGGTACCCGCGGTCGAACTGCATGCCCTCGACCACCTCGAGCGAGGTGTCCATGCTCTTGGCCTCTTCGACCGTGATCACGCCGTCCTTGCCGACCTTGTCCATGGCCTCGGCGATGATCTTGCCGATGGTCTCGTCGTTGTTGGCCGAGATGGTGCCGACCTGGGCCACCATATTGCCGCCGACGTCCTTCTTCATCTTCTTCAGCTCGCCGGTGATGGCCTCGACGGCGCGCTCGATGCCGCGCTTGATCTCCATCGGGCTGGCGCCGGCAACGACGTTCTTGGCGCCCTCGCGGTAGATCGCCTGGGCGAGGACCGTGGCGGTCGTCGTGCCGTCGCCCGCCGTATCGGACGTCTTGCTGGCGACCTCACGCACCATCTGCGCGCCCATGTTCTCGAGCGGATCCTTGAGGTCGATCTCCTTGGCGACGGTGACGCCGTCCTTGGTGATGGTGGGCGATCCGAACTTCTTGTCGAGGACCACGTTCCGGCCCTTGGGCCCGAGCGTCACCTTGACCGCGTCGGCGAGCTGGTTGACCCCGCGAAGTACGGCCTGCCGTGACTGCTCGCCGTACACAATCTGCTTTGCCATAACTGCTGTTCTCCTCTTCAGTCCTCAGGGCGGATTCGGTGCGATCCGCGCAAACGTGCTGCCGGAGGTCCGGCCGGTTACTTCTTGCTCTTCTTCGCCTCGCCGGCGAGGACAGCCAGTACCTCGTCCTCGCGCATGATCAGATACTCCTCGCCGTCGAGCTTGATCTCCTGGCCGGAGTACTTCCCGAACAGGATGAGGTCGCCCGCCTTCACGTCGAGCGGCTGGCGCTTGCCGTCATCCTTGACCTTGCCGTTCCCGACGGCAATCACCTTGCCCTGCTGGGGCTTCTCCTTGGCCGTGTCGGGGATGATGATCCCTCCGACACGCTGTTCGCCTTCCTCGATGCGCTGGACAATGATTCGGTCGTGCAGCGGTCTGACGTTCATGCTGTCTGCTCCGTCTGTCGTGAAATTGTGGGGTCCTTACAGGACTTGCTGATCTCGCCTGGGGCCGTTGCGTCTCGCCTCGTGACACGGTCACGGCGTTAGCACTCGACCCAGGCGACTGCTAATTATATGCCGGCGGCTGGCGGAGTCAAGTCCGCCGCTTCAGGCGGTAGGCGAGCATCTTGCGCGTGAGGGTGTTGCGGTGCACCCCCAGGGCGTCGGCGGCACGGGTCAGGTTGCCCTTGCAGCGGGCCAGCACCCGCGCGATGAATCGCTTCTCGAACTCCCGGACGGCGTCCTCGAACTGGACGCCCTTCTCGTCCATCTCCTGGACGAGGTGGTCGAGTCGGTCGGCAATCACTGCAGGGTCCGTCCCGTGAGGCGTGTGAACGCCTCCAGGTACTTGGCCCGCGTCCCGGCCACCACGTCGTCGGGCAGGGAGGGGACCGGCGGCCGCTTGTCCCACTTGATGGCCTCGAGATAATCGCGCACGTATTGCTTGTCGAAGCTCGGCTGCGGACCGCCGGGGCGGTACGTGTCGGCGGGCCAGAACCTCGAGGAATCGGGTGTCAGGGCCTCGTCGATCAGGATGACCCGATCCTCGGCCGGCCGGCCGTCTGCCGGCAGCAGGCCGAACTCGAACTTCGTGTCGGCGACCAGGATGCCGCACGACTCGGCGTGAGCCGCCCCGGCGGCGTACAGGCGCAACGTCAGGTCGCGAACCCGGCCGAGCAGGAGGGGTCCAACAAGGCCGGCCGCGTCCTGCTCGCTGATATTGATGTCGTGTCCGCTCTGGGCCTTCGTCGCCGGCGTGAAGATCGGCGCGGGCAGCCGGTCCGCCTCCCGCAGGCCGACCGGCAGCGTGATTCCGCAGACGCGTCCGTTCTGCCGGTAGTCCTTCCATCCCGACCCGGCGAGATATCCGCGGGCGACGCACTCGATCGGCAGCGGCTCGGCCCGTCGGACGAGGGCCGATCGGCCGGCAAGCACGGAGGCCTCGGCTTGCGCCGCCTCGGGGAAGTCGGCAGGGTCGATCGACAGCAGGTGGTTGTCGACGATGGCGCGGGTTCGTGCGAACCAGAACGCCGAGATCTGGTTCAGCACCCGGCCCTTGTCGGGAATGCCCGACCCGAGGACGTAGTCGAACGCCGAGATCCGGTCGGTGGCGACGATGAGGAGGCGGTCGCCGCACTCGTAGATGTCGCGCACCTTGCCGACTCGATCGGGCGGTCGGCCGGCGATCGTCGTGTGCAGTACGGGCGGCGCGGGCAAGCGGAGTGGTCCTCGTGCGGGAAAGGCTCGCATCTTACAGGGCGGGTCGCGCGCTGACAACAACAACATGTAGCGCCGGGACGCGCCGGCAACGCTAGACCCGCAGCGAGACGGTATAGTAGGAGCGTTCTCATGCCGTCGCACGTCCGGACGCTCGTCGTACTGGCGCTCGCCGCGCTCTTGCTCGGGCTGTTCCTTCGCAACGTCGACGTCCGGAGCGTACTCGGCGAGATTGCGCGCGCGCGGCCGGGGTGGCTCCTGCTCTCCTTGTCCACGATGTTCGCCAACCTCGCGGTGCGGGCGTGGCGGTGGCAGTACCTGCTCGAGCCACTCGGGCATCCGAGCTTCCGCATGGCGTTCAAGGCCACCGCGGTCGGGTTCGCCGCGAGCAGCATCCTGCCGGCGCGCGCCGGCGAGGTCATCCGCCCGTACTTTCTGGCCCGGCAGGAAGGCATCAGCGCGACGGGCGCCTTTGCCACCGTCATCCTGGAGCGCCTGCTCGACATGTTGACGGTGCTGGCGCTGCTGGCAGCCTACGTGTTCGTGTTCGGGCGCGACATGGGTGCCGTCAATCCCGTGGCGTTCGCGGCGGTCAAGTGGGCCGGCGTGACGGCTGCCGTGGCCGCGCTGGGGGCGCTTGTCGTGCTGTTCGTCGTCGCCGGTGACCCCGCGCGCCTGCGGCGAGGGCTGATCCGCCTCGAACAGGTCCTGCCATCGACGCTGGCCGGCCTGCTTGCGAGGATTGCCGAGAAGTTCGCGATCGGGCTCGGCGCCGTGCGGCGTCCGTCGCGTCTGTTCGTGGCGCTCGCGCTCTCACTGCCTCTCTGGCTGTGCATCGGGCTCGGCATCTGGGCGGGTGCCCGGGCCTTTCACCTCGCCGTGCCGTTCACCGGATCCTTTCTGCTGCAGGCGCTGCTCGTCATCGGCGTGGCCGTGCCGACGCCCGGAGCCGTCGGAGGGTTCCACGAGGCGTACCGCGTGGGTGTCACCGTGTTCTTCGGGGCGCCGAACGACGCCGCGATCGGATCCGCGATCGTCGTCCACGCGTTTTCGGTGGTGCCGGCGCTGCTGCTCGGCCTGCTCTTTGCGGCGCAGGCCGGACTCAACGTGACCGGGATGCGGCAGCTGGCGAGCCAGTCGGATCCGGGAAAGGCCGCGCAGCCGTGAAGTGCCCCTACTGCGGTCACCTCGGCGACAAGGTCGTGGACTCGCGCGAGAGCAAGGAAGGCGAGGTCATCCGCCGGCGGCGTGAGTGCCTCGGCTGCGGCAAGCGGTTCACGAGCTACGAGCGCATCGACGAGATCCCCTACATGGTCGTGAAGAAGGACGGGACTCGCGAGCGCTTCGAGCGCCAGAAGCTGATCGGCGGGCTCCTGCGGGCGTGCGAGAAGCGGCCGGTGACGGTCGCGTCGCTCGAGGCGATCGCCGATCGCGTCGAATCGGCCCTGCAGGAGCGCCCCGAGCGCGAGATCGCCACGGCCGACATCGGCGCGTTCGTCATGGAGGAACTGAAGACGCTCGACAAAGTGGCGTACGTGCGCTTCGCGTCCGTCTATCGGCACTTCCGCGACATCTCCGAATTCATGAGCGAGCTGAAGGATCTGCTGAACGCCAAGGAGTGATCCGGTGCCGGCCACGACGCTCAGGGTCCAGGCGCGCCGTCCATTCCGCGACAACCCGCGGCTCATCCTGGCCGGCATCCTGGTCCTCGTGGCGGCGCTCGTCGCCCTCGTGGCGCTCGCCGATCGCACGACGCTCTTCGCCCCTGACTTCCTGACCGAGTTCGTCCTCTATGCCCTGACCGCCGCCGATCTGACGATGCTCGTCGCGCTGCTGTTCGTGCTGGCGCGCAACATCGTCAAGCTGGTGGTCGAGCGCCGGCGCGGCCTGCCGTTCGCGCGCTTCCGGGCCAAGCTCGTAGCGTTGCTCCTCGGGATGACGCTCATCCCGACGATCGCCGTCCTCATCGTCGGGAGCGAGCTCATCCGATCCGGGATCGACCGGTGGTTCAACGCGCCGATGGACGAGCTGCTCACGACCGCCAACGAGATAGCCGGCGACTACTACCAGGAGCGGCAGTTGCTCGTGAGCGACCAGGCCGCGCGCATCGCCCGCACGCTGGCCACGGTGGACCTCGGCCGGGCCGATGTCCGCGGCCTGCGGGATCTGCTGGCGCCCGACGTCACGCTCCGGCGGATTCAGATGATCGAGGTGTACCGCGTCGTGCCGGGTAGCGGCACGCTGCCGGGGTTGACGCCAGTCCTCGACGTCGCCGCGTCGGGCATCCCGCCCGGGTACAACCGGGCGGCGGCCGAGCGCCTCGCCGTCCAGGTACTGGACGGGCAGCCCGAAGCGCGCTCGATCGAGGCGCTCGGAACGGCGGGCGATTTCCTGCACGCGGCCGCGGTCATTCGCGGCCGCGACGACGAGCCGACCGGGGTGGTCGTGGCGACGGACTACCTCACGGGCGATCTCGCCGCGCGGTCGCGTCGCATGACGCAGGCCTTCGAGAGCTACCGCCAGTTGCGCGTTCTGCGGCGCCCGCTGACGGGCGTGTACCTCTCTTTCTTCCTCATGGTGACGCTGCTCATCCTGTTCGGCGCCATCTGGATGGGTTCGTACCTCGCGAAACGCATCACGCGCCCCGCGCTGATCCTCGCCGCCGCGGCGCGGGAAATCGGGGCCGGGCATCTCGACCAGCAGATTGAGCTCGAAAGCGGCGACGAGTTCGGCGCGCTGACCGAGGCCTTCAACTCCATGGCGCGAGAGCTGGCGGCCAGCCGGCGCCGGGTGGAGCGGTCCACCCTCGAACTCCAGCGCAAGCACCTCGAGGTCGAGGAACGCCGCCGCTACATCGAGACGATCCTCGAGCGCATCACGACCGGCGTCGTGTCGGTGAACGCCTCAGGGGCCGTGACGATGATGAACACGGCGGCCGGGCGGCTCCTCGGGCTCGATCGGGCCGCCATCGGGCAGCCCGTGCGGACGATCTTCGAGCGCGCGGACCTCGAACCGCTGGCGGGCCTGCTCGGGGGGGCGGGGCGGGTGGCGAGCGAGCCGGCGGCGCAGGAGGTGGCGCTGTCGCGTGACGGCCAGGAGCTGCACCTGGCGGCGGTGGCCGCGCCCCTGCCAGGCGAGAGTGGATCGGTCGAGGGTGCGGTCCTCGTGCTCGACGATGTGACGCCGCTCATCCGGGCGCAGAAGGTGGCGGCCTGGCGCGAGGTCGCGCGCCGCCTGGCACACGAAATCAAGAACCCGCTGACCCCGATTCAGCTGTCAGCCGAGCGGCTGCGGCGCCACTTCAGCGACGCCCCGCCCGCGGTGCGGGCGCTCGTCGACGAGTGTACGCGGACGATTGTAGGGGAGGTGGAGTCGCTGAAGGGGCTCGTCGACGAATTCTCCCAGTTCGCCCGGATGCCGGCGCCCCGCGCCATCCCGACGGATCTGCACACGCTCGTCACCGAAACTCTCGCGCTCTACAACGGCATCTTCGCGGAGGTCCGGATCGAGCCGCGCTTTGCGCCCGACATCCCGCTCGTGCGGCTCGACCCCGAGCAGATCCGGCGTGTCATCATCAACCTCGTCGACAACGCCATCGAAGCCATGGGACGGCGCGGCACGATCGTCGTCGAGACCGGCCGCGATACGGCCGCCGGGGTCGTGCGGCTCGTGGTGGCGGACGACGGTCCCGGGATTCCCGTGGCCGAGCGGGACAAGCTGTTCCTCCCGTACTACTCGACCAAGCAGCGGGGCAGCGGCCTCGGTCTGGCCATCGTCCGCCGGATCATCGCCGAGCACGGGGGGAGCATCGAGGTCAGCGATAATGAGCCGAAAGGGACCCGCTTCAAGGTCGAACTGCCCTGTTAACCGGAAGGGGCCGTTCGTCGTTCAGCGCGCACTATGAAACCGACCATCCTGATCGTCGACGACGAGCCCGGCGTCCGGAGCGCCCTGAGCGGCGTGCTGCGCGACGAGGGCTACACCGTCGAGGCGGTCGCGAGCGGCGAGGAGTGCCTGGATCGGCTGACCCGCGGGCCGGTCGACCTCATCGTGCTCGACGTCTGGCTGCCCGGCCTCGACGGACTGGCCACGCTCGCCCGCCTGCGCGAGCGCCAGGTCGACGCGCAGGTCGTTCTGATCTCGGGCCACGGCAACATCGAGTCGGCCGTCCGGGCCATCAAAATGGGCGCGTTCGATTTCGTCGAGAAGCCGCTGTCGCTCGAGAAGACGGTCCTCGTCGTGCGCAACGCGCTCAGGCAGCGGAAGCTCGAGGCGGAGAACCGCGCGCTGCGCGCGCGCGTCGACCGCACCCAGACGATGGTCGGGGAAAGCTACGGCGTGCGGCAGCTCCGCGAGCAGGTGGCCATGGCGGCGCCCACGAACGGCCGTGTGCTCATCTACGGCGAGAACGGGACGGGCAAGGAGCTCGTGGCCCGCACGCTCCATGCGCTCAGCCGCCGCCGGGCCGGAGCGTTCGTCGAGGTGAACTGCGCGGCGATTCCCGAGGAGCTCATCGAGAGCGAGCTCTTCGGGCACGTGCGCGGCTCGTTCACCGGGGCTGTCGCGGATCGGCGCGGGAAATTCGAGGTGGCCGACGGCGGGACGATCTTCCTCGACGAGATCGGCGACATGAGCCTGAAGACGCAGGCGAAGGTGTTGCGCGTGCTGCAGGAGCAGACCATGGAGCCGGTCGGCGGCACGCAGCGCATTCGCGTGGACGCGCGGGTGGTGGCGGCGACCAACAAGGAGCTGCAGGCCGAGATTCGGGCCGGCCGGTTTCGGGAAGACTTGTACTTCCGCCTGAACGTCATCCCGATCTTCGTGCCGCCGCTGCGCGACCGCGCGGAGGACATCCCGCTCCTTGCGGATCATTTCATGGCGGAGTTCGCCCGCGAGTACGGCCGCCGGCCGAAGGCCTTCGAGCCGTCGGCCCTCGCCGCCTTCCAGCGGTACTCGTGGCCGGGCAACGTCCGCGAGCTCCGCAACGTGATCGAACGGCTGATGATCATGGTGCCGGGCGAGTCGATCGGGGTGGCCGACCTGGCGTTCCTCGATCAAGGGGTAACCCCGCCGCCGGCCGCGAGCGCGGTGAGCGTAGAGCGGCTGACCCTGCACGAGGCGCGCGAGCGCTTCGAGCGCGACCTGATCCTCCAGACCCTCGCCGAGCAGCAGGGGAACATGTCGCGGACAGCGGAGGTACTCGGTGTGGAGCGGAGCAACCTGTATCGGAAGATGCGGGCGTTCGGTGTGGCTCCGTCCCGACGTGGCGAGGCGGACGTCGAAGAGGAAGCCGTCTAGCGGAGGCGGGTCAGCCGCTCGAGCCGGTGCTCGAGAATCCGGTCCTCGGTGAAACCGCGGATGCGCAGATCGGCCGGGTCGGTGTCCGACAGCGCCGCCCGCGGGACGAGGCCGACGATTTCGCTGTCGAGGATCGCCACGCCCTGGCTCGCGCTGGCCCGTGCCACCGCGTCGAACGCCGCGCGCATCGAGGTCCGGCGGTAGTCCGTCAGGTTCATCGAGACCTGGACGATGCCCAGGGATTCGATCGGCACCCCCATCGCCTTCACGGCAGGAAGACCGCCCCCGCGCTCCCGAACTGCCGCGGCCACCGCTTTCGCCACGTCCAATCGGTCGCTGGCGAGATTGACGTTGTACGCGATGAGCAGGGGCCGGGCGCCGAACGCTGAAGCGCCGGCGGTCGGATGCGGCGCGAGCGGGCCGAAGTCGGGCTGCCATTCGGGACGTGCCATCTTCGCTGCCAGGCCTTCGAATTGACCGCGGCGGACGTCTTCGAGCGATCGGCGTGTCGGGACGGTGGCGGCGTCCCCGTACAGGTAGACGGGGACGCCATATCGCGCGGCGACCTCCGCCCCGGTCTCCCTTGCGAGGACGGCGCACTCCGGCATCGTCGCGTCTTCGAGCGGCACGAACGGCACCACGTCGACAGCCCCGATGCGCGGATGGACGCCGATGTGTGCGCGCAAGTCGATCTCGGCGACGGCTCGATCGAAGAGAGCCAGGACGGCGTGCCGGAGATCGCGGGTGCCGCCAACGAGCGTGAAGACGGAGCGGTTGTGCGCTGCGTCGCTCGAGTGGTCGAGCAGGATCACCCCGGGTACTCCGCGGATCGCCGCGGCCATCGCTTCGACCACCACGCGCCGCCGGCCCTCGCTGACGTTCGGGACGCACTCGATGAGCGACATGAAGCGCCGCGCGATGATTTCAGATCGTCAGGAGATTGTCGAGATCGTGGTGCTATAATCCCTTGACTCCCACACTCGTCCATGTTTGATCCGCATCGGACCGACACGTCGCGCGCTGTCGATGCCGCGTCGGACTTGAATCGGGACGCCAAGGTGGAGCAACTCCTGCTCGACGGCCTGGACTGCTACTTCGCCGCCCGGTACGAACAGGCGATCAACGTCTGGAGCCGGGCACTGTTCTTCGATCGCGATCACCTGCGCGCCCGGGCGTATATCGAGCGGGCGCGTCAGGCCCTTGCCGAACGTCAGCGGGAATCGGAGGAGCTCCTCGATGGCGGATTCGCCGCCTTGAGATCCGGGGAGCACCGCGAAGCCATGCGGCTGCTGCAGGACGCGGTCGCGCGTGGCGTGGCATCGGAAGAAGCGCGCGCCGTGCTCCAGCGTCTCGATCGGGTTGACCCCGGGACCGTCCCGCTGGTGGCGGCCGAAACGCCGGGTACCGTTCGTCGCCGCGTGCGACCGCCGCTCTTCCGTTACCGGGCGCACGGGCCCTCGCGCTCGCGGTTCCTGCTGCTCGTGGCGGGTGTCGTCGCGGGATCGCTGTGGCTGCTGGCCTCGGCCGAGGGCGTCCGGCAGATCTTCGCGGACGACGCCGTGACGTCGTTGGCGCCCCTTGCGCCACCGGCCGTGGATGTCGTACCCGGCCTGCCGCTGAGAGCCGAGACGGCGCTGACCAGGGCCAGGATGCTGGCGGCGGGCGGCCGGCTCCACGATGCCATGGCGGCGCTCGACCTGGTCCGGCCGACCGATCCACAGAAGGGCGAGGCCGATCGCCTTCGGGCGGATCTGCAGCGGCGTCTCATCGCGCTGACGTTGCCCGAGGACGCGGCGGGGGACTTCGTCCCGTGAAGTGCCCGAAGTGCGGGTACCTCGGATTCGAGCGCGTCGAGCGCTGTCGCAACTGCGGCTACGACTTTCCGGTCACGGGCCTTCGCGAGATCCCCGAACTGCCGCTGCGCGGCACCGACGATCCCGTCGGGCTTCCGGATCTCGAACTCGTCAGCCGCCCAGTGTCCGCGCGCACGGTGGAGGCCCGGTCAGCGGTACCGGCGGAGGATGAACTGCCGTTGTTCGGCGCGATCGCCCCGGACGTCCGGCTCGTCGGTCCGACCCCGTCCCCGCGGCCGCCGCTTGCGGTCAGGCGGGCAACCCCGGAAGTCCGCCGCGTCCGGTTCGAGCAGCCGCGTGCGCCGCTGCTCGACCTGGGAACGGGCGAGACCGACACCAGGACGGCATTCCCATCTGCGGCGCGCCGCGAGGTGCCGCCGGCACTTCGGCCAGTCGCCACGGACGTCGTAGGTCATGGAACGCGCCTCGCCGCGGGCATCGTCGATCTGCTGCTGCTGGCCGCAATCGACCTCCTCGTCATCTCCCTCACGCTGCAGATCTGCGGCCTGACCGTGCAGGAGTTGGGAGTGTTGCCGGCCGGCCCGCTGCTGGCGTTTCTCATCCTCCAGAACGGCGGCTACCTCGCCGCCTTCACGGCTGGAGGACAAACGCTTGGCAAGATGGCCCTCGGGCTCAGGGTCGTGCCGGACGACGGGGGCGAACGCGTGAGTCCGGCTCGCGCGGTCCTGCGGACCCTGGTCTGGGGGCTGATGGTCCTGCCCCTCGGTCTGGGCTTCGCAAGCGTGCTGCTCGATCGCGAGGGCCGTGGCTGGCACGACCGCGCGGCGGGCACGCGGGTCGTCCCCGCAGGCGAGGCGTGACCGGATCGGATACGCTCGCCTGATGGGCCTCTCTTCGATCGCGCTCGCCGTCGCCACCGGTCTTGGCGCCGGCTACATCCGATTCGCTCCGGGCACGTTCGGGTCGCTGCTCGGCCTTGCCGTCTGGGCCGTCATCCCATCGTCGCTCCTTGCGCAGGCCCTGGCTATCGCGGTCGTCTTCGCCGTCGGTGTCTGGAGCGCCAGCGAGGCCGAGCGTCGGCTGAACGCAACCGACCCTGCACCGGTCGTGATCGACGAAGTGCTCGGTATGCTCGTCACGCTGTTCATGCATCCCGTCGGATGGGGCGGAGCCCTCGCCGGGTTCCTGCTGTTTCGCGTCTTCGATGTGGTCAAGCCGTATCCGGCGAATCGGCTCGAGCGTCTGCATGGCGGCGTTGGTGTGATGGCCGACGATGCCATGGCCGCCATCTACGCGAACGTGGCGCTGCGGCTCGCCCTGGTCGTGGCGGGCGAATTTGGGGACCCTGCGCCGTGAGGGCGCGCATCGTCGCGGTCGGCAGCGAGCTGCTGACGCCGTTCCACGTCGACACCAACTCCCTTGCGATCACGGAACGCCTGAATGACATCGGGTGTCAGGTCGTCGGCAAGGCCGTGGTTGGTGACGATGTCGTGGAGATCCGCAGGCTGGTCGAGGCCGCCATCGGGGCGGTCGAGGTCCTCGTCGTGACGGGCGGGCTCGGACCGACTGAAGACGACGTCACGCGCGAAGCTGTCGCGCACGCGCTCGGCCTGCCGCTCGAGATCGAGGAGGCGATCGTCGATCGCATTCGCCGCCGGTTCGCGATGCGCGGGCTGGCGATGCCGGAGATCAATCGGCGGCAGGCGATGGTGCCGCGCGGGGCGTACGTGCTGGAGAACGCGAACGGCACGGCGCCGGGCCTGTGCGTCGAGCGAGAGGGCACCCTCATGGTGCTGCTGCCTGGACCGCCCCGCGAGATGACGCCGATGCTCGAGGCCGTCATTCGCGACCGCCTTGCGCCGGCGTCCGGCGGCATGACGCTCGCTCGCCGGGTCGTCAAGGTCGCGGGCATGACCGAATCGGACGTGGATACCGTCGCGCAGCCCGTCTACGGACGGTGGACGTCCGCCGGCGTGCCGATCGAGACGACGATTCTCGCGACACTCGGCCAGATCGAACTGCACCTGACGGCCCGCGCGGCAGACCGGGCCGAGGCGGACCGTGCGCTGGGCACGGCCGCCTCCGAGTTGCAGGCGGTGCTCGGCCACGCGGTCATCAGCGTCGACGGTCGCTCGCTCGAAGCGGTCGTGGGCGACCTCCTGCGTGCCGCCTTCTGGAGGGTTGCCGTGGCGGAGTCGTGCACGGGCGGCCTCCTGACGTCGCGGCTCACCGACGTTCCGGGGAGCTCGGACTATGTCGACCGCGCGGCCGTTTGCTACAGCAACCGGGCGAAGACCGCGTGGCTCGGTGTGCCCTCCACGCTCATCGCCGAGCATGGGGCGGTGAGCGAAGCGGTGGCTCGTGCAATGGCCGAAGGGGTCCGCGCCGAGGCCGGCACCGAGGTCGGCATCGGCGTCACGGGCATCGCCGGCCCGGGTGGGGGCAGCGCGGAGAAACCGGTGGGCACCGTGGCGATTGCGGTCGTCTCGGACGGGGAGACGCGGGTCCGCACGTGCCGGTTCGTCGGCGCACGTGAGCAGGTGAAGGACCAGGCGGTGCGCGCCGCGTTGAACCTGCTGCGGCGGATGCTGCTCGGCGTGTAGCGGGGGGCCTTCCGGCCTACAATCGGGATCGACCGTCCTTTCTGCCACCATGGCGTTCATCATCGCCGGCGCATATCTCATCGGGTCTGTCCCGTTCGCTCTGATCCTGGCGCGTCGCTGGGGCGGAGCGGACCTGCGCCGGCTGGGCAGCGGCAACCTTGGCGCCGCGAACGTCCTGCGGACGGCCGGTCTGAGAGCCGGCGTCGCGGTGGCGCTGCTCGATGTGGCCAAGGGTGTGGCGAGCGTGCTCCTCGCGCAGCGACTGGCGAACGGCGGGGCGGCGGCCGCCGCGGCGGGCCTCGCGGCCGTCGTCGGGCACATCTATCCGATCTGGCTGGGGTTCCGGGGCGGCAAGGGCGTTGCGACCGCCTGCGGGGTCTTCGCGATGCTCACGCCGGTGGCCGTCGTGCCCGCGCTGGGCATCTTCGTCGCCGCGGTCTGGGCGACTCGGTACGTGTCGGTGGGGTCCGTGCTGGCGTCTGCCGCGCTGCCGCCGATTGCCTACGCGCTCGACAGCCCCGTGGCCGCGGTCGTTGCCGCGATGGGCGCGTCGGCGCTCATCGTGTTCCGCCACCGGTCGAATTTGCGTCGCGTGCGCCTCGGGACCGAGCGGCGGATCGGAGCGCGGGCATGAAGCAGCGGGTGGCCGTGCTCGGCGCCGGCAGTTGGGGGACCGCCCTCGCCGTTCACCTGGGCCGGATCGGACACACGGTCCGGCTGTGGGCCCGCGACGCGGCCGTGGCGGAGGACATCGCGAGGCGGCGCGCCAACGCGGTCTACCTGCCCGACGTGCTGCTGCCGGACAGCGTCGCCGTGACCGACTCGATCGAGTGGGCGCTTGCCGAGGCCGGTCTCGTCGTGTCGGCGATCCCGTCGCATGGCTGCCGGGCCGTCGTGCGGGCGGCTCGTCCGCACCTCGACCCGCGCGCGACGATCGTCAGCGCCACGAAGGGACTCGAAGCCGGCACCTACCTGCGCATGTCCGAGGTGATCGCACAGGAGGTGGGTGCCGATCGCCCGGTCGTCGTCCTGTCGGGGCCGAGCTTCGCGATCGAAGTGGCCAGGGCTCTGCCGACAGCGGTCCTCGCCGCGTCGGTCGACCGGCACGCGACCGAACTCGTGCAGGTGGAGTTCCGTGGCCCGTCCTTCCGCCTCTACGGCTCCGCGGACGTGATCGGCGTCGAGATGGGCGGGGCGATGAAGAACGTGATCGCCATTGCGGCCGGCGTGGTCGAGGGGCTCGGCCTCGGGCAGAACGCGCTGGCCGCGCTCATCACGCGAGGACTTGCCGAGATCACCCGTCTGGCCTGCGCGGCCGGCGGTCAGCGCGAGACGACGGCCGGCCTAAGCGGTTTGGGCGACCTGGTCCTGACGTGCACCGGATCGCTCAGCCGGAATCGGCATGTCGGCGTCGAACTGGCGCACGGACGTCGCCTCACGGAAGTGCTGACCGGCATGAAGATGGTGGCCGAGGGCGTGAAGTCGACGGCTGCCGTGATCGCGCTCGGCGAGCGCTACCACGTGGAACTGCCGATCGCCGAGCAGATGGCGGCGGTCCTCGACGGCCGCTCCGACGTCCGGTCCGCGGTCGAGGCGCTGATGGTACGCCGGCAGCGTGCCGAAGCCGAACTCGCCTAGCCGCCGTGTCGCCCGCCGCGCGTTGCGCCGCCACGCGCCCGCCCCGTAGGATCGTCAGGATGAACATGTTCGGCCGCATCCGCCAGAGCCTGTCCCGGACCAAGCGTCAGCTCCTCGACCGGTTCGACGAGATCGTCCGCCAGGCGGACGACCCCGAACGGCGCGCGCGTCCGGTCGACGTCGAGACCATCGATGCGCTCGAAGAACTGCTCTTGTCGGCCGATGTCGGCGTGGCCGCCACCGAGCGCATCGTGGCGGCGGTGAAGCGGGCGCCGCGATCGGGCACGAGTCTCCGCGATCTCGTCAAGCAGGAATTGCGCGAGGTCTTTCGCGCCGTCGACGCGATTCCGGTGCCGAGCGGATCGCCGACCGTGACGCTCATCGTCGGCGTCAACGGCACCGGGAAGACCACGACGGTCGGCAAGCTGGCCCGTCTCCTCAAGTCGGAAGGGCGGCAGCCGCTCATCTGCGCGGCCGATACCTTTCGTGCGGCGGCGGTCGAGCAGCTCGAAATCTGGGCCGGTCGCGCGGGCGTGGACATGGTCAGGGCACGGGAAGGCGGAGATCCGGCTGCCGTCGTGTTCGACGCGCTGTCGGCCGCCAGGGCGCGGGGACGGGATCCCGTGCTCGTCGACACGGCGGGGCGGCTCCACACGCGCGTCAACCTGATGAACGAGCTCGAGAAGATCCGGCGGGTGGCCGCGCGGGAAGTGCCCGGGGCGCCGCACCAGGTGCTCCTTGTCCTCGACGCGACCGTCGGCCAGAACGGGCTGGTGCAGGCCCGCGAGTTCGCGGCGGCGTCCGGGGTGAACGGCATCGTCCTGACGAAGCTCGACGGCACGGCGAAGGGCGGCGTGGCCGTCGCGATCGCACACGACCTCAAGTTGCCCATCCGCTATGTCGGCGTCGGCGAGGGCATCGATGATCTCGTCGCTTTCTCTGCCGACGAGTACGTGGACGGGCTGTTCGAGGAGACCTGGTAGGGATGCTGGCGCCAGCCGATTACATGGATCGCGCGCTGTTCCTGGCACGGCGCGGACTGGGCACGACGAGTCCCAATCCAGTCGTCGGCGCCGTCGTCGTGTCAGCCGAGGGCGTGGTGGTCGGGTATGGTCATCACGAGCGGGCCGGCGAAGCCCATGCCGAAGTGCGCGCGCTCGCAATGGCCGGACGTCTCGCCCGGGGGAGCACGCTGTACTGCACCCTCGAACCGTGCTGTCACCGGGGTCGCACCGGACCGTGCGTGGACCGCATTCTCGAGGCCGGCGTGGCGCGCGTGGTCGCGGCCATCGAGGACCCGAACCCGATGGTCTGCGGTCGCGGTTTTTCGCGCCTCGAGGCCGCCGGCGTCGTGGTCGACGTGGGGCTGGGCGCGGCGGCCGCGCGCGCCATCAACCAGCCCTATCTGACGCTGATCCGGGACGCGCGGCCGTTTGTCATCCTCAAGGCGGCGATGAGCCTCGACGGACGCATCGCGGTGGCCCCCGGCGTTCGCACGCGCCTCACCTCGGCCGCCGCCGACCGGCACGCCCATCGTCTCCGAGCCGAGGTCGACGCGATCGGCGTCGGCATCGGCACGGTCCTCGCTGACGATCCGCTCCTCACTGTCCGGGGCGTGTACCGCGAGCGGCCCCTCGTTCGGGTCGTCTTCGACCGGCACCTGCGAACGCCGTCCGGTGCCCGCGTGCTCTCGACACGCGACACCGGGCCTGTCATCATCGTGGCCACGGCGGCCGGGGCGGCGGCGAACGCGGCCGCGCGGGCCAGCCTCGAGGCGCGGGGCGCGGAAATCCAGGTCGTCGAGCGGGAGACCCTGCGCGAGGCCCTGACCGTCCTTGGAAGCCGCCGGATCGGCTCGCTCCTGCTGGAGGGCGGTGCGGCGGTGCATCGGGCGGCCTGGGAAGAGGGCGTCGTGGACTTCGTGCGGCTCTATGTCACGCCCCACGTGCTCGGTCCCGGAGGTGTGCCGTTCCTTTCCGAGCAGGAGTTCCCGTCCGCAGCCCTCTTCGAACGGCGGGTGGAGCCAATCGGTCCTGACGTGTTGATCGAGGGATATGTTCACCGGCCTCGTTGAAGCGGTTGGCGTCGTCACGATGTGCCGCCTGGAGGGCACCGGGGCGCGACTGCGCCTCGAGACGCCGCTCGCGGACCAGCTCGCGCCAGGCGACAGTCTCGCGGTCAACGGCGTCTGCCTGACGGCGGTTCACGGGCCGCGTGGGCATGTCGACGCCGACCTGGGCCCGGAGACACTCAGGGTCACGACCCTCGGCCGTCTGGCGACAGGCCGGCTCGTGAACCTCGAGCGTCCTCTCAAGGCCGACGGCCGCCTCGGCGGGCATTTCGTGCTCGGCCACGTGGATGGCGTCGGGCGCATCGAGAACGTGCGGGATGACGGCGAGGCCCGGTGGCTGACCGTGAGCTTTCCGTCGGCCCTTGCCGCCTACCTGATCCCCAAGGGGTCGATCGCCGTGGACGGGATCAGCCTGACGATCGCGCGGCTGCACCAGGACCGGTTCGACGTCCAGATCGTCCCGTTCACGCTCGAGCACACGAACCTGAAGGACATCCGCGTGCCCGACCCCGTCAACCTCGAATGTGACATGGTAGGGAAGTACGTGGTGCGGGCGGTGGAGGTGGCCGGCCTCGTCACGGAGCCGGCGCGGCCGGCAGGGGTGTCGTCGTGAAGCAGAAGGCACCGATGACTCGACGGATACAGATCGCCAAGGGGGCCCGCCGGGGCGCGAGCCCGTTCGCCCGCATCGACGCCGCGCTCGAGGCGTTCAGGGCGGGGCGCATGGTCATCGTCGTGGACGATGAGGACCGGGAGAACGAAGGGGATCTCACGATTGCGGCCGAGCGCGTCACGCCCGAGGCGATCAATTTCATGGCTCGGCATGGGCGCGGGCTCATCTGTCTGTCGATGACGCCGGAGCGGCTCGACGAGCTCGACATACCGCTGATGGTGTCGCAGAACACGTCGAGGTTCGAGACGGCGTTCTGCGTGCCGATCGAAGCCAAGGGACGCACGACGACCGGGATCTCGGCCGGCGATCGCGCGGCCACCGTTCTCGCCGCGATCGATCCGGCGACACGGCCGGCCGATCTGGCCCGGCCGGGTCACATGTTCCCGCTCAGGTCGCGCACGGGCGGCGTCCTCGTCCGAGCGGGCCAGACCGAAGCCGCCGTTGACCTCTCGCGCATCGCGGGGCTGTACCCGGCAGGTGTGATCTGCGAAATCATGAACGAGGACGGCACGATGGCCCGGGTGCCGGAGCTCTCGCGGTTTGCGAAGCGGCACGGCCTGCTGATGATCACGATCGCGGATCTCATCAACTACCGGACTCGCACCGAGCTGCTGGTCCGCAGGGTCGCGTCGGCGAACCTGCCGACCGCCCACGGCGAGTTCCACGTACACGCGTTCGAGAACCAGATCGACCAGCAGACTCACGTCGCCATGGTGCGGGGCGACATCGGCGACGGCCACGACGTGATGGTGCGCGTGCACTCGCAGTGCCTGACGGGAGATGCCCTGCATTCGATCCGATGCGACTGCGGCGCGCAACTCGAGGCCGCGCTCGAGCGGATCGCGCGGGAAGGGCGCGGGGTGCTGCTGTACCTCAACCAGGAAGGCCGTGGGATCGGCCTTGCCAACAAGATTCGCGCCTACGAGCTGCAGGACGAGGGGTTCGACACCGTGGAGGCGAACGAACGTCTTGGCTTCAAGCCCGATCAGCGCGACTACGGCATGGGCGTCCAGATCCTCCGCGAACTGGGCGTGCGCTCGATGCGGCTCCTGAGCAACAATCCCCGAAAGCTCGTGGGCATCGAAGGGTACGGCCTGTCGGTCAGCGAGTGGCTGCCCCTCGAGATCCCGGCCTCCGAGTCCACGCGGCGCTACCTCACCACGAAGAAGGAAAAGCTCGGGCACAAGCTGTCCTCCGTGTGAGCAGGCGCGGGGACCAGGGCGATTGACACCGCGCGGATCGGTCTACTACGATAAGGGTTTGCCGTAGAGTGGGTTAGCGGTTCATGTTCGAGTCCCTCAGCACCCGGCTCCAGGACGTCTTCAAGACCCTGCGCGGCGAGTCCCGGCTGACGCCCGAGACCGTCGAGGCGGCGCTCCGCGAGATCCGTCTGGCGCTGCTCGAAGCGGACGTCAACTTCAAGGTCGTCAAGGCGTTCATCGACCGTGTCCGGGACCGGGCCATGGGGCAGGACGTGCTCCAGAGCCTCTCGCCTGCTCAGCAGGTCGTCAAGATCGTCCGCGACGAGATGATCGCGCTGTTCGGTGACACCGAGGGCGGCCTCCGCCCGTCGACCGCCCGGCCACGCGTCATCCTGCTGCTCGGCCTGCAGGGCGCCGGCAAGACGACGACCGCCGGCAAGCTCGCGCGGTGGCTCGCGAAGCAGGGGCGTCATCCGCTGCTCGTGTCGACCGACGTGAAGCGGCCGGCCGCCATCCGTCAGCTCAACGTCGTCGCGGAGAAGGCCTCGGTGCGCGTCCATGATCCCGCGGACGTCGTGGACCCGGTGGCACGCGCGCGAGGCGCGGTCGCGGCGGCCTCCACGCTGGGCTTCGACGTCGTCATCATCGACTCGGCGGGCCGGCTCCATATCGACGATGAGCTGATGGGCGAGCTCGTGGCGACGCGCGATGCCACGCAACCGTCGGACCTGCTGTACGTGGCCGACGCCATGACGGGACAGGACGCGATCAAGAGCGCCGGCGAGTTCCATCGGCGGGTCGGTGTGACCGGCGTGGTCCTGACCAAGCTCGACGGCGACGCGCGCGGCGGCGCGGCGCTGTCGGTCGTTTCGGTGGTGGGCGTGCCGATCGCGTTCGTGGGCAGCGGCGAGCGGCTGGAGGATCTCGAGCCCTTCCACCCGTCGCGCGTCGTGTCGCGCGTGCTCGGCATGGGCGACGTCCTCTCGCTCATCGAGCGAGCCGAGTCCGCCATCGACCAGGAGTCGGCAGCGCGGCTCGAGCAGAAGATCCGGGCCAACGAGTTCACGCTCGAAGACTTTCGCGATCAGCTCAGGACCATTCGCCGGATGGGGCCGATCGAACAGATCGTCGGGATGATTCCGGGCATGGGAGGCATGAAGGCGCTCGCCGACAACAAGCCCGACGAAAAGCAGATCACCCGGATCGAAGCGATCGTCAACTCAATGACGCCCGAGGAGCGCCGGCGGCACCACATCATCAACGGGAGCCGCCGCAAGCGGATCGCGAGGGGCAGCGGCACATCGGTCGAGGACGTGAACCGGCTGCTCAAGCAGTTCGTGCAGATGCAGAAGATGTTGAAGTCGCTCGGCGGAATGGCCGGGCTGGCCGGCGGCGGCAAGGACGCGCGCCGCAGGGCCATGCAGTTGCTGCGCAGCCGCGGGTAGCCGCGGTGCTCGAGCGCGCGCAGCGCAGGTGTGGTCCGGGTACGAGCCCCGGGCCGCTTTCAGGGAGAGACCGATGGTAGCGATCCGTTTGCGACGGGCTGGATCGAAGAAGCGCCCGTTCTTCCGCGTCGTCGTGACCGACTCACGGGCGGCGCGCGACAGCCGATTCATCGAAATCCTCGGACACTACAATCCGCGCGCGCGGCCGGCGGTCGTCCAGATCGACCGGGAGCGCGTGGCGCACTGGATCGGGAAAGGGGCCAGGCCGTCCGACTCGGTGCGTACGCTCATGGCCAGGCACCTCAGCGCGCCGCCGCCGGCGGCGTCGGGTTCGCCTGAATGAGCGCCGGGGAGACGAGCCGGGTCCGGGCCGTCGTCGAGGTTCTGGCGCGGGCGCTTACCGATCGGCCCGACGAGGTCCGGGTCGTCGAGTCGCCGCGCCGGGGGACGACGGTCGTCGAGCTGTACGTCGCACCCGGCGAACTGGGACGCGTCATCGGCAAGCAGGGCCGGACGGCGGCGGCCTTGCGGACGCTGGCGGCGGCGGCAGCCGAGAAGGAAGGCCGCACGGTGACGCTCGAGTTCCGCGACGGGAAGCCGTAGTGCGGTGGGACGACATGGCCGTGGTCGGGCGCGTCGCGAGACCGCACGGCCTGCGGGGGCAGGTCGTCATCGACGTCGAAACGGATTTCCCGGGCGAGCGATTCCGGCCCGGGGTCGAGGTGTTCGTCCGGCAGGCAGCCGACGTGCGGCCGGTGACCATCACCTCGGTGCGGTTTCAGCGGGAACGGCCGATCATCGGGCTCGAAGGCGTGGCGACAATCGAGTCGGCGGAGAAACTGGCGGGCGCGGAGCTGCGGGTGCCCGTCGACAGGCTGGCGCCGCTTCCCGAAGGGACGTACTACCGCCACGATCTCGTGGGCTGCCGAGTGGAGGGCGCGGGCGGCTCGCTCATCGGCGTCGTGGTCGAGGTCGAGGGTGACGCCGGGAGCAGCCGCCTGGTGGTCGATGCGCCGGGCGGGGTGGTGCTCGTGCCGCTCGCGGCCGCCATCTGCCGGACGATCGACCCGGTGCGAAAGCGGATTGTCGTCGATCCGCCGGCGGGCCTGCTCGACCTGAATGTGCGGCCGTGACTTTCGACCTCGTCACAATCTTTCCGGCGATGGTGCAGGCGGCCCTTTCGGCGGGCGTCGTCGGGCGGGCGATCGGCCGCGGCGTCCTGGACGTGGCGGTGCACGACCTGCGGGCGTTCACCACGGATCGCCATCGCGTCGTGGACGACGTGCCGTACGGCGGCGGTCCGGGCATGGTGCTCAAGCCCGAACCGATCTTCCGGGCGCTCGAGGCGGTGCGGGCGGCGCGGGGCGAGGTGACGGTGATCCTGACGTCGCCGCAGGGCGTGACGTTCGACCAGGCGATGGCGGCTCGCCTGAGCCGCGTCGGGCACCTCGTGGTGCTCTGCGGGCGGTATGAAGGCGTTGACGAGCGCGTCCGCGCGCGCGTGGATGAGGAGGTTTCGATCGGCGACTACGTGCTCAGCGGCGGTGAACTGCCGGCCCTGGTCATGGTCGACACGATCGCGAGACTCGTGCCCGGGGTCGTGGGCGACGACGCGTCGGTGGCAGCCGACTCGTTCGGGCGGGGCCTGCTCGACTTCCCGCACTACACGAGGCCGGCGGAGATCGTCGTGTCGAAGCGGGCCGAGCCGGGCGTCGGAGACGATGCCGAGGTCATGCGAGTGCCCGAGGTGCTGTTGTCCGGCAATCATGCCGAGATCGAGCGCTGGCGGAGGCGGGAGGCCGTGGCCCGGACGCTGGCCCGCCGGCCCGATCTGATTGCCGAGGCCGCGCTCGACGAAGAAGAGCGCGGCCTCCTGCGCGAACTGGTCGCGCGACAGAAGGCCGAGTGAGCGGGAAGCGGAGTACGCGGGAAAAGGAGCAGTGAGCCATGAGTGCCATTGACGTCGTCGAAAAGGGACAGCTGGTCGAACGGCCGGCGATGAAATCGGGAGATACCGTCCGCGTGCACGTGCGGGTCCGCGAGGGCGACAAGGAGCGGATTCAGGTGTTCGAGGGCGTGGTCATCGGCCAGCACCGCGGGGGGACCCGCGCCTCGTTCACGGTGAGGAAGGTGTCCTTCGGTCAGGGCGTCGAGCGGATCTTCCCGCTCCACTCGCCGACGATTCAGAAGATCGAGGTGGTCCGGTCCGCGAAGGTGCGCCGCGCGAAGCTGTACTACCTGCGCGACCTCAGGGGCAAGGCGGCGCGGATGCGGGACGCGGGCCGCGTCGAGGCCAAGGGCTGACGGGACGCCCGGCCGATGCGCGTTCCCGCCACGCGCACCCTCGAGAATGCGCTCCGTCGCGCGGGCTTCTGCCACGTGGCCGGGGTGGACGAGGTGGGACGCGGCTGTCTGGCTGGCCCGGTGGTCGCCGCCGCCGTGATCCTGCGCCCCGATTGCCGGATCCCGGGCGTGTCGGACTCGAAGGTCGTGCCGGAAGCCGAACGCGAGACGCTGTTCGATCGGATCGTGAAAAGCGGTGTCGCGTGGGCGGTCGCGTCGGCTGACCCCAGAGAGATCGACGCCATCAACATCCACCGCGCGTCCCTGCAGGCCATGCGGCGCGCTGTTCTGGCGCTCGTGCCGCTCCCGGATATGGTGCTCGTGGATGCGTTCCGGATCCCCGACCTGCCGATGGCGCAGCGGGGCGTACCCCACGGCGACCGGCGCTGCGCGGCGATTGCGGCCGCCTCGATCCTCGCGAAGGTCGTGCGCGATCGCGAGATGTGTCGGCTGCACGAGCACGACCCCCGGTACGCGTTCGACCAGCACAAGGGGTACGCGACGGCCCTGCACCTGCGCGCCGTGGCGAAGTTCGGGTACTCGGAGGCGCATCGGCGCTCGTTCCGGCCTTCGACCCTGTTTGATACGATGGACGCGGGGGACGACCTGCCGCGTGCCCGTTGATCGCCACACCACACTTCGTCGTGCCGAGCAGTACCTCCTGCAGGGCAAGCATGCCCTGGCCATTGACGAGTACCTGCGGGTACTCGAGGACCAGCCCCGCGACTGGGCCACGACGAATACCCTCGGCGATCTCTACGTTCGCGACCACCAGCACGCCAGGGCGGTCGAGCAGTTCGTTCGGAGCGCGGACGGTCTCTTCGCGGACGGATTCATCACCCGAGCCGCGGCCCTCTACCGGAAGGCGCTGCGATTCGATCCGGGGCAGACCCATGCGCTCGCTCGACTCGCCGAGGCGGCGTCGGCTCAGGGCCTGATTGCCGACGCTTGCACGTATCTCCAGCAGGCGATCGAAGCGTCTCGGGCGCGCGACGACGTGGAAGGGTTCGAGCGCGCGGCGGAGGCCGCGGCGCCGAGCGAGGCCGAGGGCTCCCGTCTGCTGTACGACCTGGCCGGGGCACTCGAAGCTGCGGGCGAGGCCGCCTGCGCGCTGGCGGTTTACCTGGAACTGCAGATTGCCGCCGGACCGTACCTCGACGTGGCAGAACGCGTGCATCGCCTCGCGGTCGTCGAGAGCGGGGAGTAGCGCGTGGCCCGTCGCCTGCTGTACGTCGCGTTCTTCTTCGAGGTCGGGCTGCTGCTCGTCGTCCTGCCCTGGTCGGCGTTCTGGGACAGCAACTACTTCGTCCGTGCGTGGCCGTCCCTGCGGCAGGTGCTTGCGGACGATTTCGTGCGCGGTGGCGTGAGTGGCCTCGGCGTTCTCAACGTGCTGGCCGGACTCTCCGAGTTGTCGCCCGTGTTCTCGGCGCGCGCCCGGCGATCGGTACCGCTCGGCGATGAGGGTGCCGCGGATTCCCATCAGTGATCCTCGAGGTCGTCACCGACCGCGCGCGGCTCTGCGGCACGGACGCGGATCGCCGCCGCGTGCGCCAGTGCGTCCGTCGACAGGCGGCGTACGCCGTCGACGCCGGCGTCGGCCTGTTCCAGATCCGCGAGCCCGGACTCGAAGCGGGCGATCTCCTCGCCCTTGCGACCGAGGTCGTCACGGTGGCCTCGGGCACGTCCATGCGGGTCGTCATCAACGACCGCCTCGACGTGGCGCTCGCCTGTGGCGCCGCAGGGGTGCATCTCAGGCAGGACTCGTTCCCGCCGTCGAGCGTTCGATCGATGACACCGT
>Ga0326597_10002368_pt1 | contig 28172 bp, 26 predicted proteins | sample RVTome_12_FD_203789 | JGI IMG/M metagenome (GOLD analysis project Ga0326597, IMG submission 203789) | Soil microbial communities from uranium-contaminated site in the Upper Colorado River Basin, Wyoming, United States - RVT100D185 | ecosystem: Environmental > Terrestrial > Soil > Contaminated >... | reverse complement strand
GGCGGCGCTGGGATTTGGTTTTCGATGCGGATTCTTGGGTCTGCTCCATATGGAAATCGTCCAGGAGCGGTTGGAGCGCGAGTTCAGCATGGACCTGATCACGACGGCGCCAGGGGTGTTGTACCGCGTGACCACCACCGACGGTGAGGTCCAGGAAATCGATAGCCCCGCCAAGTTGCCCGATGCCGGCCGCATCGACAAGATCGAGGAGCCTGTCATCACGGCGATGATTCTGACGCCATCGGACCACGTCGGTGCCATCCTGAAACTGTGTCAAGACAAGCGTGGGGTGCAGAAGACTCTCGAGTATGTGTCGACGGATCGTGTGCTCGTGACGTACGAGCTGCCCTTCAACGAGGTCGTGCTCGACTTCTATGACCGCCTCAAGACGATCTCACGCGGCTATGCCTCGCTCGACTATCATGTGACGGGCTACTGGCCGTCGCCACTCGTGAAGCTCGATATCCTCGTGAATACCGAGCCGGTTGACGCCCTGTCGATCATCGTGCATCGGGACAAGGCGTACGATCGTGGCCGGGCGCTGGCATCGAAGATGCGGGAGCTCATTCCGCGCCAAATGTTCGAGGTGGCCATCCAAGCGGCGATTGGCGGGCGAATCGTTGCCCGTGAGTCCGTTCGGGCCATGCGGAAGAACGTGCTGGCAAAGTGCTATGGTGGAGATATCAGCCGCAAACGGAAGTTGCTCGAGAAACAGAAGGAAGGCAAGAAGCGGATGAAACGTGTCGGGCGTGTAGAGATTCCCCAGGAAGCGTTCCTTGCTGTGCTGCGCATGGGGACCGACTCCGAGTAGCGTCATGGCTCGCACAGGGAAACCGATGTCCCCGCCGTTCACGAAATCGAACATTCGCGAGTACTTCGAGTCGATCGTGATCGCCGTGATCCTGGCGCTGTTCATTCGGACGTTCGTGGTGCAAGCCTTCAAGATCCCCACCGGATCCATGGAAGAGAATCTTCTCATCGGGGATCATCTACTCGTGAACAAGTTCGTGCTCGGTCCTAGTCTGACGACGGTCGAGCGCAGCCTATTGCCTATCGCTGAGCCTGAGCGCGGCGAGATCGTTGTGTTCAAGTTTCCGGAAGAGCCCGAGCGTGACTTCATCAAGCGCGTGATAGGTCTGCCTGGGGAAACCATCGAGTTGCGCGAGAGGCGTGTGTTCGTCGACGGTGAACCGCTCGACGAACCCTACGTACACTACTTGCTTCCAGCCAGCAGCGGGGGACTGCACGAAGTCACGTCGGTGGACGTCCGCGAACGATACGGCCCTGTGACAGTGCCGCGCGATCATTACTTTGTGATGGGCGACAATCGAGACAACTCCCAGGACAGCCGGTACTGGGGATTCCTGCCGCGGGAGCTCATCAAGGGTAGGGCTGCCGTCATCTACTGGTCGTTCGATTCAGGGCCCGAGAACGCGGTGTCGTCCGATTCGGGTGGGACGCTGGGCAATCTGGCATCCGTGTTCATCCATTTCTTCACCAGAACCCGTTGGGAGCGGACGCTGCAGCAGATCCGGTGAGGAGGGTAGCGTGGACGACCGCCGGCATTCGGGCCGCCGATGCATCCCGCCCTGTGGCGTTGCTCGTCAGTCGAATACGCCCGGTATTCTCCCTCCTCGCGCCTGGCAGGACGGGCGCCCCGACGCCCTCGGCGCTCGCCGGGCTATATGAGATAGTTCTAGACGCCGAGGCGCCGACGTGCGGTCTCGACGTCGATTCCTTGGACCGTGACGCGCTTGCGTCGACTTCGCGTCCCGGCTACGACTTGAACCCGCCGTCGCTGAATGGTGAGCACTCGAGCCAAGAATACTTCGAGCGCGTCGTTCGCGGCGCCATCAACCGGAGGGGCCGCTAGGCGCACCAGCAACGCCTGGTCGCGAATCCCTCCAATCGCCGTCTTTCGTGCCCGCGGAATCACGTGAACGTCGAGCTCGATGCCGGAGGCAGTGGACTGGATCAGAAGGTGATCCCGTGCATCTGATGTGGCTCGGAGTCCTGCTCTTTTTCCTTACTGCCTTCGGTGGTCTCACTCTTGCGCGGCCGGTGGAGCAGTATCTTCTCTTCTTGATCGCGAGCGTCCTGTTCGCGAATGAACTCGAGGGTATTCTTCAGCGTTTGGATGTGCGCTTCGAGCGAGACCTCAACGTCCTTGCGTTTCAGCTTGAGGCCGTCGATCTCCCGCTGCACGTCCTCCAGGCGCGTCTGGGTCTTCTCGAGGAGCAGGTTGGAGCGGCTCTGTGCGTCGGTGACGATACGGCGGGCTTCCTCTTCGGCGTGGCCCTTGATGTCGTCGGCCAGCTTCTGCGCGGCCATCAGGGTCGACTGGAGGCCCTGTTCCTGTTTTCGATGTTCGGCGAGAATGGTTTCCATCCGGACGAGGTCCTGGCGCAGGCGGCTGGTTTCCTGCAACGCCTCTTCGTAGTCGTCGGCCACAGCGACGAGAAGTGACGTCACCTCGACAGGGTCGAAACCTCGAAGGGTTCTGCGAAAGCGTTGTTGGCGGAGATCGAGCGGGCTGACGTTCATTTGTGGGCCTCAGGGAAGTCTTGACGGCTTTATCGGTAGATTCGGCCGTCGTCTGTAGCAGGGCCACCTGAGCCTCTCTCATGAATCCCGGCGCACACCGAGGGCCTCTAGCCTCTTGAATCCGCTTGGAGGCGCTGTGGCGGTCGTTCGCCGAAGATCGCCCTGCCGATTCGGATCAGCGTGGCGCCTTCTTCAATCGCGATTTCGAAGTCCTGACTCATGCCCATCGACAGTTCCGACAGTTCAGCCGCGCTCCCACCTGATGCCACGAGGCTGTCTCTCAGCTCTCGGAGGCGGACGAAGTACGGCCGCGCCTGTTCGGGGTCGTCGACGGCGGGCGGCAAGAGCATGAGCCCCGTGATCCTGACCGCGCGGCAGGTGGCCGAAGCGGACAGGATTGGCTGAATGGCCTCGACGCGTGCGCCGTGCTTGGTGGGTTCGCCCGCCAGATCCACCTGGATGAGGAGCTGGACGGTCCGCCCGGCTGCTACCGCGGCGTCATCCAGTTTCAGGACGAGTGACGCTTCGTCGACGGAGTGGATGACGTCGAAGCGCGCGCCGGCTCGACGAGCCTTGTTCGATTGAAGATGACCGACCAGGTGCCACGTCAGATTCAAGTCTGACGTACGATCCATTTTTGCCAAGGCTTCCTGGATCTTGTTTTCGCCAAAGTCTGTTTGGCCCGCCGAAGCAGCGGCGCGGACCCAAGTGGCGTCGAAGGTCTTGGAAACGGCGACGAGGCGAATCAGCGCGGGGTCGCGCCCGCCCCGGCTGGCTGCGCGCGCGATACGTTCCCGCACGCGCTCCAGCCGGGTTCGAACGGATGAGGGATCAAGCACCGCTCCCTCGAGTGGGTCAGGGGTTGAGCTGTGCCATCAGAGCCTTGGCGGTCGCTGCGTTTTCCCCGTCAGGGTCAAGTTCCAGATACGTCTTGAATTCCGCGGCGGCGCCCGGGAGGTTGCCCTCATTGACCAGTGCCATTCCTAGCTGGAAGTGAGACTCGGCGTGGTTCGGGTCAGCTGCGAGAGCAGCTTCGAACGACTTCTTTGCCTCCGCGATGTTCCCCGCGTTCCAGAGGATAACGCCCTGATTGAAGAGCGCCTGAGCGTTACCGCCGGCCCCTCCACCCCCCGAGAGTTCCGTAGCCTTGGCGCTTGCCGCGGCCGCGTCATCGAACCGGCGCATGGCATTGTAGACGCCGGCCAGCCCTTCGTAGCTAGCCGCGTTGTTCGGCGCGACCTCGGTGCCTCGGCGATAGGCGGCTTCCGCTTCTTCGTATGCCTCGGCCTGCATGTGGATGAATCCGATGTTGTTGTAACAGTCGGCACAATTCTCGTTCAGCTCGATCCCCGCTTGGAACTTCTCGATAGCCAGGTCAAACTGCTTCGCGTTGGTTGCGGCGACACCCTCATCGAAGACCGCCTGCAACGCTGCGGTCTTGGCAGCAGCCTCGGCTGCCATCGCGGCTGATACCATGCCAAGCACAAGGTTCGCCCGAGCTGGGCCGCCCTGCCTCACGGTCACTTCCTCCGGAGGTGCGACGATGCCATCCTTCTCGGCGCTTACGCGATGTTCTCCACCCGTCAGGCCTAGCTGCAGGTACTCGCCCTTCGAGTTGGTCTTCAACTCCATTCGGCGTGCACGCTCGAGAGATTCAATGATGACAGTGGCCCCTTCAACGGGTTGGCCGCTTTCATCGACGACCACGCCCGAGATCGACCCCCCAGGCTGGGCGGCGCTCGGTAAAGCCATCGCCAACAGGGCCATGACCAAGAGCATCGATTGCCACGCAGGCCGGCCGCTGGCTTGGCGGACCATAGAACCCCTCCTCTGTATCCGAATCAGACCCGTCGGGCACATTACCCGAAACAAGAACCATATTATACGATCTCAAGGAAGGCTTCGACCGCTTCCAGATCGTGGACGACCGGGGCTGGCGGCAACGAGGCGAGAAACCGTCGTCCATACCCCTTCGTGCGGAGGCGGGGATCGAGCACTACCATGACTCCGCGGTCGTCACGATGACGGATGAGCCGGCCGAGGCCTTGCTGAAGAGTAAGGATCGCTAACGGCACTTGGTAGTCGCCGAACGGCTCCCCGCCGCGGGACCGAATGGCGTCGATCCTCGCTCCGGTGACCGGGTCACCCGGCGAGGCAAAGGGCAGCTTGTCGATGATGACGCAGCTGAGGGCCTCACCGACGACGTCGACTCCCTGCCAGAAGCTCGATGTGCCGAAGAGGACCGCGTGCGGGGTTTCCCGAAACTGCCTCAGGAGATGGCTCCGAGGGGCGGTACCTTGCACCAGGATCGGATATTCGAGCGCCATCTCGGCCACGGCCTGCACCGCGCGCAGGGTGGCGTAACTCGTAAACAGGACGAACGCGCGGCCTCGAGTTCGCCGGAGAATACCGACGACTTCGCGTCCGGCTGCGAGCGGGAACTCCGCCGATCGAGGGTCTGGTATTCCGGGCGGCAGATACAGGAGCGTCTGGCGCCGGTAGTCGAACTCGGACGCCAGGCGCAGCTCGACGGCCCTGCCGATACCGAGCCGGTTTCGAATGTACTCGAAGGAGCCATCGACCGTGAGCGTGGCTGACGTGAGCACCGTACTTCGCATGCGGTCCAGTAACAGCTCTCGAACGATAGCCGACACATCGATTGGTGCCGCTCTCAGGAACACACCGCGTCCTCGAAACTCCACAAAGTACACATAATCAGGATCGCCGGCCTTCAAGAGCAACCGCAGGTCATCCCGCACTTCGTGAGCTCGCCGGGCCAAGGTCTGTCGGTCCTGGCCGTTCGCGTCGCCGTCTCCCTCGCCCGGAGGGGCTGGCAGCAGCATCAGCGTGGCTTCGAGGTCGTCAAGCGCCGCCGTCAGACCCCCGGCCGATTCCTGGGCATCGGCGAGCGCCCCGACTGTCACACGCACACGGTCTTCTCTCCTCGCTCCGGAACTTACGGTCGCCTCGACCAGCGCGGTGAAGAAGATTCGGCTGCGGTCTCGGAATCGCTCGAGACTCTTCGCAAGCTCCTCGGCACCGTCACGACCAGCGAGCGCCGTGTTCCCTGCGAGGCGTTCCACATCACGGGCCAGGTCAGCAAGTCGATAGGTACTGACTGAATACCCGAAGTACTGGGTCGCCACGTCTTCGAGCTGATGTGCTTCGTCGATGATGGCGTTCGTGCACTGGGGGATCACCTCGCCGTACGCGTGTTGGCGAACGGCAGCATCGGCGCACAGCAGGTGGTGATTGACGATCACCACGTCGGACGTCGCTGCTCGCTGACGCATCCGGGTGACGAAGCAGTCGTCGTACTGTGGGCACTCCGTTCCAAGACACGTCTCTTGGGCTGCCGCCACTTCGTTCCACAGCGGCAGGTCTTCTGGCAAGTCGGTGAGTTCGGCCCTGTCACCCGTATCCGTCTGGTTCGCCCACTCCCGGATGATGGGCAGAAAGACCGCATGCCCCGCGTGACCCGCGTCGTGACCGATTTGATCCAGGCGGTGCAGGCACACGTAGTTGGCGCGACCCTTCATGCAGGTGGCGCTGAACGGCACTCCGAGCGCCCGCCGCAGAGCGGGTACGTCCTTGAGAAAGATCTGTTCCTGGAGATTCTTGGTGCCGGTCGAGATGAGCACACGCTGGCGACTCAGAATGGCCGGAACCAGATAGGCGACTGTCTTGCCCGTTCCTGTTCCGGCCTCGGCCAGCAGCACGCTGCCTTCGTCGAGGGTCCGGGCAACGGCGCCAGCCATCTCGACCTGCCCCGGACGGGGCTCGAAGTTGGGGAGGGTCTGCGCAAGAGGACCGTCCTCGGCGAAGACCGCGGCCACGCGGGTCGCGAGCGACTCCCGACTCGTCCCCGGGACGTCGTCGGTCAGCCCTGGTTTGCTGTCGATTCCGGGTACAGCGGGAACTTCAGACACAGTTTCTCGACTTCTCGTCGCACCATCCCCAACGCCGCGTCATCGTCTGGCGATGACAGTGCCCGGGCGATGAGCTCACCGACAGTGTCCATCTCGGCCTCCCGCATGCCGCGGGTTGTCAGGGCCGGCGTTCCGATCCGGATGCCGCTGGCGATCATCGGCGGATTTTGATCGAACGGAATCGCATTCTTGTTGACCGTGATGCCGGCCTTCCCGAGAGCCGTTTCTGCCACTTTTCCCGTGATTCCCTTGGAAAACACGTCGACGAGCATCAGATGATTGTCTGTGCCACCGCTGACCAGTCGGAACCCAGATGCCGCCAGCGCGCTGGCCAGTCGGGAGGCGTTGTGAACGATCTGCCGCTGGTACTCCGCGAAGGCTGGCTGCGAGGCTTCCAACAAACAGACGGCCTTCGCCGCGATGATATGCATGAGGGGGCCGCCCTGGACGCCCGGAAAGACGCTGCGATCGAGGTCCTTGGCATACTTCGCACGACAGATGACCATACCGCCTCGCGGCCCCCGGAGAGTCTTATGGGTCGTGGTCGAGACGAAGTCAGAGTGCGGAACCGGTGTCGGATGAACGCCGGCGGCCACGAGTCCGGCGATATGCGCCATGTCGGTAAGAACGGCGGCGCCGACGCGATCCGCTGCCGCTCGAAACCTGGCGAAATCAATCACGCGTGGATACGCGCTGGCGCCGACGATGATCATCCTCGGGCGATGTTTGTCTGCCAAGCGATCGAGCTCGTCGTAGTCGATCCGCTCGTCGTCTTTTCGGACGCCGTACGGGACGATGGTGTAGAGCTGGCCAGAAAAATTCAGGTGGTGCCCGTGCGTCAGGTGGCCGCCGTGGGCCAGGTTCATGCCAAGCACGGTCTCGCCCGGCTTGAGCAGCGTCATGTACACGGCCATGTTGGCCTGGGCGCCAGAATGGGGTTGGACGTTGACGTGCTCGGCGTTGAACAGCGCCTTGGCGCGCGTGATGGCGGCCCGCTCAGCGACGTCCACGAACTCGCACCCTCCGTAGTACCGGCGTCCCGGGTAGCCCTCCGCGTACTTGTTGGTGAGCACCGACCCGCCGGCGTCGAGCACCGCCTGGCTGACGAAGTTCTCAGACGCGATGAGCTCGAGCCCAGCGTTCTGTCGGTGGCGTTCCTGCTGAAGGGCCTGAGCTATCTCAGGATCGGTCTCGGTGAGCGCGCGCAGCAAGGCTGGTGTCTGGGTCTCGGTGTCCATCGTTTCCCCTCGAGGCGCCTCCGCCGTCGGTCGGCGCCCGATCAGGCTACTGCTGTTCTTCGGCGTTCGTGATCTGGTCGACCCTGCGCTGATGGCGCCCGCCCTCGAAAGCCGTCTTTAGCCATAGCCCGACAATCTCATCGGCTAGCCCAAACGCGACGACCCGGCCACCCATGGACAGCACGTTCGCGTCGTTGTGCTCTCGTGACAGGCGGGCCGTATAGAGGTCGTTACACAGTGCCGCCCGGATCCCGCGGATCTTGTTGGCGGCTATCTGCTCGCCCTGACCGCTTCCGCCGAGCACGATTCCTCGATCTGCTCGGCCATCCGCCACAGCCTGGGCGATGGCAAAACAGATTGGCGGGTAGTCGACGGCCTCCTGGCTGCTCGTCCCGTGATCCTCGACATGGTGACCAAGCCGCTGGAGCACGTCTTTTAGATGTTCTTTGAGAAGGAAGCCAGCGTGGTCAGCCCCGATTGCGATCCGCACAGCGCTTGATTGTACTATGGGTCGGTGTCGTCCGTTGTCATCTCAGCGCGAGGCGAGCGGCGTCTTCGCAGCGGACACCCGTGGATCTACAGGGCCGATGTCGTCGAGATCCAGGCCGCCGCCGGGGACCGGGTCGACGTCCTGGGTCCAAGGAATCGGCTGCTAGGTCAGGCGCTGTACAGCGATCGGTCCCAGATCGCCATCCGCATGCTCACGCGCGACCGGGCGTCCGCAGACGAACAACTGGTTGGAACCCGGATTGTCGACGCCATCAACTTTCGTCGCACACTGGGGATCGACGCCACGGCCTATCGGCTTGTGCACGGGGAAGCGGACCTGTTGCCATCTCTGGTGGTGGATCGCTACGGTCCATATCTGGTGGTCCAGACTCTTTCGCAAGGGATGGACCGGTTGCTGCCAGTTATCGTCTCGGCGCTTCAGCGACTTCTACAGCCAACCGGGATACTCGCGCGGAACGATTCCCGCGTCCGGGTCCTGGAAGGACTTGATCGGCAGGTCGTCGTGCTCAGCGGCGACGTTCCGGATTCGGTGACCGTCACCGAATCTGGCATGGAATACGGTGTCGATCTGTATCGAGGTCAGAAGACCGGATTGTTTCTCGACCAGCGGGAGAATCGGGCGGCAGCGGCTACATACGCGACCGGACGGTCACTCGACTGTTTCAGTTACAACGGGGGCTTTGCGCTCGGTCTTGCACTCCGTTCGAACGAAACGATTGCGGTCGATGTTTCCGAAGACGCCGTGGCTTGCATTCGCGAGAACGCAGCCCGCAATAAGGTGGCGGTGGACGCGCGCGTGGGGAACGTGTTCGACGTACTGCGACTCTTCGAGCGAGCGGGCGAGCGGTTTGACACGATCGTGCTCGACCCCCCAGCGTTCGCGAAGACCAAGAGTGCGGTCGCCAAGGCGATGGCCGGCTACAAGGAGATCAACCTCCGGGCGCTCAGGCTCCTGAACCCAGGCGGTATTCTGGTGACGTGCAGCTGTTCCTATCACATCAGTGAGGCGACGTTTGGTGAGATCATCTACGCCGCCGCCGCCGACGTTCGGGCCACCGTCTCGGTGGTTGAGAAACGAATGCAGAGCCGCGACCATCCCGTACTGTTGGGAGTGCCGGAAACCTACTACTTGAAGTGCTTTGTCCTCAGAAGGCTCTAGCTACAACCCATCTCATGCATCCCAGCGAGCACCGAGGGCGCCGGCGCGGATGCGTCGGCGGCCGAATGCCGGCGCGATCTATGAGGGAGGTTCCTTGTTCCCGAGGGTCCGAATCTCTGAACTACCGTTCAGCTTCGGGCGGTACCGGCACGATTTGAATCACCGTGCGGAATCTTGCCGGCTCTCCTCCTGGTTTCGGATTGGGGTAGCCGGCCGACACCTCAGACTCGTAGTCCTTGACCGTGACGCTTGGCGGAAACGCCATCGATTCCTCTCGGAATCGCCCGATCTCGAAAACGTGGGTGGCCGGCACCTCGAATACGACGTTCCCGCGCTCGCGCAGCAGCGTTCGATAGTACGTGACGATGTCGACGTAAGAGATCGCCGTGCCGAACAGATAGAAGCGCTGGCCCCGCCCTGCGTCGTACGATGCGATGAACTGTGCCCCTGGGTACACCGGGACGCCAAGTGATGCCGCGTTCGGTTCTTCAGCCTCTCCCTGAGGAGACGGGCTTTCAGTCTGGGTTGATACAACCGGGGCGGCCGGCGAAGTGACTGGACGCGAAGGGGGCGCAGCCGGTGGCCCTGGCTGGGACGCACCTGGCCTCGGGAAGGGCTGGGGCACCGGCTGTTGGGCCAGGGCGACGGCCAGAATCAGGACGACGACGGACATAGCCCTTCAATTATATATAAGGCCGAGTGCCCGACCCGTTCGAGACAGTCCAGCGTCGGTGAGTGATGCAGCAGACTATGCGCTTCGCCAGTAGTCGAGCAGATCATCGAGGGTCTGCTCGCGGGAGAACGTCGGCGTCCATCCGAGCTCGTCGCGGAGCCGCCCGGGATCGCCGACCAAGATGGGCGAGTCGTTCGGCCGGTAGCGAGCGGGGTCAACCTTGACCTGAATCGGCACCCGTGCCTTCGCCAGCATCTGGTCGAGCAACGTCTGTATCGAGACCGCATGCCCCGAGCAGACGTTGTAGACCCTCCCTGGGGATCCATGTTCGAGGATCATCCGATATGCCCGCACGGTGTCTCGCACGTCGGTGAAGTCGCGTTGCGCGTCCAGGTTGCCGACCGTGATTTCGGGATTCCGGCGGCCGGCCTCGATGTCGGCTATTTGGCGCGCAAAGTCCGAGGCCACAAACAGGGGATTCTGTCTGGGGCCGAAGTGGTTGAACGCTCGCGCGATGGAGGGGGCGCGCTCTCCTGGATATGTGCCAGCGACGAGCTCCTGGGCCAGCTTGCTTAGCGCGTACGGGCTCGACGGACCGAGGGGATCGTCCTCGCGCAGGGGGGTGGTCGAGGACGCGTAGACCATGGCCGAGCTGGGGATCAGGACTCGGGCGTCCACACCGGACTTGTCAAGCGCCTCGAGTAGGTAATGTGTGCCCTTTACGTTGGCTGCGAAGGTTGGCTCTGTCGAACCCCAGGCGCGACCGACATGAGCAGCCCCGGCGCAGTGATACACGGCGCGTGGTCTCACGCGTGCGACCGAATCGACCACGCTACGGCGGTTCAATAGGTCGACAGCCTGCCATTCGACGCTCGCTCTGGGCCCGGGCTGGGCGCCGCCCGGTCTGTGCCACGCCACTGTCGACACGTGCTCCTGGGAGAGCAGGTCCAGCAGGTGCGATCCGGCGAAGCCGGCGGCCCCAGTGACGAGAATGGGTGCGTGCATCCTGAGAGTTATCGAGGGATTCCGCCCATCGCGCCATTGAATGGCGAGAAGTTGCCCAGGCCTGCGAGGGTAAATGACAGAAAGAATCGGCGGTCGACGGGAACGCCAAAGCTGCCAATTCCGCTCAGGTTGTACGTTTGGTACTCAAACGCGAGACCGCAGCACTGCGCGTTATAGAAGCCCGAAAGGCGCTGCTGCAGCATGGCCGAGCGCAACACGTCGTAATTGAACGAATAGGCCCCGCCAAAGCGGTTGTCCGTCGTCCTCGCGTTCGTCGTGACATTCAGCGAATGATCCAACGAGTTGGGGTTATCGAAGCCTCGCAGCCCTTCGATCAGGAAACGGCGACTCCACCCGACCGAGGTCTGCAGTCGCTGGTTCCAGTTGTACCCGCCCGAGGCCGACAGTGTTCGCAGCTTTCGTTTTTCACTGTCGATCTCGGCTCGGAGTGTCCCATTCAGGCTCGCCGACGGAGTGGCGCGAACGCTCAGCGCGATTGGTGAAAAATGGCTGGGTGGCGCAAGGCTAAAGCTCGTGGAAAAGTCGCGGTCGAATTGCGCCGATCGCTCATCACTGTAATACGACTGTCGGAGCTCGACGTTGACGATCTCTTGCGCCTGAGCTATTTGGCCGACTCGTCTTCGTGCGAAAATCCGGTTACTGATGCCGTAGGTGAAGCTGGTAGCGTTGCCGACGACCGTGTCAACGCTATCCGTCCGGATAATGTTGGTGAAGTTGTCGATGGCCGACGTCTTTCGGATGTTCACGAACGGCTCGATGGAATGCTTGAACCGTTCCGCATATCCGTTGTTCGGTGTGTCCCATATTCGATTGAACACCGGGCCGACGGCCTGGGCCTGAAGAGTGAAGTACCGACGGTTGAGGCCGTCGTCGAGGATTCTCGCTCGGCCAGTCTCAGGATCGATCGTGTTCGGATCGACCCGCCTCGTGTAAAACGTATCCCTCCACGATGCTGACGAGTTGACCGTGAACCACTGCCATCGCTTGAACGGGTACCGAATCTGAGGGGAAAAATCGAGTCGGGTCACCCCAGAATCGTACGAAACCGTACTCGTGCGACTCTGGCGCGTCAGGCTCACGGCCTCTCCGTTCACGGCAAGATACAGCTGTGAACCCCTGAACAGCTGGCGTTCGTTGCGATTGATCGAAATCCGCGGGGCGCTGCCGGTAACGGTTGAGTCCGTCTCGTTGAAGAAGTACTCGGATCGGTCGTAGGTTGCGTTGAGCGAGTAGGTCCGCCAGGCACCGACGACGTTGCCGCCGAAGGTTCGTTGTGTACGCGACGTGTCGTAAACGTTCGTGTTGAACGTCTGGCTCGACCGAAGGCTCGAGAAGTAGTCGACCCGCCCACGAGCCCGGAAGTTGCCCGGAAGCTGGTGGTTGAGGGCACCTCGGACTTCGTAGCTTCGTTCGGCCGGTTGAACCACGCTGGAGCCGTCAGACGCCTCGTAGGTCGTCTCTTGTTCGTCCAGGAGATACGCTCGGAGGTTGGCGTCACCGGCTCCGATGTTGTACCGGTACTCGCTTCCCACGCCTTGCCCCGTCCTTGAAAACCAGTCGTGGTAGACGGTCGCGTCGTGGCTGCGATTGATCGCCCAGAAGAAGGCGTTGCTGATGTTCTGCCCGCGAATGGTCGAGGTCCCGTATGTTGGGATCAGGAATCCGGTTGACCGATTGTCTTCATTGGTGGGGTAGTACATGAAGGGCAGATACAGCAGCGGCACGCCTTTGACTCTCAAGACCGCCTGGGTGAGCAACGTGTAGGCGTCGATGTTGAGCACGACCGTGCTTGCGTTGAGATTCCACCGCGGCGTCGGCTGCACACACGTGGTGAACCCGCCGTTCGTGATTCGGTACTTCTTGGGCCCGATCTTCTCAACCGTCTCGCCGAAGAAATAGACGTCGTTCTCCTGGCCGGTCATCTGCGGAACCGCGATACCTGGGCCACCGATATTCTGGCGGCGGGGGCGAATGTTGGCGATCCCGCTTGCGTTGTAGAAGACCCCGAGTCTTGTCTCGGTGTCGAACTCCGCGCGATCTGCCGAGAGGCTATTGGCACCCTGAGAGAACACGACGTTGCCCTCCGCGACGGCACGATTCTCGTCTGTGAAGTAGTCGACCACGTCGGCGTAGAGCTTCATGTCTCCCTGTTCGAATTCGACATCGCCAACACAGCGAAGGTGACTCTCGCTAATCCGCTCCTGTGTGCGACAACCCAGATCGAAGGGAGCACCGGTTTCCTGCGCGAGCGCCGGGTGGGCGAGGAAGACGAGCACGACCGACACGAACGTCAGACGACCAGCGAGCATTGTTTTCGAGCGTATCATGAGAGCTTGAGCTCTTTCATGACGTCGCCGACGAGAAAGAGTGAACCGGCGACAACGATGCGCGGCGAGATCCGCCAGGCGATCTCCAGGGCCTGTGCGATCGACGGGGCGGCGACAACTCGAAGGCGTGGCGCAGCCGTCTTGACCGTGTTGAACAGCTCGGCGGGCTCGAAGAAACGAGAAACCGCTCCTCGGGTCAGAACCATGGCGCTGATCGATGGAGCGAGGGCCCGCACCATTTCGACGACGTCTTTGTCGGCGAGCGTGCCGAACACGAGGGGCGACGGTTCCGAGTCTTCAGCGGCCAGAAACGCCGCGAGAGCCGCGGCGCCGTCCGCATTGTGGGCGGCGTCCAGCAGCAACTCCCTGCCGCCAGGCAAACGTCGGCGATCGAGTCGGCCCGGCCACGAGACCCGACGCAGTCCGTCCACAACGGCGTTCTCTGGGACGGTGACGCCACAGGCCTCCAGTGTCTCAAGGGTCCGTACGGCTACGATGGCGTTCTCAGCCTGGTGAATCCCGGCCAACGGAAGCTCGATTGCCTCGTACCGTCGCACGGGTGTCTCGAGACGTGCGATCGAGGTGCCGCCTGTTCTCGTCGTCACGCCCAGCATTCGCGTGTCTTCCCCGGAGTCGATCAGGGGCGCCTTGCGCTGCTCGGCCACACTGCGGATCACTTCTACGCTCTGTGGCGGAAGCCTGCCGAGAACGACGGGCGTGCCCGGCTTGATGATGCCAGCTTTCTCGTAGGCCACTTGGCCCAGGGTGTCGCCGAGGTACGACTGATGGTCGAGGCCGATGGTCGTGATGACTGAGACTGTCGGCGACAGCACGTTGGTCGAGTCCAATCGGCCTCCAAGGCCGACCTCGATAACGGCGACCTGGACGCCGGCTGATCGAAAGATCTCGAACGCGAGCGCCGTCGTCACCTCGAAGAAGGTTGGGGATGCTTCGAGGCTGCCCTGGGACAGCAGCCTGTTCGTGATTGATTCGAGATGCTCCACAGCATCCTCGAGCTCGGCGGCGGCGATCGGCGCTCCGTCCACCGCGAATCGTTCTGTGATATTGACCAAGTGAGGAGAGGTGAAGCGCCCGGTCTTGTATCCGGCCGCCCGCAGTCCGGACTCCACCATCGCTGCGACCGAGCCTTTCCCGTTCGTGCCGGCAATATGTACCGACCGAAACTCTCGCTCTGGATGGCCAAGCTCGCCGGTGATAGTCGTGATGTTATCGAGGCCGAACTTGACGCCGAGGTGCTCGAGTCCGAAAAGCCAGTCCAGGGATGACATTCGTCATGCGTGACGTGTGGTCTCGGCGGGAATCAGCGTGTCCGAATCGGCCGACGCGCGATCGACCGGGGCGTCGTCCGCTCCCATGAAGCGCAAGGCGCTGGCTATCACGCCTTTCATCTCGCGGCGGTCCACGATCAGATCGATCATGCCCTTTTCCAGGAGGAACTCTGACCGCTGGAAACCTTCCGGCAGTTTCTGGCGAATCGTCTGCTCGATGACGCGCGGCCCGGCGAAGCCGATCAGCGCCTTCGGTTCTGCGATGTTCAGGTCGCCGAGCATCGCAAAGCTGGCCGTCACACCACCCGTTGTGGGGTCGGTCAGCACCGAGATGTAGGGAAGCCCTGCTCGGTCGAGTCTGGCGAGAGCGCCGCAGACCTTCGCCATCTGCATCAGCGAAAGCACGCCTTCCATCATCCGCGCCCCTCCCGAGCTGCAGACAATCACGACAGGTGCGCGCTCGGCGAGAGCCCGTTCAATCCCGCGCGTGATCTTCTCACCGACCACGACGCCCATGCTGCCGCCGATGAAGCCGTACTCCATGGCGGCCACGATTGTGGGCATTCCGTCAATACGCCCCGACCCCACGATCACTGCGTCTTGTAGGCCAGTCGCCAGGGTTCCAGCTTCAAGACGTGCCTTGTAAGGCTTGGTATCGGTGAACTGCAGGGGGTCGGTCGATTGGAGGCCCCGGTCGTGCTCCGTCCACTCTGCGTCGAAGAGCATTCGGAGACGATCGCTGGCGGATATTCTGAAATGGTGGGAGCACTTCGGACAGACGTGCTGGTTTGTTCCGAGGTCCTTGTTGTAAAGAACCTGCGCACACATTGGGCATTTCACCCAGAGGCCTTCCGGTACCCGGCTCGCGTTTTTTTGGACGATCACGGCGGTTTTCCGTCGCTTTTTGAACCAGGCCATCTTTGGTCAGCTTACCACCGACTCGACGCGATTGCCGCGCCTAGCCGGTGCGGGGCACGTAGTACCTGGTGCCCGCCCCCATCGTCTCGATTTGTTTCAGGAGATCGTCCAGCGCCTCATCACTGGTATCTGTATCGAACTGTGAGGTCTCCACGACAAGCAACGGGGTCACGTTGTAGTGAAAGAAGTAGTGGTGGTAGGCCTCGTTCAGTTCGCGGAGGTACTCAGGATCCGGAGCCAACACGGTGGCTTCTAGATCGCCGCGTCTCGATCGGAGACGGCGTAGCAGCACCTCGGTTGGAGCTTGGAGATAGACGACGAGATCCGGTGGGGGTAGGTCTCGTACCAACAGATCGTAGAGGCGTTGGTAGATGAATAGTTCGTTGTCGTCGAGATTCAGATAGGCGAAGATCTTGTCCTTGTCGAACAGATAGTCGCAAACCGTTGTTTGATTGAACAGGTCCGCCTGTCTGAGAGAGCTCTGCTGACGATGTCGGTTCAGCAGGTAGAAGAGCTGCGCTTGCAGGGCCGAACCCGGTCGATCGGCGTAGACGTCAGCGAGAAAAGGATTCTCCGTTTCCTCGAGCACCACGGTCGCGTCCAGACGCGCGCCGAGTCGCTCCGCCAGCATGGTCTTGCCGGCGCCGACGGGGCCTTCCACGGCGATGTAGCGAAAGTGCACGCCAAACGGATGATATCATCGCGACGTGACGCGTTCGATATTCGCTGCAATGCTTGCAGCGTTCGCGGCAGGATGTGCCAGCATGCCAACGGCGCCGCCCGAGCCGCTGGTCACCTTCGAGGACAAGGTGGCGTGGATCGTTCGCCTCGAAGACCAGCGGGTCCTCCGTGATCGTTCACCTGAGGTGCTGCCGCTTCCCGTCGTCCCCGAGCGCATTCCCGCCGTCACGCCACCTGCGCCGCTGCCCGATCTCGGACGGCTCCTCCATGATTCTGAAGCCCGCATTCGGCGCCGCGCAGCCTTGGCCATCGGCCGGGTCGGCCTGCCGGAGGGCATCGCTCCGCTCTCCGAGCTGTTGGCGGATCCCGAGCCCGAAGTGCGGCAGATGGCCGCCTTTGCAATGGGATTGATCGGTGACAGGGGGGCCCTTGAGCACCTGATGCTCGCGCTCGCGGACCCTTCGCCCTTGGTGCGCGGTAGCGCCGCTGAGGCCGTTGGGCTGATCGGTGACTCGACGACAGCAGACGCCGTCGCTCAGATGGCGCGACGCATCGTCGATTCGGGGACGCTGGTCGGGATCCCACCCGAAGAGGAAGATCCGCGCCGAGATACACCGGCGGCTGCGTATCGGTTGGCTCTGTATGCCCTAGTACGACTTGGGTCGTACCCTGCGCTTGCCGCCGCCGCGCTCGATGATTCCGGGCAGCCGATCCTGAGGTGGTGGCCCGTCGCCTACGCCTTGCAGCGAGCCGCCGAGGACCGTGCCCTTCCCGCACTGAGGTCGCTCGCGTCGGATCCGCACCCGTATACGCGGGCGTTCGCGGTGAGGGCTCTTGGAGAGCTCAAGGACAGCCAGTCCGTGTCCATGCTGTTGCCGCTCGTCGTGGGAAACGATCGCGCGGTTGCGATTCAGGCTGTGCGCGCACTGGGCCTGATCGGCGACGAGGAGGCAGCGCCTGCGCTTCTGCGTCTGGTGCGTGACCCGGAGACCGATTCACACACACGCCACGAGGCGGTGCTTGCCGTCGGCCTGATCGGTGGGGAAGGCGTGGTTGACACGATGATCAACCTGCTCGCACATCCCAGTCCCCAGATCCGGGCAGCGGCAGTCAGAAGTCTTGCGAGACTCGATCCCGAGGGCTTCATCGTCATCCTTTCAGGACTCGATCCCGACGCCCACTGGAGTGTTCGCGCTTCCTTGGCAGCCACCCTGAGCACGCTCGAGCCTCAGGCGGCGCTGCCTCGTCTGCGAGCCATGTTGCAGGACGCCGACCAGCGTGTGATTCCTGCCGTGCTGTCCGCCCTCACCTCGCTTCGAGCGCCGGATGGACCCGGAATTCTGGTCGAGCACCTTAAAGTGGATGATCCTGGCGTTCGGGCGGCTGCGGCAGCCGGACTGGGAGAGCTTCGGCCGCTTGGTGGGGCGGCGCTCCTCGTCGCGGCGTACCGGTTCGCCCAGCGGGACCTGACGCACGTCGCGCGTGTGGCGGCACTGAAGGCCCTCGTGGAGTACGGCGCCGGCGAGGCGACCGCCCTGCTGCAAGAGGCGCTGTCTGACCAGGACTGGGCAGTGCGCCTCCAGGCCGCGGCGTCGTTGAACGCCATTGACGCGACAAGCGACGCCAGCGACTCGATCCGTCCAGCGCCCACACGCCTCGCGGCCTCGGCCTACGAAGCCGGTGTCGTGGTCAACCCCCAGGTGTCGACGCAGGTCTATCTGGAAACCGATCGTGGCATCATCCAGATAGAGTTGGCGGTACTCGACGCGCCGCTGACGGTCGAGAACTTCGTGGCTCTGGCTCGGCAAGGCTTCTACGACGGTGTCAGTGTCCATCGGGTGGTGCCAGACTCGGTCATCCAGGTTGGCGACCCGCGGGGTGACGGCACGGGCGGCCCGGGTTTCACGATCCGCGACGAGATCAACCAGCGACCGTTTCTGCGAGGGGCCGTGGGGATGGTGCTCGACGGCTCCGACACCGGGGGAAGTCAATTCTTCATCCCCCACTCGCCACAGCCTCATCTGGATGGGCGATGCACGGTTTTCGGTCGAGTGCTGTCCGGCATGGAAGTCGTCGATCAGCTCGAGCAGTGGGACGTCATCCGTCGAGTACGAATCTGGGATGGCGACACATTTGTCCAAGACTAGGGGGAAGGCCTTCTGCCTGCGATCGGATCTTGGTGCGTGAGCGGCTCTTCGGCGAACGCCGCGGTCGGTGGGTAGGCACAGTGAAAAAGGGGGCGACAGCCGCCCCCTTTTTTGACGGGCGAGGTCAGCTTACCGCTTCTTGCCGGCCTTCTTCTTCCCGCCCTTGGCTTTCTTCGCCATTGTCTGTTATCCCCCCCTTCATATGGGATTCACCGCGACAACACCGCCGTTCACGACCCCTGCCACATGGCATCCGCCTGGAAGGTCGATGCTGGCCGCTCTGGAGCACCTTCCGCTAGAAATGTCCAGCAGGAAGGGCGAGGATGAGATGTTCAGTCAACCTCACAAGAAATGGTCTGAGTAGACCTTCCTCATACCAGATGTAGATTATGATTCAGATCGTTTGGTTGTCAAGCACAAAAGTGCCTGTTTTGTCAAAAAAAAATCAAGTGGTCGTTGACGCGCAATATGGTCGCGTGTGGCGACGCGTCGTGTTCACCGATTGCCTCGATCGCGCATCGATCCGATCCGATCGGTTTCACACGTTCGCCGAGACCTCTATGATTGAGGCGCGATCGGCAGCCGTGGACTCGGTCGCGATACCTCGGTGCGAAACATTGCGCGATGACGCGTTCCCGTTCGCGAAATACTCGACCTTGAACGCCACGCTCGTCGCGCGCGCATGACTACCGTAGCGCGTGACCGAAGCGCGCCGAGGAAGGCATCACCGACCGTCAGAGTTCTCAACGGCGATGGTGACTGACGCTCCCGATGTCAGACGCAGTCTTCGATTTTACCGTGACCCACACCGCTGGACGCTCCCGTTGCGGCGTGATGACCACGGCGCACGGGCGCGTGGAGACCCCGGCGTTCATGCCGGTCGGCACTCAAGGGACGGTCAAGGCGCTGACGCACCGCGATCTGGAATCGCTTGGCGCCCAGGTCCTCCTCTGCAACACATACCATCTGTACCTTCGTCCCGGTGACGATCTGATTTCCCGACGTGGGGGGGTGCACAACTTCATCGGGTGGACGAAGCCGATCCTGACCGACAGCGGTGGCTATCAGGTGTTCAGCCTCGCGGCTCGGCGACACATAGACGAGGAGGGGGTCAGCTTCCGGTCCCATCTCGACGGCTCGCTGCACCGGCTGGTCCCAGAGAAGGCCACCGATATTCAGGCACGGCTCGGGTCAGACATCGCCATGGTGCTCGACGAGTGCCTGGCGTACCCGGCGGAGCGCGACTCCGTGCGAACCTCGATGGCTCGGACCCTTCGGTGGGCGCGACGCGCCCGGGAGCGGATGCAGCAGGTCCGCGCCGGGCTAGTGCCTGATCTCGTCGTGGCGAACGTCGGGCAGGCGCAGTTTGGGATCGTGCAAGGAGGCGTGTTTCACGATCTTCGAGAGGAGAGCGCGATCGGTACCGTCGCACTGGGGTTCGACGGCTATGCTATCGGTGGCCTCAGTGTCGGAGAACCCGTCGAGGTCATGTACGATACGGTCGACCGGACCATCCGCTGCCTGCCCGCTCACCAGCCCCGTTATCTGATGGGAGCCGGCACTCCCGAGGATCTGATCGAAGCCATCGCCCGTGGGGTCGACCTCTTCGACTGCGTCCTGCCAACCCGAAATGCTCGAAATGGCCAACTCTTCACGAGTCAGGGCCGCATCAATATCAAAAACGCGCGCTACGCCGAGGACGATCGACCGCTTGACCCCGCCTGCGAGTGCTACACGTGCCGTAGCCACTCGCGCGCGTACTTGCGACATCTCTTTCGGGCCGGTGAAATGAACGCGGCCACACTTAACACGTTGCATAACTTGCACTTTTACCTGGACACCCTTCGGAGGATTAGGGAGGCTATAATGGGTGGGCGCTTTGAAGGATTCAGGCAGATCTTTCTTCGGCAGCTGACCCCCCAGCGTGGAACAGAGCCGGAACGAACCCGGAAATCTTTAGGAATAACTCGACAACACTTCTGAGAGTTTAACAATGACGCTGGTCGGGTCGCTGTTCGCCTTGGGTGCGCCGCCTGGAGGTGGGAGTCCGTGGCTGCAACTCGTGCCGTTCGTGCTGGTGCTGGGCATCTTCTACTTCATCATCTTGTTGCCGATGAAGCGGAAGCAGCAGAAGGTCCAGCAGTTTCTCGAGGCGCTGAAGGTTGGCGACAAAGTCGTCACGACCGGTGGGATCTACGGTCAAGTGACGCGGTTAGGCGAGAAGAGCGTGCAGCTCCAGATAGCTGACAAGACTCGGATCGAGGTCGCGAAAGCCGCGATCGGTGGATACCAGGGACAGCCGCCCGTCGTCGAGCCCTCGAACTAGTGTCCTTCGTTCTGATGACTCAGTACACGGCTTCCGGAGCGCGGCGCCCGGCGGCCAAGGGCGAGAAACGAGCATGTCGGAAGAATGTGCGCGCGCGGAGTGATACCGTCAGGCGGGGTATCCCGACTACGTGTCACGCTCATGACGCACTCGGGATAGTGGTCAACACGGTCGCAATCCCACGATGACGTGAGCCAAAGCATCATGCAGAATTTACGCGGCAAGATCATTACCATCGTCGTGGTGTTCATCGTGTTCGGAGTCGTTGGCATCTACCCGATCCTGGCCCAGCGGTATGGATTGCCGGAGCCCGAGTGGCTCGCCAATCAAGAGCTGCAACTTGGACTGGACTTGAGGGGTGGCGTTCATCTGGTCCTTCGCGTGCACACAGACGATGCGCTTCGACTCGAGACTGAGCTGGAGTCTGAGCGCCTTCGCGAAGCGCTTGAGACTGCCGGCGTTACGGTCGGAAGCATCGTGCCGTCCAGCATCACCGAGTTCAGGGTCGAGGGCGTTCCGCCCGATCAGGATGCGATATTCAGGCAGACCGCGTCGTTATCCACCGAGCTGAATTTCGATCGGAGCTCCGCTGGCGGAGGCGCCTACGCCTTCACGATGCGCCCGAACGTCCAGATCATCTTGCGCGAGCAAGCCGTCGACCAGGCGCGTCAGACCATCGAACGGCGCGTGGATGAACTTGGCGTCACTGAGCCCAGCATTGCCGAGCAGGGTGCGTCGGGCGACCAGCTGCTCGTGCAGCTCCCGGGTGTCACCGATGTCAATCGAGCGAAGGACATCATCCAGTCGACTGGACTTCTCGAGCTGAAGATCGTCGAGCAGGGTCCGGTCGCCTCCCGTGAAGCGCTGTTGCAGAACGGCCAGGTCCCAATGAACATGGAGATCGTGCCAGGCGTCGGAGGCGGCTTACCAGGAGAGCCGGCAAGCACCGTGTACTACCTGGTGCGCCGCGTGGCAGCGGTGTCGGGAAGGGATTTGCGGAGCGCCCGTCCGAGTCTGGACGAAAACAACTTGCCCGCGGTGGCCTTTACACTCAACTCCGAAGGTGCGCAGACATTCGGTCGCGTCACCAGTGAGAATATGGGCCGACAGCTTGCGATTATTCTCGACGGCAGAGTCCAATCCGCTCCGACGATCGAAGGTCGCATTACGAGCGAGGGACGCATCAGCGGTGCCTTTACGCAAGAAGAGGTGCAGAACCTGTCGCTTGTCCTTCGTTCGGGCGCGCTGCCCGCATCGCTCAGCTATCTCGAAGAGCGCACGATCGGGCCGACGTTGGGTGCCGACTCGATTCGGTCGGGGGTGACGGCCTCGATCGTCGGACTCTTGCTGGTCGTGTCGTTCATGCTCGTCTTCTACAAGCTATCCGGTATCAACGCCATCGTCGCGCTTGTGTTGAACCTGGTCATTCTCATCGGTCTGATGTCCTACATCGGGGCGGTGATGACGTTGCCGGGCATCGCCGGGTTCATCCTGACGATGGGGATAGGCGTCGACTCAAACGTGCTGATTTTCGAGCGCATCAAAGAAGAGCTCGATGCCCAGCGGGGTGTGCGGGCGTCGATCAATGCGGGATTCGGTCGCGTGTTTCTTACGCTGCTCGATACCCACATCGCCGCGTTGATTTCTGCGGCGTTTCTCTTTCAGTTCGGCACCGGCCCCATCAGGGGGTTCGCCGTCACCCTGTCGCTTGGCTTGCTGGCGAACCTCTTCACGTCGACGTTCGTGTCGAAGACGCTCTTCGAGATGAACCTGTCGCGTAATCGCCAGGCCGCGACGCTTTCCATCTGAGCCATGCGCATATTCAAGGACACGACGTATGATTTCCTTCGGTGGCGCTGGCACGCCATCGCGCTGTCCCTCCTGGTCGTCGGGGCTGGGGCGGGGTCGATTGCCGGGCGCGGCATCCCGATGGGCGTGGAGTTCGCCGGCGGGACGGTCGTCATTGCCGGTTTCGACGAGCCGCCCACAATCGAACAGGTCCGGAGCGCCCTCCGCGACAGTTTCAGCGGACAGACCGTGGTCGTGCAGACCTACGGCGAGCCCGAGCTTCGCCAAGTGATGATTCGGGTTCCCGAGGTCGGAGAGGAGACCGGCAATCAGTTGGGCGCGGCTGCCGTCAAGGTCGAGACGGCATTGCGGGACGCGAATCTCGGAGACTTCGAAGTCGTCGGGACCGAGATCGTAGGACCAGCGGTTGGGCAGGAACTGACGACCAAGGGCATCTCTGCGACGCTGCTGTCGCTGGGAGGAATCCTTCTTTATCTGACGTTCCGCTACCAGCTCAGCTTCGCGGTCGGTGCGGTTGTGGCCACGATCCACGATCTGATTATCACCTTCTCGTTTCTGTCTTTCTTCCAGGTTGACTTGACGTTGAACGTGATCGCGGCGGTGTTGACGGTCGCTGGATACTCCAGCAACGACACCATCGTGGTCTTTGACCGTGTCCGGGAGAACCTGCGTGGTATGCGCCGCGACGCGCTCAAGCATGTGATCAACGTCTCGATCAACCAGACGCTGGGGCGAACGATTATCACGTCCGGCACGACCTTGTTCAGCGCCCTGGCGCTGTTCCTCTTCGGAGGGGAAGTCCTGCGAGGCTTCGCGTTCGTCCTCCTGGTCGGTGTTGTGACCGGGACGTATTCCTCAGTGTTCATCGCGGCCGCCGTCGTGACGTTCTGGCGTGGCAAAGGGCCAGCGAAGGCCGCCGCACGCGCGCCGGCCTCGGCCGTCGCGGGATCTCCGAACCAGCCGACTCGGCGGTCGAAGCCGGCGCGAAAGGCCCGGGCCTCCTAGGCGCTCTGACCAGCTTTCACTGCAAAGCCCTTGAGAGAGCGCGGTAGAGCGCCCGCGTCATGTGAATGCCAAACGCTGTGCAGGCCGTGTTTCTCGGCGTCGTTCAGGGACTCACGGAGTTTTTGCCGGTGTCGAGCTCCGCGCACCTTATTCTGGCGCGGCTGTTTCTTGGTTTCGACCAGGCGCAGTTTGGGCTGCCTTTTGACGTCGCGGTTCACGTGGGGACGCTGGCAGCGGTCCTCGTGTACTTTCGGCGCGATATGGCTCGGCTCGCCGCCGCAGCTGTCCGTGTGATCCGCGGCGGTGTGGTGGGCTCCACTGCGGGCTATCGCCTGGACGTCGAAGTGCGGACCCTGTGGCTCCTGGTGGTTGGCACGATTCCGGTGGCGATCGTCGGCGCGTTCTTTGGTGATGCCATCGAAGCCGTTCGATCACCACAGGTCGTCGTCGCCACCCTGACGCTGGGGGCCGGTGCGTTCTTCGCGGTAGAGCGCGTCGGACAGCGACAACGTTCCGTCGACAGCCTGTCCGTGTTGGACGTCTGGTGGATTGGCTGCGCACAGGCGGTCTCCCTGATACCTGGCGTGTCTCGATCGGGTGCGACGATGACGGTCGCCATGTTGCTTGGTCTCGGCCGGCCCGATGCTGCACGGTTCGCGTTTCTACTCGGAGTGCCGGCCATCTCTGGTGCCGCCGTCAAGAAGGTCTTCGACCTCGGGCCGCAGGATGTCGGCCCAGACACGGCGACCCTGTTCCTCGTCGGCGTCGCGACGTCCGCCGTCGTGGGATACCTTGCGATAAGATTCTTCATCCGGTACCTGGCGAAACATTCGCTCGACGTGTTCGGTTGGTATCGGATCGCGCTGGCGGCAACGGTTGTACTCTGGCTCTGGCGAGGAGAGTAGACGGTCCCAATGGTCTCAGAACCCCGCTCTGTCATCGACGGCGTCTTGCCCGTGGCTGAGGAATCCTCCCCCATGCAGTGGCTCCGCCGCAGTTTCATCGCCGGGTTCTTTGTCACCGTACCGATGGTCGTCAGTGCTGCTGCGTGTCTCTGGCTCTTCGGGATCGTCGACAGCTTCACCGCGCCGATGTACGAACGCCTGCTTGGCCGTAGTATCCCGGGACTTGGAATCCTAACGACAGCCGTGTTCATGGTGCTTGTGGGTGCGCTGGCGACAAACGTGATTGGCAAGCGTCTTCTGCAGCGCACCGAGAAGGCATTGTTGCGGGTGCCTGTCTTCAGGACGATCTATGCCCCGGTCAAGCAGCTAATCGCGGCCTTTTCTCCGGACAACGAGCTGGGATTCAAGCGCGTAGTGTTCATCGAGGACGCCGCGCGCTGTTCGTTGGGATTCCTGACCAAGGAATTCTTCGTCGACCGGGGCAGGGGATCGGAAGCGATGCTGGCCGTGTACGTACCTACAAATCACTTGTATCTGGGCGACGTCGTAATCTGCGAGCGGACCAAAGCCATCTTTCCGGACATTACGGTGGAGGAGGGCATTCGCATCTTTCTGACCGGGGGCATGGCGCTTCCGCCGCGTCTGAGCGGTCGAAGTGAGGAAGAGGCTCGCTGAGGGCGTTTTCCGGGTATGATCCTAGATTCGGTCCGACCGGCGTTCAAGAAAGAGCCGCTTTGGCGGGCAATGTGGCCGGTTTTTGGTAGGCCTGGAACGGCTGGGGTTTTGCGGTGTCTAAGCCGTCGTATTTGTTTCGTTGACGAGCCGATTTCCTACTGACTATAATCGCCGTCTTTGGCCGACACCCCAAAGACGTGCCAAAGGCTCGTAGGCCAACCTGGGAGCGAGAAGGAGACCATCCGTGCCACGTGAGATGTTCGGCGACATTGTCGAGCCTTCCATCAAGGTGGGCACCAAGCAGTGGTACACCGTGCCACTGTCAATCGTCGCCCATACCGTACTTATTGGTGGACTGGTCATCATTCCGTTACTGGCGTTCGACGCTCTACCGACGCCGCCGTCGATGATGGCCTTCGTTTCGGCCCCCCCACCGCCCCCGCCCCCACCGCCGCCCCCTCCACCTCCGCAGGCGCCACAGGCCCCTCCAGAACCGGTTCCGGAGGTCAGTCCAACGGCGGCACCCGTTGAGGCCCCTGCTGAGATCATTCCGGAGACGGGTATTGAGAGTGGTGTGGTCAATGCTGTTGGTGGTATCGAGGGCGGCGTGATCGGTGGTGTGACTGGCGGGATCGTGGGCGGTCTCGAGGCTGCTCCTCCGCCCCCGCCTCCACCGCCTCCGCCTGAACCCGTCCGCGTGGGCGGCGATATCAAGCCACCGACGAGAACGAAGAATGTCAATCCGGTGTATCCGCCGATCGCGCAGTCTGCTCGCGTGCAGGGTGTCGTGATCCTCGAAGCTACGATCGGTCCGGATGGGCGTGTGGTCAACGCGAAAATACTTCGGTCGGTCCCATTGCTCGATGCCGCGGCGCTTGAAGCTGTGGAGCAGTGGGAGTACACCCCGACCCTGCTGAATGGCGAACCGGTCCCGGTGATCATGACCGTGACGGTGAATTTTACCTTGCAGTGAGCTGAAGCTGAACGAACGGATTCCAGGCGAGTTTTTAGAGATGGAGGATGTACCGTGGACCTGATGGAAATGTGGGCACAGATGGGTTGGGTTGCCAAGGGCGTGGCTGTGATCTTGTTTATCATGTCGATGTGGTCGGTCGGCGTCGCAATTGAGCGAATCTTCACGTATTCGCAGGCAAGCAAGCAGTCGAAGTTGTTCGCGCCCCAGGTGGCCAAGCACCTGAAGGATGGACGGCTGAAGGACGCGATTGCCGTCTCGCAGTCCAAGAACTACCGCTACAGCCACCTGGCCAAGGTCGTCCTTGCCGGCTTGCAGGAATATCAGTTCCAGCAAGAAACCGGGGGCGGGGGGCTCAACCGTGAGGATCTGATGGACACCGTCCGTCGGTCCATCCAGCGCGCAACCGCACTGACCGCTGCCGACCTCAAAAAAGGCGTTGCGGCGCTCGCGACGATTGGCTCCACCGCACCGTTCGTCGGATTGCTCGGCACGGTCGTCGGCGTCATCAACGCGTTCACGGGCATTGCGACCAGTGGCTCGCAGGGCATCGGGGCGGTCTCGGCTGGCATCTCAGAAGCGCTCGTGGAAACCGCGCTCGGGCTGGTTGTCGCTATTCCGGCCGTTTGGTTCTACAATTACCTAACGGGCCGGATCGAGTACTTCAACGTGGAGATGGACAATTCGTCGTCGGAGCTCCTCGATTACTTCATCCGGAAGACGGCAGCTTAACTGATCCGCTAGCTTGTGTGTTCCTGGTCCGCCTCGACAGGGCGGCGGACCAGGAGCAGCATATCTTCAGGATCGTCAAGCGTAGGGGGAATTACCTATGGCAATGGACCTCGGCGGCGCGAAGGGCGGCGTTAAGTCCGACATCAACGTGACGCCGCTCGTCGACGTCATGCTGGTGCTGCTCATTATCATGATGCTGGTGGCGCCGCTGCTGCAGCAAGGTGTCAGCGTCCGGCTGCCGGCCACGGTGAACAACGTACCGAAGCCAGAGACGCAGGGCCAGGCTGTGATCGCCATCGCCGCGAACAGGAACGTGTACTTCAACGCGCGCCCGATCGCCGAGCACGAGCTCGGGCAAAGAGTCAGTGACTACCTCGAAACACAGGTTGAAAAAGTCGTGTTCATCAAGGCGGACGAAGACGCCGAGTACGGCGCCGTGATGGCTGCGATGGATCAGTTGCGGCAGGTGGGCATCGAGGACATCGGCCTCATCACCGAACCTCTCAGGGCCTCTGGCGCCACGGGAGGGCAGTAATGGCTCGCGCGCACAAACACTTCGGCGCGGAAAAGGTCGTTACCGCCGAGGCGATGCACGCGAGTGCGGACATGAACGTCACGCCGCTCATCGACGTGCTGCTCGTGCTGCTCGTGATCTTCATGGCAGCCCTGCCTGTCGGGCAAGTTGGAGTGGATATCAATCTGCCTGCCGAGACACGCAACCAAGCTGAGGCCACACCGACGGTCAGCCAGATTCTGCTCGACTACTCGGCGGACCGACGCATTACGGTTAATCAGCGCCCGGTCAATATCATCGACCTCGAGCGGGAGTTGCGCGACATCTACGCGACCCGGAAAGACAAGACGATGTTCATTGCCGGGGCTGAGACGCTTCGGTACGGCGACATCATCGAGGTCATTGATGCCGCGCGCGGAGCGGGCGTCGACAAGGTCGGTATCGTGACCGCCGGCATGCGCCGTGCGGCTGGTGTCCAGGCCAACTAGCAAGCGTTTCTGTCCGGTATCGTATCGGCCGCCGTGCGCCCACCCGGGGCGCCGGCGGCTTTTTTGTTTCTGGGCCCATAACGATTTTCGCAACGGTGTAGCGGCTCGTCCGCACTCGCAGGGTGACGGCTCCGGTCACGGTCGCCAGCCCGGAAAGACAACGCCGCGGCACCGTCGGTGTACTAAGTACTGCATTTCGCAATTATGGTGACGTATTTCGGGCGCTGACGCGCCCGGATCGCAAGGCGCGAGGAGGAAGAATACCGGGAGTATGTGACCGACGAGCAACGCCGCGAGGCGGGAT
>Ga0326597_10002367_pt1 | contig 28184 bp, 17 predicted proteins | sample RVTome_12_FD_203789 | JGI IMG/M metagenome (GOLD analysis project Ga0326597, IMG submission 203789) | Soil microbial communities from uranium-contaminated site in the Upper Colorado River Basin, Wyoming, United States - RVT100D185 | ecosystem: Environmental > Terrestrial > Soil > Contaminated >... | reverse complement strand
CACGTCGTGCGCGAGAGCGCTCTCGGACGCACCTCCGAGGACGACGACGCGGGCGCCCGTCGAGGCCGCGAGCTTACCCATGACCTCGCCGAAGCGAGCCGCGCTCCAGATCTTCGCCCGGCTTCCGGTGGCGCCGGGGTGGACGCCGACGAGGCTCGCTCTTCCGTTCCATCCTTCGCGCACGAGGAGTGCGCGAGCGCGTTCCCTCTCCCCTTCGTTCACCTTCAAGCTCACGTCCGGAGTCGATGCGTGAAAACCGAGTCCGCTCATCAGCTCGAGATAGTAATACGCCTGATGGCGGCCGAAGGGGCGGGGCGCCGGCGGCACCCTTCGGGTCAGAAGAAACGCCCGGCCCTCGGTGGCGTAGCCCCACCGCTCGGGGATTCCGGCGACACGGGCGAATGCGGCGGCGCGGAATGCGTTGGGGAGGAGAAGGCAGGCGTCGAATCCCTCGGATCGAATCCGCCGCGCGGCGGCGCGAAGACCGGAGAGCCCACGGTCGTAGCCGCGGGGATCGTAGCCCAGCGTGGCGTCGATTTCCTCGACCCCGTGGTAGAGCTCGGCGAGCGACGGGCGCGCGAGGGCGACGATGCGCGCGCCGGGACGCTCCCGTCTCAACACCCGCACGGCGCCGAGAGACATGACGGCGTCCCCGATCCAGCTCGGAGCGAAGACCAGAATCGACTCGTGCCGTTCCAACTTGTTCGGCCGAATCTCACTAGCCTGGTTTGCCGACGGGTTCGAGTTCTTCGGATGCATTCGTTAGGACCAATAGTTGGAACGGCACTCGCGGCTCACGTGAGAGCCGCCTCAACGTTTTCCGTCTGGGCTTTCCGTCTGGGCTTCCCGCGAGCTTCGCCTGGGGGAGAGGGTTCCTCCTCCGGAGGCCTCGTGCGCCACCTCCGATGCATCCAGAGCCAGCAGTCGGGCGCCCGCCGGATATGACTCTCCTGGATGCTCGCGAGCTTCTGGGTCACGGCGGCGACGGAGGCGTCGCGGTCCAGATTCCGATAGGGCTCGACGTCGATGGGGCTCTCGTACACCGCGCGGTAACGTCCAGAGGCAAGCGGATAGCAGAACGCGGGAATGAGCGCCGCCCCGGTCTTCAGCGCGAACCAGCTCGCGACCGGGGTCATGGCCGCTTTCTGCCCGAAGAAGTCGACGAAGACCGCGTCCTTTCGATGGACGTTCTGGTCGGTGACGATGGCGACGGTCTCGCCGTCCCGCATCAGCTCCCGCATCTGGCCCAGGGCGCGATCCTTGTAAACCACCTCGTTGCCCGAGATCTTCCGGATATCCTCGAGCCACCGGTTGAGAGAACGGTTGTCCTGCTCGCGTGCCACGAGGTGGAGCTTCCCCAGACGATATCCGTGGGCGACCGCGTGGAGCTCCCAGTTCCCGAAGTGGGCGGCAACCAGGATGACGCCCTTCCCGCGGCGTCGAGCCTCCTCGAGGCGTTCGACCCCCTCGAATTCGAACCGGGGCTCGAGCTCCTCCCAGGTGGGACGGCCGAGGGTGATCATCTCGAAGAGCATGGCGCCGAAGTGGCGGAAGGCGCCCTCGGCGATCGCCCGCTTCTCCGCGGCGCTTTTTTCGTCGCCGAACGCCATGTCCAGGTTCGCGAGCGTGATCTTCCGGTGGCGGGCGTCGAGCGCGTAGACGAGACTTCCGAGAGAGCGCCCGATCGCGAGCCGCGCGGCGTGGGGAAGACATATCGCCGCGGCTCCCGCGGCGCGGGTGAGGAGGTACTCGGCGAAGTGTTTCATCGGCGCAGGGTTCAACCCAAACATGAAAGAATAACACCGATGTCGGAACGGGGAAAAAGGTGTGTCACGGCCGAAGGCGGTCGAGAAGGCCTCCCAGAGCCGATCGATCGAGGATCTCGGTCTCGATTCGAATCACGTAAAGAGGAACCGCTGGAAGCGCGCTTGGTGCGAACCCCATCTTCACCGCGTCTTTCCCGGTGGTGAGGAGCGCTACGGCCCCCTTCCGCTTCGCCTCTTCCGAGAGAGCCTTCACTTCGGCCGGGTCCCACCAGTGGTGATCGCGTCGTAGTGCGCTGAAGACGACCTCCGCCGGGAGCGACTCCAGGACCCTCTCCGGACGCGCGACACCCAGAAGCGCGCCCACCGGCCGGCCGCGAAAGCTCTCCGCTCCGAGCGCCTCCGAGCCGTCCAAGGGAGCAAAGCCCACGAGCCGGTTTCGCGTGCGGATCGAAGGCAGCTCCGGCGCGGCCCTGTTGACGAGGCGGCTCAGCTCCTCGCTGGGAGCGTCCTCGCTCCATCGGGTCCAGACGACGGCATGGGCGCGCGGGAGACTCTCGAGCGGCTCGCGAAGCCTTCCACGCGGAAGGAGGCGCAGGCTCGCAACCGGCTCGCGGGCGTCGAAGCAGACGAGGTCGAGATGGCGGTGAAGCCGGCGGTGCTGGAATCCGTCGTCGAGTAGGAGGACGTGCGGGCCGAGCTTCTCCAGCAGCTCACGACCGACGGCGGCGCGGTCCGGCCCGACGGCGACGGCGAGGCCGGGAGCTCCGCGTGCCAGCTCCAGAGGCTCGTCGCCAGAGTCCTCGGCCGAAACCAGAATGCGATTTCCATCGGAGACCAGAACGAAGGCGGAATTGGACCGCCGGCCGTAGCCGCGGGACAACACCGCGACGGGCCCGCCGCGGCCGAGGAGCTCTCGCGCGAGAGCCGCGACGAACGGAGTCTTGCCGCTCCCACCGACGGTGAGGTTCCCTACGCTCACCACCTTTGAGGGAAGCCTCGTCGAAGCCTCGGGGTTGCGGTCATAGTGCCGGTTCCGAAGGGAGACTCCGGCTCCATAGAGCCACGAGAGCGGAGCGCCCAGAAGGTTCACGGCAGAATCTCCTTCATCGCCGAGACGGTGCGACTTGCGGCCCCGCGATTCTCGGCCACCACGGCGCGGGCTTTTCTCGAGAGCTCCTCGCATCGTTCACGGCTCGCGAGGAGATCGCGAAGAACACTCTCGAGCTCGCCCTCGTCCCTCACCTGGACGGCGGCGCCGGCATCGAGAAAGACCCTCGCGATCTCGGCGAAGTTCTGCATGTGAGGGCCGAAGAGGACGGGCTTTCCCCAGGAAGCGGGCTCGATGATGTTGTGCCCGCCCCAGCTCGCGAGGCTTCCCCCGACGAAAGCGTAGTCCGCCTCGCCGTAGATCGAGGCGAGCTCACCGAGCGTGTCGAGGAGGAGCACGTCGGCTTCGCCCGCGCTCTCCCCGCGCGAGCGCCGCGCGACCCGGAGACCGCGTGAGGTGACGAGCTCCGAAACGGCGTCGAAGCGCGGGACATGCCGGGGCGCCAACACCAGAAACAGATCGGGCGCCAGGCTCCTGAGGCGCTCGAAGACCGAGAGGAGGATGCGCTCCTCGGGGTCGAGCGTGCTTCCCGCGACGAGAACACGGCGGCCCTCCGGGGTGACGCGGGCCGAAGGTGGCGCGGCTCCGTCCGGGGCGGCATCGAACTTTAGGCTGCCGACGACGCGAATGGATTCCGGCGACGCCCCGATCTCCTCGATCCTTCGGGCATAAGTCTCGCCCTGCATCAGGAAGCGATCGATCTCCTTCAGGTAGCGTTTCAAGAAGAACCGGATCCGGAGATAGCCGGGAAACGACCGGTCCGAGATTCTCCCATTCACCAGGAGAGTAATGGCGCCGGCCCGGCGCGCCTCCCGGAGGAGGTTCGGCCAGATCTCGGTCTCGATGACGATGAGCGCCGTCGGCCGCACGCGCGCCATCATCTTCCGCAGGATGAACGAAAGATCGACAGGGCAGTAGAACAGGTCGTCGATTCCGGAAATCCTCTCTTCGGCGACGTTGCGCCCTGTGGGCGTGGTCACCGAGAGAGCGAGTCTGGTCCCGGGAAATGCCTCTCTCATGCGCGGGACGAGAATGCCGGCGGCGACGACCTCCCCGACGGAAACCGCGTGGATCCAGATCGAGCGCTCACCGCCGGGGTTGACTCCAGTTCCCAGGAAGCGCTCTCGGAGACTCGCCCCGAAACCCGGCTCGCGCCAGCTGCGGTAGAGGAAGTAGGGCGCCGAAAGGACGAGGACGCACCCGTAGAGAAAGCTGTACAGGAAGTACATGAGCCGCTGTTCGAGGAAGAGAATACTTGAAATTCTGGCGTAAGAAAGGGGATACGGAGATGAAGGGGATGTGGAGATGGAAATCATGGTTGGGACCGGCGGGTGACAGCTTCTGCGTCGCAATGCATTAGAATCGCGAGGCTCAAACCCGATCGCTCCCCTGCCTCCGATCGTCTCCCCATCTCCTCCTATCCCCATCTCCTCCTATCCCCATATCCCTTCTTACACTCCCCTTGGGCTGCCTTGACGCTCTGGACGACGGGAGCCTATACTCGGTCGCCGGCCCGCGCTCGCGTGTTTCCGCTTTCCTCGAAAGGGAGTCCTCGATGGCAATCAGGGTGGGAATCAACGGATTTGGGCGCATTGGACGAAACGTGTTTCGCGCGTCGATCCGCGACGCGGAGATCGATATCGTCGCCGCGAACGACGTGACCGACGCCAGGACGCTGGCGCATCTCCTCAAGTACGATTCGGTCCTGGGGAACCTCGAGGAGCAGGTACGCGCCGAGGGAGACACCATCATCGCCGGCGACGAGAGTTTCAAGGTCCTGAAAGAAAAGGATCCGGCGAACCTTCCCTGGAAGGCGCTCGGGGTAGACATCGTCATCGAATCGACCGGTCTCTTCACCAAGCGCGACGACGCTGCCAAGCATATCGGAGCCGGCGCAAAGAAGGTCATCATCTCCGCCCCCGCCAAGGGCGAGGACATCACCATCGTCATGGGCGTCAACGACGACAAGTACGATCCTTCGAAGCACCACGTCCTTTCGAACGCTTCTTGCACCACGAACTGCCTCGCCCCGATCGTCAAGGTCTTGCACCAGGAGTTCGGGTTGAAGAAGGGCATCATGACCACGGTGCACTCCTACACCAACGACCAGAAGCTCCTGGATCTGCCCCACTCGGACCTGAGGCGGGCGCGGGCGGCGGCGCTCTCGATGATCCCGACCACCACCGGAGCCGCCATCGCCGTCACCAAGGTGCTCCCCGAGCTACAGGGACGACTCGACGGAATCTCGGTGCGGGTCCCGACTCCGAACGTCTCCTTGACCGACTTGACCGCGTGGCTCGACAACAAAGTCACGGCGGCGGACGTGAACCGAGCTTTCGAGAACGCCGCCAAGGGGAGCCTCAAAGGAATCCTCGCCGTCTCCAACGAGGAGCTGGTCTCGAGCGATTTCCGCGGCAATCCCCACTCCTCCATCGTCGACGCTCCGTTCACCAAGGTGGTGGACGGTGATGCGGTGAAGGTCCTCTCCTGGTACGACAACGAATGGGCCTTCTCCTGCCGGGTGATCGATCTCATTCACCGGATGGCCGACCGAGGCCTGTAGCGGCGCCGTGCCGCTGAAGCTGTCAGAGGCGGAAGTGGTTCTCGCAGCCTCGTCGCGATGCCGGAAATCGATATCCTCTATATAGAGGACGACCCCGCGCAGCGGAGCACACTCGCGGCGGGTCTCAGGGAGCGAGGCTTCGGAGTCGTCGAAGCCGCCTCGGGAGACGAGGGCCTGGGCCTTCTCTCGGAAGAGATCGACGTCGTCGTCTGCGACCTCAATATGCCGGGGATGGACGGCCTCGAGGTTCTGCGACGGGTGCAGCGCCGGAATCCCGAAGTCCCGATCATTCTTCTGACCGCCCATCCGTCGATTCCCATCGCGGTGCAGGCCATCGTCGAGGGCGCCCAGCGGTTTCTCATCAAGCCCGTGAGCCTCGACGAGATGGAGATCAGCATCCACCAGGCGATCGAGTTCGCCCGGCTACAGGGCTGGCAGCGCGCGGCCGAGGAGCAGATCCTCCGACTGGTGGAGGCGGTGCCCGTCCCTTACATCATCACCCGGCTCCGGGACGGGAAGATCCTGTACGCCAACAAGCACCTCGCGGACCTCGTCGGCCTCACCCCCGACGAGGTGAAGAACCGCAACACCGTGGACTTCTACTACGACCCAGAGAAGCGGCTTGAAGTCCTGGAGCGCCTCCAGCGGGACGGCTTCGTCACCGACATGGAAGTGAGGGTGAAGCGCGCCGACGGCACGCCGATGTGGACGGTGTTCTCGCTCGGGCTCTCCGAGATGGGGGGAGAAAGAGTCGTCCTCGGGGGCTTCCTCGACATCACCCGGCGGAAGGACCTCGAGGACCGGCTTCATCTCTATCAAGAGGTATTCAAGCACTCCGTCGACGTCATCCTGGTGATGGACAAGGAGGGTCACATTCTGGAGCGGAATCCGGCGCACCAGAGGCGCACCGGCTTCACCGACGAGGACTTGAAGGACAAAACGGTGTACGACTTCCTCACCCCCGAGAAGGCCGCCGAAATGCGCGAGGCGATGGAGAGAGAAGGAGGCTTCGCCGGCGAGCTCGAGGGCATGTCCAGGAACGGCGAGCGGATTCCTGTCCTGGTGAGCGTCTTTCCCATCCACGACGAGGAGGGGAAGCTCGATCTCTACGTGAGCATGGGACGCGACATCACCGCGATCAAGAGAGCCTTGACCGACCTTGCCGACACCAATCGCGAGCTGAGACAGACCCAGGCTCACCTGGTGCAATCGGAGAAGATGGCTTCGCTCGGCGGCCTGGTCGCGGGGATTGCGCACGAGATCAATACCCCGGTCGGGGCGATGACCAGCATGCACGACACGCTGGTGCGGGCGATGGCGAAGCTGAAGGAGCATCTGAAGGAAACCAGCCCCGAGGCCTTCGAGAACGACGCGAGGCTGAAGTCGCTCTTTGCCATGATCGACGAGTCGAACCAGGTCATCCGATCGGGCGCCTCCCGGGTGGCGGAGATCGTGAGGCGCCTCCGGAGCTTCGCCCGGCTCGACGAGGCGGAGCTGAAGAAGGTGGATATCCATGAAGGGCTCGAGGACACGCTCACCCTCGTCCACCACGAGATCAAACACAACATCCGGCTCGTGCGCGAGTACGGGAAGGTGCCGCTGATGTCGGTTTTTCCCAGCCGGCTGAACCAGGTGTTCCTGAACCTCATCAATAACGCCCGCCAGGCCATCCACGACAAAGGCACCATCACCATCAGGACCTGGGTCGAGGACAAGACGGCCGCAATCTCGATTTCCGACGACGGTGTCGGCATTCCCAAGGAAAATCTTTCCCGGGTCTTCGATCCCGGTTTCACCACCAAGGGGGTCGGGGTCGGCACCGGACTCGGCCTGTCCATCTGTTATCAGATCATCAAGGACCACCGCGGCCGGATCGACGTCGAGAGTGAGGTCGGGAAGGGCGCGACTTTCACCGTACGGATACCCACCAACCTGAACGAAATCCTGGGCGTTTCCTGATATAATCGACGAAACCCTAATTTCGAATCGGTCTTTTTCCGCCTTCAGGGCTGCGCCCTGTGTGCGAACTCCTATCGAGTCCGCGCGAACTACCGATAAGAGCGAGCAATGAGGATGATGAACTGATGCCCACGAGGAACCCGATCCCCCTCGAAGGGGTGTTGAACTGCTGGAACGACCCGTACGATCTTCCCGATCTCCTTCTGGCCATCAGCCGCTCGGGCAAGACCGGGCGTCTTTCGTTCTCGAATCCCGAGGCGGACAAGACGATCTACGTAAAGGACGGCAAGATCGTCTTCGCCGAGTCGTCGTCCGATGATGACGGGCTGGGCCAATATCTCCTGCGCAACGGGCAGATCTCCCTCGACGATCTCACGCGAGTCTCGAAGCTGGTCTCTCCGGGGAAGCGTTTGGGCGCGCTCCTCGTCGCCGAGGGAGTGCTCGAGCCGAAGGACCTCGTGCCCGCGGTCGTGGGTCAAGTGCGGGCCGTCATCCTGGGGCTGTTTCGGCGCACGGAGTCCTGGTACGGCTTCAAGGAAGAGGATCTGTCGCGCAAGGAGTCGATTACCCTCGACATGCCCGTCGCGCAGCTCGTTCTCGACGGGGTGCAGCTGGTCGATAGCTGGCGGCGGATCGCGAAGGGCTTGGGGGATCTCGATTCGGTGTACCAGGTCGCCGGGGCCACCGAGGTCGAGTGGTCCCGCCTCAAGCTGGAATCGGGACCGACCGAGCTCCTGGCGTTGCTGAACGAGCCCATACGCATCGCCGACGTCTGTGCCCAAGCGACCCTCGACGACTTCGACGCCTGCCGCTACCTGTGGGCTTTCAAGTCGCTCGAATGGATTGAGCCCGCGGAGATCTCGGTGGATGACGCCGCGGAGCTCGCGGAACAGGCGGAAATGACCGCGGGCGCAGCCCCGTTCTCGATGGCTCCGGTCGCGCCCCCCCCGGCGCCGGTTCCGGATCTCGCGACGACGGTGGTGAACCTGGAGCCGGCACCACCGATCCCGCAGCGGCTCGTGGAAACGCAGATCTCCGCCCTCAAGGTGCCCGAAGCCCCGCGAGCGTCACAGCCACCCTCGCCTTCGCCAGCGCGTCCCATACCCGCGGATCTTCTCCACACGCAGTTGGCAGTGGATTTGCCCGAGCCACCGCCCCCGAGCCCGGCGACGACCCGACCGGGAATCGCGCCTGCCCCGAAGCCGGTTCCAGACGCCCTCGAACACACCCAGCTTTACCTCGATGCGCCACCCGCCGTCACCGAGCCCCTGCCGTCGACCACGGGCGAGATGATGGAGGCGATCCTCGAAGGCAGTGGTGACGCCCCGGAACCCGACGAGCCCGAAATCCCCGAAACGCGCTCCAACAGCGCGACGCAGTACTTTTCCGGGGCGAGCGCCCTCGAGCTCCCTCCTCCACCCGAGGAGGATTTCTTCCAGAACGCGCCGGGATTCGCGTCCTTGTCGCTCGACTATGGGGCTGTTTCTCCTGCGGAGCCCCCCCCGGTCCGTCCGGAGGTACAGAGCGAGCCTTCCCGCTCGAGCTTTTCGGAGCTTGTGTCGCCGGCAGCCCCCGACGGGGAAATGCCGCTCATCGAGGCCACGGTCGTGGAAGACGTACAGCCCGTTCCGCCCGCGCTAGTAACGACGCAGCCCAGTATCCCCGCGAGCGCAACCAGCCCGAGCGGATTGGAGTTCTTCGCGATGAACGACCCTTTCCGGGCCGCCGACGTCGTCGCGCCGCCACCGACTCCCTTCGCGAGCGACGACCCCCTTCAGTACGCGGAGACTTCCGTCGCCGCGTCGCTCCCAAGCCGGCCGAAGACCGAAGAGCTCGATCTGGACGTCGGGCACTTCTTCAGCGGCGACGATCCCGAGTAGCCTCAGCCTTCAGCGTCAGCGGAATCCCGCAGCCGGGAGCACGACGAGCTCGGTGATTCTCCGGCCGAGGGGGATCGCGTCGGTCGCGCATTTCGTCCTGTCCATAACGAGATGGGACTACGGCGCCGCGGCGCTGCGCAAGTTGTGCATCACCACGTAGCTGTAGGCGACGTTGAAGCCGAGGCGGGCGAGGAGCGCGAGCTTGGGCCTGCCGCTTTTGTGGAGCCGATCCGTCACCTAATGCATCTCCCCAGCCGGCTCTTTCAGCAACTCAGATATACGTCACTGTATTTGTGCAAAGGACTACTAAGCTAGGTGGGTGGGGAGCTCGCCGTATTTCGCCGCGACACCCTCGACCTCCGAGACAACCGCATCCATCTCCTCCCGCAGCTCCAAGCGGGCCTCTTCACGCTCGTGCATTTGAGATACCTCCGTCGAGAGCGCCGACATGGTTCTCGGCCAGGCTCGTCAGCTCCGGCTCCAGTCGACCCAGCTCCGTTTCCAGCTCGTGGAGCGCTCCCTTCGCGAGCTCCAGGTTCCGCTCCCAGCTCAGGACCTCGAGCCGACGTGCGGGCTCGGCGGCCGCCTCGGCCCCCAGCGTCGAGAGCGTTCCCTTCAGCCGATGCGCCGCCTTGCCGACCGAGCCGGCGTCGGCCCTTTGCAGACCTTCTCGAATAGCTCGAATCAGATTGGGGGCCTCCTGAAAGAAAACCTTCACCAGTTCCTTTGCGAGCTCTCGATCTCCGTCCACCCGCTCCAAGAGCATTTCGATGTTCAAGACCGGCACGTCGGTAGCCTCCACCGCCTCTCCAGACGCCGCCTCGGTTCTCTCCTCCACGGCGCGAATGAGATCGTCGGTCTTGAACGGCTTCGCGACGTAGTCGTCCATACCCCCCGCAAGGCAACGCTCACGGTCCCCCTTCATGGCGTGCGCGGTCAGCGCAATGATGGGGATGCGGGAGGAAGCGCCCGATTCCTTTCGCCGGATGGCCGCGGTGGCCTCGAAGCCGTCCATGACGGGCATTTGCACGTCCATGAGAATCACGTCGAAGCTGCCCTTCTCGAAAGCCGCCACCGCTAGCGCGCCGTCTTCGACCGCCGTCACCTCGTGCCCTCGTTTCTGCAGCTTTTGCACGGCGACTATTCGGTTCACGGGGTTGTCATCGGCCAGGAGCACTCGCAGTCGTTTCTTGCTCTCTCGGATCGAGTGACGGGTCACAGGCTCGGTCGCTCCGCGGGGCTTGCCGGAGATGACGGCCCGAATCATTTCGACGAGCTTCTCGGCCTCGACCGGCTTGGGGAGATATCCGTCGACGCCCAGCTCCGCGCATCGGGCGCCGTCGCCCCGTCCGGCGGCGGACGTCAGCAACACGATCTGAATCCCGGCGAAGGCCGGTTCCTTCCGAATCGCTTCCGCCACCTCGAACCCGGCCATCCCCGGCATGTGCTGATCGAGGAGGACGAGAGGCAGCCGCTCGTTCCGGTCCACGACTCGTTGAAACTCCTCGAGAGCCTCGGCGCCGCTCGCGACCGCTCGCGGCGACATCTTCCATCTCCTGAGCATTTCTACGAGGATGCGACGATTGGTGGAGTTGTCGTCGACGACGAGCACTGGAACGCCCTCGAGATCCGAGACGCGGGCGAGTCGGATGGCGGGAGACGGAGAGGCCTGGGTCCTGAAGGGCACGACGACATGAAAGTCGCTTCCCTTGCCCTCCTGGCTTTCCACCCAGATCCGACCGCCCATGGCGGAGACGAGCCGGGAGCAGATCGCGAGCCCCAGACCCGTACCCCCGTAGCGACGGGTCGTGGAACCGTCCGCCTGGGCGAAGCTTTCGAAGATCATGCCTTGCTTCTCGGGGGGAATTCCGATGCCGGTGTCGGAGACCACGCAGTGCAGGCGAACGGAGGCGTCGCCCTCGACGTCCTCCGAACGAACCCGGAGGTTCACTTCGCCCCGCTCGGTGAACTTGATGGCGTTTCCCACGAGGTTGACGATCACCTGCCGCAGTCGGCCCGGATCCCCGACGAGGCCGTTTGGAACATCGGAGCCCATTTCCAGGGTGAGCTCCAACAATTTCTGGTGCGCGCGAGCGCTCAGCGCTCTTAGAGGCTCGGCGAGGCAGTCTCTCAAGAGGAAGGGAATGGCTTCCATATCCAGCTTTCCCGCCTCGATCTTGGAGAAGTCGAGAATGTCTTTGATCAGAGAGAGCAGAGAGTCGGCCGCGGTCTTGACCGTCTCGAGGTACTCTCGCTGCTCGGCCGTCAGCTCGGTGGAGAGGGCGAGATCGGTCATGCCGATGACGCCGTTCAACGGTGTCCGGATCTCGTGACTCATGTTGGCGAGGAACTCTGATTTGAGCCTCGAAGCCTCGAGAGCCGCTTCCCGAGCTCGGATGAGCTCCCCCTCCGCCTTCTTGCGCTCCGTAATGTCCTGCGCGACGCAAACGACGGCGCGCCCCTGCCGCCCGTCGGCGCCCCCCATGAGGGAAGCGGAGAACGACATTGGAACCATCCGTCCGTCCCTGGTTTGGTAGATCGCTTCCTTCTGCGCGACGTGGCCCTTGTCGAAGACCTCACGCAGTCTCGGCCACTCGGAGGCGTGGCCTCCGAAGATGACTTCCACGGGCTTTCCCAGGAGCTCTTCCTCTTCGTACTGGAGAAGCTCTCTCGCCGCCCGGTTCACGCGCTCGATGCGGCGATCGGGGCCGATCACGACGAGGCTGTCGAGCATCGATTCCAGAATCTGGTCCACGTAGTTTTTCGAGACCGTCGTCGCTCCCAGATCGTGCGCCATCTGGTTCAGGGCCTTGGCCAGGACGCCGATCTCGTCTTCGGAGGCGTTCTCGACACGCGTCTCGAAGTTCCCGCTCCCGATCTCCGCGGCCGCGCCGGCAAGCTGCAAGATGGGTCGTGAGATCACGCGTTGCAGCCGCGAGGCCATGGCGAAGGCCAAAAGCGCCGCGCCGGCGAGCACCACCGCGAGAACCGCCGCGTTGTTCTCGATGCTGGACCGCAGCTCCCCGAGATCGGAAACGACGCAGAGTGAGCCCAGCTTCTCACGGTCGAGCGAGATTTCCGTGAACAGTGCGAGGGTATCTCGGCCGAACCGATGCCCCGGCGGCTCGGATTTGTCGGGAGCGAGACCGCTTGCCTTCGGATCGCGGGCGTATTGCGCGAACAACCGTCCCTGGGCGTCGTAAAGCCTGGCCTCCACGATATGAGGATGAGCCACGAGTACCCCGAGGATCTCGCCCGCCGCCTCGGAATCGGAAAAAATGAGCGCCGCGTTCGTGCTCCGTCCGAGCAGCGCAGCCACGACCGAGAGGTCTCGCACCATCATGCCCTTCGTCGCGAGCACGTCGCGGACCACGATGGCGAATCCCGCGACGAGCAGCGTCGACCAGCAGATGCCGGCCGTGATCAGGATCAGCTTCTTCTTGATAGACCAGGTTCCCAAGCTCCTGCTCATGCTCAGTTCGTCTCGTTCCGGTCGTTCGCGACCCGCGCCAGGCTCAGAAGCTCGGAGCTGAGCTCCAGCCTCGCTCGCTCGGCGGCGCCGAGATTGACCGCGAAGCGCACTTTGCGGTTCTCGGTATAGAGCTCGATGACACCACCGGTCTCGGCGAAACCTTCACCGTCCCCGACGAGGAGCACGGGGGCGCCACCGAGCTTCTGCAGGATTCGATCGAAGTCCCGCGCCGCGCTGGCGCTCACGAACAAGATGTGACAGGGCTCGAGATCGTCGACGCTCCTGAAGCGCTTTATGGTGATAGGCCGACCGCGGAGCCGCTTGCCGTCGACGACGTCGTCGAGCGCGCGTCCGAACGGATCCTCGCCCACGATCCCCACCGTGAGGGCGGAAACGGAGATTCGGTCCGCCTCGGCGGGCCATCGCACGAACTTCGCGAAGTGGAACAGAAAGGCTGCCTTCACACTGTATTCGCGGAGCTGCGATTCGAGACCGGAAGCGGTCCCCATCAGCAGCGAGAAAACGACGAATGCGAGCGTCATGGATGGGCGGCGGCATCTCGAGCGGCTCTCTTCCAGTGGACCGATCATCAGAACCGCCAGGCGATTTTTCCGTAGCAGCTCCGGCGCACTTCGCCGGCATTCCAGAACGCCGTTGGGCCGAACTCGAAGTGGCTAGCGCTCAAAAGATCGGAGAGCTGGGCGCTCAACTCCACCCGAGGGGTGACTTGCAAAGCGAGCCGAAGGTCGAGGCGCACGTGCTCTGAGACCGCGAGCGATTCGAGCGCGCTCGAGTAATGGACGATACCGTCGAGCTCCCACCCCCCGGACCACTCGAGATTCGACCGAATCTGGAGCTGGTGAGAGGGACTCATCCCTTCCCGCGCCGCGGCAACGACGGAATCGATCTCGTTGTCGACCTCCATCTGGAGCCATGCGTACCAACCCGAGAGACTCCATCCCGGCGCCGCCCGAAAGCTCCCCGACAGCTCGAAGCCATTCGCGGAAGCCCTCGCGCCGTTGGTGATGCGCTGGGGAACGACGATATAGGGCGACGTTCCGTTCGTCATCAAGACGGGCTCCCCGGTTCGGAGGGCGGCCAAATCGGAGTAGCGGTTGTGGAACGCGGTAAGATCGATGGCAAAGTCCTGATGAGGAGACCAACGATAGCCGAGCTCGTAGGCAACGAGGTTCTCGCTCTGCAAGTCGTGACTGGCATCGATCTCAACGACCCGCCCGAGGCCACCGGGCATCGAATCCGCCCGCAACGCGATGTCGAGATCGCGTTCCCCGCGCGAGGGCGTCCTCACTCCCCGCGAGACCGCGGCCCAGAGACTCTGGGAGCCGGCGTGATAGAGCGCCCGCACGTTCGGTTGAACCTCGACGCCGGTGAAGCTATTGCGTTCGAGCTTGGTGCCGAGCGTCAAGCTGAAGACCGTGGGGATGAGCGCGATCTCGTCCTGTACGAAGGCGCCGGAAAGCCCGAGGTTTCGGCGTGACGGGTCGGCCGCGAGCAGCGCCGACTCGCCGATCTCGTCCGCGCTCAGGCGGTGCGAGAGCCCCCACATCAGGTCGTGTCGCTCTCCGAGGGGGAATCGGTGCTGGAAATCGACGTCGAAAGTCCGCCGGCTCTCCTGGAACCGTCCCGGCATCGATCGGTCGCTCTCGTCGTAGTAGGTCTGGAGCGCGAGCTCGTGGCCTTCGGAGATGTACCGTGTCCACCGCGCCTGGACATAGCCTCCGGAGAAGAGCTGGCGGCTCACGCCGGGGTGACTGTGGGGGGGATCGAGCGTCATGTCGAGGATCGATTCGGCTTCCTCGCCGCGTTGCAGGTCGCCCTTGAAGACGAGCTCGTCCCCTCCGTTGCCGAGCCAGTCGACACGGAATCCCGCCAGGAAGAGCCTGCTTCCCGTGCCGTAGCTCGACAAAGGCGAGACGAAGTCCACCGGATCGCGATCCGAGTACTTCATTTGCGCTCGGTAGTGAGCGTTCGCTCCGAGCCGCCCCCCGTATCGAGCGCCGCCGAGACCGCGATCGGCAGTGCCCAGAATGGCTTCCACGTAGCCCCCCTGGGTCCTCGAGGCGCTCATGGTGACGATGTTGACGACGCCGTTGACCGCGTTCGCGCCCCACATCGTGGCCCCGGGTCCCCGTATCACTTCGATGCGGTCGACGTCGGCGAGCACGAGGTCCTGAGCGTCCCAGAACACGCCCCCGAACGCCGGCGTGTAGACGCTCCGGCCATCGACGAGCACCAGCATCTTGTTCGAGAAGACGTCGTTGAACCCCCGGGAGGATACCGCCCACTTGCCGGAATCGAACCGGGCCACGTGGAGGCCGGGCACGAGCCTGAGGGCGTCCGCGACGTGAGTGGCCCCCGATCTGCGAATCTCTTCCGAGGTGACGACGTACACCGCCGCCGCGGTGGTGGAGATGCTCTGGGCCTTGCGCGACACCGAGGTCACCTCGACGCCCATCAGCTCCGCGAGGCTCAGGTCGGTCAGATCGCGTTGGGGCGAGCTCTGCAATGGGACCTCGTCCGCCCGGCACCGAGTAGGCCGGGCGAAGACCGAGAGAAGAACCAGAACGCCGAGGGTGGCAGGTACGGATGGCAAGGTTTTTCTACGCTTCATGGTGACCGTCGCTTTCCTCGACCAAATGCTGAGCAAGCCGAATGCCAGAAAGCGCGGGACTGAAAAGAAACCCAAAACCAACGGAACCCGTCACTTGGACCCCGGGGAGCGCAGAGGAGCGGGGTCTTTGTGACGAAATGCGACGGATCGTCTCACGATGACCGGGATTGCCCGTTCGAAGTGCGACGGTTGTGTTTCGCGGCTCTCGCCGACCTCGAGGATGACTCCCGTCGGAAGACGCCCAGCGAGCGGTTTTCCGGGCCCGACGTCCCCGGTGTGACGAAGCATTCCTTTTGGCATAGGGGTTGCAGGATCGCAAAAGCATGACCAGCACTGCTGGTCGAGGAGGGCGCAGTGAATGGTACCGATGGTTCGCACTAGACACTTGCACTGGCTCGCGTCCGTGGTGGCGGAGGCCGGTCGAGACTGCGCCGAGCTCGCCGAGGTCAACCCCACGGCCCCCTCGGCCGAAAGCTGGTCTGCCATCCGCCGGATCTGCAAGCTCGGCGAGGCCGAGCTCGCAGAAATCGTCGCCAAGCACTTCGATCTCCCGCTCGCGGTGCTCGGTGGCGCGGACTCCCGCGCCCTCCGCTTGATCCCCGAGAAAGTCGCGAGACGTTTCGGGGTCTTTCCCCTTCACGAAGACGATCGGACGCTCACGATCGCGACGAGCGATCCGAGAAACCTCGAGATGGAGGAAGCGGTCCGTTTCGCATCGGGTCGCCAGCCCCTGTTCGAGGTGGCGACACCTGCGGACATTCTCGAATCCATCGAGGCGTCCTATGCGCCCGGCCTCGCCATCGAGTCCATCCTGGACGGTCTCGAGGGGAGCCGCGCAGATGGCGTGCGCCTCGTCGACCCTCACGGCCCGGAGGCGGTCGACGCGCGAGAAATCGAGTCCGGGCCGGTGGTCAAGCTCACGAACCTGATCCTCCACAACGCCGCCAAAGACGGCGCGAGCGACGTACACCTCGAGCCCACACAACAGGGAGGCGTCGTGAGATTCCGGATCGACGGCGTGCTTCGCCCGCATATGAAGATGCCGGTGCAGGCGCTGGCCCGCGTGGTGTCGCGGATCAAGATCATGTCGAATCTCGACATCACCGATCGCCTCCGGCCCCAGGATGGCCGGGCCCGGGTGATGATCGACGAGCGCCTCTACGACCTGCGGGTCTCCACCGTCCCGACCCGGGAGTCGGAGAAAGCCGTCATTCGAGTCCTGGACCCGAAATCCACGCGGGGACTGAAAGACCTCTCGTTCCCTGAGGGAGAGCTCGACCGCATCCGCCAGCTGCTCGGACACCGTCACGGTATCGTGCTCGTCACCGGACCCACGGGCTCGGGGAAGACGACCACCATCTACGCCGCCATCACCGAGCTCGCACGGGGCGAGATCAACGTCATGAGCGTCGAGGACCCGGTGGAGTACGAACTACCGGGTGTGACCCAGATCCAGGTGGAGCCGCGGCAGGGAGTGACCTTCACCTCCGCCCTTCGCGCCATCTTGAGGCAGGATCCGGACGTCATCTTCATCGGCGAGATCCGCGACCGGGAGACGGCAGAGATCGCGGTGCAGGCCAGCATGACCGGGCATCTCGTGCTCGCCACGTTGCACACCAACGATGCCGTCGGAGTCGTTCCGCGCCTTCTCGACATTGGCCTCGACGCTCCAACGCTCTCCGCCACCCTCCGCGGCGCCTTGGGGCAGCGTCTCTTGCGGCGGGTCTGCAAGCTCTGCTCGCTTTCGATCTCGAAGGACTGGACCGACGAGGAAAGAAGGTTGATGGATCTCTACGGTCTCCGCCCCGTTGTGCGCGCGGTGGGCTGCAATAGCTGCGGCCACACGGGCTACCGGGGACGGCTGGCCGTGGTGGAAGTGCTCCTGACGACTCCGAAGCTCCAGGAGCTCATCTTCCTGGGTGCCGGCACCGCCCACATCGAACAAGCGGCCGTCGTTGGGGGGATGCGCCACATGCTCGAGGTCGCTTTGGAGAAGGTCGCCGCGGGCGAGACCACTCTCCAGGAGGTGGAGCGCGTCCTCGGCGAGGTTCGAGCGGAGACGACTACGATCGCCCGTCCTTCCCGGGTGCTCATCGTCGACGACGATCCCCTCAATCGCATCGTGGTGCGGAACCTTCTGGAGAACAACGGATTCCGCATATCGGAGGCGGCCGACGGGGTCGCGGCGCTCGAGCAGTTGAGGCAGCCCGACGACGTCGCCTTGATCGTCCTCGACCTGGAAATGCCCCGGATGGGCGGGGAGCAGTTACTCGCTGAGCTCAAGAGCTCGGTTGCGACCGCCGGTATTCCTGTCATCGTTCTCACGGGGTCGGAAGACAAAGCCGCCGAGGCCCGGCTGATCGATCGAGGGGCCGAGGATTACCTCGAAAAGCCGGTGGTCGCCTCGCGTTTCCTCGCGCGGGTGAAAGCCACTTTGAGACGGGCGAGCGCGTAGGAAAGCGCCCAGCGCAACCTTCGAGAGCGACTCGGTGGGCTCTCGATTTCGACCAGAAGATGGGAGAGGACAAGACCTGTGTTGGGTTTCGATACGAGTCGAGCGGCATCGAGGACTCACTTCGCGCCCGCCAGGCTGGGCTCGATTTTGCCGGCAATGGGTTTGGTCGCTCTGTCGACCGTCTCGCTGGGTCGCGCCCAGGAGAGGGGCTGGTCGGTGGAGGTGGGCGCGGACCGCGCTGCCGTCTCCGTCGAGCAACGTGCCTCATTCTGGGGAACGGACTACTTTCGCCTGAGCCACCTGAGCGCCGCTCAAGGAGCCTCCCTTGCCGTCGAGCTGCAGCGCCGCGATGGCAACGTTGACGCCGTCCTTCTCGCGGGCGGGCACCGGCACTTCGGCCGAAGCTGGACGCTTTCCGCGCAGGCAGGGCTCGCGCCCCGCGCCGACTTCTACTTCCGGCGCATGGCCGAGGTGGAGCTGGCCCGGCATTGGGGCAGAGTCGTCACCCACCTCAGCTACCGGAACCTCGGATTCAAGACCGGTACCATCCACGTCGTCTCGCCAGCAGCCACCGTGAGCTTCTCTCGAGGCGAGATCCAGGCCCGCGTTTTCTTGGCGCGAAGCGCCGACTTCGCCCCGAAGTCCGCGTCCTTGCTTTTTCGCGCCGACTGGGACGCCTCGGGGCGGATCCGCCTCTCGGGCGGCGCGGCGGTTGGAGAGGGAATCTTCGACGTAACCTCACTGGCCGGCAAAAGCCCGCCCGGCTGGGTCGTCTTCCTGGCCCCTCAATTCCGTCTCACCCCGCGGAACCTGCTCGGCATCGTCGTGACCCTGGCTCACGAGGACCCTGCCTTCGAGCGCCGTTCCGCGGGCTTCTACTACCGCAGGCTGCTTTGAGTGCCCTCGAATCCCTGCTGCCCTGGGCGTTCGGGGTGACGTTGACGCTCTGGGCCCTCCTCGCCGCAGTCATCCTCGCGACCCGCGTTCTTGACGATCGCCGGCAGCGCGAGCTTCGGAGCATCCGAAGGCTGCTTCAGTCCGCGGGCGTCGCCTCCGAGGCGGGCGGGAAGGTCTGGCTCACGCGAAGGGCCGAATCGATTCTGGCAACGATCCGTCTTCATCGGCGCCCCCTCGAGCGCGTTGCCGCCGACAGCTCGACCCCGGTCTGGCTGGCCGAGCTTCTTTCGCTCCACCTGCTCGGCAAGTGGGGCGCGAACCGACTGGTGCGGCGGGCAAGCTCCCACCGGGGACAGGGGGGCAAGTGGAGGCGGGTGGCAGCGCTTCGCATCTTGAGCCAGGCCCGGTACGCGGGCGGCCTGCTGCAGCTTCTCAAACGCGCCCTTCGAGCAGCGGACTCCGACGTAGTCGAGGCTGCGGTAGTCATCCTGGGGAGAATGGCGGACCTCCGGGCAGCTCGACTCCTGGTGGAGGCGCTTCGCGCCGGGCGTCACCCACCCTCGCGGATTGCGAGTCAGCTCGACCGGTTTCCCCTCCCGATCGGCGAGGAGCTACGACCGCTCCTCAGAGATCGGGAGCCGATTACCCGATACTGGGGAGCGGTGCTGCTGGCCCGGTATCCGGTGACCCCCGAGATCGAGGCGGAGCTGGTCCGACTCGCCGAGGACTCCGAACCCAAGGTGCGCAAGGCGGCCATCGCTACCCTTGGACAGACGAAGGCTCCGGCAACGGTATCGGTCGCCCGAAAGCACCTCGCGGATTCGGTCGGCTTCGTGAGAGCGCATGCGGCACGAGCGCTGGGGCAGTTCGCGCGCCGGGACCTGGCGTTTGAGGTGGCCCGGCTCCTGGCCGACACGGACTGGTGGGTGCGCGCGGGGGCCAAGGAATCGCTTCAGGCCATGGGAGAAGCGGCGGTTGAAGTTCTGCTCGGCTTCCTCGATCATCCCGACGCCTTTGCGCGCAACGGAGCGGCCGAGGTGCTTCAAAACGTGGGTTTCCTCGATCGACTGCTCCGGGAAGCCGGAAAGGAACCTCCGGGAGGGGAAAAGAGAGCCATCCTGCGGAAGGCGCTTATCGCCGGGAAACTCCAGTTGCTGGAAGCCCTGGTCGAGCGCGCGGATCGGCGCCTCGCGCCCGAAATCCCGCGAATCGTGGCCGAGCTGGGCCTTCGGGAGGCGGTGAGCGTTTGACGCCTTTGGACTCCGCCCTGCTCCCAGTCCTCCAGTGGACCTGCCTCATTTGCTTCGTTTATCTGCTGGGAGCCAACTCGCTTCACTTGACCATGCTCCTGGTGGGGACCGTGGAGAATGCTCTGCGCCGTCGGGAAAGCCGGGCCGAAGATTTCGAGACCCTGTCCCTCTCGCGCTTCACGATTCCGGTCAGCGTCCTCGCTCCCGCCTACAACGAAGAGCCGATCGTGTCCGCCTGCGTGCGCTCGCTTCTCGATCTGGACTACCCTCAGTTGGAGGTCATCGTGGTAAACGACGGCTCCACCGATGGCACCCTGGAGGTTCTGAAGCGGGAGTTCGACCTCTATCCCTTGCAGATCTTCTACCGCCGGATCATTCCCACCCGCGAGGTTCGCGCCGTGTACCGGAGCGCCCGAGACGGCCGGCTGCTGGTGGTCGACAAAGCGAACGGCGGAAAGGCGGACGCGCTCAACTGCGGCGTCAATCTGGCTCGATATCGGTACGTGTGCTGCGTCGACAGCGACTCGATCTACACCCGCGACGCGCTCTTGAAGGGGATGCGTCTCGCGGTGAAGGATCCGGCCAGGGTGATTGGCATGACCAGCCACATCACCGTCTCCGAACAGCCCGAAACCGCCTATGAGGCCGACTCGGGAAGAATTCGACTTTCGCCTCGCCCTTTTTTCAATTTCCAGCACCTCGACTACCTCCGATCGTTCCTGGCCAGCCGTCTGGCCTGGAGCCGCTTCCGGTTCATGCTCTCCACCACGGGGGTTTTCTCGATATGGCGGCGGGACGTGGTCGAGGAGCTGGGCGGGTTCTCCACCCGGTTCACCTGCGAGGATATCGAGATGACGTTTCGCGCTCACCACCGGTTTCTCCGCGCGCGACGGCCCTACGCGATCCTCTCTCTCCCGGACAACGTCGCCTTCACCGAGGGTCCGGACCGGCTCTCCTCGCTCATCGCGCAGCGAGCGCGCTGGCAGAGGGTCATCGACGAGACGGTGTGGCACTATCGGAGCATGATTTTCAATCCGCGCTACGGCGCGGTAGGGCTCGTTGGGCTTCCTTACTACGTCTTTTACGAGGTCCTGGCCCCCGTCTTCGAGTTCCTCGCCCTGGCTTCGCTAGTACTGGCGTGGTGGCTTGGGGCCCTGGACTGGAAGTTGTTCCTGCTCTACCTGGGAACTGTCAGTTTCTTGAACGGCGTCCTCACGAATGGGGCCCTCCTGCTTCAAGAGCAGAGTAGCCAGAGCTACTCTCTCAGCCACCTCTGCGGCCTGATGATTCTGGGCGCTACGGAGTTCATCGCCTATCGTCCGCTTCTCTTTTACGCGCGGCTCAAAGGGACCTGGGGATTCCTCAAAGGAGACAAACGCTGGCACAAGTTCGAGAGGAACCACCGCCACGGCAAGCTGCTCCCCGCGCCGGGGGAATCCCCCTGAGGAAGTGCGGTGAGATCGTACCCAGCGCCCGACGCGGAAGCGCGCCAATGCGCGCGCGTTGAGCTGGCGAACCAACATGAACAAGATGCCACTCGCGCCCAGGGCGAGAACGGCGAGCACCGCCGCCGAAATCCACACCTCTCGCCGCCATTCCCCGAGCAGCTCGGTCTCATTGAGCGACACGGCAAACGATGAATGTCTGTTCTTTTACGGTCTGAACTGCAGTGACCATTGCGTCGCCATCCGAATCGATTGGCCCTCGCACCACGCCCGTACCGGAACCTCGCTGAACTGCTTCAAAGATGGGGTTCCCCTTCGCGCGATCGCCGATCGGATTGGTTTCAGAAGGCTCGCGGAAGAGCACTACACCGTCCACGTGAAGCACCCAGATGCTTCCACGCCGGCCGACATCCACCGTCCTGAAGAAGTGACGCATGTCTTCCGGGATGAAACTTGCCACGATGGTCCCGTCGAACCGACCATCCTTCGTGACGAGCCGGCGCCCGAGCGGGATGATAAACCGGTTGGTGAGAGAGCGGACCGGCGTGCTGACAACGAGCACATCACTGGGATCCGCGAGAAACCGCTTGAACACATACTCGTTGCTGCGCGATTGTCCGACAATCGCGCCCACCGTCGAGTACCGGATCGTTCCTCCGGCATCCATGACGGTCAGGGAGCCCACCCCGGTCAGGTTGGCCTTCGCCGATGTCAGCAGCAATAGCCAATCGTCACCCAGTGCCGAGAGACTTCCAGCCCGTTGTCCCTGCCTCGCCAAGTCCTGGAGAGAAACATCGACGGCGGCGAACGTTCCGCGGATGTACTCCGACAGAATTGAGGCGAGGTTTGCCGCCCTTCGTTCGCCCGCGTCGAGCATCTCAGTGAGGCGCCACCACAGGTCGGCGGTTCGGAGCAGGGCCAGTGTCAGGAGGCTACCGGCGGTCAACAAGCCGACCGCGAGCTTGAGCCGCTGGTCGAACCGGGAGCCGGCAAAAACGTGCATCGCTTGGACTATTGAACCGGAATGGACGCAGTGAGTGTGAGCAAAGGGTAGCCCCTGAGGCAGGCGATTTCAAGGACTGAAAAGTCGATGTCGTCCAGACCCGACAAAAAGACAGGGCTATGAGCCAGCCGTTGGATGACTCTCGGCTTTCTCGTAATGCCTCCAGAATCCGCAAGCTCAACAAGTGCAAGTTACGCTGAAACTCTGGCCTCGGCGCCGCCAGTGGGAGGGCGACCTCCCGCTGGACGTGTCTCACCCCCTGTTGGCTCGTTCGGTGCACTGATCCCAACTTGAGACAGGGTGGCGCTGGCTTGGCCGTCCTGAAAGTGCTTCTCAGCCAATGACTTCCGCTATTCCATGATTTGGCATCTAGATTGCTACTCAAACGGTGACACTGGCAAAATAAGGTCGCGAAAGCGAAACAAGTAAAGGAAGCCGACCGTTGACGGATCGACCGCAGGCAGTCTCGATCGATACAACGACTGATGAGGGTACGATGCTCACGAACACGAACAACGTGGCTGAAGTCGCCGGAACCGATGTTCTGGTGGTGGACGACGAGCCCATGGTCCGCGACTTCGTCGCGAAAGTCCTGAGCCGGAACGGCTTCACTTGCCGAACCGCCAGCGATGCCGGGGAGGCGGTGGTGGCGGTGCTGGACTGCCCGCCCGCTCTCGTGATTACCGATATGCGCATGCCGGGTAAGGATGGAAGTTGGCTCCAAAGACAGCTCGGAAAACGCTGGCCGGAAGTGCCCGTGATCATGCTTACCGCGGTGTCGGAAGCCAAACAGGCGGTCCAATGCCTCCAGGCGGGAGCGTACGACTACCTGGTCAAGCCCATCGACATCGACGAGCTGCTCGTTTCCGTTGGGCGCGCCTTCGAGCGAGCGCAGCCGATCGAACGGGCTCGGAGCCAGCCCTGCGAATTGGAGGACACGGTGAGAAACCGCACCGCGCTCCTGCGCGGTGCCCTGGATACCCGCGAGAACGCGTACCAAGATACCCTCGGCGACGTGGTCAACAGACAGAGGACGCCGGACAAGAGCTCTCCGGGACGTGCGTCCCTGCTCGCCTCTACCACCACGGGCGTTGGACTCCTCCCTCATTTCGATCGCGAGGCGCTCGGCAGCGACGAGGCGATCGAGCTCGCAAGCCTTAGAATCGCCGGAAAGCTCATCGCCGAAGGACGCTCCCACGTCGATCTCGCCGCGGCCATCGGAGAGGATCTCGTCTGCCGCGGCGCCGTTCTGGGTGCCAGCTTGTGGACGAAGCGAAGTAACGAGGGCGGTATGGAGGCGGTCATCGCCCTCGGCGCCGCGGGGGGCCCATCCGGACTGGCCCTGTCCCGCAGAGCCGTCTTATCGATCGAGACTCAGTCGGAGGAAGAGGAAGGTGCTGCGTCGGTCTCGACGCCCATCGTGGTGCGAGGAGTTCCCGAAGGAGCGTTTCAGCTGACCTGGCCTGGAGCTCTGCAGAAACACATGTATACCTTGACCGAATGGCTGGCTCTCATCCTGGCGGCATCGTTTCCCCGCGAGAATCCGGACCGTGGATGAGATCGACGCCTTATGGCTTGTTACATCTCCCGGCGCGATTCCCTCAACCAGGAGGTGAGTTCGCCGGCGGGAATGGGATAGCCGATGTGATAGCCTTGAGCCGCGTCACATCCGAAGGTTGCGAGCCGATCCATCGTGTGCTGGTCCTCCACCCCTTCGGCAACAACTTCAAGACCCAGATTGTGGGCCAAGTGGATGATCGACTCCACGATCACGCCATTGCCCTTGTCCTCGAGGCCGTCAACAATGAACGATTTGTCGATCTTGATCTTTTGCACCGGCATTTTTTTGAGATATCCCAATGACGAGTACCCTGTTCCGAAGTCGTCAATGGCCAGGGGGATGCCGAAGGTGTTCAGTCGTGTCAGCACCTGCATGGCACGCATCGGGTTGACCATGATCATGCTTTCCGTGACCTCGAACTCCAGCAGGCCGGCCGGCACGCGGCCGGCCTGAACCAACTCGGCCACCTGATCCGGCAACCGCTGTTCCTGCAGGTTCGTCATCGATAGATTGACGGAAACCGGAAGCGTCACACCCGCCTCCTTCCAGACTTCGTGTTGATGACAGGCGGTCTTGATCACCCACTGGGTGAATGGCCGGATCAATCCGGTCTGTTCCGCCAGGGGAATGAACTGATCCGGCGGGATCGGCCCCAGTTCCGAGGGCGACCAACGCGCCAGCGCCTCCACACCAATGACCTGCTTCGTCTTGAGGCTCACCAGGGGTTGATAGTGCAGCTCCAGTTCGCCGTACTCGATCGCACGGCGCAACTTGGCCAACAGCAGCAGTCGACGAGGACTTTGCTGCTCATGTTCGGGGCCATAGACCGCGTACCCGCCGCCCGCTTGTTTGCTCATGTACATCGCCGCGTCGGCCCGCTGGAAGAGCACATCGTTCTCCTCTCCGTGATCGGGATAGAGGGCGATCCCGATACTCACCCCCACTTCCAACGTCACGTCTTTCAGCAGAAACGGGGCTTCGAGCGCTTTCAGCACCTTCCGTGCGGTCAGACTGGCGCCCTCAACCGGGGTGTTCGGCAGCAGGATCGCGAACTCGTCCCCGCCCATCCGCGCAACGGTGTCGGATTCCCGCAGGCACCTTCGCACGCGCGGCCCGATTTGCCGCAGGAGCAGGTCGCCGTAATGATGGCCGAAGGTGTCGTTGACATCCTTGAATTGATTCAGGTCCATCAGCAGCATGGCCAGCGATTTTTTTTCACGATAGCAGGTCAGAATCGCCTGTTGCAGGCGGTCGTAAAACACGTTGCGGTTCGGAAGATCGGTCAGGGCATCGTGATAGGCCAGATACTCGACCGTTTCTTCCTCCCGTTTGTGTTGCCGCCGCACGGCCGCCTCGTGAAGCTGCCGTTCCACAATGGGAAGCAGCCGCGTGGTGTTCCCCTTCATGACGTAATCCTGCGCGCCGGCCTTCATCGCCTCCACCGCCGCCTCCTCACCGATGGTGCCCGATATAAAGATAAACGGCACGTCGAGCTCCCGTTCCCGCACACGCGCCAGGGCATCCGCTCCGGTGAGATGCGGCAGGCTGTAATCGGAAAATACAATATCCCACGTCTGCTTGTTGAGGGCGGTGACCAGCGCGGCGGATGTCTCGACCCGTTGATAGGCGGGGTCATACCCGCCGGTGCGCAGTTCCCGGATCAACAGTTCGGCGTCATCTTTTGAGTTTTCAATGATCAAGACTCGAAGCGATGTTCCCATCCGATACCTCTCTCTCTGATCAGTTCACTTTCTCCGGCCGCTTTGACCTACCTCGACTTTTTCACGCTTCCGGATGGCGGCTCGTTCAGCAGCGCCCAAAAAACGCCACGTGGTTTGACCGCCTCGATGAACTCCTGGAAGTTCACCGGTTTCACCGCAGAGGCGTTCACACCATCTCTCAAGAAGGAATGGAGGTAGAAGACCACCGGACGGATTCAAATCAAACTTCAGGAAGGTATAAAAGGGAAGAAGGCAGGGCTTGACTCATCTCGTCGCCGGATTCGACCGAGCCGACGCGGCACAAAGAGGATGCTGGCCTCCGTAAGAAAGCCCCGCGGAAGCTAATTTACCACAGCAGACAACAGAATTTCAAGCTGGTGGAGGCCACCCACCCGTTCTTGACAAGCAACGATCGGGAGGCCACGCATCAACGACGCTTCGACTTCCTGCTTGCCGAGTCGGGCCATGGACGACGGGACCAGAAGGTCTGACCGGAGTCGAACAGACTTGTGGTTACCCGACAAGGATCGTACATTCCGTGTGACATTCGCCGCCGCGCCGCTGCGGCGTGTGCTACGCAAAGGTGGCCCCATGACTCGGAGACGACCTCCCTCCTCGCGGAACCAAGCATCCGCAAGCAGCGACGATCCCTTCCGGCCGCTCTTCCTCCTCCATCCCGTACCGACGTGGGTGTGCGACGTGAAGACGCTGGCCTTCCTCGAAGTCAACGACGCGGCCGTGCGGCGGTACGGCTACACGCGCGACGAGTTCCTGGCGATGAGTTTCAAGGACGTTGGGTCGCCCGAAGGGCTGGGTGAGGGCGGCGAGCGACGCCACCGGTTGAAAGATGGACGGGTGATCGACGTGCGGATCAACTCGAGCTTGCTGGCATTCCGCGGCCGCGAAGCTACCCTCGTCAGCGCCGAGCACTTGACCGAACGGGACGCGCAGCGCGCGCCGACGGACGTGGCACTCCGGGAGAGCGACCGTGGCTATCGCTCATTATTTGACAACATGCTCGAAGGATTCGCGTATTGTCAGATGCTCTTTGACCGTGACCAACCACACGACTTCGTCTACCTTGAGGTCAACAAGGCATTTGAAGCGCTGACGGGACTGAAGAATGTTAACGGGAGGAAGGTGAGTGAGGTAATCCCGGGGATAAGACAGTCGAATCCCGAGTTGTTCGAGGTATACGGGAGAGTAGCTGTGACCGGAAAGCCGGAAACATTTGAGACCAATGTAGAACCCCTGGGGAGATGGTTCTCGGTGTCTGTATACAGTCCGGCAAGAGAATACTTCGTTGCCGTGTTTGACAACATCACCGACCGCAAACAGGCGGAGACGGCGCTTCGAGAAAACGAAGAACGCTATCGTGTCATAGCGGAGTCTGTTAATGATGCCATCGTCACCATCGATCAGAATAGTCGGATCATTCGCTTTGCTAATGAAGCCGTTGGAAGGATTTTTGGTTATTCCCCCGGAGAATTGGTAGGCGAGGAACTCACGGTACTGATGCCTGAGCGCTACCGTGATCACCACCGGGAAGGCGTGAAGCGCTATGCAGAAACCGGCGTTAAGCATTTCGACTGGCGAGCCCAAGAGGTCACTGGGCTACACAAAAACGGGAGCGAGATTCCGCTGGAGGTGTCCTACGGTGAATATACCAAGGACACGGAGCGGTATATTGTCGGAGTCATGCGAGACGTCACGGAACATAGGCAAAGAGAAGAAGCACTCAAACTGTTTCGAACGCTCATCGATCGGTCGAATGACCTGATTGAAGTTGTGGATCCGGAAACTGGCCGGTTTGTCGATGTTAACGAGAGAGGGTGCCTGGATCTTGGCTACAGTCGTGAGGAATTCCTGGCACTGAGCGTGTTCGATATCGACCCCACGGTCGACAGAGCCTCCTTCGCCAAGAGCACAGACGAGCTGCGGAAATCGGGCGTCCTAACGTGGGAAGGTATCCACCGTCGGAAGAACGGTTCGACATTCCCTGTGGAAGTTCGCATATCTCTTGTTCAGCTCGATCGAGGCTACGCCGTAGCCGTGGTTCGCGATATCACCGAGCGCAAGCGGGCGGAACACGAGCTCCAGGAAGCCCAAGATCGGCTACAGCGGGCGGTCAGCGCGGGAAATGTCGGCCTGTGGGATTGGGACCCGCGCGGGAACCAGGCCTATTACTCGCCCGAGTGGAAGCGCCAGATCGGTTACGCGGAGCACGAGATCGCGAACGACTTCGACGAATGGCAGACCCGCCTCCACCCGGACGATCGCGACCGGGTCCTCCAGGTCATGCAGGCCAATCTCGCGACCCCCGGGCCCGGGTTCGAGCTTGAATTCCGCTGCCGGCACAAGGACGGCTCATATCGCCATTTTCTTGTCCGCGGTTCGGTGCTCCGCGATGAGCACGGTCAGCCGATTCACGTACTCGGGTCACGAATTGACGTCACCGAGCGTACGCAGCTG